>Ga0209521_10002791_pt1 | contig 14236 bp, 15 predicted proteins | sample Rifsed19ft4_FD_184016 | JGI IMG/M metagenome (GOLD analysis project Ga0209521, IMG submission 184016) | Soil microbial communities from Rifle, Colorado, USA - sediment 19ft 4 (version 2) | ecosystem: Environmental > Terrestrial > Deep subsurface > Rock core/Sediment | place: Rifle, Colorado... | reverse complement strand
AGGTTGGGAGCGCCCGAAAGCTACCACTATCCCTTTAACAGCTTTGGTCTTGGCGTGCGGAAAGGCAACTCCATAACCAACTCCAGTGGTTACCAGTTTTTCCCTCTCCACTACTGCTTTGTAAAGTTCTTCGCGATCCTTGACCAACTTGGACCGACTGGTAAGGTCGACCAGTTCATTAATAATTTCGTCTTTGCTTTTACCTTTGAGGTCGAAGGAAATCAGATTCTCTTCACAGAACTTGGACAATTTCATTCTACTGCTCCTTGGGTGCTAAAACTTTTCGGCTTGATCTATTAACATAATCGGCACTCCCTTTTCGACTGAATACTTGAGTCGACACTTTTTACAGACTAATTTGCCCTGCTCGACAACGTAATCCAACTCCCCTTTACATCCAGGGCAAGCTAGAATTTTCAGGAGTTCGGGCTTTATCATAAGATTACTCACTGGCTTAGGACTTCAATGAATTGACCCATTACCCTGAATTTGTTAATCCGGTTGGCAACCAGCTGACTGGTTGGAAGGGTCAGCAACTCCTCAAAGGCTTTCACAACGCACTCTCTGATAATTCGGGCCTGCTCAGCCGGCTGGCGATGGGCACTTCCACCGGGCTCAGGTATCACTTTATCTATTACTCCCAGCTCCAAGAGGTCACTGGCAGCCGGCTTAAGGGCCTCGGCTGCCTGAGGTGCTTTGCCTGAATCTCTCCATAGAATGGCAGCGCAACCTTCCGGGGATATGACCGAGTACCAGGAGTTTTCCAGCATATAGACCCGGTCACCAATACCAATGCCTAGGGCTCCACCACTGGCACCTTCCCCAATGATGACAATAACTATGGGAACTGGCAGAACCGACATTTCCCTCAAGTTCCGAGCAATGGCTTCAGCCTGACCTCTCTCTTCTGCTCCTACTCCAGGATAAGCTCCTGGTGTATCTATCAGGATTAAAATGGGGAGCCTGAATTTGGCAGCCAATTGCATTATGCGCAGAGCCTTTCGGTATCCTTCCGGATGGGACATTCCGAAGTTGTTGCGTAGCTTCTGCTTGGTGTCTTTCCCCTTTTGCTGTCCTATGACCACTATTGGCCGATCGTCTAATTTGGCAACCCCCCCCACTATGGCTTTGTCGTCTGCGAAGCCTCTATCCCCGTGTAATTCTAAGAAATCTGTGGTCATCAAATTGATGTAGTCAAGTGATTGGGGTCTTTTGGGATGTCTTGCTAAAAGGACTCGCTGCCAGCGAGAAAGTTTGGAGTAGACCTCTCTTTGAACTTTCTCCAATTTCCTTTCCAAAATCAGGATTTCATTGTCAAGCTGGAGACCGCCATTCACAGAGAGATCCCGCATCTCTTGAATCTTGATTTCAATTTCTGCAATCGGTTTTTCAAATTCCAGATAGGTGCCGTTCATACCGCCATCCTTTTGCTCCGGGTGTGCAGCTTGTATCCTAATATATACGAACAAAGCGAGGCAGCCAAGGTCAAGACCAAGACTAGACTGAAGATAGGCAGAATCAGCCTATGCCCGGCGGTCATCAAAAGCAAGCTTAAGCCGGAAAAGAATAAAGAAACCGTATAAAGCAGCAAGACAGCGGTTTTCTGTGATAGGCCTAGGTCAATGAGTAAATTATAGATGTGGAGGTTGTCAGCCGCGTAGAATCTCTTCAATCCTGCTGTCCGGCGCACAAAAGAAGAAACAGTTTCCAGCACCGGAACTCCTAACGCCACCAAAGGGACAAACATTGCTACGGCAGTGTAGCTTTTAATCGGGCAAGTCAAGGATGAGATAGCAAACAAATAACCTAGAAATAGGGAGCCGGAATCTCCCAGGAATATCTTAGCCGGAATAAAGTTGTATCTGAGAAATCCGAGGCAGGCGGAAAGCGCTCCTGCCATCAGGAAGGCTACCAGACCAGCTTGGTAATGCAAGCCGACAACCAAGAGGGTAGCTGCCGCTATCGCAGAAACTCCGGCTGCCAGGCCGTCTAAACCATCAATCAGATTTATTGAGTTCAAGAGTCCAAGAAACCAGAGTAAGGTTAAAGGCCATGAGGCCCAGCCCAGTTCCAGCGGATGCCACCCGGGAATGAATAATAACCTGATTTTGACTCCGGCAGCTATCAAAAGCAGCCCCACCAAAGACTCAATCAAGATCTTGTCACGGAATCTAATCGGCTTCAAATCGTCCACCAAACCTAAACCGAAGATGACAATTCCTCCCAATGAAAGCCAGATTATCAATTTTCCGTACCCGGATAGAATGCCAGGCCAAAGTACGTACCCAACTGTCCAGGCTATTACACAAGAAATGAAAATAGCAACTCCTCCCAGGTGAGGAGTGGGTTGAGGGTGAGTTTTTCGCTGGGAGGGGAAGTCCAAGATTTTCCTTCTATGACAGAAACCTATAATTACAGGTACAAGAGACAGGGTCGAAGCCAAGGTCACCAAAAAGAGGGTCAGATAGAGCAAGCTTCTCCTTTAGGTTTTGAGCCAGTGGCCTAAGCTGACCGTCCCCAGCCGGAGCCAGATTCCCAAGAATACCAGGAGTTGCGTGAGCTTATTACAATCATAATGCTTTGTAAAATAATAATACATACTTTTATGGTGCTCCGCCAGCATTTTTATTTTTTTTTGACGTACACTCCGGCCATTTCTGTGAAAGATTGTCACCAGGGGGTAATAGACCACTTTCCAGCCGGCTCCCTTGGTTCTTTTGCAGAAATCTACATCTTCCACGAACATAAAGAATCGAGGATCAAAGTAACCAACCTTCCAAAAAACTTCTCTGCGGATTAACATACAAGAGCCGGAGACCCAGTCAACTTCACCGGGTTGGTCTAAAGGGAGGTCCTTGCGCATATATTTACGGGACCAGGGGTTGTGGGGTATCAAGCGATTCAAGAAAGATTGATTGTTAGAGAAGGCCGTACTAAAACTCGGAAAACTTCGGCCAGAGTACTGTCTATCTCCGGAGGGATTTTGTATCTGACATCCCAAGATACCTACCTTTCTGCTGCTGTTCAGGAATTCTACCATTTTTCTGAGGCTGGCGGAGGCAACTTCAGTATCCGGGTTCAATAGGAGTACATATTCTCCAGTAGATTCGATTATCCCTTGATTGGCAGCCTGGGCAAAGCCGAGATTTTTGGAGTTCTGGTAAGTCTTAATCTGGGGAAACTGGGTCTTCAGAGTTGCCAGGGATTGGTCGCCAGAATGGTTATCGACTACAATTATCTCCCAGGAATCCGGTATTCCTGCCAGTCCTGATAGACACTTCCGCAGCTCTTCTCGGACATTGTAGCTGACAATTATTACAGATAACTCAAACTCGAGGTAGCTCAAATCTTACCCAGCCAGGAGAGAATCCGCAGTTTCCAGACCATCCACATCGCCTCCCGCACTATTTTCTTGGACATCTTAGACTCCCCTTGTTTGCGATCCACAAACACGATCGGAATTTCCAAAATCTTGAACCCTTTTTTCCAGGCCCGAAAGCTGGTCTCAATTTGAAAGGAGTAACCCTCTGAGGTAATTTTGTCCAGCTCAATTTTCTCTAAGACAATCCGGCGGTAACACTTAAATCCCCCGGTGGAATCCTTGACCGGCAGGGCAGTGATCCAGCGGGAGTACAGATTGGCAAAATAGGAGAGCAGAAGCCGGGACATCGGCCAGTTCACTACATTAACCCCGCAGATGTAGCGGGATCCTATGACTAAGTCTGCGTTCTCAATAGCGTTCAAAAAATCTGCCAAGTACTTGGGGTCATGAGAGAAATCAGCATCCATTTCGAATATATAGTCATACTTCTGTTCCAGGGCGTACTTAAAACCAGCCAGGTAAGCCTGGCCCAAACCCTGTTTTTTTTGCCGGTGCAGAACAAATACCTTTCCATTCTGCTGGGATATTTTAGCCGCAATTGCCCCGGTGCCGTCCGGGGAGTTGTCATCAACTACCAAGACGTGCAGTCTCGGATCTTGCTGCAAGATTTCCGGGATGATTCGCTCGATATTCTCCCGCTCATTGTAAGTGGGGATTATGACTAGGGCCTTCATACCTGGGCGGTCCCGGTTTTATTTTTCCGGGTACGTTGAAAGAACAAGTTACCACTGATTACGGCCAATACCCCGGCCAGGGTGAAAAGGGTTATTTTCTTCCCCAAATAATAGTACTCCGGTTTAAATACAAACTCAACCTGATGCTTTCCTGATTCCAGCTGGATGGCTCTGAAAGTATAGTCGGCTCTGTGGACTTCAGTTTCTTTCCCGTCCACATAGGCCCTCCAGTCCGGGTGATAATTGTCCAAAAGCACCAAGAAGCCGGGCTGGTCTAATTCCGCTTGTATTCTGACCTTCATCGGCTGATACTCAAGAAAAGAGAGATTGGAGTGAACAGAATCCATTAAACCGACTAGGTCCGGCTGCTTCTCCAGGATTACAGTCTGCCGGGGATTATAATCCGGGCTGGATAGGCGCTGAAGTATTTTATCTGACTCTGGTATTACTTCAAATCGTGAGGCCATAAAAACCCGGGGGAGTACGTGGAGGTTTTCGTAGATGTAGAACTTTCCCTTCTGAAGTTCTCGAAAAGCAGGATGGCTGGTCGGCCCTTGGGTAATTACATATTTGGCATTTACCAGATTCAAGAAGTTAAGATTCGACATTAGGTTGTGGTAGTCCACCATGCTGGTCTTTCCAGCTCCCAAGAACTCATTATATCTCTGCAATTGGTTGCCGTGCTCTCCGGCCACGCTTTGTAAATCAAAAAGCATTAGGTAATTATCGTTGCGATACTGTAAAGGAAAAACTCGGAATAAGGTTTTATCTGGCTTGAGTCTCTGGGTCACTTCGTCGGCGCTAAAATAAATCTCTGGAGGAGGCACGGTCTGTATAAATTTACTTTCTACCAGCCATAGATCAAGCACTGTCACCACTGACAAAATTATTCCCGCTGCCAACAGCTTCAATTTCTCTCGAATGAGAGCCGATAGCACTCCACCAATGACCAAGCTCAACAGCACATATTTCCACATTCCCGCGATAAACTTGGGAAAATTAGCCTCTAAAGCAGCAAGCTTATTAGGCTGGTTACTAATCAAGTCGGCCAGTGTAGATTTGATTCCAGAAGAACCGATAGACACCAGAAGAGCTGTTCCTATCACAATACCCATAAAGATCAGAATCAATCTGCTCAACCCTTTGGAATTTTGCCTGGATTTGATCCGGTCAATGACAGTCTGAAGTCCTAAGGCTGAGAGTACAACACCCGAAAAAGCAATCAGAAAGAAAATCAGGCTGGGAGCTCGGAATTTCTTAAATCCGGGGACCAAATTATAGTACAACTTATAAAGCGGGGTGTGGCCTCCCCACGCCACAGTAAAAGAAAGTAGTATTATTACCAACAGAAACCAAACCAATCTGTTCTTTCTGCCCAAGAACACTCCTGTAAAGGCTAAAAAGATTACGGTAGCACCCAAATACTCAGAGTGCAGCTTGAAGAAATTTCTCCCCCAGTAAGTCCCTTGCCCCACAGATGAACCAGAGAAGTCCGGCACAGCTAAGTTTATAGTTTCTTCCGGATTCATGGCCCAAGAAGTGGAAAATTCATAGCCCCTCCCTTCCTCTCCGCCTCTGGGGGAGAAGGGAATATACTTGTAGAATGGTAAATATACAATTGCGGAAAGAAGGAAACCAACCGCCAAGAAGATTATAAAATAGCCTGATAGTTTTGCAGTCTTAGCCCCGTTTTTAGACTCCCTTAGAATCTCCCTCAGCCTGAATAGAAAATAGAAAAAGACGAAAATCAGAAGATAGTAGTTCATCTGCACGTGAGGTATCAGAAGGATAAAACCCAGGCCCAAACCGGCTGTTAAAAAGCTCGCCAGTGTTTGCCTTTCCAGGGCTAGCTGCGTCAAATACAACACCACTGGCAGGAAAGCGATGATAGCCATCCTCCCCTCGTGGCCCGCATAGACGTGGGAGAGTATTATGCCAGAGAACATATAGGACAACCCCCCTAAAAAGGTGGGCCAAAACGACAGGTTCAATAGTCTCAGAAACTGAAAGGTAAAAAAACCTGCAATCACGGAATGAATTGGGTAGAAATAGGCATTCACTAAGTGCACCGGCAGAATCCACCTCAGTGCCAAAGAAATCAAATAATAAGTGTCCCCGGGATTAGCAAATAACGGTACGCCGCCATAGATATGGGGCATCCACTGGGGTATTGCGTGGAATTGGATAGTATGCGATTTAATAAACTGTTTCATCATATATGTTCCAGCCAGCCAGTCCGTTCCAAAGACCATATGTGAGGCGGACAGGACCTTTCTATAGAAAATCAGAGTCAGAATGATATAGATAGCTGCCACCGTCCAAGGACTTTGCAGCCAGTTAGGTGTACTGACTAATGAGTCAATTCTGACAGTCTGGGGTTTGAGTTTGCCCTTCATCGATACTCAAGCTTTTTGGTTCATAGCCCGCCGACCAAGTCGATCAGCATCAGTACGAACAATTAGAATCTCTATTGTATTTGTTAAAGTAGGTTTCATAATCACCTAATCTTCAAAGCCACAGCCGCCATTAGCAGTTCCGCGGCTGTGACCCAGATCCGAGATAATAAACTAACCAGAACTGCGGTCGGTAGTGGCAACACAGGAGTCAATAAGAAGGCCAGGCTTGCCTCTCTGATCCCCAGGCCGCCTGGAGCCAGTAGCACCAAAAATCCAATCAGCCAGGCGGTCACAAAAGGTCCAATGATTCTAGGCATATCCATATAAGTTTGCTGTAATACGGAGTTGACCAAAAAAAAGAACGCCGTTCCAAAGAGCAGCCAACTGGACAGAAAGACCAGGAAGAGAGGGAAGAGTTTTTTGGGCGCTATTCTTACCGGAAAGTATTCCTTCTTCAGCAGCTTACAAATCAAAAAGAGAAGTTTTTCTGACCATCCCGGCCAGAGCAGAAGTACAAACATCAATGCCAGAATTCCAGCTTGAATTATCAAATTAGCCCCCTGCAACTTAGCACTGCCAGTGTGAGTCACCAAGGAGAGGAACAAAGCTGCTGAAACTGAAACTTGGGTCTCCAGAAGCAGGCTAGAGATGGTCTTTGCGCCGGCAATGTTCTCCTGGCCTGTCATGTAGACCCGGCCAAGGGAAAACCAAATGCCACCGGGTATGTATTTCCCTAGCTGGGACAAGGAAATAATTCTAAAGGCTTTCTTCAGTGATAGTTTCTCACCTAGATAAAACAGAATAACAGTCCATCCGAAACATGCCGTAAGAAACCCCATTCCGAAGAAGACAAAGGAAAGGATTAAAGAGAGAAAGTCAAAGGAAAAGGAGTTCCAAGAAATTTGATTCCAATGTGTTACCAATACCCTGACTAGAAATGCCAGGACTAAGCAACTGATCCCCAAGAAAACAAGTTTTTTAAGGGGAAGCTTACCAGAGAAGTTAGAATTCACTGTTTCGATACTTTGGTCCGGCCAATCAGTTTCTGATTAGGGAAATGGTTGCCAAATTAGTTCGAGACTATGGTCCGAAAGTTCGGTGTCGTAAGCAGCTCTACTTTCACAGGTTGAATGCCGAAGGTATTAGCCAGGTTTACTTTCGCGCCAGGACGCAGTTCCTTCGTCTAAAAAGAACTCCTAGTAATGGTAGATACAGAAGAACAGATTCTAGCATCCGGAAAACTGGTACATGCGAAGGTCTGTGGTACTTCTTAATTATTGTAAATCCGACAGCCTCTATGTGGTTGCAGAGAATCCCCATGTTTCTGAGACCTATGTGAGAGTAATCTCGCTTTAGAATTAGATTATGTTTAGACATAAGCTCGAATAGGTGAAGAGGAGCCGGAGTATAGATGGCTAATTCTCCCTTAGGCTTAAGCACTCGGAAACATTCTTGGAGCATCCCTTTCAGAACGTCATCGGGGAGGTGCTCAACCAGATCAGCACTGATAATCCGGTCTATAGTGTTTTCCTTTAGAGGGATCTGCTTGGCGTCTGCGACCAGAAAACTTACGTTGGAGATTGGTCCGAGCTCCTGCTGGCAGAAGCGAATAATTTCTAAAGAAAAATCAAGGCCAATGACCGCTTGAACCTGATCATAAGTCACCCTCACGAAGGTTCCAATTCCGCACCCTAGGTCCAGAACCACATCACCGGGGCGCACTCTGGCCAGGTCCAAAACGTTTCTGATGCGGTTACTCATAAAGCTGTGGCCTATCTTTCCAAGTTTGTAGGACAGATTTGAATAATACTCTCTGTCATAGTATTCTCGAGAGTCCGGTTTTAATCTCCTGTTTTCATCCGTCATAGATTAATCTCTCCTGGCTACACGGATATCGATATTGCGACTTAAGTACTCTCTTTCACTCCTTGAGGTTACATCGATTCTTCGACAAGATATACCGAGTGCCAAAGAAAGACCAGCAATAAGTCCTTCTGGTACGGTATTTTCATGCGCTGGCCGGTGAACCGGTGAAACTTGTTGTCTACCTTTTTTTGTAAGATGGGCCACTTTGAGATAAATCATCAAGATTTTCTCCACCGAAAAGTAAAGAATTTTTCACTCTCCAGAGATAATCGAAATGCTAGCTAAAGGTGAAATCTTAGGCTGTGAATTGACACTCCCTCATTCTTTCTAGACTAATCAACCTGTAGATGAGTTCATTCCGTATTCACAGAGCTGAGAGAGGCCTCTCTTTGAGTTACAAGCCTCTAAACCTCAATCCGGGGCAGAATCCATAGCCCTCTTCTCTCTAGACCGATTCGAGTCAATTTGTATAGGTAAACTAGCAGGGGTGGTACTAGCTTTATGACAGCTTACCTCCGATCTCTGTTCCAGCGCCTTTTCCAAGCTGGACCTCTTCCTCAAACCTTCTGGCGATGTCTGGCGATAGCCTTCCCTTTACCGCCACTCCAAGAACCGAATGAGGAAAACTTGAGATTCCAACAAAATCAACCTGGCACCAGCCAAAAGGCTTCAAGAGGGACTCAAACGCTTCCGGAGTGAATCTCCAATAGTCGGAGGGGGCTTTATGAATCGGGTAATTCATCACAGAGCTGGTGAATTTCGCTAATCAAGCCTAGAGTGTTTCCCACATGTACTAGAGCGTGGCCTGAGTAAACCAGATCAAAAGAGCCATCTTTAATAGGAAGGGGCCTTTCAATATCGGCAACGATGTCTGTTCCTGGTAATGGAACCAAGTCCGGGTTGACAAAATCCTCCAGAGGCATACGCCCGCTTCCGAGTTGGAGCTTGACCTCTTTTTCCTGTGTCATCCTCCGGACCACAATCTTATGCTTTCGCTGGGTATGGTTCATTCAAGATTCTGCATTCAAGAAGGCCACGGTATCCCAAATAATCCGTGCCAATTATTACGTTACCATATAACAACTTCGACTCAAACCGCTAATCCTGAGATTCTGTGACATATACTCTTTTCTGCAACACCTCATTTTAGGCTTAATCGAGTGTGTGTCAAGTAGTTTCTATTGCCAACCATACACACTCCTTTGACCCCGGCTCCTACTAGGAAGTCTCCCAAGTTAAAGGGCTTGCAAACTGAAACTGGGATTCCGGTGGGAAGCACAAGTGGAAATTACGAGGCGCAGGCGTTCATCTCAGATTTATGAGAAAAGGAGTCTTAGCTTCTTATTATTCTGTTATAAACATCTTGCAGTCTTTGTATTATAGTATCCCAACTAAAGTGTTGCGTGCAATAATCATATCCGGTTTCGCCCAATTTTTTAGCCAAGTTCTGGTCTTCGAGAATCCTAAGCAATGCCTGGGCCAGAAGTTCTGAATTCCTTTCGGGCACTAAAAGACCAGTTTTCCCATCGATTATTACATCTGTGATCCCCCCGACCGACGAAGCCACTACCGGTCTCTTGTAGTTTAATGCTTCAATCAGGACCACCCCTAAACCCTCGGTATCCCCCTTTGAATCTGTAATGGCTGGCAAAACAAAGACACTGCAATTCTGATAACGTTTTCGCAGTTCTTGCTCAGAGATTGCTCCAGAGAGAATCACCTTGTTTTGCAGACCCAGTGTTTTCACCTGTCTCTCTAGGGCTGGTCGTTCAGGACCTCCTCCTACTATGTATAGTTTACAATCAATCTTTTCAGCCAGAAGTTTATAGGCGTCTATTAAGTACTTAACTCCTTTCCTTTCAACTAGCCGACCCACAAACAGGATCTCGGGAGGGTGGGCTGGTGGAGATTCACCTTCCTGAATATCTAAGCCGGCACCAAAGGGAATTATTGTCACTGGTCGGCTTGAGAAACTTAGAAGTTCCTCTCTAGTGTGGGTAGAGATGCAGGTAACTAAGTCAGCCCTATTTATAGCCCATTTGACGAAGCTGGCCAGAAAGGGAAGGCTTTTTTTCACCCATCTCAATTCAACCCCGTAAAAACTCAAGATCAGCCGAGCCTTGGAAACTCTTTTCCCAATATAGCCAAAAATAGCGTGGGGGACTGGCCAGTGAACATGAATTACATCGAACTTTTCTTTACGACAGAGACAAGCAACCTTAAGCGTGCCAAAAATAAGATAAAAGAGAACCAGAAATTTATAAGACAGTGAACGGGTTACCCGGTCCGGAGCTGTCTCCTCGTGGGTTAATTTCTCCCATCTTTTGAAAAAGTATCGAAATCTCTGGACTGGTATGCCATAAATTATCTGATTCTTTAGCCCCTTATAAGAGGGCGCCAATATCGTTGTCTCAATCCCCTTTTCTTTCAGGCGTCGTATAGTCTCAATCAGCCAGGGAGTGATTATATCACCTTCAAAGCGGGGGTAGGCGGTGACGATATAAAGAACTCTCATTCAGGAGTCTTACTGCTCTGAATGGATTTTCTTAGGTCTTCCACCTTATCCGAGAGATTGGCAATGGCCTCAGCCAGAAAGCCAAGTATGAAAAGTAGAACCCCGGAGATGACCAGAAGTAGCACTAAATAGAGTAAGGGACGGAATCCCAGACCGAAACCGAAGCGCAAAACCAAAGCAACCACTCCGGCTAAAACACCTAAGAGAGTCAAGACTAGCCCCACCGTACCGAACAAAAGCATGGGTTTCTTCATAAAACTGATCTGGAATTTTACGCTCAAAAGATCCAGAAAACCAGTTAGAACCCGCCCCATTCCACTGTACTTAGAAGTACCGAATCTTCTGGGATAGAGACTTACCTTGATTTCGGAAACCCGGTAGCCCTGCTGGGCCGCCAAGACCACCAAATAACGATGCCAGTCTTCACGCAAGACGATATTCTCGACTACCACTTTTCGAAAAGCCTTAATGGAGTTCAGGTCATGTACATCTATGCTGAAGAGTTTTCGGCAGATCCAATTATAAATGGCTGACACTAGCTGTTTCTGGTATTTACCTTGCTTCCAACCCGTGGCCAGATCGGCTCCCTTATCAATTTCACTCACTAAACGAGGAACGTCCCAGGGGTCAAACTGGAGGTCTGCGTCAAAAATGACATAAATCTCTGAGGAAGCCACCTGAAACCCAGATACCAGCGCCGAAGTTTTTCCTAAGTTACGGGGATAGGAGACCACCTTTACAAAAGGATACTTCTGACGAGCTTCTTCAGCTTTAAGCCGGGTTCTATCAGTAGACCCGTCGTCGATGAACACCACCTCTCCCCTATCTCCGGTTGTAGAAAAGACTTCTGCAAACCTCTCCGCCACCAGAGTTATGTTCTCTTCTTCGTTAAAGGCAGGCACTAAGACTGAGTAATGAATCCCGTGTTTTTCTTTCATTATTCTACTCAAAGATATCGGCACAGCAATTTAGTAAAGCAACTTAGTCAAATCAACCCTAAACCTAGATTTGGCTTCAAAACCAAAATGCCGTTACGTCTCTGGAGTCAGGCTAATCGACTTGGCTCCAGACATTCAACATATGGCTGTGTCCTTAGTGACCGCAGGGTATGATCTAAATGGATTCATGACCTTAAGAGCCTTAAGTCTCCTGGGCCAATTCTTCTGGATGTACTCTTCTCAGAGAGAAATGCTCCTTTTTCAAGTAATACAGTCCAATCAGAGTAACCGGCAGGAAATTCCCGGCCCATAATACGACTGAGATAGAAAAGGCGGTACTGTCAGGAATCTTAAAGAATCTTAGGGCCAGGACGCAGGCGAACTGGAAAGTCCCGATAAAGCCGGGCGAAGAAGGGAGTGAAATCCCGAAAGCCACAAAGATAAGCAAAATGAAAGAGGCGTAGATAGGCGGTCTGATGTCAAAAGCCAAAAAAATCAAGTAGTTGCAGAAGGCGGTAGCAAACCAAAGCAGAATCGAGATAAGGATCACCAGCCACAAGGTCTTAAAGTCTACCAAGATGGTAAGGCCGGTGGCAAATTTTTCAAAAAGTTCTTTGGCTTTATCGCGCCAGGATTTTTTCAAGAAGATGAAGGGTTTTTCCAGAACCACCAGAGTTGGTGCGGTTTTGGTCTTTAAAAAATACAAGATCAAAAGAATTCCGGCGATAAGCACCAATGTCAAATATCCGACTTTTCTGATCTCCGGCGGAGTTGGGAAAAAGACCAGGGTGAACCAGATCAATACCAGCAGGGCAATCAGGTCAAAGATCCTTTCCAATATGATTGTAGCAAAAGTAGCCGACTTGGATATTTTTTCCTTGGCTCCTAAGGAGTAGGCCCGAACTACCTCCCCTAAGCGAGCCGGCAGAAGGTTGATGGCCATAAAACCGATCATGGTGGATGAAAACAGGGACCCCAAGCCGATTTTCTTGATGTGGTCGGTCATAAATCTCCAGCGGTAGGCTCTCACCCACATACCGAAGATTATGAAAGCAGAGTAAGGTAGCACATACCAATAGTTAGCATGCTTTAGGGAGGTCCACATTTCTGCAAAATTGACATTATTTAGGGCCAGATACAAAAATATGGCGCTGACTATAATTCCGAAGGCAATGTTTCTCTTCATCTAGAGGCTTCTCGTTTTGAAACAGGGCTTGAACTAATTCTATTCACCCAATACTCCAAGGTATCTGCTAGGGTGGTCCGAATCGGAATCTGTGGCCTCCAGCCAGTCAGCCTTCGGGCTTTGCTGGAATCACCAACCAAGACTGGAATATCAGTGACTCTCATTTTGGAGAACCGAATTTTAAGTTTAATCTTTGAGGCGGTCAGCTGACAGAGAATACCTAAGATTTCTCTAAGCGAAAATACCTTACCGGAGGCCAGATTATATGCCTCACCTGGATTACCCTTCTGCATTAAGAGATAGTACCCTTCGACAATGTCGCGCACATCCGAAAAATCCCTTTTCACAGCCAAATTGCCAACCGTCAAGACAGGCTCTTGCATCCTCAATTGTATTTTGGCGACTTGAGAGACAAAATCTGGAATGACAAATCCCAGGGTCTGTCTAGGTCCAATGTGATTGAAAGCCCGAACCCTTATAGTCTCTAGTCCATAATTCAAAAAGTATTGGTAAGCCAACATATCACAGGCAGCCTTGCTGACCCCATAAGGGGAAACCGGGTTGAGGGGTTGAGTTTCCCTTAAGGGTAAGTTTTTGGGACCCACCTTACCGTACATTTCGCTCGACCCAGTTACTAACACTCTGGCTGCCAAGTTCAACTGGCGGACTGCTTCTAACAAGTTTAATGTGCCAAGAAAGTTGACACAGTAAACTCCTAAAGGATCGGAAAAGGACTGGCCCACTGAGCTGGTAGCAGCCAGGTGGTAGATCTGTTCTGGCTTTAGTTTTCTTAAAAGGTCCAGGATGTGTCTGAAATCAGTTAGGTCACAGCGAAGCAACCTTATTTGGTGTCGAAAGGATTCAAGGTTTTGAAAATTACCCGAATGATAAGTGCCCCAAACTTTCTGGTTACGGGACAAAAGATACTGCGCCAGGTGGGAACCGACAAAACCGGTGACGCCGGTAATCAGCACCGGCATTTCAACCCCGGTTAGTTTTCGTTTGGTAGCGTTCTAGATCAGCTTGGACCATCATCCGGACCAGCTCTTGGAATCCAACTTTCCACTGCCAACCCAGCTTCTGGCGGGCGTAGCTGGAGTTGGCCACAAGTTTGTGTACTTCGGCCGGTCTGATCAGAGCTGGGTCTGTTTTTACGTACTTTTTCCAATCCAGGTCAGCCATTTCAAAGGCGGCCTTCACCCATTCTCTGACTGAGTGAGTTTCACCGGTACCAATCACGTAATTATCAGGTTCCTCTCGCTGTAGCATTGACCACATA
>Ga0209521_10002790_pt1 | contig 14239 bp, 18 predicted proteins | sample Rifsed19ft4_FD_184016 | JGI IMG/M metagenome (GOLD analysis project Ga0209521, IMG submission 184016) | Soil microbial communities from Rifle, Colorado, USA - sediment 19ft 4 (version 2) | ecosystem: Environmental > Terrestrial > Deep subsurface > Rock core/Sediment | place: Rifle, Colorado... | reverse complement strand
CAGCGACGGATTTCGTCGCCTCCGTTTCTTGGCTTTCATCAGTCGCTGGCAAAGCATCGCCCGCCCCGAGAGTCACAGAGGGTAATAAAGAGAACGTGCCGCGTCCCACAGGGCGGGGCCTCAGGGGAACGAGGGCGTTACAACACATGCGGAACAGAAAGGGGCTTCCGGCGGCCACCTGGCTTCTTCTGTTCCGCCCCCCTATAGAACCGTCCCGCGATCACGGACTGTGCGACAGCCCGTTCCTCATCCCCATGAGTTTGGGGTTTTGAGGCCGTCCCCCGCCGCGAGCCTAGGAGCTTGAAACGCGAGTTCCCCGCACCTCGGAAGGGAAAGGCTGTGCCTCTTCACCGTAACGCGGCTAGGCCGGTACGGAGGAGGCTACGCACTGACCCGATGTCGTGGTAGGCCTGCGCCAGAGGCTCCACGCGGTCCCTCGGGATGCCGCTGCGGAGGAGCGCTCTCCGGAACGCCCGGACGCCGCGCTTCCGGCGCGCCTGGTAGCGGAGGAAACCCCAGCCGAAGCGGGCCCCCAGGCCCGGGAGGGTCCCCAGGAGGACCACGGGCAGCCGGTCCCCGCGGTCCGCCATCACTCCTCGCCTTCGCGGTGCTTCCCGACGGCCTTCGCGATCATCCCGCCGAGGTTGAGGGAGGACATGTACTGCTCCGTCAGCTTGAAGGCCTGCTCGTCCGTCATGCCGCTCCCCTTCAGGGTCTTGAAGAAGTCCGCCACAGCGGCCCCGAACTTCGCGGACGCGTCCTTGCCGTAGATCGCGTCCGTGAGGCTGTTCAGGAGCGTGGGGATCTTCTCCGAGAAGACCTCGAGCATCTCCTTCATTTCTCCCGTCTTCATTCCGTGCTTTTCCTCACCCATTCCGTTCACCTGCCTTGTCCGACCCCTCATGAGGCTGGTCCCGGTACTTGGGCACGCCGAGCACTTGTGACCACTTCTCGGCCACTTCCTCGGCCACCCGGAACGTCCGGGTTCGAGAGCCCGGCGTGGCGACGACGATCCCCTGCCGCTGCAAGTCCTCGAGCCGCTCCCGCACGATCCGGCGGGAGGCGGTCCCGCGCTTCGCCTTAACGGCCTCCGTGATCTGGGAGATGTTGCGATCCGGCCGGTCGAACAGCTCGACGACGATGTGGCGCGAGATGTCGTCCTTCAGGCCGGGAATCACCAAATCGGGCGACACCTTGCCGTACTTCGCGTAGAGGCCCAGGATCCGGAAGTAGCCGCGCGACACGTCTTGCAGGCGGTCGACGTAGGCCATCAATTCCGCGTACGGCCTCGTGACGTCGGACAGGGCCGTCCGTAGGGCCTCGATCTGGGCCCGAAGCTCCCGGATTTCCTTGCGCAGGTCGTCTTGGGCCATGAGGTGCCTCCATGCGGGCGGTTCTCCTTATAGTGAGCGTCCGTTCTTTCGGGCCTCCACCCTCGCGTCGGCAAGGCCGAACCGCCGAGCCCTATGCCGAATCCCTCACGTCGATTCGGGCACGACTGCCTCCACCTCGATCTCCACGAACATCCGCGGGTCGAGGAGGCGGCTCACCTGGACCATGGTTAGCGCGCGTCGGATGTCCCGGAAGAACTCCCCGTGGGCCCGGGCGACCTTCTCCCATTCGTCGATTTTCGTGACGAAGGCTCGCGTCCGCACGACGTCCCCCCGCGCCCGCACCGTCGACCTCCGAGCGGCCGGAGGGGGACCCTAACGCGAGCGGAACATGGGAAGGTGCCGCGCCCGCCCGGGCGGGGCTTCAGGGGAACGAGGGCGTTACAACATATGCGGAACAGAAAGCGCCTTCCGGCGGCCATCTGGCTTCTTCTTCGCTCTGAGGGCGCCCGCGCCTCGGATGCGGAATACGCGCCATCGGCTGGGCGAGGACTAGCAAGTGGTGCGGACACAACCTGGCTCGAGAGGCGCCGGTGCGATCAAACACGGAAGAGGGGCACGCCGAGCCGGACCTCCGGCTCCGATGGCTGCATCGCCTTGGCTTTCTCGAGGAACGCAAGGAAGGGCGGATGCTCGTCGAACTCGTCGTGCTCCCTTCGGCCCGGAAGTTCCAAGTAAAGCATGTAGTCCACAATGCCCTTCCGGAGATGATCATCGAAGACGCGTGACAGCGACGCGAAGATGAACTTCCCTCGCGCCTTGAATTCCCGCCAAAGGGGAAGCACCTCCTCCTCAAAGAGACGTTCAAAGTCCGGTGCCTGCGACTCTCGAAAGTGCAGAATGATCACGACGTTCTCCGGCATGGCCACTTCCGTCGGCGGCATGTCATCGCACCTACTTGGCTGCTTTCCTCGGTGCTGATCTCGGCCACCTGGCTTGCTCAGAGATGTCTGGCCGAAACGAAGGGATTCTCCGAAATCACCGGAGGCGCTTCATCGCATCGATGATCCGGGCGTTATCTTCTGGCACGTTGTAGAAGTAGGGCGAAGCTCGGACCCGGTCGTGGCGGTAGTCCACGATGATGTCCTCGCGTGCGAGCTCCTGGACGGTTCGGGCGGGGTCCGGGTGGCGGATCATCACGATGCCCGCCCTCTTCTCCGGCTCCTCAGGCGATTTCACCTCGAAGCCCGCATCCCGTGCACGATCTACAAGGTCGTTTCCAAGTTCCGTCGTCCGAGCGCGGATTCGATCCACGCCAACTTCACGGACAATGTCGATCCCCGCGGACGCCGCGTAGACGGCCGCGTTCGCGGTCGTTCCGAGTTCGAACCGACGCGCGTCACGCCGATATTCGAACGATTTCGGATCGAACTCCCACTGCCTGTCGTTGCCGAACCATCCCGTGATCGTCGGAGAGAGCTCTCGTATCAGATCGCGGCGAACGTACAGGAACGCGATTCCTGTTCCACCGAGAAGCCACTTCAAGCCGCCCGTGACTAGGATATCGATCCCCGCGGCATTGACATCCGTTGGGAGCTGACCTGTCGCCTGATACGCGTCGATGATCGAGACGGCTCCGTTGCGGCGAGCCACTCTCGCGATTCGCGCGATGTCTTGGATCGCCCCGCTCACGTAGATCACATGAGACGTCGCGACCGCCGCGGTGCGGTCATCGATCGAGGCCTCGAACGCCTCCGGGCGAACCCAAATCCGGTCCTCGGAAGGAACGAACACGCGCTCGACGCCTGGCTTGACCGCCCACTGATGGCCCAGAGTCGGAAAATCCACGTCCGACATCACGACCTTCGGGCGATCGCGGTAGTCGAGACAGCTCGCAATCGAGGACAGCGCGACGGAGACGCTCGGCGCGAGCGCGACCTCGTCCTTGGAGGCCCCGAGGAGCTCAGCGACCTTGCCACGGAGCCCATCCAGCGCATCGAGCCAGTGCGCGTACCACGCCGCGGACCCGAGGCGGTCCCACTCATCGAGATAGCGGTCGTGAGCCGCCCGGACGCGTCTCGCGAGAGGGCTGAGCGAGCACGTATTCAGGTACGTCTTCGTCTCGAAGATCGGGAACTCATCCCGCCACGCGGCCCAGTCCATTTCGGCCGCAGGGATGTCAGAAGCCGCCTAATAGCTTCGGTCTCCATCAAATTCACCGCGACGACATTCGGCGGGCGGGTACACTTTCGTGAAGTCTCGCACATCAATGATGTTCTTCACAGTCCGATCCTTGCGTGGCACGGAACCCTCTGCTTAGACCTTCGGTTCGCGGAGCGCACGCTCATAAACGAGCGCGGCTTGCTCGTCCCCAGGATTCGCAACGATGAAGTACCGCACGCTCGGCCGTACGGGCTTGAAGGTCTCCGAGGTCGGTTTCGGCGCGTGGGCGATCGGCGGGAACGCGCACGGGAACTCGTACGGCCCGACGGACGACGCGACGTCGATCGCGGCGGTGCAGCGCGCGGTCGAGCTTGGCTGTAACTTCTTTGACACTGCGGACGTGTACGGCTGGGGCCACAGCGAGGAGATCCTCGGTCAGGCCCTCGAGGGCCTTCGGGACAAGGTGTACATCGCGACGAAGGTCGGCGGGGACTTCTACCATGGCGGGGTGCGGATGAACTTCGATCCCGCGTACATCGCGTTCGCGCTCGATCGATCGTTGAAGCGGCTCCGGACGGACCACGTGGACGTGTATCAGCTCCACAACCCGCCAGTGGAACTCATGGGCGATCCCGCGACATACGAGGTCCTCGACGCCTTGGTGGGGGAGCACAAGATCGACCACTACGGCGTCTCGATCCACGAGCCCGTCGAGGGCGTCCTGTCCGTCGGGACGGGGAAGCCGGAGACGCTTCAGGTCCCATTCAGCATCTTCCGCCAGGAATGGATCGACGAGCTCTTCGACGAGGCCCGCACGGCGAACGTGGGGATTATCGCGCGCGAGCCCCTCGGCAACGGCTTCCTCGCGGGCAAGATCCCACCGGACGCGCGGTTTCCACCGGGGGACATCCGGAGCTATTGGCCACCCCCGATGATCGCCGCCCGCGCACGGTTCGCGCAGGAGCTCGGATTTCTCGCCCGCGACGGCCGGAGCCTCGGACAATCTGCGTTGCGGTTCGTCCTCGCGTTTCCGGATGTATCGACGACGATCCCGGGGTGCAAGACGCCCGCTCACGTTGAGGAGAACCTGAGTGCGTCGGACGTGGTAACCCTCGCGCCGGAGGAGATTGCGAGGATCCGCGCGGTCGTCCGCTGATCCCTCACAAAATGTGAAAGGGTTGAAACGCTGTCCTGCGTTCGGGGCGCGGATGTATCGTCGTAGGGACGTCGTCACTCATTTGAAGGAACGCGGACTCCTGCTGTCCCCTGCGATCGAGCGCGCGTTCCTCTCTGTCGATCTCGAGGCTTTTCTACCTCAGGACTTGCGGCCGCTCGCGTACGCGAACGCGCCGATCCCGTATTCGACGCGGTTCCGCGACACGATCCTCCCGTCGCCCGCCATCCTCGCGGCGCTCCTCCAGCTCCTCGATCTCGAGCCGGGTCGTCCCGTCGGCGTCTATCGAGCCGCAGGCGGCTACCCCGCCGCGGTCATCGCTCACATCGTACCCGACGCGCGCATCGTCGTCGCAGAACCCGAGGAGGATCTCCGGACGGACGCAATGAAGAACCTTTCGCAAGCCGGCCTGTTGGATCGTGTGAACGTCGTGCCCGCGTTCGAGGGCGAACGGTTCGCTCGGATCCTCGTCCTCGGCGGCGGTCGAGCCCCCGGGGAATTCATGGCCCACGTCGCGAACCTGGGGTTCGTCGTCTCTCGCGGCCTCGCTGCGGAGGGCCTTGCGTTCCGGAAGCGGGTCCGGAGCGGCGACGCGGAGCTCGATTTGAACGTCGAAGAGATGCCCGCGGGTGGCGGTGGTGGCGAGACGCGGGCGGCGTCCTGGGCCCGACTCCTCGCACGGGACGACCTGATCGAACACGCCTGGGAAGGACGGGTGCTATCCCCCGCCGATGGGAATTCGGCGAACGCGATTGAAGAGACGTTCCGCGCTGGACCCCTGGACTCCAAGGCCCACATGCTGAACGCCCGTCAAGTCGCGGCCCGTCGTGCGTTCCACGTAGCGTACATCGTGCAGCATGTCGGAGACCTCCAAGACGCTGCGGACTTGTACGAACGCTCCCTCGCCCTGTTCCCAAATTCCGAGGGCCACACGTTCCTCGGCTGGGTCCACAGCTTCACAGGCGATCTCGATCGCGCAGTCGCGGAGTGCGAGAAGGCAATCGACGTCGACCCCACCTTCGGCAACCCGTACAACGACATCGGCGCCTATTTCATCGAGCTCGAGCGGTACGGCGACGCGATCCCGTGGCTGAAGAAGGCGCTCGCGTCGGAGCGATACTGCTGCTACTTCTACGCTCACACGAACCTCGGCCGCGTCTACATGCTCCAGGGTCGCCAGGAGCTCGCGCGGAAGCATTTCGAGGAGGCCCTCAAGGTGAACCCCGGATACGAACCTGCGCGGGAGATGCTCCGGCGGATCAACTCGGGGATCGACTACGTCGCGTGAGGAGGGCGACGAGCGAGGCAACGTCCTCGTCGGGCACGACGCGATTGGGACCGCGGGACAGGACGAACTCCTGCATCCCTTCCGGACGGGCAACCTGCAAGGCGTCCTCGACGACCCGTGACCCAGAGGATTCCGACGGGTTCGCCCTTCGTGTCACGTCGGTGATTGATTCGAGGGGAACCTCGCGGACGACCGTGTAGCCCGCAAATTCCCGCACATTCCATGCGCCGTCGACCTCGAGGTGTGCGCTGAACTCCAAGAGCCTCCGACCCGTAACGACGAGGGTCCCGCCGGCGATCGGGAGGAGCGCGAGGGCCCGCTCGTCCGGCTCGAAGTGCCGCGCGAACAGAGCGAGCCGGTGCGGGTCCCGCCTCGCATGGCGGGCGAGACCGAGGAACTCCGCGTCGTCGAACGTTTTCTCGTCCGGCACGGCGGGCCGATGCCCGGTTCTGAGATAAGGGTTTGCGGGTCCGGACGCACCCTTAAGGCGTCCTCGGCGTTCGAGTCGTGAATGGTGTCAGGACACGGGCGGGAGGCGTACGAGCGCGCACGTGCGGCCGTGGACAAGGGTCAGTTTGAAAACGCCCTTGCTGCGGTCGAGGAAGCGTTCGCGAAGGAGCCCGCCGACGCTCCGGTTCGTGAACTTTACGTCGGTCTGAACCTCGCCCGCGCGATCAAGCTCGCTGCCCGCGCCCGGGACCTCCGGCGTCTCGATATCGTGGAGCGCGGGATCCCTCTGGAGGAGGAGTTCCAAGACAGCCCGAGGGTCCGCGAGCTGTTCGAGGAATCGATCGCCTCTTTCGACAAGGTCCTCGCGGTGGAGCCGGACAACGAGAAGGGCCTTACCCTGAAGGCGTCCGCGCTCCATCGCTTCGATCGAGCGGGTCGGCGCTCGGAGGCCCTTGACCTCCTCGGCCGGGTCGCGAGCGCGAATCCCCAGAACCGACAAGTGCAGCTAGCAATCCGAAAGATCGAGAGGGTGTGCGACGACTGCAGTGACAGCGGATTCTGTCCGCACTGCGCGGGCCGCGGCTACCGGATTACACTCCGCATGAAGCGGCAGTGCAACGCGTGCTGGGGACAGGGCATCTGCTTGAAGTGTGGGATCCTGTGACTCAGCGCAGGCCCCAGTCCTTCGGCAACTCGTCGCCTTCGATCCACTCGACCGAGTCAACCCGCTCCGAGAACCCGCAGCCCAGGCATTCGTAGCCCATCCCGTAGTCCTCGAACATCAGGAGCGCCCGCTCCTCCTTCCCGCACTTTTCACACGGGCCCGTGACGTACCCGCTGATTCGGTACACGCGGATGACCTTCGGCGCGTCCGCCACGGAGTCAGTCTTCCTTCGTCGGCTCCGGGGAGCTCCACCACTCGGGAATTTCCGCGTCCCCGCCGAGGTCGCACTTCGGGCACACGTAGTCAAGGATCGGGTAGTTCCCGTGGGAGTGCTGCACAAAGTACTTCTTCTCCGTACCGCACTTCTCGCAGTACTGTTTCTCCTCCCCGATCTTCTCGCGCCCGAACATTGGGCGCTTCCAGCAAATCGGGCTACTTAAAGGTAAGCCCCTCGGGATCTCGGACCGACGCGGCTAAAGGGAGTTCCTCCATGTCGTGGTGCGATGTTCGTGCGGGTCGCGCAGTTCACCTTCCGTGCGGGGACCGAGGAGAAGGGCCTCTCGCTCTTACGGGAGGACGTCGCATTCATCGCGAAGTCCCCTGGGTGTAAGCGAGCGTACCTCGCGACCCCGATCCACGGCCCCTCGTTCATGGTATACAGCGAGTGGGATTCGGAGGCGGACATCGAGCGGTTCGAGGGCGCGATGCGAATGAACCTGGGGGCCTCGAGCACGTTCTTCGGCCTCATGCCGCTGCTCCAGGGTCCTGCGCACATCGCGCGATTCGAGGTCCTTCCATAGCGACAACCCTTTTCCCGCGTGCCGCCATCACGGACACGGGGAGGACGATGGCGGGATTCAAGGCCCTTGACAAGCGGCTCTCGCGGGACGAGAAGGTCCTTCACGACGTCCTGTGGCACGCCTCGAAGGCGGAACCGGGGAAACTTCGGGCGGACATCCAGAAGGACATGAAGGACCTCGACGCCTTCCTTCGCGTGGGGGGAAGACTCCGGCGCGCGGCCTTCGCGCTCGACAATGCCTGGGGAGATCCGGGGGCGGGGGAGTCCCTCTTCGAGCTTCTCGGGCACACATACTACCTCACCGCCGCGACGGAACGCCTACGCAAGAAGGACTACAAGGGTGCGGGGGAGCATGTCGCGACCGCCGTGGAGAGCGTGAGCATCGGAGTGTGCGCGAACGCGGGATGCTTCGAGATCGTCCAGGAATGGGAGGGAGGGAAGACCGATTTCGAGGAGTACGCAGGGAAGCTCGCGGACTTCCTCCAGGAGAAAGGGGTCTCTCGGGCAGGGGAATTCAAGCGCCACCTCATTGCCGCACGGGACTTCGGAAGGTCGTTCGACGAGACCGCCACGAAGGCGGAGCAAGCGCTGGGGGCGAGGGCGGCCATCGCAAACGGACTGTGGGTGAACCTCGCGAGCATACCTATCCGGAAATCGCTTGGGTCCCCGCCGCGGTTCCCGTACGACGACTACGCCGTGGTTCTCGAGAGAATCGCATCTCGAGTATGACGTCTTCAAACGAAACAAGGATGGGGACGAGATGAGGCTGACGAAACCGGTTGTCATCAAGTTGGCAGAGACGAAAGTTGACCGGGATGGAGTCCAGCAGATGCTGAAGGAGCTGGCGGTCTCGGAATCCGGAGCGAGCCGGTTTGTTGAGATGTCAGACAGTGGCGAGACCCTCATCGAGCTGGCCGGCCGGATGTGCTACCGATCGTTTGAGATTGGACTGAACCCGAATGTGACGAAGATTCGGACGGACTCCAAGGAATACTTCGCGAATATCCTTGAGAAGGGCGACGGGAGCGTCGCGGAGCATGGCTCGGTTTCATTCGCCTTCCTCAACGTCTCACGTGTCATGACGCACGAGCTGGCGAGACACAGGGTTGGAGTCGCGATTAGCCAGGAGTCACTCCGGTATGTGCGGCTGAAGGAACTGGGTTTCTGGATCCCCGACGAACTGAACGAGGAACAGAGACGGGCGATGACAAGGGCGTTCGAAGAGGCCGAGAAAGCGTATCACAAGCTGGAGGAATCTGTCCCGTGGGACAAACTCAAGATGGACAAGAAGAAGCGGATCACGTCCGCTATCCGCAGGGTTATTCCCGACGGAATCGCGACCCACGTCATATGGACCGCCAACCACCGGACGCTGCGCTGGGTGATTGAGATGCGGACCGACCCAGCGGCAGAGGTGGAAATCCGGACGGTATTCGACCAAGTGGCTGAGATCTGCAAGAGAGACTACCCCTTCCTCTACCAGGACATGGTCAGGACGGAATTGCCAGACGGGACGGGATCTTGGAAGCCCACCCTCCGGTCAAAAGTGTGACCACGGGGTTCACAGCCATCGAAACAAGATCTTGTAGAACTCAACCCCTTCCGGCTTCTTCACGTCCCCGACGATGTGCTGCCACACGTCCTTCCGGAGGGCGTCCACGGTCTCGTACCCGCCGACGAGGGCGTCGTACAAGCTCAGGCTCGCGAGAGTGACGGGGTCGCGGAGGATGATCTGCCCCTCCCCGATGACCTCCTCGTTGAACTTCAGCACGAGCCGGTTCCCGGGGATGAACTTCTGGCGGGCGACCTCCGCCGCGCTCATATAGGCCTGGTACACGTACTGTTCCCGGAGCTTCTTCTCGAGCCCCGGGTACCGAAACACGATCGTCTTCGGTGGGCCGACGTTCGGCGGGATCGCCATTGCGGCGGGTCCGAACCGGAGGTCCGGCTTGAAGGTTTCGAGCCCTCAGAGGGCTGCGAGGACCTCGTCGACGTGGCCGTCGACCTTCACGCGGAGGAACACCTTCGCGATCCGGCCCTTCTCGTCGATGATGAACGTCGTCCGCTCGACGCCCATGAACGTCTTGCCGTAGGCGCTCTTCTCCTTCCAAACGCCGTACGCGTTGAGGACCTTCCCGTCCATGTCGGAGAGGAGTGGGAACGTGAGCTCGTATTTCTTACGGAACCTCGCGTGGCTGTCGAGATCGTCCTTGCTCACGCCGACGACGACGGCGCCCTTCGACGTGACCGGCGCAAGGCTGTCGCGGAACGAGCACGCTTCCCTCGTACACCCGGGAGTGTCGTCCTTCGGGTAGAAGTACAGGACGACCTTCTTCCCGCGGAAGTCCTTCAGCGAGTACGTGTGTCCGTCGTCCGCCGGCAGCCGGAAGTCAGGTGCGGGGTCGCCTTCGTTCACCATCGCGTCCACGTTCCGCTGCTACGCGGGGAAAGGTCTTATCCGTTTCGCCGTGGGCACCCGGCGGCCGTCGTGCCCCTCCATAGCTGGACATTATCAGGACCGACTATCGAGGAATGAACGCTTAAATAAAGTAAGCCAATAGAAGCGAAGACTCTGCTGTTCGTCGCGGATCCTACCTTGGTGACCCTAGAATGGCGAAGCGGAAGGCTTCGAACTCGAGCAAGAAGGAACTCGCAGGCTATGCCTTCACGCCCTCGTACCGCGAGTCGCGGGTAAAGCGGCGGGAGGTGACCTCAACCGCCCTCGAAGAGGCGGGAGCCGGCCTGCTCCAGCTCCGCCTCGGTCGCGCGGCCCAGGCACACGGCCTCGGCGCGGCGTTCTGCCTCGCGTTCAGTGCCTTTCTGATCTACTCCGCGAGCACGGCGGGGACCCTCCTCCAGTTACCTGAGAACTACCTCCACGCCCTCCTCTGGCTGATGCCCCTCTTCGTCGGGGCGACGGTCAGTGCGGACGCGCTCGCGCGGAAATGGGTCCCCTACAGAGGCTACCGGCACTCCCGCCACTTCGTCCTCACGGGACTCGCGCTCGGCCTGTCGATCCTTGGCATGATCGCGATCATCTTCACCCTGATCCCGCTCCTCGGGCTCGGGCTGCTCGAGCTGAAGTGGCTGATGTACCCCCTATCCGTCTCGACCCTCAGCCTCGGGCTCATCTCGATGGCGGACACGTGGCGGGGCTGGGGACCCCGGAAGGTCGTGAGCATCGTCTCCGCCCTCGCCCTGCCGGGGATCATGGTCCTGTGGTCGTACCTGAACCTCGGGGCCCTCCTGAACGCCGATCCCTCCGTGACGGGGGCGGAGCAGGCCCGACTTCTCGCGATGTTCTTCTACTTCATCATGGCCCTTGCGGCCCTCCTCAGCGGGTCCGAGCTCCACATCATCGCCTCGTCGACGTCGACCGCGGAGCGGGAGATCCTGTTCGCGAGCGACGCGAAGTTCAGCAAGGTCCAGAAGCTCCTCTCGGAACGGGAGAGGGCCCTCGCGTTCCGGCAGACGGGACTCGACGAAAAGGAGGCGATCATCGAGGCGGACCGCCGGGAGCTCGAGGAGGAGCTCCAGAAGATCGGCGTCTCGTCCACGGAGCATCAGAATCTGCAGGCCCAGCTCGAGAAGCGCGACAAAGAGCTCCGCGACTACGAGAAGAAAGTGTCCCGCGTGAAGGCGGAGATCGAGGCCCGCATCGAGCAGATCAAGCTCAAGGAGAGCGACGTGAGCGTCGCGGAGGCAGGGCTCGAGAAGGCTCGGCAGGAACTTGCGAGCCGTGAGAGCGCGCGTTCCGAGCGGGACAAGGAGCTCAAGCGTCTCGCGATCGAGCTCACCGCCGCGCAGCGGCAGTCGGAAGCCCGGGTCAAGGCAGTCCAAGAGCTCGAGCAGAAGCTGAAGCACGAGGACGCGACCCTGTCCGCGCGCCAGAAGCAGCTCCTCCAGAAGGATAAGTCGATCCAGCTTCGGGAGAGTGAGGTCAACCTTCGGATGGAGCAGCTCGAGGCGATGGCGGCGACGAAGGACGCCGAGCGGATCCGCGAGCTGAAGGACTGGGAAAGACGGATTCTCGAGAAAGAGAAGGAGCTCGGGCAGCTCGAGGTCGAACTCAAGACGCTCGAGGACCAGCTCAAAGAGCGGTACGAGAACGCGACCTCAATTGAGAAGCGCGCCTCGGGCGACCGCAGGCATCTCGAGGCGAAGGAGAAGGAGCTCCTCACTCGGGAGAAGCGCGTCTCCGATGCGGAGGCCGCGCTCGAAGAGGTGAAGTCGGAGCTCGAGCGGACGCGGACCACGATGCGGGAGAGCGCAGGCCGAATTCAGAAGAAGGAGGCTGAGTACGTCACGCTCCTGAAGGATACGAAAGTCCAGCAGGCGACGGCGACGAGCAGCCAGGACGAGCTCGGTCGCCGGCAGGCCGCGCTCGACGCCCGGCAGAAGAAGATTGACGAGATGCACGAGAACCTCAAGCGGGAAATCGAACGGCTGAGCGCGGAGAACCGCCGGATCCTGCAGCAGAAGAAAGAAGTCGAGACCCGTGAGCAGGAGGTATCGCTCCAGGCCCTCGAGTTCGAAGAGAAGGCCCGCGCGACCCGCGCGATCGGCGCCACTCCGGGAATGAAGGACACGGACAAGGAGTCGTACCTCGCCCAGTGGGAGGAGAGGCTCCGCGAGAAGGAGGAGGAGATCCGCCGCCTGAAGTACCAGGCGGACAAGGAGCTCGAGGCGAAGGAGAAGGCGCTCCGTGCACAGGTCCAGGCGGGCGTCTCCGAGGCGGCACAGGAAGTCGTGATCGAGGAAAAGAAGGCGCGGGTGAAAACGGGGACGCCGCGGCTCGACGACCTCCTCTACGGCGGGATCCCGTTCAACGCGAACGTCCTCGCCGTGGGCCCCGCGTTCGTCGGGAAAGAGGTCCTCATCCTGAATTTCATCGCAGAAGGCCTAAAGAAGGGGATTCCCGCGATCATTGTGACGACTGCACGACCACCGACGGAAATTGCGAAGGAGATGGCCCCGATCCTGCCGACGCTCGTCGAGTACGAGCAGCTCGGCCTCGTGTACTGGATCGACTCCTCCGCCCCGACAGGCGCGTCCGGAAAGCCCGTCCGCGACAAGAACAAGTGGCGGGTGAACGGCCCCTCCGATTTCGAGAGCATCATGAAAATCTTCAACGAGCTCGACGGGAACTTCCGGGGGAAATACTCCTACTTCCGGGTTGCGTTCCTCTCCCTCTCATCGTGCATCGCGATCCCGGATCAGAACGCGGGGCTCGGCTTCGTGCAGCAGCTCGTGAACCGGCTCCGACAAACGAAGGCGGTTGCGATGTACGCGCTCGAGCGCGGGATGCACACGGACCAGCAAGTTGAGTCCCTCGAGCACCTCATGGACGGGGCGATCTACTTCAAGTCCGAGAAGCAGAAGACCACAATCCAGATCGTGGGCCTCAGTGAGGTCCAGACCCGGGAATGGGTCCCCTACAAGCACTCGAACAAGGCGCTCAGTCTCGGCGCGTTCCAGCTCGAGCGAATCCGCTGATCACGGGTTCCAGCGGTCCTCGTGCGGGCCCGTGTGGCCGTGCTCGCGATGGCCCGCCAGGAGAGCCAGCGCCGCGTACCCTTCCCTCTTTCCCGCCGCAATCTCCGCGTACGTCGGGCGCCGTCGATACGATGACGGCCCGACGGGGATGGGCTTCTCAAACAGGATTGCGTCCTCGCCCCAAGACCCGAGCTTGAACCCCGCTTTCTCCGCGGCTCGGATGACCCTCTGATCGTGCGGGAGGAACCCCGCTCCGGCCTCGGCGTCGAACGCCGCCGCGGTTCCGGGAAGGGCTGCTAGCATCCTCGCCGGATCGCCGGCGACAAGTCCGAAATCGAGGATATCTCCGGCTGGTGTCGAGAGGCACACGGTCCCCTGTCCCACTTCGTAGAGTGCCCGCGCGTTCGCCATCAAGTGCGTGTTCGCCTGCGTCAGGTCTACGAAAGACGAGTTGTACGACACGTATCCGTTCGTCAGGCGCAGGAGCCGGGAGCCCTCCACCTCGGCCGCAAGGGCCGGGGAGTACGGGAGCGGCTCCGGGCGAGAACGAGGCCGTGAGGCCTTCGCGACCATGCGAGTGAATCGGGCGACCTCCCGGAACTCGCAGGCCGTCGCCGCCGCGATGCCTGCCGTATTCGACGCGGAGGACCACAGTCGCAACGCATGCCTGTTGCTCCGGCGGGCGAGTTCTCCGAGGCTCTCGATCAGCTCCGTTGCGACATGGCGCTTCCGGTACGCCGGGTGGGTCCGGGCTCCGCGGAGCCATGCACTTCCATCGATCGTCTCCGTGTAGTGCATCGCGCCGACGATGCGGTCGCCGTCAAGCGCGACGCTCATCACTCCGTGCAGGATGAGATCGTCGAGCATCTCGAGG
>Ga0209521_10002789_pt1 | contig 14240 bp, 18 predicted proteins | sample Rifsed19ft4_FD_184016 | JGI IMG/M metagenome (GOLD analysis project Ga0209521, IMG submission 184016) | Soil microbial communities from Rifle, Colorado, USA - sediment 19ft 4 (version 2) | ecosystem: Environmental > Terrestrial > Deep subsurface > Rock core/Sediment | place: Rifle, Colorado... | reverse complement strand
AAAAAACGGATGACCAATATGCAAAAAATTATTAATGACAACAACATCTATAAGTGGGCTGCTTCAATCATTTCTGAGCTGACGATTTTAAAAAAAGAATAAAAATATGCAATATCTGTTCGCCAAATGGCCAGAGTTAACTCTTAAAATAAAAAATCACCATGTTTGTGTTTTTTTAGATTATGATGGTGTTTTGGCTCCGATTACTGATTCTCCTTGTCAAGCAGCTATACCTAAAGAAACAAAACATATTTTAAGAAGATTGGTCGATAAGTCTAATCTTACGTTAGCAATAGTCAGTGGCCGCTCTATTAAAAATATTAAGGGTATGGTAAAAATAAAAAACATAATTTACGCTGGTAATCATGGATTGGAGGTTGGAGACTTACAAACTTCATGTGAAATTCCTGTTTCATTACGATATAAAACCGAACTTAAACGAGTAAAAAAAGAACTAATTAATAAGCTTGCTAAGATTAAAGGGGTGCTGATAGAAGATAAAGAATTCTCGCTTAGCTTGCATTATCGTTTGGTAAACAAAGCATATGTTCCTACTATTAAATCTATTTTTAAGCGCGCCATTGCCAAACTTAAAATGCAAGATAAAATAAAAATTTTTACAGATAAAAAGACGCTTGAAATAACTCCTAATATATTGTGGAATAAAGGCAGTATTGTTTCATTAATTTTAATATTGCTTCGATCTTTTTTTAAACATAAAAAAATCATGCCCATTTATATAGGCGATGGCTTAACAGATAATGATGCTTTTAGGGCTTTAAAAAAACATGGAATTACTATATTTGTTGGTACCTCAAGACGGGCGCAAGCAGATTATTATTTAAAAAATACTCTGGAGGTTAAAGAGTTGCTTAAGGAGATTTTAGTATTAAAGACAAATTAAATAATTGCTTTTGATTATTATAATACGACTGTAAACTAAAATGCTGTATAATTATGTATGGGCATTATCTAAGGAGTGATTATGAACGATACTTGGCATTCAAAAACAGTGCTAGAAGTTTTCCAGGCATTGCATTCAGATGAACATGGTTTAACGAACAAAGAAGCAGTCGAACGCCTCGAAAAACATGGACCCAATAAACTTCCCGAAGGAAAAGGAGATGGTCTTCTCGTAATTTTTCTGCGCCAATTCCAAAGTCCGCTTATTTATATTCTTTTTGCAGCAAGTATTGTTGTTTTTGTAATGGGTGAAATCACAGATGGTTCGATTATTCTTGCCGTTCTTCTTATTAATGCCATTGTTGGGACAATTCAAGAAGGGAAAGCACAGAATACACTTCTTGCACTCAAGAAATTCGTTGAAACAAAAGCGACGGTGCTTCGTGAAGGAAAAGAGCTGATTATACCTGACAGCGAAGTATTGCCAGGTGACATAATTATTTTACAAGAGGGCGAAAAAATACCGGTAGATGCTCGGATTATTGCTGCCACAAATCTCAAAATTGACGAAGCAGCGCTAACTGGTGAATCTGAACCTAAACATAAAATTGCCGATAAATTGACCGAAGATAATTTACCAATTGCAGATCAAAAAAACATGGTTTTCAAAGGTACACATGTTCTTGCCGGAAATGGCAAAGCAATCGCAGTAGCAACCGGGGTTGATACAATAATTGGAAAAATCTCAAAGGAGATCGCTGCCATTGATACAGAAATTCCTTTAAAAGCCAATATCCGTTATCTATCACGACTCATCATTATCACCGTTGCTAGCATCAGTTTTGTATTATTTTTACTTGGTATTCTCTCGGGAAAGTCGATTGTAGAGATGTTTACTACTGTAGTTTCACTTTCAGTATCACTGATTCCAGAGGGTCTCCCCATCGTAATGACGTTAGTGCTAGCAACTGGCGTATGGCGGATGTCAAAGCGTAATGCCTTGGTAAAAAAGCTTCAAGCGGTGGAAGCTTTAGGACAAACCCAGGTAATTGCTGTGGATAAGACTGGTACCATCACAAAAAATGAGCTGGTAATACAGAAAGTATATGTAGACGGAAACTTTTTTGATATCGAAGGCGAAGGCTACGAGCCAAAAGGAGCGATTAAATTAAATGGTAATGTGGTAGGTTTGGGTTTTAAAAACTCGTTAGTCTCAAGTTAGTTTTCCTTGATAGTCACTCCATACTTCGTTCTTAATATTCTGAATATTTCCTTCCTAATTTTATCCACCTCTGAGTCTGTTAGTGTTCTATTTGGAGACTGGTAAGAAATCCTAAAGGTGTATGAATCACCGAAAATATCCATTAGTCTAACTTCTGTTAATTGGTCATGTGTTGATTGAATAGCGGCTATTACTTTACCTATTTCGGTTTTGGTAGGGATGATAAGTGTCAAATCTTCAATTTGAGGAGGGAAATTTGGCCATAACGCTACGGGTATCACTGCGGCGTTATCAAGCAATTTATCAAGATAAATTTCGGTAAAATAAGTATCTTGTAGCATGCCCCCGATCCCTATAACCGCCTTTTTAACACGTATGTTAAAAGATTTAGCAAGGCCAGAATTATCGGCTGACGAGTACTGCATCTCCGTAATTTGCATGAGTTTCAGAAACGCCTCTAGATAGCCTTTGAATTTTCTAAAATCGTTATTTTTTTTATTCCAATATGCAATTCCTAGAGCTCGATTTTCAATGTATTTTGAATTTTTTTGATAATAGATTTTTCCTACTTCAAAAATTCTGGCGCTTTCGCCTCGTTCATTTTTTATTTTAGTAACATAACTAATGAGACTCGGTAAAATTGTCATTCTCATCTCCTCGATTTCGGGTGATGGGCGATTTTCAATTGTTATCGGTGATGCCTTATCGCTTAATAAGAGGTTGTATTTTTGCAATTCAGGATTAACAAACGGCAGGCTTATGATCTCATCAAAACCAAGAGAGGTTAGCGAATTCTTGATGTCATTTTCTTGCTTGATAAAATCCGGTGTAATATTTTCGGGTATTTCGAGCGCTAAAGTCTTGGTTGAAATTTCGTCGTAACTTAAAATTCTAAGGATTTCTTCGATTACATCTTCCTGACCTTCAACATCGGTTCTGAAAGTTGGAATTTGTACTTCGATTTCATTATCATTAACGGAAATTATATTAAAGTAAAGTCTTTTTAGAATTTTTAATACAGCATCCTTCTCTATTATTAATCCCGATAAAGAAGTAAGATAATTAAAGTTCAGTATTAGTGTTCGAGGTTTTACGGGTTTGGGATAGTAATCAAATATCCCGCCGTCAATGCTTCCCCAATTATATTTTTTAAGAAGATATAAAAACCTTTTAATGCCTTCTTCAACAAGATTGGAGTCCAGCTCTTTCTCGTGCCTAATCCCCGCGTCGGTCAGAAGATAATGTCGATGAACGGTTCTCCGAATATTGGCTTGGTTATAGCTTGCGGCTTCGAGTAAGACGTGGGTAGTCATATCGCTAATCGAATGATACTTACCGCCAACTGCTCCAGCTACTGAAAGAACTGATTTTTCGTCAGCCCATACGAGGTCGTCCGATATCAATTTAATGTTCATATCCTGAAATGTTGTTATTTCCTCGCCAACTTTAGCAAGTCGGACTTTTAAGAATTTCCCCAGTTTTTCCGAATCAAAAGCATGCATCGGTTGACCGGTTTCGAGCATTACATAGTTAGTAAGATCAACAATATTATTGAGGGCGGGTATTCCGTACTCTTCCAATCTTCGGCGAATCTCCGGAGGAGAGGGAGTAATTTTGACGTCTTTTATTCTTATTGCCATGACACGCTTAACGAATTGTGATTCAGCGTTTATTGTGAAGTCTTTCAATGCGTGTGTGAGTTTGGTATCTTGATATAAAGGAAGTTCTTTGAGTTGTTTATCAAAAATGGCTGAAATTTCCCTAGCGATACCCCGAATTGAATAGCAGTCGGCTCTGTTACCTCGTAGTTCCAGGTCAAGTATGCGATTTTCATTAACTTCGTCAATTTTATCCAGCATATGTCCAGCCATCGTAAGACGGTCAGTTAGTACGGATAATTTATCGGGTAAGCTGACGTACTCTTTGAGCCAATTAATTGGGAATCGCATATTAGTACTTAATGTCTCCGTTATATAAACTTCGGATATCGGATATTCCGAATCTGTCCATGACAATCCGGTCTAATCCCATCCCGAAAGCGAAACCGCTAATTTCTCTCGGGTTATAACCGGCATTTTTTAAAATAATGGGGTGGATCATACCAGATCCGAGCATTTCTATCCAACCTCTTCCTTTGCATACACTACAACCTTTCATCTTGCAGAATTGGCAATCCAAATCCAATCCTGCTCCCGGTTCAACTTCTGGGTAATATTTACACCTGAACCTGATATGGCGTTTTTCCCCAAAGAATTTCTTAACAAAGTAAAATAGAGTGCCTTTAAGATCGGCCATTGAAAGACCCTGCTGTAAAGCGAAACCTTGGAATTGATAAAACATAGCATTATTACTGGCGTTAGCCTTTTCCTCGCGATAGCATTTACCCGCAACGACGATTCTAAAGGGTGGTTTTATATCAGATAATGCTCTTGCTTCAACGGAAGAAGTATGTGTCCTAAGGACATAATCCGGCTCCTGAATGTAGAGAGCATCCTGCAGGCTTCTTGCTGGGTGATCTTTGGGCAAATTAAGTTTTCCGAAGTTAAATTCATCTGTTTCAATCTCGGGACCCTCATACATAGAAAATCCTAGATGATGAAAGATTTTAAACATGTCATTAATCACAATTGATGTCGGGTGCAAGTGTCCGATTTTATATTCAATTCCGGGAACTGAGGCATCAAACCATGTTTTTTTTAATGACTCTCGGTTAATAATTTCATTCTTCTTTTGGTTTAAAGCACTTTCAATAGCATGTTTAGCTTCATTTATGGAAATTCCTACTTCTCCTCGCTCCTCGGTTTTTAAGTTCTTTAACTCTTTTGTCAAGCTGTTTACTTTTCCGTTTCTGCCTAGATAAGAAATTTTCAATTCATCTATTTCAGCCAATAAAATGACGTCCATAATTCGTGCAATGGCTTCGTTTTTTAGGTTTAAAATATCTTCACGCATGTTTAGATAGTAGTTGATAGTTTATGGTTGATGGAAAAATGCCATGAACTCAATACTAACTAACTACTAAACTTATTTATATGTATTTTAGACGATTTTACTTGGTAATTGTAAATGTGTTTGCATCAGAACTCTTCAGATAGCATTCTTATTGGGGTCTGAACCCCAAGATATTTTATTTCTCATCTGTTCTTCGGTTTCACCAAGCTTTTTTAGTAATTCCTCAGTTTCTCTATCTTGCTTTCTTTTACTCACAGTAATTTGTATCAACCTTCTATTCTCACGCGAATTACCGTATGTTCGATTAAGCCAGCCGGCAATCCGTGTAGCTCCTCTATTAGATTTAGATTCTTTTACCTTTTGTAAACCATCTTCCAGGCTTTCAATATTTGTCATATTTGTCACCTCTTTTTTTACGATTAATAACTTAATGACATACCCTACGCAACTTAGCTTTTGCCTTTTTAATACTGTTCGTATACGGCTCAAGCTGCGTTTACTGTAGGGTCGTTTTATTTTTAGTAAATTAAAGCTGTAAAACGAAAAAACCCCGCCGGTGCGGGGTTAATCCACAACAAGCTCTAACCCCGCGTTAGGTGAGGTTAAAGCTAAAATATTTAACTACTAAATTTCTCATATTGAAAAGTATTTTAATTCTTTTCCTTAACACTGTCAACAATTTTAGTAAAAGTTGTCGGATCGGTTGCAGCAATATCTGATAATATTTTCCTATCGAGCTCAATCTTTTTATTTTTTAATGCTGCAATAAATTTGCTGTAACTTAAGCCTTCCTGTTTGACTGCAGCACTCAACCTCGTAATCCACAGCCTGCGTAAGGTTCGTTTTTTGTTTTTTCTACCGGCAAAAGCATATTGGCCAGCATGTAATAACGCCTCTTTACCTGCTTTGATACGCCTCTGTCGGGCATGTCTGAATCCACGCGTAGCAAGCCGGACTTTTCTGTGGCGCCTTGCTGTGATTGATTTTACTCTTGTCATAAATTTAGTAATTAGGTTATTTGGCGATTTTTATGATTTCATAATCTCCCGGATTATTACCAAGCAAAAGAGTTCTATCTTCGACATCTTGTCTTTTTGATGCAATTGCTATTAATCCTTCGCTTGTAAAACTGGCATGTTTGCCGGGATGAAGCTTTTTAAGCGTTTCAGTTAAATTGTTTATATGGTAACCAATAGTACGTTCGTTATTATTCATGACTATTATCTTCCTAATGCTTTTTTAATTTTCTTTGCGTAATAACCCGTTAACTCGATTTGCTTTTTCAACGCTCTTTTTCTTTTACTGCTTTTTTTTGCGTTAAGATGTCGCCTAAAACCTTGGTGTCTTAGTAATTTCCCCTTTTTTGTTACGCGTATTCTTTTTGTTATAATCTTTTTTGTTTTTTGTTTTCCCATAGTTTCGCTTCTTGAGCGCTCAATGATATATCATAACTCCCTCCTTGTGCAACTTCAATTATAAAAATAGATAATTTATTTTTGGTCATTTTCCGTTTCTGTTTGGAGTTTGGGTTTGTTGACCGGTGAAATAGTCATAGCTAAATGCCGGCCGAAAAATTTCGGTTCTGAATCTATTGTAATTGAACCACCGAGTTCATTGGTTGTTTTTGTTAAGAGGTCATATCCGAATTCTTTTCTACCCATTTGTCTTCCCTTGAAAACTACCACCAATCTGACTTTATTTTTATCAGCTAAAAACTCTTTCACTCTTTCTAGTCGGGTTGTGTAGTCATGATCACCGATGAAGGGGGAGAACCTGATTTCTTTCAATCCTCCACTTTTTGAACCTTTTTTTTCGCGCCGCAATTTTTTCTCTTCCTGATATCTAAATTTTCCAAGTTCTACAATTTTTGTTACGGGGGGTTTTGCGTTGGGGGCTATCTCGACTAAATCAAGCCCTGCCTTTCGTGCTTCATCGAGGGCTTGTGATAATTTCAATACTCCGATCTGTTTCCCGTCAGCACCGACTACCCGAACTTCCGGTGCATGTATCTGTTGATTAATTCTCCAATAAAGATTAGCTGTTTTCAATTTCCTTTAAGTTACATGAAGTTTACTGTATCTATGTTTTTCAATCAAGTATTTCTTTATTTGACAAGGTCCGACCTTGTCAGAACGATTTTTGATCGGATTTCCAGATAGCCTTATCACCTATTTCATTTTTAATATTTTTTATAAAAATATCTAAGCTGAAAGGTCCGTCTGATTCGCCACTTCTTGCGCGTTGCATGACTGTATTTGTTTTCATCTCTCTGTCTCCGACTATTAACATATAATTTACTTTTTCATTTTGTGCATCACGTATTTTACCAGGCAGAGTTGCATTACGATCATCTAGTTCAGCTCTAATATCGTTTTCGCGTAAAGTATTGCTAATTTTATTTGCATAATCCATGTGACGGGTTGAAATAGGCAAGACTTTTACCTGTACAGGAGAAAGCCAGGTTGGAAAATTGCCTCCGTAGTGCTCAATCAAAAAACCTATAAACCGCTCATGTGATCCGAGGGGGGCGCGATGGATTACAACCGCCAATTGTTTATTGCCTTTTGCGTCCGTATATTCAAGGTTAAATCTCGTAGGCATGTATAAATCGAGTTGGTTTGTGGAAATACCAAATTCCCTTCCAACAGATGAAGTTATATTAAAGTCTACTTTAGGTCCATAAAAAGCTGCTCCGCCAACATCATCAATATGTTTGATGGCTGATTTATCAATAGCATTGCGCATCATTTTTTCCGCTTTGTCCCAGAGAGCTTTGTCACCATGATATTTATCCCTTTTCTTCTCATCAGGTAAACCGATGACGATGTGATAGTCTTTTTTAGTTAAGCCAAGAGTGTTGTAATAGTATTCGTGTAACTTTAGAACGTCCAAAAACTCCTTTTCCGCCTGATCTTCAGTGCAGTAAATGTGTGCATCGTTTTGTTGAATGAATCTAACTCGCATTAAACCGAATAAAGTTCCAGATTGTTCATATCTGTAAACCTCACCGTATTCTGCATAACGCAAAGGTAGATCCCGGTAGGATTTTGGAGTTGCTTTAAATATCATATGATGATGAGGACAATTCATGCCTTTAAGGTAATATTCTTCGCCGTCGATATCCATTGGCGAATACATGTCGTCTTTATAGTAAGGTAGATGTCCTGAGATTTCATATAAGGTGTGTTTTGCAATATGAGGCGTCCTAACACGAACATACCCCCATTTTTTTTCTGTCTCTTCTGCCCAATTACGTAATTCCGTTTGAATTACCGTACCTTTTGGCATCCAAAGCGGTAAGCCCGGACCCACCTCATCGGCAAAAGTAAATAATTGCATATCTTTACCAATTTTTCTGTGATCCCGTTTTTTTGCTTCTTCTAGTTGGGTAAGGTATTTATTCATTTCATCTTGAGTCGTAAATGCAGTTCCATAGACGCGGGTAAGCATTTTATTCTTTTCATCACCGTGCCAGTAAGCGCCCGCAACAGAAAGGAGTTTAAAAGCCTTTATTTTACCGGTTGATGTAACATGGGGACCGCTACATAAATCTATTTCCTCCTCCCCCATTTTATAAACGGATATTTTTTCTCCTCTTTTTTTAATATCTTCGACCCACTCCATTTTGTAACGATTGTTTTTAAATATACTTCTGGCTTTTTCTGGTGTGATATATTCCTGAACCATCGGAAAGTCAGCATCTATTAGCCTTTGCATCTCTTTTTCAATTTTGGGAAAATCGGCTTCTGTAATTTTTTCGTTTAGATCGAAATCGTTATAAAAACCATCGGGTGTTGCCGGCCCCATGGCTTTTTTAAGATTTGGGTAGAGATTTTGCAACGCGGTATGCAAAACATGCTCCGCTGTATGTCTTAGCGCCCAAAGCTCCCTTTCTTTCGGATCCATTTTTTCTAATTTTTTATCTAATACTTTTGACATATAAATATTGTATTACTACTTTGGCTATAATTGCTAGGATTAAGCGGGTAACGGGTTGTTACCCGCCAAATCCTCGACTTCTTAACAAAAAGAACCTTTAAACTTGTATGCTATTGTATTAGCTTTATTTTTGTCCTCTTCAGATAATTCTTCCCCAATAGCTAAACGTGCTTCAAATCTAGCTAAAGCAATAATATCATTCCGAGACGGATGTCCAACCATAATTCCGCCATATGATTTAACAAGGTCGCTTAACTCTAGTTTCTTTTGTTCGAATATCTTATCAAAAGATGGCTTTTCTCCGTTTTGTTCAACCATCATATTCACCTCCAATCTTACCTCCTAAATAGGAGGTGTATTAAGATTTGGAAGTGATTAAACTACTAACACATCTCCTATCTAGAATAGGATTTCGTGTAGTAGTTATATTTATCTCCATAAACAAAATTACCTCCCTTTTGGGGAGGTGTAAAAGACCACTAAACCATCTCCCCTATTTGGAGGCGGTAGTTGTTGTGGTTAATAAGTTATGCATATGTCTTTTATATAATAGGCAGAATTTTGGATCTTGTCAAATTAACGGGCTATCCACGGGTTTCTTCTTAGTAGCTGAATATTAGTTTCCGCCACGATATCGGCTATCCACTTCCCTATTAGCGGGAGACCGCCCAGTGCTTTAACAACGAGGAAAAGGATTATTGATACCAATACAAAACCGACAGTCGCACCAAATGACCATCCTAAACCCTGAAAAAATCCTTCTTTGAAGTCCTGAAATTTTTTGCTTAGACTGACCACTAATTAATAATAACACAATTATTGTGGACCCGGGGGGACTCGAACCCCCAACCCCTTGACTGCCAGCCAAGTGCTCTGGCCAATTGAGCTACAGGCCCACGTCAAAACTTACTTCGCTGCTCGCAAATCACCTACGTTTTTTGCTTTCCGCTTCGTAGTTTTTCCTTTCAAAATTCCTTTAGAATTTTGTAATATACAAAATCTTGAGCTTGAAAAAATCAAGCGAAAGAAGTAGACACTCGTCGCTCCGCGACGTGTGGATGGTAAGGGACTTGAACCCCTGACCTCTTCTACGTCAAAGAAGCGCTCTAGCCAACTGAGCTAACCATCCTGGTTCAATGATTATATCTTACATTTAGCTCAGTCTCAATTACGAGAGCACGAGTAATTTTATAATTGCTTTATTTACCTTGTCTAACAATTCTGACGGATTCTACTAATTTGGGACCAGGTCGTTCTTTAACCTTGGGCCTTGGTCCATCTTCTTCTGGTCTTTTGGTTTCGTCCGCTGTTAAAAAGATTTCTTCTGCTGTGAATGGTTTATCTCCTTCTAAAGTCATATATTCACCTCCTCTCCAAGCCGGCGGCCTCCCTAAGAGATAGTCCGGATTTCATCGCGGACATCTCGTGGGGTCCCGTTTGATGCTCCGAAAGAGCTATCTAACTGGGACTCTCCTCTATTATCTTTCTCTTTCTTGTGGCTGTTTATTTATTTTGGCTAAAATTTCTAATAATCTTTCGTTTGCCTTTTCATAAACTTCATAATTTTCGGTTTTTGGGATTGTCGAACTCACAGTTTCAGTGATAGGATGGCCGCCACCTAAACATTCACGGTCGTGATGAATTATTGATAAAATAGGCATTATTTCACCTCCTTAAATTAATAATATTATTTACGGTCCGTATACCGGATTATCAACCGGTTTAACTACTCTTACAAATTCAGGACTTCCATCTTCAGATGGTATTGGACTCGTTCTGTATTTTTCACCACCTTTCTTGAATAATTCCTGGCCTAATTCATTTCGCCGATAAAGAGGTTGATAACCTTGCTTTCTAGCATAACCTCTTAGCCTTCTTAGTATTTCAGCCTGGTTTTCTGTACTCATATTTTTCACCTGCCTCTCGATTGCTTATTCATTTACAAACTGCCCTCCTTAAACCCGCATTATGTATTTTTTTATAAATTTTTATGGAACATAAAAAAACCTCTCGTGGTGAGAGGTTTAAATGTTCTTTTATTTTGCTTTTTGGTTTACTTTATTATATAGTCTCTCACCACATTAGCTAGCCCTCAATAAAGAGGAAAAAGCTAATAATGGAAAGAGATATATTTCTCATGATATGACGTATTCTACAGAAATATTTAATTATCTGTCAAGTCTTATTATTTATTTTCTTGGCCAGTTGCTTTAGCTAAACTTTTAGGTAAAGGTATGCGCTTATTGCCATTTGGAAAGTAACCTTTGATAAAGTCGGGGTTGATATGCCCTTGTAATAAATAATATCTTTTACAAATTCCAGTACAACCTGTTTTATTCAGACATTCTTGATTCTCAAAAGGATTGACGCCACGCATATTTGGACAGGTTTCGTTATGGGTTTCAACTCGTAAAGGTTTAAGGCGAATACGTATTTGATAAATTGTTTTACTGACTTTTTCTCTAACAAAAGTTGTTATGCCATTGACTGTTTCATAATGTCCTGACACTGAAATCTGTGATTCTGGTGGTGGTAATTTCTCCATACAATTAACCTGCAGATCTTTGTAAGTAGTGCTCGCCGGACAGGAGGAACTTGCCGCCGTGCTTCTTATAACTTGTCCAATAATTTTTCTTTTGAGCCCTTTTGTTACTTGAATGAAGCCAAATAGAGGCTTCATCAATTTTTTTCCTAAATGATTTTATGAATTCCAGAAGTTTTTCGAAAAAAATGACATGATAAATTCCAGGTTCAATTGGTGCTTGTAAGGCGGCAATTTGCACCTCTGTACTTAAATTTTGGGTATTTTTTGCAAGACTGATAATTTCTTCGGAAATAACCTTAAGTTGAATCCGGAGTTCATTAGTCTTTTTTTGAATTTGAACCTTTTCCTCTTCGTGAAGACGTCTCTCGAAAGTAATTTGTTGTCGCAGCCTATCTTCTTCGGCTTTTTCCCCCGATAAAACTTTATTAAATTCCAAAGATTCACCCGGTATAATTTCCCCTGAGGCATTTTTATTAGTAGAGGCGGAACCAAAAAGTTGATCCATAAAATCACCGGGTATTTTTCCAACAAAATCCTCTTTTATGGATTTAACCGTGTTATCTCCTACGTCTTTGAGTGATTCTACAATATTTGTGTACTTTTGGCCTTTGTTTTGCTTCTTAATATCTCTTGCCATGTGGCGTAATTTTATACCCTTGTTGCAAAATTATCAAATCCGGCGTAGCCAGTTGTGAGACAGTATTTTTGGGGTGATTAGAGAAGAGAAGACAGATAATCCAGCGCTTTTCTGCGCTTAAGAATAGCCTGTATTAAATTTCTATGTTCGGCAGTATTTAGTCTTTCGCCCAGTTCTTTGGATGCTGAACCGGCATTTATTGCTGCACTAATTTCATTTTCCTCGACTTTTATGTTTTCTTCGTCTGAAATTTTATTTAAGATAAGTTCGATAGTTATCGCGTCCTTGGCTTGTTTTTCATATTCACTCCTGATAGATTCAGGTGTTTTTCCAACCGAGGCGAGATAGTTATCTAGACTGAGTCCTAGTTTTTCAATTCTATCTAATAAATTTGCAAGTCTGGCATTGGCTTCTTCATCTATAAGTATCTTCGGAATTTTAGCGGGGATTGTTTTTAGAAGAAACTCAATAATCATGTCCTGCTTTTCTGCTTGTGATCTTTCTTTTTTTTGTTCGTTGCCGGCATTATCCGGCGTCCATATTTGTGTAGCTATAAGCGTAGATTTAATTTGGTCTTTATAATTACCTACTTCGAAATCGGGAATTTCACATGTTAACGCTCTTACCTGCCAATCTTTATTTTCTTCGGAGCTAATGAGTTCAAAACGGGGATAAAGTGCAATTCTTAGTTTGTTTTTTGTAATTACCTCGCCAACCAGTTTCGGAAGTATTTCCGATAAAGTTCTTTCTATCAATTTTGACTGAGGAATGTGTTCAGCCACCTTCTCAATTGGCGCTTTTCCTTTTCTGAATCCCGGAACCTCTACATCTTTGCCAAGCTGATTGAGTGCATCAACACGTTTTTTCTTGATGTCAGACCAGGGTATAGTAAACGTTATCTGAAGATTGCCATCGTCACTTTTGGCGATTGTAGGAGATACTGTAGCTTTTGTGTCGGCTTTCTTCGATTCCATAGAAAGTATTATACCGCCTGGAATTTCCAGTTGCCAATTGCCCTCCGGGTCTGAGGCCAGTTTCCAGTTAGTTACGAATTATCAGATAGTTAATGCGATATCCAACTGGAAAATGGAGACTGGAAAATGGAAATTTCCAAGTATGGCGAGGTTTATCCTCCCTTATGTTGGGTTCTGAATTGGGAGGGGTTGAATTTAGAAGCATTCATTTTGGAATTTATTTTCCCCCCACTAAAAATACCTGCCTGTCTGCGAGGCAAACTACCCTTAAAATGACTGGGTGTTCGATATTTCGGACCTGCCGCATTAGGTGCTGATTTCGATTTAATAAAGGTTTTCATACGATAATTATACAACGTGGATTCCAGGTAATTATTATTAATCCCTTTTTTCCTCGGAGAGTTTGTTTAAAAACATTGTAACCAGTGTGAGTACAATCGAAGCGATAACGGCCGTTAAGAAGTTCACGATATCAAAACCCGGAACGACATAGCTGACTGACCAAAGAAGAACAACATTAATCAAAAATGCTGTAATTCCGAAAGTGACAATGGAAAGAGGTAAAAAGAGTATTTGAAGAATTGGTCTGATAAAGGTATTTACAATTCCTATTACCACGGCTGTTACTATCGTTGCCCAAAAACTGTCGAATACGAAACCCGGCACAAGATAAGAAACAATAAGCAAAGCAAAAACATTTAACGCTAGCCTTATAATTAATTTCATATCGATTTTTAAGAGTTAGTGACCGAATCCGTATGTAACGTGTTAATTAATAATGCAGGAAAGACACATTCTTTGTCAAATGTAATATTTTAATTTCTGCATTCAGTTCTACATCACAACATAATAATGTAGAAGAATTAACTTATGATGAGGAATAATGAGGCCAGTATTGATATATTAGAAAGCGTATATAAAAAACTACATCTCAACGTTGTGATGTAGAATAGGTATCAGATGTTATCACGATGAGATTGGAAAAAGGTTACGTCGCGTTCGACGACTGAATCCCATGATGGTTTAAGGTTATGATCGGCTCCTGTATAAGTATAATAGGTTATATCT
>Ga0209521_10002788_pt1 | contig 14241 bp, 10 predicted proteins | sample Rifsed19ft4_FD_184016 | JGI IMG/M metagenome (GOLD analysis project Ga0209521, IMG submission 184016) | Soil microbial communities from Rifle, Colorado, USA - sediment 19ft 4 (version 2) | ecosystem: Environmental > Terrestrial > Deep subsurface > Rock core/Sediment | place: Rifle, Colorado... | reverse complement strand
GGCGCGAGGAGGGGAGGGGATGATGAAAAGTGAAGAACAAACCCCAACCCCTCCCGGCCTCCCCAACCCCCCAGCCCCCTTGTCAGGGGGAGAACCAGGGGAGGAGGCGTGCTTCCCCCCTGACAAGGGGGGATTGAGGGGGGTTGGGTTTATCCATTACGACAAAAAACTGACCGTTCTCGCACGCGAGAACCGCAAGAATCCGACCGCAGCAGAAATCAAGATGTGGAATGAGGTGTTGCGTATGCGCCATTTCGAAAAATTCAAATTCCTGAGACAGAAACCAATAGGGAATTACATCCTGGATTTCTATTGCGCAGAGCTTCGTCTCGCAATAGAAATTGACGGTGACACCCACGCCGGTACGGAGGATTATGATGCTGCCCGAACCGCCGCATTGAATGCTCGCGGCATTTCGGTCATTCGCTATGCCAACGACGAGATTCTGAATAATCTCGAAGGTGTATATGACGATTTGGTTCGCAGAGTCGAGCAGATCAGTGCGGGGGTCGCTGCACAATGATCTCCTGTCTGATCCGGCGAATTCCCTATGCCGTGCCTCTGTCTTTCAAAAACTTCTCGAACTCTTCGGCGGGCACCGGCCTGGAGAACAGATACCCCTGGGCATAGTCGCAACCCGCATCGGCCAGCAGCTTGCGCTGCTCCTCCGTCTCCACCCCTTCGGCGATCACTTTGAGACCGAGTTTGTGAGCCATCACGATGATGGCCTCGGACAGCGCCATGTCGTCGGGGTCGCTCGCCAGATTCTGCACGAATGATTGGTCGATCTTCAGGTAGTCGATACTGAACTTCTTGAGATAGGCCAGCGACGAATAACCGGTGCCAAAATCGTCGATCGCCACTTGAATGCCCGCGTCGCGGAATTCGAGCAGTTTGCCGGTAACCTCGGGTCCTGCATCCAGCAACAATCCTTCGGTAATTTCAATATTGATGCTTTGCCCGGGCAGATCCAGTTCCCGCAAATAAATGAACCAGGTCTTGTACGGGCTGTCAGCGCTACGGAACTGTGTGGGCGACATATTCACACTGATCTGAAACGCCGACATGTTCACGCTGATCTGAAACTCGGGGTTTTGCAACGCCCTCCAGCGCTTTACCTGACGCGCCGATTGCCTGAATACCCAGTCGCCGATCCCGATGATCAGCCCGGTTTCTTCGGCCAGCGGAATAAATTGGGCAGGGCTGACCAGGCCAAGCTTCGGGTGTTGCCAGCGGATCAGCGCTTCTGCCTTGTGGATACGGCCCGTGGCCAACTCCACGATGGGCTGGTAATAAACCATGAACTGACCGGCAGCCAACGCACTGCGCAACTCATTGATCAATTTCAGCCGGGTCTGGGCGGCTTGCTGCATTGACGGTGTGAAATAGTCGAAACGGTTGCGGCCTTTATCTTTGGCCGCATACATCGCCTGATCGGCGTTCTTGAGCAGATGTTCTATCCCGGTGGCATCGTCGGGATACAGCGTGATGCCGATGCTGGCCGAAATATAGGCCGTCTCATTCGCCAAATCGAAAGGTTCAACCAGTTTCTGCAGAATGTTTTCGGCTACCCGCCCAACATAGCTGCTGTCGTCAAGTTCTGGCAGGATGATGGTGAACTCGTCACCGCCCAAACGAGCCACGGTGTCGGTCTCGCGCACACATTCGCCGATGCGGCGCGCGGTTTCCACCAGCATGATGTCGCCCAGGCTGTGCCCAAGCGTGTCGTTGACCTCTTTGAATTTGTCGAGATCGATGAACAGCAGCGCTATCTTGAGTTCATCGCGATCTGCTTTTTTGATTTCCTGCGCCAGACGGTCGTGGAACATTTGGCGGTTGGGCAGGCCGGTCAACGCGTCGAAATTGGCTTGTTTCCATATCAGATCATCGGATTCTTTCTCATGTGTGATGTCGCGGATGAAAGCGCTGAATTCGTATTTGCCCGCAGCCTGGATTGGGGCGATGGTCAATTCGACGGGGAACTCGTGGCCATCGCGATGCAGTCCCTTAAGTTCGATCCGCGAATTTAAAATGGGCCCCTCGCCGGAGAGCAGGAAGCGCTCCAGCCCCCGCGCATGCGCCTCGCGGTACTGGGGCGGAATGATTGTTTCATTCAGTACTCGCCCGACCGCCTCCTCCCGTGTCCAGCCGAAAATCTTTTCCGCCTGCGGATTCCATCCGATGATGATGTCACTGTCGTTTGTCTGGATCATGGCATCCATCGCGGTTTCAAAGGTGGCACGCAGGCGCATTTCATCTTCGCGGTGTGCTGCAAGCATGGTATTGAATCCATCGGCCATTTCGTTGAAGCTGTCGCATACCTGGCTGAGCTCATCGCGCGTGCTGACTTTGATTCGCTCGCGCAGGTTGCCGCTGGCAAAAGAGCGGGCGGAGCGGGCAATCGTCTGAATGTTGCCGATAATGGCGTAGTAGATGCTGACCGACAGATAGACCATCAGCAGGAACACCAGCAGGGAAATGCCGGCACTGGTGAGCAGTTCCTGTTTTGCGCGGTCGATATTTGCCTGGGTCAGTCTCCTGGCCATCGGCAGCAGGGTATCGTGCAGTCGCGCATAACTCTGGTCGATTTGCTCAGTGGCGATATTCAGGAAGGATTCGGGGGGGGTGGCAAAGCGGCCGGAGAGGATGTCCGCTGTCACGAGATCGGTCACCAGCCTGACTGAATTGTCAATATCCCGGGATACGGCCCGGAGTGCGCTGTGTATGGCCAGATTGTAGCGGCCTGTGCTGCCGATACCGAGGTTGAGGTATCTGGATTTGTCGTCCAGTTCGGCCAGCATGACCTTCAGTTCGACCCGCTGGTCCTGGGTGAGATACTTGCGGGTCAGCGCACCCGTGCCGTAGGCGCGCAGGCGGCCCAGGTGTTCCAGCACTTGTGTCAGCCTGCTGGTGGTGATGTCGATCAAATAGTATGAAGCGATATCCATATCCATGATCAGCAGATGATCGTCGGCCACCAGTTGTTCAAAAAACTGCATGTGCTCGATCAGACGGGTATGCGTGGCGAGATTCGCGGCCACTGTCCATTTCAGCCCTTCCTTTTGCAGCCGCGCCCACTCAGTCCGGATGTGGCGGTAGTCTTCGCTCGCGGTCAGGCTGGGGGGCAGCTTTTCCTCCAGCGTCTTGAGGGCATTGGTGACTTCTTTTTCCTGGGCGGCACGCCTGCCGCGCACAGACTCGTTGCCGACCAACAGCGCGACCGAGAGCCCGCGGTGCAACTGCAAGGCCTGCATGGCGCGGGTGATCGGCTCGATCAGCGCGAGTCCTTCCAGCCGCCGCTGCGCGGGTTGAATGATGCGGTCGAGATTGACGAACAGGCTGTACACCACCACGGCAATCGCGATCAGCGACACCAGCCACAGCAGCGTGAATTTCCTGGTGTAGTTCAGGCGATTCAGTATGAAGATGGCTGGACGGAAAAGTTTCTGCGTTATTTCCCCGCTCTTGCTTTCCATGATTTCCCCGCTTTTTGGCCTTGATAAAACTTGTGCCGTGGGCGTAGTATAGACAAGATTTTACGCCGGCGAAACAGGACAGAAATATCCGGGCGATCCGGATCCGGATTATCGCGTGCCTGTATCGGAAGCGTCTGCGATCGTCGCAATCCATGAGCCCGGAAAATCCAGGCCGGACGAGCCGGAACCAAATGTAGGTCGGGCTCTGCCCGACATGGTGGGCAGTGACGTAGTGACGTAGCCCGGATGAAGCCCTTCGACAGGCTCAGGACAGGCTACGCGAAATCCGGGGTTTGGTGGGCGTGGTCAGTTTCCCCGGATTCCATTGCATTTCATCCGGGCTACGCCCGCTACGAGAGGACAATTTTCATGCGTTCATTCTCCGTTACAGCCTTCCTGAATGTTTGGCAACCCAATGTTTGCCCGTACAATACCGGAACTCATGATCGCCTACCTGATCCGCCGCATCCTTTACGCTATCCCTATCCTGATCGGGGTGAACCTGCTCACCTTCGCGCTGTTCTTCGTGGTGAATACGCCGGACGACATGGCGCGCATGCAGCTTGGCATCAAGCGCGTGACGCCGGAGGCGATCGAGAACTGGAAGCAGCAGCGCGGCTATGACAAGCCGCTGTTGATCAACCGTGCCGCCGGCGGCGCGGACAAGATCACCGATACGATCTTCTGGCAGAAGTCAGCCGGCATGTTCGTGCTCGACTTCGGCTATTCGGATGACGGGCGCAGCATAGGCCGCGAGATTGCGACGCGCATGGGGCCGAGCCTGGCGATCGCGCTGCCGACTTTCATGATCGGGCTGGTGGTGTATGTCAGCTTCGCACTGCTGATGACATTGTTTCGCGCCACCGCGCTGGACATCGCGGGGGTGGCATTGTGCGTGCTGCTGATGTCGGTGTCCGGGTTGTTCTACATCATCGGCGGGCAATTCCTCGTCAGCAAGCTGTGGCATCTGGTGCCGATCTCCGGCTACGCGGGCGGGGCGGACAGTCTCAGGTTCGTGGTGCTGCCTATCATGATCGGCGTGGCCGGCGGCATCGGTTCGAGCAGCCGGTGGTATCGCACCATCTTTTTGGAGGAGATCGGCAAGGACTATGTGCGCACCGCGCGTGCCAAGGGCTTGTCCGAGCTGGCGGTGCTGTTCCGCCATGTGTTGAAGAACGCGATGATCCCGATACTGACCGGCGTGGTGGTGGTGATTCCGCTGCTGTTCATGGGCAGCCTGCTCACCGAGTCGTTCTTCGGCATCCCCGGCCTGGGCAGCTACACGATAGACGCGATCAACGCGCAGGATTTCAGCGTGGTGCGCGCAATGGTGTTCCTCGGTTCGCTGCTGTACATCGTCGGGCTGATCCTGACTGATGTTTCCTACACCATCGTTGATCCGCGGGTGAGGTTGTCATGAACTTCATGCCCGTCATTCTCTGGAGCGACGCGCTGGTGTTCCTGCTGCTGGCGGCGGGTATCGCCTGCGCATGGTATGTGCGACGGCACGAGCATCTGCTGCTGCCGTGGCGGCGTGTGGCACAGAGTGCGACAGCGATGGTGTCGCTGCTGGTGCTGTCGCTGTTTCTGGTCGTGGGGCTATTGGATACCCTGCACTTTCGCGCGGCATTACCGGAAAAGAACGGCGGTGTAACGGTGTATACACCGGAAGTGCTGAGCGTGTTCGACAAGCTGGTGGAGCCGCTGCGCATGCACACCGAGAAAACCTATTCCGCGCCGCTGGCGACCACGCTCTACACCAAGGAGAGCATCACCGGCGTGCAGGGCAATGTCGTGCGCGATTATCCGAGGTTGCGCTATGGCGGCGCGCATCTGGCAGATGTGCAACAGCGTGACAGCGATGTATTGTGGCGGGCGTTGGTTGGGGCGGCGAGCGGATTGATGGTGGGTCTGTTAATTGTGGGTATTACATCGTTACTGTGGATGCAGAACCTCGACGGCAACAACCCCCCTCAGTCCCCCCTTGTCAGGGGGGATGCCCGCACTCCTCCCCTGACAAGGGGAGGCTGGGAGGGGTTAGCGCACCTGAAAAAATATATCGATTCCAATTCCGCCCTGATAATAGCCGCGCTCATCCTCGCCACCCTGATCGGCATGCTCGCCAACCTCGCTGCCTTCTACCACGTGCTCGGCACCGACAAGGTCGGGCAGGATGTGTTGTACTTGTCGCTGAAAAGTATCCGCACCGGGCTGATCATCGGCACCGTGACGACGCTGGTCACGTTGCCGCTGGCGTTGCTGCTCGGCATCGCGGCGGGCTACTTGCGTGGCTGGGTGGACGATGTGATTCAGTACATCTATACCGTGCTGAGCTCCATTCCGAGCGTGCTGCTGATCGCGGCGGCGGTGCTGATGATGCAGGTGACCATCGAGACGCATCCGGAGTGGTTCGATACATCGGCGTCGCGTGCCGATCTGCGGCTGGTGTTCCTGTGCCTGATCCTCGGCATGACCAGTTGGACCGGGCTGTGCCGCCTGTTGCGCGGCGAGACGCTCAAGCTTCGCGAGCTGGAATACATTCAGGCGGCACAGGCGTTCGGCGTGTCATCCCTGCGCATCCTGACGCGGCACATCGTGCCCAACGTGATGCACATCATCCTGATCGCGCTGGTGATGGATTTTTCCGCACTGGTGCTGGCCGAAGCGGTGCTGTCCTATGTCGGCGTGGGCGTCGATCCATCGATGATCAGCTTCGGCACGATGATCAACGGCGCGCGGCTGGAGATGGGGCGCGAGCCCATGGTGTGGTGGGCGCTGGCCGCCGCGTTCGGCTTCATGCTGGCGCTGGTGCTTGCGGCGAACCTGTTCGCCGACGCGGTGCGCGATGCGTTCGATCCGCGTTTGAATCGAACCGAGGCGGTGGCATGAGCGCCTTGCTCGAAGTGAGAGATCTGGTCACGCGGTTGCGGAATGGCGTAAGCATCGTGGACGGAATCTCTTTCGACATCAGGGCGGGGGAGACCTACGCACTGCTCGGCGAATCCGGCTGCGGCAAATCCATGACGGCACTGACTTTGCTGCGACTGTTGCCGGATGGGGTGGTGTATACGAGCGGCTCGGCACTGCTGAATGACATCGACCTGTTTGACTTGCCCGAGCGCGAGATGCGCGACGTGCGCGGCGGCAAGATCGCGATGATCTTTCAGGAGCCGGGGTTGAGCCTCAATCCGGTGATGATGGTCGGGCAGCAGATCGCCGAGGTGCTGGCGTTGCACGGAGCGAAAAATGCCGCCATTCCACAGCGACCCTCAAACCCCTCCCCAGCCCTCCCCTTATCAGGGGAGGGAGGCGCGACTCCTCCCCTGACTGCGGAAGGGTCGCTGCGCAGCAGCGGGGTACCCACCGGCGTACCCCTTGCGGGTGCAAGGGGAGGCCGGGAGGGGTTAATTTTGCAGCGCTGTATCGAGCTGCTCGATCAAGTCGGCATCCCCGATGCGGCGCGGCGCGTGACGGAATATCCGTTCCAGCTTTCCGGCGGCATGAAGCAGCGTGTGATGATCGCGATGGCTTTGGCGGGCGGTCCGAAGCTGCTCATTGCCGACGAACCGACCACCGCACTGGATGTCACGATACAGGCACAGGTGTTGCAACTGTTGCGCGACACGCAGGATGCCACCGGTATGTCGCTGTTGCTGATCACCCACGATCTCGGCGTGGTGGCGGAGAATGCACATCGCGTCGGCGTGATGTATGCGGGTCAGATCGTCGAGCAGGCCAGCCGCGCGCAGTTATTCGCCCGTCCATTGCATCCCTACACGCAGAAATTATTTGCAGCATTGCCCGATACCGCGCGGCGCGATCAGCCGCTGGCCGCCATTCCCGGCAGTGTGCCGCCGCCCGGCAGCATCACGAGGGGCTGCCGTTTTGCGCCGCGCTGCGACAAGGCCTGGCCGTTATGCGTTGAGCAAACGCCGGAGTGGACGGAGGCTGGCGATGGGCAGGGGGTGAGGTGCCATTTGTACGGGGAAGAGGGAAGGGGGAAGGGAGAAGGGTTAAAAGCGGGAAGGGATAAGGGGGAAGGGAGAAGGGAGAAGGGAGAAGGGAAAATTCGGGAAGGGGCCGAGGCGAAGATCGTACTTGGGGTTAACCCTTCTCCCTTCCCCCTTCCCCCTTCTCTACTTGAGGTCGCAGACCTCAAGGTGTATTTCCCCATCCGCAAGGGCATCCTGCAGCGCGTGGCCGGGCAGGTGAAGGCGGTGGACGGGGTGTCGCTGGAAATACCGCAGGGACGCACGCTGGCGCTGGTGGGCGAATCCGGCTGCGGCAAGACCACGCTGGGCAAAGCCTTGCTGCAATTGATACCGCCGACTGCGGGCAGCGTGCAGTTTGCGGGACGCGAACTGATGGGTCTCAGCGCGCGCGCATTGCGCGCCCATCGCGGCACGATGCAGATGGTGTTCCAGGACCCCTATGCTTCATTGAACCCGAAGATGCGTGTCGCCGAAATCCTCGAAGAGGGGATGGCCGCGCTGAATATCGAGACCAGCAGTGCGGCGCGCCAGAGGCGCATCGACACGTTGCTCGACCAGGTCGGCCTGGCGCGCAGCATCAAGTGGCGTTATCCGCACGAGTTTTCCGGCGGGCAGCGGCAGCGCATCGCGATCGCGCGCGCATTGGCCGTGTCGCCGCAACTGTTGGTCTGCGACGAGCCGACCAGCGCGCTGGATGTGTCGGTGCAGGCGCAGATACTGAACCTTCTGAAAGTGCTGCAACAGGAATTGAATCTGAGCTATTTGTTCATCACCCACAATCTCGCGGTGGTGGAATATCTCGCGCATGAAGTGTGTGTGATGTATCTCGGACGCATCGTCGAGCGCGGCACGGCAGAGGAGGTGCTGCGCGCGCCGAAACATCCGTACACGCAAGCGCTGCTGTCCGCTGTGCCGCGCATCGACGGAACAGGCCGGGAACGAATCAAGCTGGAGGGCGGCTTGCCTTCCGGGTGCCCGGACAAAAGTTTTTCGTAATCGGCGAATCCGCCGCAGGGTTGTCATTCGGGTGCCCGGCCATAAGTTTTTCGGCTTGCGCCGCGCTGTTCACATGCCACCGAACGATGCCGGGCCGGTTATCCGCCGGCCACGACTCACTCCTCAACACATAGCGTGCATTGCTATTTATATGCCGATAGTTTGGGTTGACGACAGGGTTTTTTAGGTTTACAACGATAACCGGTTCTCCGGTAGTAAACGGAGATTTGAGTGGTAATTGATCACGATAATTATTATTTTTAAGGAGTGAATCATGAGCACCAAATTAGCAGGAGCAGAAAGCGAAGTCAGCAAAGAAAAACTGATGCAGGATTTTCGCGTGGTAGTGACAGACGCCGAGGAGTTGTTGCGTGCAACAGCCGGTCTTGCAGGCGAAAAAGTGTCTGCAGCACGTGAGCGCATTCAGGAAAATCTGGCGTCTGCCAAGGTGCGCCTTTCCACCGCCGAGGAGGCTGTGGCCGCCAAGACCAAGCAAGCGGCAAGGGCGACGGATGAGTACGTGCATGAGAATCCATGGAAGGCAGTAGGGATCGGTGCAGGTGTCGGCTTGATCGTGGGTATGCTGATTTCGCGTGGTCGATAAACCATGCCGGAGGCGAGTTCGGGGTTGATGGGGTCGGTCAAGCGACTGGCTTCGACGCTGACTTCCATCGTTTCGACGCGGCTGGAACTGCTGGCGAATGAGTTGCAGGAGGAGCGTCTGCGTCTAACGCAGATGCTCCTTTTTGCTTTGTTCGCGCTGTTCTGCTTCGGTATCGGCATACTGCTGCTTACGGTCTTCATCGTGGTACTGTTTTGGGATGACCACCGTCTCGCTGTGCTGGGTGGGCTGTGTATCCTGTTCTTTGTGCTGGGTATGCTGATGGCGATGTTATTGCGCAATAAGGCGCAGTCCAAATCAAAATTGTTTTCCGCCAGTCTGGCCGAGTTGGCCAAGGATAGGGAGCATCTGGGTGTCAGCCATGACAGGCCTGACCAGCCATGAATAGTCAAATGCTTGCGGTGATGCAACGTCGCGGCGAGCTGTTGGCTAGAATCGCCTCGCAACGCGAGCAGGTGGCTGGGATCGGGGCGCGTCTTCAAACTCCGCTGGCATTGGCCGACCTGGGTGTGGCTGCCGCGCGTTTCTTGCGTTCCAATTCTGTGCTGGCCGCTGGTGTGATCGCTGCTTTGGTGATACGCCGCCGCGGCGTGGTTGGCGTGGCGAGAGTTACCTGGCGTGTATGGAAGGGATACCGTTATTTCACCGCAATTACGGCAAGGCTATCGTCGCGAGGCTGAACTTGTAATTCCCCGCAGTCTTGCTGCGGGGACAGCGCAGGCTAAAATAAAAAAATGGAAGTGACGTAGCCCGGATGTAGCGCAGCGAAATCCGGGGTTTGGTGGGCGTGGCCGAAGCATGTCCTGAGCGCCTGTCGAAGGGTTTCCCCGGATTCCATTGCATTTTATCCGGGCTACGCCCGCGGGAGTGGAATATCGTGGGACGCACCCTACCAAACTGAATTCCTCGCGGCGCGTTGCCTTTGGTTGCGCGATTTTGCGCCACACTGTTCGGGCGATCAGCGGATTCTTTGGTGCGGCTAGAAGACTTTCGTGCGGTTGTTCATGCTGTTGGAAGAATTGCGGGAAGCTGGTTGCGCGACAGCGATGGTCTGGCCGATCCTGATGATCTTCAGTGGCCCGTTCCATTGTCTCAGCCTTGCAACGCTGACATGATAACGGCGTGCTATGTGTGACAATGTTTCACCCCTGCGTACTCTGTGCCTGGTGGCGCGCCCGTGGTCATCGACCAGGTGCATGTTGAATGCTTCAAATTCGACTTCGACATCGCTTTCATCGCCGTTGACCGGCACCAGCAGGGTTTGGCCGTTACTGATATTGCCCTGGCGGGATATGCCATTTACCAGTTTCAGATTTTCCACCGACATGCCGAAGCGCGGCGCCAGTTTGTCGAGTCGCTCGCCCTTCTTGGGTTGATACGATTGCCAGCTGACCAGGGGTTTGTCATAGCTCTCCAGGTTGGTGCGGAACGTCTCCATCTTGTCTATCGGCAGCAAGATCAGATCGGTGTTTTCCTGCAGGATCACCGGACGGTTGTGCGCTGGATTGAGCGCTATGAATTCTTCTTCCGAAATGTCGGCCAGTTGCGCGGCCAGTTTCACATCCATGTGTCTGGTGGTGGCCACAGCGGCGAAGTAGGGTTCGTTGCGGATTTCCGGCAGTGCCAGCGAAAAGCGGGCGGGGTCGGCGATGATGTTCTTGATCGCCATCAGTTTCGGCACATAGTTGCGGGTTTCCTTCAGCAATTTCAGGCTCGCGTAGTTGACCGGCAGGCCGCGCTTGCGGTTATGTGCCTGCGCGCGTTGCACCGCACCTTCGCCGCAATTGTACGCAGCCAGGGCCAGCTCCCAGTCACCGAACATGTCATGCAGTTTTTGCAGGTAGTCGAGCGCGCCGTTGGTCGCGCTGATGACATCGCGGCGGCCGTCATACCACCAGTTCTGCTGCATGCCGAATATCTTGCCGGTGGACGGGATGAATTGCCAGATGCCGGAAGCGCGGCTGACCGAATATGCGCCGGGATTGAAGGCGCTTTCGATCATCGGCAGCAGCGCGATCTCGCTGGGCATGCCGCGGCGTTCCACTTCTTCGGTGATATAAAAAAGGTAGCGGCGTGCCCGATCTGTCATCCGCTCCACGTAATCGGGATGGTTGGCATACCATTTCTCGTGCCTGGCGACCAGTTTTGAATCCAGTCCGCGCATCGCGAAACCACCGCGTATGCGCGACCACAGGTCTTGCATTGCCGGTTCGGGATTTGCCGTTTCGGACTGCGAAGATTCCTGGGTTTCTGCGGCTGCCGGGGCATCGGGAAGCAGCTCGATTTTTATGTCGCGTGCCGACGGAAGAAATTCCGGCGCAGCCGTATCAGCCATGGGTGAATTGAGAGCTAGTGCTTCTTCCGGCTGCCCGGCCACAAGGTCTTCGGCTGCATGAGCAAAGGTCGGCAAGCTGAGTGTGCCAACCGCAAGCAGAGTTGAAAAAATCAGTCGAATCAATGACACGGCTACCCTTCCTGAAGTCAAAACCGGCGCGATAGTAGTCGAACAGCCGCGCTCAGGTCAATCTAAAACAACAGGCAGAAGACAAAAGGTACAGGAAAGGGGATAAAAGGTCGAGGAGTGTGGACAGCTCCTCCCCTGGTTCTCCCCCTGACAAGGGGGCTGGGGGGTTGGGGAGGTTGGGAGGGGTTGGAAGTTCGCTACATGTTAGCCTTCACCGAAACCCCGCCAAATTATTGAGCTTTACATAATTCATGACTGTTAGGTGGTTTACCGTAGGGCGGGCTTTGCCCGCCGTGTCGGGCGTAGCCCGACCTACGAAATGCGGAGACACTGTCTTCAAATATGTAATCCTCAATAGCGCACTACTTCTTTCAATTGCTCCAGGATGGCCGGGTTTTGGCTACAGCCGCGCTACGCGCTTAACATGTCGCTGACGCGCCATGTTAGCCTCCGCCGAAACCCCGCCATCCCTATCGAACAACTTCCTTAAGTTGTTCGAGAATGGCCGGGTTTTCCAGCGTCGAGACATCCTGGGTGATCTGTTCGCCTTGTGCGATGGCGCGCAACAGGCGTCGCATGATCTTGCCGGAGCGGGTCTTGGGCAGGTTGTCGCCGAAACGGATCTCGTCGGGTTTGGCGATCGGGCCGATCTCCTTGGTGACCCAGTTGCGCAGGGTCTCGACGATCTCTTTCGCCTTGGCAGCATCGCCCGGACGTGCGCCCTTCAGCACCACGAAGGCGACGATGGATTCGCCCTTGATGTCGTGCGGGCGGCCGACCACGGCGGCTTCCGCTACCAGCGGGTTGGCGACCAGTGCCGATTCGATCTCCATCGTGCCCAGGCGATGGCCGGAGACTTTCAGCACGTCATCATTGCGCCCCATGATCCAGATGTAGCCGTCTTCGTCGCGGTTGGCTGAGTCGCCCGCGAGGTAGTAGCCGCGCATCTCTTCGGGGAAGTAGTTTTTCCTGTAGCGCTCCGGGTCGCCCCAGATGGTGCGGATCTGCGATGGAAAAGGTTTGGTAATGACCAGCGAACCGCCTTGTTGCCTGCCGACTTCATGTCCGGTCTCGTCCACCACCGCGACCTCTATGCCGGGGATGGGCAGCGTGCAGGAGCCTGGTTTGGTCGGCACGGCGCCGGGCAGCGGCGCGATCATGTGGCAACCGGTTTCGGTCTGCCACCAGGTGTCCACGATCGGGCAGCGTGCCTGGCCGACCACGGTGTAGTACCACATCCAGGCTTCCGGGTTGATCGGCTCGCCGACCGTGCCGAGCAGGCGTAGCGAGGAAAGATCATATTGTTTGGGCAGGTCGGCACCGAGCTTGATCAGCGAGCGGATCGCGGTCGGCGCGGTGTAGAAGGTGGTGACCTTGTGGTCCTGGATCATCTTCCAGAACCGTCCGGCATCGGGATAAGTCGGTATCCCTTCGTACATCACTTGCGTCGCACCCACCGCCAGCGGACCGTAAGTGCAGTAGCTGTGGCCGGTGACCCAGCCCACGTCGGCGGTACACCAGAAGATGTCGGAAGGCTTGTAGTCGAACACCCACTGCATCGTCAGTATTGTGCCGAGCAGATAGCCGCCGCTGGAATGCTGCACACCCTTGGGTTTGCCGGTGGAACCTGAGGTGTAGAGGATGAACAGCGGATGTTCCGCACCGACCCATTCCGGTTCGCAATGGGTGGGCTGCGAGTTGAACAGGTCGTGCCACCAGATGTCCAGATCGTCGTCCCATTCGACATCATTGCCGGCACGGCGATAAACGATGACGCTGTGCACGCTTTTGCAATTGCCCAGCGCGAGAGTCTCATCAACGATGGGTTTCAACGGCATCACTTTTCCGCCGCGCATCTGCGCATCGGCTGTGATGACGGCACAGGCCTGCGCATCGGTGATACGCTCGTGCAGGCTCTTGGCGGAGAAGCCGCCGAACACCACCGAATGAATTGCGCCGATACGGGCGCATGCCTGCATCGCCACCACCGCCTCGATGCTCATCGGCAGATAGATGACGACACGGTCGCCTTTCCTGATGCCGCGCGACTTCAGGCCATTGGCGAACTGGCAGACACGCCCGTGCAATTCGCGGTAATTTATCCTCGATACCTTGCCGTCGTCGGCTTCGAAAATGATCGCGGTCTTTTCCGGCTGGCTGGCGAGATGCCTGTCCAGGCAATTGTAGGAGACGTTCAGCTCGCCGTCCTCGAACCACTTGAAGAACGGGGCATTGCTCTGATCCAGCGTCTTCGTGAAAGGCTTTTTCCAGAGCAAAGTCTCGCGCGCCAGCTTTGCCCAGAAGCCCGCGTAATCCTGTGTTGCCGCATCGCACAAGGCTTGATAGCCGGCCATGCCGGACACGTTGGCCTGCTTGACGAATTCAGCGGATGGCTCGAAGACGCGCCGTTCATTCAATACCGATTCGATGTTGGACATGTGATCTCCCGTGTGGTGATACTGCCCCATCACTTCCTTCTTCCGTAGGTGGGAGAGGGGATTGGTGCGGGATTCTTTTACTCAGCGATAATAATATTTCGGGCGGGAATAATAACAAAGTATTGCAGCAAAATGATAGAGAATGAAACCGGCAGCCAGGGTAAATTTGTTCTCGGCGAAAAATGTAGGGTGGATAAGCGCAGCGCATCCACCTTTTTGAGCTGGCATGGTGGATGCGCTGCGCTTATCCACC
>Ga0209521_10002787_pt1 | contig 14241 bp, 15 predicted proteins | sample Rifsed19ft4_FD_184016 | JGI IMG/M metagenome (GOLD analysis project Ga0209521, IMG submission 184016) | Soil microbial communities from Rifle, Colorado, USA - sediment 19ft 4 (version 2) | ecosystem: Environmental > Terrestrial > Deep subsurface > Rock core/Sediment | place: Rifle, Colorado... | reverse complement strand
TCCCGGCCTCTCCGCCATCGCGCCCATAGCTCAGTTGGATAGAGCGTCGGACTACGAATCCGAAGGCCAGAGGTTCGAATCCTCTTGGGCGCACCATAATCGACCCCCCGGGAGGTCGCCACTCTCGGGGGGTCCTTCGCTTCGCTGCCTGACCCCATCGTCCGGGTGTGCTAGCATGGTCGAGCGGTGACCGACCGAGCGAGCGACGAGGACTTCATGCGCGAGGCGCTGGCCGAGGCGCGACGGGCGCTCGCCGAGGGCGAGGTGCCCGTGGGCGCCGTCGTCGTGGAGGCCGGTCTGGTGACCGGTCGGGGGCACAACCGCCCGATCGCGCTGAGCGACCCGACGGCCCACGCCGAGGTACTGGCGCTCCGCGAGGCCGCGCTCAAGGCGGGCAATTACCGGCTGCCGGGCGCGACGCTCTACGCCACGGTGGAGCCGTGCCCGATGTGCTGCGGAGCGGCGCTCCTGGCGCGGGTGGATCGCGTCGTCTACGGGGCGCCGGATCCGAAGTCCGGCAGCGTCGCCTCGCTCTACCGGCTGCTCGACGATCCCCGCCTGAACCACCGGGCGCGGGTCGAGGGCGGCGTGCTGGGCGAGGAATGCCGGGCGCTCATCGCGCAGTTCTTTGAAACGAAGCGCAGCCAAGGTTGATGCGGAGGGGTGGCCGAGCCCGGTTGAAGGCGTCCGACTCGAAATCGGATAGGGGCCCAGAAGGTCCCTCGGGGGTTCAAATCCTCTCCCCTCCGCCAAAGAGTCGGAGGGGGCCTCGGGCGGCCCCCTCCGAGTCCTCCCCCAGGAAGGGGTGCGCCGGCAAAGCCGGCGCTCGAAACCGGTGAGGAGAGGTGACCGAGCGGCCGAAGGTGCGGCATTGGAAATGCCGTGCACGGGTAACCCCTGTGCCGTGGGTTCGAATCCCACCCTCTCCGCCATTTGGGACATACAGCGTGGCCGTGCTAGACGGGGAGGTAGCGGTGCCCTGTAACCCGCAATCCGCTACAGCGGGGTTGAATCCCCTCTCGAGGCTTCTTCGCGTTGAATGAGCTTCACGGGGCGGCGTTGAGGGTTGGGCCCCACGCAACGAGAATCGTCGAACCCCGCCAGGCCCGGAAGGGAGCAACGGTAAGGCGACCCTCTCGTGTGCCGTGGGAGTACCTGACCGGAGCAGGTTCCGTGGAGAGATCGCAGGGCGAGCGAGGTCGATTGAGGGTGCACGGCCATTTATCTCCGAGGGCGACATGAGCTACCAGGTGCTGGCGAGGAAGTGGCGGCCCCAGACCTTCGACGCGGTGGTCGGCCAGGAGCCGATCACGCGGACGCTCAGGAATGCGCTGGCGGCGAACCGGATCGCCCACGCCTATCTCTTCGCGGGGCCGCGCGGGATCGGGAAAACCACCACGGCGCGCCTCCTCGCCAAGGCCCTGCTGTGCACCGCGCGCCGGGACCCGGAGCCCTGCGGCGCCTGTCCGGCGTGCCGGGAACTCGTCCTTGGGACGCTGGTGGATGTCATCGAGATCGACGGCGCCTCGAACCGCGGCATCGACGACATCCGCACCCTCCGGGAGAACGTCCGGTACGCGCCGGCCCGGGGGCGGTACAAGGTCTACATCATCGACGAGGCCCATCAGCTCACCAAGGAAGCGTTCAACGCGCTCCTCAAGACGCTGGAGGAGCCCCCGGCCCACGTCGTCTTTGTCCTGGCGACGACGCAGCCCCACGAGATGCCCCTGACGGTGCTCTCGCGCTGCCAGCGGTTCGACTTCAAACCGATCCCGCCCGAGCTGCTGTCGGCGAGCCTGGAGCGGATTCTGAGGGAGGAGAAGGTCGAGTTCGACCCCGCCGCGCTGCCGCTCCTGGTGCGCAGCGCTGAAGGGAGCCTGAGGGATGCCCTGTCGCTGCTCGACACCGCGCTGGCCTACGGCGGCGGCCGGCTCGCCGCCGACTCGCTGGCGCACCTCCTGGGCGCCAGCGCCCCGGCCCAGGTGCGGGCCTTCGTCGGCGCGCTCGTGGTGCGGGACGGGGCGGGGGCACTGGAGGCGATCGATCGGGCGGCGCAGGAGGGAGAGGATCTGGCCGTGCTCTGCCGGGAGACCGTGGAGGCGTTGCGCCGGCTCCTGCTCTTGAAGGTCGCGCCGCGCCTGTCCCCCCCGGACCTGACGGCGGCCGAGATCGAGGAGTTCCGGCAGCAGGCCGCCCGGCTCAGCGAAGACGAGCTGCTCTTCGTCCTGAAGGGTTTCGTCGAGGCCGAGGGGGAGGTCCGGCGTTCCCCGCATCCCCGCGTGGAGCTGGAGATCGCTGCCGTCAAAGCGGTCCGGCGCCCCGTCGCCGCGGCGATCGAGAGCGTGCTGGCCAAGGTCGAGGAAGTCGAAGAGCGCCTCCGGCAGATGGCGTTTTTAGGCGGCGCCGCGCCGGCCGCGCCGTCGGGCCCGGTGCAGGAAAGCCTGATTCCCCCCGAGTCCGGCCCGCGTCCCGCGTCTCCCGGGCCGCGGAGCGCAGCACTCCCGCCGCCCGCGCCGCGCCCGCCCGCGAGCCCGTCGGCGAAACTTCCGGCCTCCGCCGCTGCGCCCGCGGCCCAGGGGCTGGACGCGGGCTGGCGGCAGGTCGTCGAGGAGGTCCTCCGACGGAAGCCCTCGCTGGGGGCGGTGCTCGAGCAGTCCACGCCCGTCACGCTCGCCGAGGGGAAGCTGACCGTGGCGCTCGTCGGCAATCACTTCCATAAGGAGCTCGTCGCCGATCGGGCCAACCACGAACTCGTCACCCAGGCGGTTCAGCGCCACATCCCCGGCGCCAAGCGGATCGAGATCAGCATGGGGGCAGCGCAGGAGGCCGGCGCCCAGGGGCATCCCGCCGTGCAGGCGGCGCTGTCGGTCTTCCAGGGCGAGGTGGTGGCGGTGCGGGCGAGGACCGAGGAAGGAGGGGAAGGCCAATGAAGGGCTTCGGGAACATGATGAAGGAGGCGCAGAAGCTCCAGGCACAGCTGGAGGCCCTCCGCGAGGAAGTGGCCAAGAAGAAGGTCGAGGCCACGGCGGGCGGCGGCATGGTCACGGTCGAGGCCAGCGGCAATCAAGAGATCGTGTCGATCAAGATCGATCGGGAAGTGATCAACCCCGAGGACGCCCAGATGCTGGAGGATCTGGTTCTCGCCGCGTGCAACGAGGCCCTCAGGAAGTCCCGCGAGCTGGTGCAGGCCGAGATGGGCAAGCTCACGGGCGGCCTCCGGATTCCCGGTCTCACTCCGTAGAGGGGTGGAGTGGCGTATTACCCCGAACCCGTTGCCCGCCTGATCGAGGCCTTCCAGAAGCTGCCGGGCATCGGCCCCAAGACGGCCCAGCGACTCACCTTCTTCCTCCTCAAGCGCCCCCCCGAGGAGGTCACCGCCCTCAGCGAAGCGCTCGCCCGCGTCAGGGCCCAGATCGTCAACTGCTCGGTCTGCTTCAACGTGACCGAGGAGGATCCCTGCCGGATCTGCACGGATCCCTCGAGGGACGGGAAGAGCCTGTGCGTGGTGGAGGAGCCCAACGATCTCCTCGCCCTGGAGCGCACCGGGCAGTACCGGGGCCGCTACCACGTGCTCCTGGGCGCGCTGTCGCCGCTCGACGGCATCGGCCCGGAGGACCTCCGCGTGCGGGAGCTGCTGGCCCGGCTCGAGACTCAGCCGGTGGACGAGGTGATCCTCGCCACCAACCCAAACGTGGAGGGCGAGGCGACCGCGATCTACCTGGCGAAGCTCCTGAAGCCGCTCGCGGGCCGGGTGACCCGGATCGCGCGCGGCCTCCCTGTGGGGGGGGACCTCGAGTACGCCGACGAGGTTACCCTGGGCAAGTCGCTGGAGGGGCGCAAAGAGATGGGGTAAGGCGAAGCGAGATCGAGTAAAATAGCCATGTTCCCCGGTAGCTCAACCGGTAGAGCAGGTGGCTGTAAGGAGGGTGAACAGGTGGCCGGTGGGCGGACATACGCTGATCGCCGCGAGTATCTCATCAAGGCCGTCCAGAAACGGCGTAAGGAGGTGCGCCGGAAGGCGCTTGTTTACAAGGGCGGCCGTTGTCAGAAGTGCGGTTATGATCGGTGTATGGAAGCGTTGGAGTTCCACCATCTGAACTCCTCGCGTAAGGATTTTGGGATCTCCAGTCAAGGGCATACCCGCAGCTGGAACAAGATCCGCGAGGAGTTAGAGAAGTGCGCGCTCCTTTGCGCCAACTGCCATCGAGAAGTTCACGCCAGACTGCAGCTCCCACAGGAAACTGTGGCTGTAACATCGGGTGAATTCAGGGAAGCCTACCCCGGAGTCGTCGCGATTTCGGCACGGTAATCCTGAGCGAAGCCTGCCGAAGGGCCAGCGCGTAGGCAGGAACGTGCAGAGACTAGAGGCTGAGGAGCCCATCCAATAAAGCCTCGCAAGCGCCCGACACCCTCCCTGGATCCGATGATCGAGGTGGGTGAAGAGATAGTCCGAGCCCAGTAGAAATGCTGGGGCACTCGTAACCACAAGGTTGCAGGTTCGAGTCCTGCCCGGGGAGCCATAAAACAAAAACGGCCGGCGGAGGTGACTCCGCCGGCCGTTCGTCTCTAAGTGGCCCGTACTGTCCGAGGCGCGGCCACCCTTCAGTCGACCCGTTCGCCCAGAACGGACGAGGAGGGCGCGGGCGGGACGGGTCCTTCGACCCGGTCCTTCAGCGCCTTCAGGGTCTGGACCGCGCCCTGCTCGCCGGCGCCGCGCGTGAGAAAGGCCGGGAGCGTGGTGCGGCCGCCCATCGCGTAGGTCACGAGCACCCCCTGGTCCCAGGGCTCGACCTTCCAGTACCCCCATTGATCGCGGAAGAGGTCGTTGTCTCGGCCGCGGTCCAGCTCCCAGCGGAGCAGGTGGGCGGCCGCGTCGGCGTAGTTGTTGACGTGGAAGCGGAAGGCGAACGGGCCCACGGCGACGCGGTAGCGGACGAGGGTGCGATCGCCGCCGCGTTCGAGCACCGCGCTCTCCTTCACCCGGGGAAACAACCCCGCGTGGCCGGGGAAATCCACGAGCGTCCGCCAGACGGTGTCGGGGTCGGCCTGGAGCAGCGCCAGAGCGGTTCCCCCCATGGCGCCGCCGGCGGAGCCCCCGGCCGGAATCTCGCTCTTGAAGAGGATGCGCCCCTGCCGCAGCAGGCGCTCGTCGGTGGACGACAGCGTCAGATCGGCCGTCACCGGGTGGGGAAGGGACAGGAGCAGGACGAGGGCGAGGAGCGCCGGCGCGCACCGCGTCCGGCGCGCGAGCCGGCCCAACCGAGGACCGAGGGACATGAGGGCCTCCTCTTGGGAGATAGAGAACAACATTCCACGTATCTCACGGCTCGCCGCAGCGTGTCAACGCCGATGAGCGCGCGGCCGCATTGAGCCGCCCCGGAGCGGGTGCTATAATCCCCGCCATGACCACCCTCACCGAATCCCGGCGGCAATCCCTCGGGCGCGCCCTCGAGGGGATCGTCGGGAAGGCGGCCGTGCTCACCGATCCGCAGGAGCTGATGGTGTACGAGTCCGACGGCCTGACCCTCTTCCGGGCGCTGGCCGACTTCGTGGTCTTCCCCACGTCCACCCAGCAGGTGTCGGCGCTCGTCCGGCTGGCCGACGCGGAAGGCTTGCCCTTCGTCGCGCGTGGCGCGGGGACTGGGCTCTCCGGCGGGTGCCTGCCGACGGAAGGCGGGCTCGTGATCGCGCTCTCGCGGATGACCCGGATCCTCGAGGTGGACTACGACAACCAGCTGGCGGTGGTCGAGCCGGGGCTGGTGAACCTGCACCTGTCGTGGGCGGTGGGCCCGCGCGGCTACTACTACGCGCCCGACCCGGCGAGCCAGCAGGCCTGCACCATCGGCGGGAACATCGCCAACAATTCCGGCGGGCCGCACACGCTGAAGTACGGCGTGACGACCAACCACGTGCTCGGCCTGGAGGTGGTGCTCCCTGACGGCGAGGTGGTCTGGCTCGGGGGGAAGACCCGCGACCCCCTGGGGTACGATCTCACGGGCGTCTTCGTCGGCTCCGAGGGGACCTTCGGCATCGCGACGAAGATCGTGGTGCGCCTGCTCAAGAAGCCGCAGGCCGTGAAGACGGTGCTGGCGGCCTTCGACGAGATCGATCGGGCCTCGGAGGCGGTGTCGGCGATCATCGCCCGGGGCCTCGTCCCCGCGGCGCTCGAGATGATCGACCAGGTGACGATCCAGGCCGTCGAGGACGCCTTCGGCTGCGGGTACCCGCGCGATGCCGCCGCGGCGCTCCTCATCGAGCTGGACGGGCTGGCGGCCGGGATGGAGGCGCAGGCCGAGCGCGTGGTGGCGGCGTGCCGCGAGGCGGGCGCGCGCGAGGTGCGCACGGCGAAGGACGAGGCCGAGCGGCAGCTCCTCTGGAAGGGGCGCAAGTCGGCGTTCGGGGCCTACGGGCGCGTCTCGCCCGCGTACATGGTCATGGATGGGGTCATCCCGCGGACCAAGCTCCCGTACGTGCTGCGCCGGGTGAACGAGATCGTGGCGGCCGCCAACCTCCGCGTGGGGAACGTCTTTCACGCGGGCGACGGCAACCTCCATCCGAACATCCTGTACGATCCCCGGCGGCCGGGGGAGGAGGCGCGGGTGGTGCAGGCGGGGGCCGAGATCCTGAAGGTGTGCGCCGAGGTGGGCGGCTCCATCTCGGGCGAGCACGGCATCGGCCTCGAAAAGATGGACTACATGCCGTTCATCTTCTCGCCCGCCGATCTGGCCACGATGCACCGGGTGAAAGAGGCCTTCAACCCGCGCGGGCTCTGCAACCCCGGCAAGATCTTTCCGACCAAGAAGTCCTGCGTGGAGACGGGGCCCGCATACCGCGCGCATCCGATCGAAGAAAAAGGCCTCGCCCAGCGCTTCTAGCGTCGTGCACTCCGCGCTCCTCGACAAGATCCGGGGAATCGTCGGCGCCGAGTCCGTCCTGACCGGAGTCGAGCTCTCCCCCTACGTTCTTGAGGGCCGGACCCCGGCGGCGGCCGTCTTTCCCGGCTCGGTGGAGGAGGTCAGCGCGCTCCTGGCGCTGGCCTCGGACGAGGGGATCGCCGTCACCCCCTGGGGGGGCGGCACCAAGATCGCCATCGGGGCGCCGCCGGAGCGGCTGGGGCTGGTGCTGGGGCTCCGCCGGCTCAACCGGCTCCTCGAGCACGAACCCGGCGACCTGACGGCGACGTCCCAGGCGGGCATCACGCTGGACGCCCTCCAGGGGCGGTTGGCGGCTCGGGGGCAGTGGCTCTCGCTCGATCCCGCCTTCGGGGAGCAGGCGACGCTCGGTGGGATCCTGGCGGCCAATGCCTCGGGGCCGCGGCGGCATCTGTATGGCACGGCCCGCGACCTCCTGATCGGCGTCACCGTGGTGGCGGCCGACGGGTCGGTGGTGAAGGGCGGCGGCAAGGTCGTCAAGAACGTGGCGGGCTACGATCTGCCGAAGCTCTACATCGGCTCCTTCGGTACGCTGGGGATCATCGTCGAGGCGACCGTGAAGCTCCGGCCCCGGCCCGACGACGACCGGCTCGTCCTGACGTGCTTCGAGCGGCTGAAGGATTGCGGCCAGGCGGTCAGGCTCGTCCTGGCGTCCGACCTGATCCCGTCGGCCGTGGACCTGCTGGACGGCGAGGCGCTCCGGGGCGTGGGGCTGGCGCCGGGCGTGGAGACGGGCGGCGCCCTGCTGCTGGGCTTCGACGGCATGCGGGAGCAGGTCGAGTGGCAGTGCGAGGAAGCCCGGCGGCTGCTGGCCGGCGCGGGGCCCGTGGCGCAACGGGTGCTGGAGGCCGAAGCGCGGGACGCGGCGTGGCGGAGCGTGCGCGAGCTTGGCGGGCGCGTCTTCCCCGAGGCGGCGGCGCAGCTCAGGCTGGCGGTGCTCCCGTCGCAGGTGGCCGAGGTAATCGAGCAGGCCGGGGCCGCGGCCCAGCGCTGCGGCCTCCGGGCCGCCTTCGGGGCCCACGCGGCGGTCGGCATCGTGACCGCGGTGCTGGCCGGGGGCGGCGAGTCGGCCCAACCCGTCATCGCCGCCCTCCGGGAATGGCGGGAGCTGGTGCGCGCCGCGGGCGGCCACGCCGTCCTGGAGCGCGCGCCGCTGGCGGTCAAGGAGCAGGTGGCGGTGTGGGACCCCCCCGGCCCCGCCGGGAGGATCATGGAGCGCATCAAGATCCAGCTCGACCCCAAGGGGATTCTCAACCCCGGTCGATTCGTCGGCGGGATCTAGCGACCGAGGGAACGATGGCGCACGCGGCGACGCTCGAGCCTCTGGACCCGACCCATCGGCTCGCCACGCTCGAGGGCGTGGACGAGGGGGTCAACACGTGCATTCACTGCGGGCTTTGCCTGCCCTACTGTCCGACCTACGCGGAGCTCGGGACGGAGATGGATTCGCCCCGCGGCCGGATCGTCCTGATCAAATCGCTGGCCGAGGGGCGCATCGCGCTGACCGAATCCGTGGTGGACCACCTGTCGCTCTGCCTGGGCTGCCGCGCCTGCGAGACCGTCTGCCCGTCCGGCGTCCCCTACGGCCAGCTCATCGAGGCCGCGAAGGCGGAGATCGAGCGCCAGCGACCGGGCGGGCCCCTGCGCCGGCTTTTCCGGTGGGTGAACTTCGCCCTGCTCTTGCCCCGGCCCCGGCTCTTGGGGCTGGCGGCCTCGGCCCTCCGGATCTATCAGCGGAGCGGGCTCCAGCGGCTGGTTCGCGCCACACGGCTCCTCCGGCTGCTGCCGGGGGGGCTCCCCGCCTGGGAGGCACTCCTGCCGGATCTGCCGCCGGCGCGTGAGCGTGGGCGGCTGCCGGAAGTCGTTCCGGCGGAGGGTGCGCGGCGCGGCCGCGTCGGGCTCCTCACCGGGTGCGTCCAGGCCGTGGTCTTCGGCGCTCACAATCGCGCCACGGCCCGGGTCCTCGCGCTCAATGGTGTCGAGGTCCGTGTTCCGCGCGAGCAGGCGTGCTGCGGGGCGCTTCACGCCCACGTCGGCGAGCATGCGCGCGCCCAGGAGCTGGCGCGGCGGACCATCGACGTGTTCGACGCCGTGTCCGTCGAGGCCGTCGTGGTGAACTCGTCGGGCTGCGGCGCCCACATGAAGGCCTACGGGCACCTGTTGAAGGACGACCCCGTGTACGCCGAGCGGGCCCGGGCGTTTTCGCTGAAGGTCCAGGACGTCGCCGAGTTTCTGGCTCGCGAGCCGCTCCGGGGGCCGCGGGCCCCGGTGCCCATGACGGTGACCTACCACGACCCCTGCCACGTGATTCACGGGCAGAAGATCAGGAACCAGCCGCGGCAACTGCTGGGCCAGATTCCGGGGCTCACGCTCGTCGAGCTCAAGGAAGCCGACTGGTGCTGCGGCTCGGCCGGGATCTACAACCTGACCCAGCCCGAGATGGCCGCGCGCCTCCAGGAGCGGAAGGTGCAGCACATCCTCGCGACGGGCGCGGCGGCGGTGGTGACGGCGAACCCCGGGTGCATCATCCAGATCGTCCAGGGGCTCCGGGCCAGGGGCTCCCCGATCAAGGTCCTGCATCTGGTCGAGATTCTGGACGCGGCGTACCGGCGGGGGCCGGAGGCGTGACGCCAGTGGCTGACCCCGCGTCCGTTCCACGGGAGCACAAGGCCGGGGCGCCCAAGCGTGTCGCCTGCCTCGTGCTTACGATCTCCGACTCGAAGATGGCCGAGACCGACACGAGCGGGCAGTTGATCCGGGAACTTCTGACGGTGGCCGGGCACGAGGTCGTCCAGTCGGCCATCGTGAAGGACGAGCCTGGCCAGGTCCGGGACGTGATTTGCCGGGCGTGCGAAGATCCGCGCGTTCAGGCGCTCATCCTGACGGGCGGGACCGGGATCGCCTCGCGCGATTCGACGTTCGAGGCGGTGGAAGGCATGCTGGACAAGCGCCTCCCGGGGTTCGGGGAGCTCTTCCGCCTGCTCTCCTACGCGGAGATCGGGGCGGCGGCGATGCTCTCCCGCGCCCAGGCCGGGGTCCGGCAGGGCCGGCTCATCTTCTCCCTCCCCGGATCGCCCAACGCCTGCCGCCTTGCCCTGGAGAAGCTCATCCTCCCCGAACTGGGTCACCTCCTTCGGGAAGTCTCGCGCTAGGGGGGTTGCGGGTGGCGCTATACTGGGGGATAACAGTGGCTCAAGAGGAGGCTCGGATGCGCCGGAGGGGAAGCTCGCTTGGGGTCGTAGCAGTTCTCTTGCTCGCGGGGTGCGCGGCCAGCGCGCCGGCCGGGGGTCCGCTCTGGCAGGAGGGCGCCGCCGGGGCCGTCCCCGCCGAGATCGCCCGGCTCAACGACCACCTCGGCCAGCTGGCCGAGCGCCTGAAGCCCGGGCTCGTGCAGGTGCGGGTCCAGCGAGCCCAGCCGCCGGCCGGCGAGGGGCACGAGCCGGGCCCGCCCGATGAGCCGCGGCGCACGACGGGCTCGGGGTTCCTGATCCGCGAGGACGGGCTCCTCGTGACGAACGCCCACGTCGTCGGCGACGCCACGCGCATTCAGGTCCGCCTGCAGGACGGGCGCCGCTTCGAGGGAACGCTGGTCGGCAAGGACACCCGCGTGGACCTGGCCCTGGTGAAGATGGACGGCGCCCGGGGGCTTCCCGTCCTGCCGCTGGGCGACTCCAACCGCCTGCGGGTCGGGGAGTTCGTCCTGGCCTTCGGCCATCCCTTTGGGCTCGAGCAGACCGTCTCCTTCGGGATCGTCAGCCGCAAGGGCGCGCCCCTCCGGGTCGCCGCCCCCGGCTTCGATTTCATCCAGACCGACGCCTCCGTGAATCCCGGCAACTCGGGGGGGCCCCTGGTGAACATGGCCGGCGAGGTCGTGGGCGTCAACAGCATGGCGGCCCGGAACGGCTCCATCGGGTTCGCGATCCCGGTGAATCTCGTGAAATCCCTCCTCCCCCAGCTGGTCGAGAAGGGCAAGGTGGAGTGGGGGTGGCTTGGGGTCGGGATCGACGAGATCTCCGAGGAGGATCTGGCCAAGCTCGGGCTGAAGGAGGCCCGGGGCGTGGTGATCCGCCGGGTCATGCCGGGCGAGCCTGCCGACAAGGGCGGCGTCAAGGCCAACGACGTGATTCTGTCGCTGGACGGCGCCCGGGTCGACACCCCCCGCGACCTCCAGCGGATGATCGCCACGGCCCCGGTGGGCAAGATCGTCAAGCTGACCGTCGTGCGCGAGGGGCAGGAGAAGGATCTCTCGGTGACGGTGGGGCTCTACCTGGAGCCGCCAGCCCGCCAGGAGTCCCCTGCTCGTCCTCGGCCCCGTCCCACTCCCTGAGGCTCCCGGTCTAGCCCCGTCCCTGAGTCAGGGCCTTGAGTATGGCGCGGGCCCAGGGCGCGTCGAGGGAGGGCGTGGGAGCGTAGCGGAGCCCCCCGCTGATCCTGAGGCTGCTTTCCCACTCTGCCGGCGCGTCCTCGAGGACGTCCTCGACTCCGAGGACGAAGAGCCCGCAGTCAGGCAGGTCTTCGAGCAGGAGGGGTCCCGTCCGGGCCCGCGCCTTCACGTACACCGTCTGCTCCGGCTCCACGAGGAGGAGCGTGGCGACCCGCCGCTCGGCCAGGTTTCGCGCGCTCCGGCTCCCGGTGCCGATCACGATCCGGATCGTCCGCGGATCGGCGGCGCGGACTTCGAGGGAGGAGAGGAGCATCGGGTGGGGTCGCCCTTCGGCGTCGAGGGTGATGAGCGGAATTGCCTTCCCGAGGTGGGCCGCGAGCTCCGCCTGCGACAGACGCGCCAGCACCTCGGCGGGCAGGCTCGGGCCCAGGCTCCGGGACACGGCCGCGGGAGGCTAGCTGCCGGGCTTGGCCGCGGGGGCTCCGGCGGCTGCGGAGGTGCCCTGGCCGTTATCGCCGATGGCGCAGGCCTGGCCCGCGCCCTCCGCGTGGATCGAGAGATCCGTGATCGTCGGGGTCTTGCCGCAGAGCGGGCAGTTCGGATCCCGCCGGAGCTTCACTTCCCTGAAGCGCATGCCGAGCGCATCGAACGTCAAGAGGCGCCCGATCAGGGGCTCGCCGAAGCCCACGAGCAGCTTCACGGCTTCGGTCGCCTGCACCAGCCCGATCACTCCTGGGAGCACGCCCAGGACGCCGGCCTCGCTTCAGGAGGGGACGAGCCCAGCCGGCGGCGGCACGGGGTAGAGGCAGCGGTAGCAGGGGCCCTGGTCGGGGGCGAACACGGTGGCCATCCCCTCGAACTGGAAGATGGAGCCGTGGACGTTGGTCTTGCGCTGGAGGTAGCAGGCGTCGTTGACGAGGTACCGGGTCTCGAAGTTGTCGGAGCCGTCGATGATGAGGTCGTAGTCCTTGATGATCTCCGCGATGTTGTCCACGGTGATGCGGTGGGGGTAGGGGACGACCGTGACGTCGGGGTTGAGGGCCCGGATCGTCTCAGTGGCCGACTCCACCTTGGGGCGGCCGATGTCGGAAGTCCGGTGGAGGATCTGGCGCTGGAGGTTGGTGATGTCCACGCGATCTCCGTCCATGATCCCAAGCGTTCCGACGCCGGCGGCGGCGAGATAGTAGGCGGTGGGCGAGCCCAGGCCGCCGGCGCCGATCAGGAGGACCTTCGAGCGCAGGAGCTTCCGCTGGCCCTTTTCGCCGACCTGGCCGAGGAGGAAATGGCGGCTGTAGCGCTGGATCTGATCCGTGGTGAGCGGCGAGTCCTTGACGGTCGGATGGCCGGACTGGATCCACCGCTGGTAGCCGCCCGCCAGGTTGATGACGTTGGGAAACCCGAGGTCCTTGAGCGCCTTGGCGGCCAGCGCCGACCGGAGGCCCGTCTGGCAGTAGAGGATGATGGGGACGCTGGGGTCGGGGGCGGCGGTCCCGATCCTGAACTCGAGGAAGCCGCGGCTGATGTTCACCGCCGGCTCGATGTAGCCGTCGCGGTACTCGTCCGGGTCGCGCACGTCGATCAGGACGAGGGGCTCGCCCGAAGCCAGGCGCGCCTGGAGCTCCTCCGGCCCTTCCTCCCGGATCGCCTGCCTGGCTTCCGCCAGCATCTCCCTCAGCGTCTTCATTCTCTAACTCCTTGCCCTATTTGAGAAAAGAGAATACCACCATTTCCGATCAAGTCAAGGGCATTCTCCAATCGCCCTTGTCGCCGCCCAAGGGCCCCTGCTATACTCGCCTTATTTTAGGCGAACTTCTATGAAAGGCCTCATCCTCGCCGGCGGCCGGGGCACCCGCCTCCGCCCGATCACGTATACCTCGGCCAAGCAACTGGTCCCGGTGGCGAACAAGCCGATCCTATTCTATGGGATCGAGGCCCTCGCCGCCTCCGGGATCCGGGAGATCGGCATCGTGGTCGGGGACACCAAGCGCGAGATCATGGACGCGGTCGGCGACGGCGCCCGCTTCGGGGTGCGCGTCACCTACATCGAGCAGGAGGCGCCACTCGGGCTCGCCCACGCCGTCCTGGTGTCGGAGCCCTACCTCGGGGCCGACCCGTTCGTCATGTACCTGGGCGACAACCTGATCCGGGAGACGCTGGCGCCGCTCGTCCAGCGCTTCGGCGAGGAGAAGCCGAACGCCCAGATCCTCCTGGCCCACGTGCCCAACCCCCAGCAATTCGGCGTCGCCGAGCTGGCCGGCGGCAAGGTGGTGCGCCTGGTCGAGAAGCCGAGCCGGCCGCCGTCGGACCTGGCGCTGGTCGGGGTGTACATGTTCGACCGGACCATCTTCGAGGCGGTGCGGGCCATCACGCCGTCGGCCCGGGGCGAGCTGGAGATCACGGATGCCATCCAGCGCCTGATCGACACCGGCCGCACGGTGCGGCCGCACGTGATCGAGGGGTGGTGGAAGGACACCGGCAAGCTCGAGGACCTGCTCGAGGCCAACCGGATCATCCTGGACACGATCGAGCCGCGGGTGGAGGGTGAGATCGAGGCCTCGGAAATCCACGGGAAGGTCATCGTGGAGGCAGGAGCCAAGATCGTCAGGAGCGTCGTCCGCGGGCCGGCCATCATCGGCAAGGGGGCCAGCATCGAAAATGCCTACGTCGGCCCCTTCACGGCGGTGGGGGATCAGGTGGTGATCCGGGGCAGCGAGGTGGAGCATTCGATCATCCTGGAGGGCTCCAGCATCACGGACGTCGGCGGGCGCATCGAGTCCAGCCTGGTCGGGCGCAACGTGGTGATCTACCGGTCCGAGTCCAAGCCCAAGTCCTACAACCTCATGCTCGGCGACCGGTCGCAGGTCGGCCTCGTCTGAGCCGAGCGGGAGCGCGCCCATGGAGCTGAGCGGCGAGGCCCAGCGGCGG
>Ga0209521_10002783_pt1 | contig 14247 bp, 8 predicted proteins | sample Rifsed19ft4_FD_184016 | JGI IMG/M metagenome (GOLD analysis project Ga0209521, IMG submission 184016) | Soil microbial communities from Rifle, Colorado, USA - sediment 19ft 4 (version 2) | ecosystem: Environmental > Terrestrial > Deep subsurface > Rock core/Sediment | place: Rifle, Colorado... | reverse complement strand
CCGCCTGGCGCTGGCGTAGGAGCGAATTCGCGGCCCAGTGGTCCCGCTGAGCTGAAGGCGCGGGTCGTGCCGACCGAGCTCAGCCGGGGAGGATGTCGATGCGCACGACCGTCAGGCCGACCCACAGGTCGCAGCCGCACACGAGCTTGAAGTCCTCCGCGTTCAGGTCGGCGATCCGATCAAGGTTCGATGGCCCCCAGGAGGTAACGCGGCGGAGGACGCAGCCCCCATCCCCGCAGATGTTCAGCAGGGTGCCGAGCGGCAGGCGCGCGGCCGTTCCCGCGTAGTACATCCAGCTCGCGACGCCGGTAAGGGTGGCGATGGGCTCCACAGAGGGCGACGTGGCCACCGCGGCGGGTCGGGCTGTCGGCGCTGGCGTCGGCACCGGCGTCGGGATCGGCGGGCCGACGCCATCGGGGATCATGAGGAGCTGCCCGATGACGAGGGTGTCGGAGGTGAGACCGTTGAAGCTCCTGATGGCCCCGACGTCCGCGTGGGTGAACGCGGCGATCGAATCGAGCGTTTCCCCCTCGCCAACCGTGTAGAGGAGCCCGGAAACGGGTGGGATCCGGAGCCGCTGGCCGACGCGCAGGACATCCTTCGAGGAAAGGGTGTTCGCCCACCAGAGAGTCATCATGCTGACCCCGAAACGGGAGGCGATGCCCGTGAGGGTGTCGCCGGACCGGACCGTGTAGATCGTGACCGCGAAGCGCATGGCGCCGGGGACGACGCCGTCCACGAGCAGCGGCTTCATCAGCGTGCCGTCGGCGAGGAACGGACCGGTGGCAAGCGCGGTGGCGGTCTCGGCCCGTTGTGCGTCGGCGCTGAGCCTGCCGGCGGTCCTCGCCTCGCTCGATCCAACCACTGGCCTGGCGGCGGCCGCCACAGGGGCAGCGCCGACGCTAGCCGCCGACGCATCCCCCGGGGCCGACCGGGCATCTCCCGGCGCCGACGCCGCGCCGTTCGCAAGCCAGCCGGCTACCAGGATGAACGCCAGGACGACGACGGGGGCTGGTCGCTGACGGCGCTTGCCGCCCGCGCGTTCGCCCAGCATGCGCCTCAGGCGGGTCGACGCTACCCAGAGAGCCGCGGCCGCTCCGACCAGTGCCGCGCGCGCCGATGCGACGGCCGGGTAGGCACTGCCGCGGCCCGGTCCTTCCCCCGAATGGGAAGCGCCGATACCGCCGGCCGATCGAGCCGCAGGGCGACGCCGGTTCGCGGGTGCCTCGAGCAATGCCCTCCTCTGCGCGCGGCAAGCCAGCCTTCCAGGGCTGTCACTCTGCCAGCTGAGCATCCCCGTTCCGTCAGCGGCGTCATCATAACCCTGGCCCAAGCTGGTTGGATCCACAAGTGAGGTCAGCCCAGCGGTACCTTCTCGCGACTGGACACCGTCTGTGGCGCCGAGCATGCTCCGCGCGGTGTTGGATCCGGGCCCTGACGCGGAGCGCGCGAACGACCCGACCGCGCGCCGGTCGGCCTCGACCTGGCAGCTCATCGTCGGCCTCTTCGTCCTGGTCGCCCTCCTCGTCCTGGTCGACATCGCGCGGGCGCCGGGGCCCGACCCGCTTGGCTGGTCGCTCGCCGTGGGCCTGGCCGCGCTCGCCGTTCTCGCGGTGATCTACCACCGCGAGACGCTCACCCTCGCCGAGCGGCAGCGGGCCGAGACCGAGAGCCTCAACAGGATCCTCCAGGGGCTCTCGCGCTCGACGTCGCCGGACGCCGTGCTGGGAGCGATCGTGGACGAGCTGCGGGTGGCCACCGGCGCGGACCACTGCGTCATCGTGCGCCGGCGACCGCGCTCCCGGCTGCTCGATGCGACTCTCGTGTCGGGCAGTGCCGGCGTGCCGGCCACGACGACGACGTTCCCGGCCGCGCTCCTGGAGGTCCCGCCCGGCGAGGCCGATGGGCCGCCCGCGGTGGCCGCGCGGATCTCGGACGAGGCCGGTTCCTTCTTCGGTCTGAAGAACCGCCGGGCCGCAGCCCTCGTGACCTCGAAGGGTGTGGTCGGGGCCCTCATCCTGAGCCGGCGGAGCGGCGAGCGCTGGCGCCCCGGCGCTCTGCGTCTCCTTGCCGGGGCGGCCGATGAGGCATCGGTCGCCCTCGAGCGCGCGTACCAGCACGTCGCAACGGAGACCGCGGCGACGACCGATCCTCTCACCGGCCTCCCGAACCGGCGCTTCCTCGACATCCTGGCGAGACGCCCGGCCGGCCGCAGGCGGGAGGACACGACCGGCGTCCTGATGATCGACATCGACCACTTCAAGCGGCTCAACGACCGGTATGGGCATGGCGTCGGTGACGAGGTCCTGCGCGCCGTGGCCGACTCGGTCGCACGGACGGTGCGCGCGGACGACTTCCCGATCCGTTACGGCGGCGAGGAGTTCCTCGTGGTCCTGCGACGCGCCGACCCGGAGATCGCCCTCGCCGTCGCGGAGCGCCTCCGTCGCAACGTCTCGCGGATCGATCCGGTGCCGCTCGGCATCGCCACGCCCGTGACCGTCTCGGTCGGGGCTGCCGTCGCCGAGCCGGGGCGCGACCGGCTGGCCGACCTCATCGCGCGCGCCGACGCGGCGCTCTACCGGGCCAAAGCCGCCGGCCGCGACCGCGTCGCCCTCGGCTGAGCCCGCGCAGATGCGTCTCTAGAATGCGCGGGTGAGTCCTGCGCCCTCCGATCCGTCACGCGGAGGTCCGCCCGGCGCCACCCCGTCGCCCGAGGGCGCGCCGTCCGGCGCTGTGCCGCTCCTCTCGAACGCCGAGCTGGCGCGCATCTTCTACGAGATCGCCGACCTCCTCGAGATCAAGGGCGAGCTGGTGTACAAGGCCGTCGCCTACCGCCGCGTAGCCGACGCGATCGAGCGCTCCCCGGTGGAGGTGGCGCGGGCCTACCGCGAGCACCGGCCTCCCAGGCTCGTCGGCGTCGGTGCGGCGATCGCCGAGAAGCTCGAGGAGCTGGCCGACACGGGCCGGCTGGCCTACCTGGAGCGCCTGCGTGGCGAGGTTCCCCGCACCTTGCTCGAGCTCCTTGCCGTGCCCGGCGTGGGACCGCGCACCGTGCACACGCTCCACGAGCGGCTGGGCATCGCGGACCTCGATGACCTCCGCCGAGCGGCCGAGGCGGGCGCCCTGCGCTCGGTCCGGGGGATGACCGAGCGGACCGAGCAGGCCATCCTCGCCGGCATCGCCGGTCTCGCGCGCATGCCGACGCGCATGCGCCTCGGACAGGCCGCCCGGCTCGTGGAGAAGGTCGCCGAGGCCCTGGCGAGCACGCCCGGGCTCGTCCGGCTGGAGGCCGCCGGTTCGTTCCGCCGCCGCGTGCCCACCATCGGGGACATCGACCTCCTGGCCGCCTCCGGCGATCCGCGCGCACTGGCGGACCGATTCGTCGCCCTGGCCAGCGTCGAGAAGGTCCTCGCCCACGGCCCCCACAAGTCGGCCGTCCAGCTCAACGAGGGGCGCCAGGTCGACCTGATGATCGCGCCGCCCGGCTCCTACGGCAGCTTCCTGGTCCACTTCACCGGGTCCAAGGCCCATAACGTGCGCCTGCGCGCGATCGCCCGGGAGCGCGGCTGGAGCCTCTCGGAGCACGGCTTCGTGCGCCTCGGGCCCGACGGCGAACCGCTCACCGGGGAGGCGGCCGAGACCCGTACCTTCCCCGACGAGGAGAGCGTCTACGGCTTCCTGGACCTGCCCTGGATCGAGCCGGAGCTGCGCGAGGACCGAGGCGAGATCGAGGCGGCCATGGCGGCCCGCGGAGCGGATGGCCGCCTGCCGAAGGATCCCGGTCGCGGTGCCCTCCCCACGCTCATCCAGGTGGCCGATCTGCGGGGTGACTGCCACGTGCATTCCGACTGGTCCGACGGCGTCCACGCCATCGAGGTCATGGCCGAGGCGGCCCGCCAGCGCGGCTACTCGTGGATCGTCCTGACCGACCATTCCGTCGGCCTTGGCATCGCCCGCGGCCTGGACGTCGAACGGGTCCTCGCGCAGCGCGAGGTCCTGCGTGCCCTCAACGCGCGCTACCAGCGCGAGGAGACCGAGGGCCGGGCGCCCGAGGTGACGCCGCGCGACGGCTTTCGCGTCCTCCACGGCGTCGAGCTCGAGATCCGCGCCGACGCGACACTCGACTTCGACGACGCCCTCCTTGCCTCCTTCGACGTGGTCGTGGCAAGCCTGCACCAGGGGCGCCGCCAGAGCGCGCGACAGCTCACGGAACGGGTGCTCGCGGCGATCCACTCGCCGCACGTCGACATCATCGCCCACCCATCCGGACGCATGCTCACCGGCCGCGACGAGCTGCCCCTCGAGTGGGAGATCGTGTACGCCGAGGCGGCGCGCACGGGCACCCTCCTCGAGATCAACGGCTCGGACAACCGCCTCGACCTGGATGATGAGCGGGCACGCCGAGCGCGGGACATGGGTTGCCGGCTGGTCATCTCGTCGGACGCGCACCGCATCGCCGAGCTCGACTTCGTGGCCTATGGCGTCGACATGGCCCGGCGCGGGTGGATCGGGGCCGGCGAGGTGATCAACACGGGTTCTCGCGACGAGCTCCTCGCCTGGGTCGCCGCCAAGCCGGATCGCGTCCTGCGGCGCGGAGCGGCCTGAGGTGGTGCACGAGCCGGTGAGACGCCGCCAGGGGCGGACGCTCACCCTGCTGACCATCGGGTTCATCGGGCTTGCGTCGCTGCCGCTCGCGGCGCCCTCGGTGGAGATGGACTGGCGGGCCCAGTGGCTCGTCGCGGTCCTCGTCGGGGGCGCCGCTGCCTACGGGACGTTCCAGCTCTACGGCGAGGACGAGCCGCGTGGCGTACCGATCGAGTCGCTCATCACGCCCGCGCTCGTCGCCGTCGCCGTCTACGCCGCGATCCCCGCCGCCGTGTGGATGGGAACGCACCCGGCCTTCGCCATCGTGGCGGCCCTGGTCGGTGGGGCCGTGCTGCTGCGCACCGCCATCGACGCCGAGCTGCCCTTCGTTCGGCTGGGCGACCTACCCGTCGCGCGGGACCGCCGTGTCGTCGAGGGCCTGCTCCTGGGCGCGGCCTTCCTCGTCTTCGTCGGCGTCGCGGCGACCCTCCCCGGTGGCTGGCCCCTCCCCGAGCTCGACGTCCCGGGCGAGATCCCCGTCGACCTGGCGCTGACGATGGGCCTCGCGGACGCGGCGATCGCGTTCCTCGTGGGCTACCGCCTGACGGCGATGGTCGGACCCGCCCCGGCTGTCGGCTGGGCGAGCGGCACGTACGCCGTGGTCATCGGCGCTGCCTCGGTCGCGTTCCGCTGGCTGGCCGTGCCGGGCCTCATGGGCCCGGCCCTCCTGGCGGTGGTCCTCTACCTGAGCACGATCGCGAGGACGCGGGCCGCGCCGCCGGACCTCCACACGAGGTGGCCCTTCGAGGCGCTCATCCTCGGGCTCGCGGTGGTGGCCGTGGTCGTCTACCAGCTCCTCGCACGCTAGTCCAGTATGCTCGGGAGCATGACCTTCCCCGAGATCAAGGACACGACCATCAACGTCAACCGCCAGAAGCGCCAGCTCGTGGAGCAGGCCATCGCCGCGGCCGCCGCCGGGGACTGGCCGACGGCCGCAGACATCAATCGCCGAATCCTCGAATTCGGGCCCGAAAGCGAGGCGGAGAACCGGCTCGGCAAGGCGCTCTGGGAGATGGGCGACCTGGCGACCGCGCGCGAGCATTACCAGAACGCGCTCGCCCTGGACCCGACCAACCGGGTCGCTGAGCGAAACATCGACCGGCTGCGCCTGCTCCTCGTGCACGCCGGGGACAAGTCCGGCGCCGCCGAGCCCGCCTCCAAGGCGCCCGTCGGCATCTTCGTGGAGGAGACCGGCAAGACGGGCTTCGCCTTCCTCGTGGATCTCGCCCATCCGCGTCAGCTTGCCCATGTGAACCCGGGCGATGCCGTGGAGCTCGTGCCCGACGGGAACCGCCTGGTCGCCCACTCGAACGGCGTCACCGTCGGCGTCGTCGAGCCGCGTGTGGCCGCGCGCCTGCTGAAGCTCATCGCGGACGGCAACCGCTACTCGGCCGGGGTGACCAGCCTGGGCGACAAGGACGTCCGGCTCATCATCCGGGAGGTGTTCCAGGACCCGCGCAACTACGGCAAGGTCTCGTTTCCGACAGCGGGCAAGGCTACCGACCTGCGCCCGTACACGAAGGGCACGCTCGTTCGGGAGGAGATCGACCTCGAGGAAGAGCTCGAGCTCGACGAGGAGGACGAGGAGATCTCCGATCTCGAACGGGTCGTCCCGTCGGCCCTCGCCGAGGAAGGCCTGGAGGAGGAGGAGCCGCCGGCCGAGGCCGACGAGGAGGAATAGACCGGGGCCCGGTCGCCCGGGTCGCTCCGAGGTCCGCGGCGGAGCTCCGCAACGCCAGCGGCCCGAGGACGCTGCCGTACCATCCGGAGCATGCGGGAGTCCCTCTCGTCGCTCCTCCGCCCTGAGCCTGCCCCGACCCTCCCGCCCTTCGATCGGCTTGCTCCGCCGCCCCCGCTCAACCTCCTGGCGGCACAGATCGAGACGCTCACGTCGCCGGGGGATATCGTCGTCGACCTGCACGGCCGCGGGGCGTGGGTCCCCCGCACGTCGATCCACCGCCTGCGCCGCTCCTGGGCGTTCGAGTCGAACCGCCTGACCCGCCTCCTCGCCGAGGTCGTCCTGCGGCCGCCGGACCTGCGCCACCTCGACGCCGCGCTCCAGTCCCTCGCCGCGTCGATGCGCCAGGAGCGGCCGCTCAAACAATCGATCACGTCGCTCTACGCCTCGCGCTGCGCCACGTGCGATCGGGCCGTCACCGTCGAGGAGTTCCTGTGGGACGGCGAGGCCGGTGCGCCGATCCGCAAGACGTACCGCTGCACGTACTGTCGGGACCAGGTCGGCGGCGGCGAGCTGCGCCACGCCTCGACGGACGCCGACGATCTCCGTCGCGCCGCCGAGCCGGTCGAGGGGCGAGACGTCGCCTACGCCGAGTTGCGCGCCCGGTTCCCCGTCCTCGCGGGCCGCGAGGCGCTGAGCGACCAACTCCTCGGGCTTTACACCCCCCGTGCGCTCGTGGCGCTCCATGCGATCCTCCGGCGCGTCGAGGGGGATCTGCGGGCGTCCTCCGTCGAGGCCGCCCTCCGTCTCGCCTTCGTCCACGCCCTCCTGCCGGCCAGCCGTCTCAACGGCTACCCGGGCAGGATGGCCGGTCTGCGCATCGTCGGGGGGCGGGTCCGCCCGCCGACCTCACGCCAGTGGCGCGAGCGCGATCCATGGCTCCTCTTCGAGGAGGGGATCCGCCTGGTGCGAGGATTCGTGCAGCGCCTCGAGGTCGGACCGGGAGAGGTCCATGCGCGCCTGGGCGACCACCCCTTGGCGCTCACCGACGGGAGCGCCAACATCGTGCTCCGGACGGGCGCCCCCGATCCCAGCCAGCCGCTCCTGGTGCCGCCTGTGGCCGCGCAGGTCCCGCGGGTGCGCCTCGTGCTCACGCAGCCGCCTCTGCGCTGGGGCGTCGAGGCGCTCTCCCACGCCTACCTCGCCAGCGCGCTGGCGATCGGTCGGGAGGCCGCCGCGGAAGTCCCCCTCGAGCCGCTCCTCAGCGGGGCCGCGCCACGGCTGACCTGGTCGGAGACGGCCGCCCAGCTGCGCCGATCGTTCAGCGCCATACGACCCATCCTGGCGCCCGATTGCCAGGTCATCGTGGTCCTCGACCCGGGCGGTCCCGAAGGGCTCGTCGCCGCCGCGCTGGCCGGGGTCGGGGCCGGCTTCGGGCTCATCGACGCGCAGCTGTCCGAGGAGCAGGAAGGGGTCGGCGGGACGCTCGCGTTCACGACCTCCCTGATGAGCCGGCCCGTGCCGCGCACGCGCGCGAACGTCGTTCTGCCGCCAGTTCGCGCTCGGTCCGACGTTGACGGCCCGTTCCAGCTCGCGGAGGTCGAGCGCGAGGTCGGCGAGATCGCCGTCGAGCTGCTCCGGGGGCGCGGCGAGCCCGCCCGGTTCGAGCGGCTCCTGGGCCAGATCCTGGTGGGCCTCGACGGCGCCGGCCATCTGCGTCGCCTGGTCGGAACGCGGACGTTCGGCGGAACGGAGGGCGGCGCCGAGGTCGACGCGAGCGGACCACCGGAAGCCCTCGCGAGCGGGCCCACGGGCCGCGCCGGTCGCCGGCCTGCGGTCCCGGAGACCGTCGTTCCCGCCGATGAGCCATCGGGCCCCCGTTCGGAGAGGTTCCGTGCGCGAGCCCCCTCGGTGGCGCAGGACGCGTCGTGGTTCGGTGGCGCCGCGCGACGCTCTCCTGCTGGCGCGGAGCGGGACGCTTCTGGTCCCGACCAGGTCGCCCTGCTCCTCGACCTCGTCCAGGGCGAGCTGCGCCGTCCCGGTCGACGCCGGGTCGTGGAGATCGAGCCCGGCCAGTGGTGGCTGGCCACGCCGCACGACATCGGACAGGCTGCGCTCCCGCTCTCGGACCGCGTGGAGTGGGCCGTGTTCAGCCTCCTCACGACCTCCGGGCGCCTCAGCGAGGCGGGGCTGTACGACCGGGTCGCGGCCATGTTCCGGGGACCCGACGCGCCCGATGCCGCCCTCGTGCGGGCATGCCTCGACTCCTACCGCAGCATCGCCTCGACGGCCGACACCCTGCGCACCAACGACGACCTGCAGGCGCGCTACGCACAGCACAGCGCGATCGTGGCCGACATCATCGAGTACGGCCACCGACTCGGGCTCAAGGTCTGGGTGAAGCGCTCCGAGCAGGCGCGAGACGTCGGCGGCCGGCCGCTGGGGGAGAGGCTCGACGAGCAGGAACGGCGCGCATACCTGCCGCTTGTCCTGCACGCCCCGCTGGAGGCCCTCGAGAACGTCGACGCGATCTGGTACGTGCGGGGACGGTTCACCTTCCTGTTCGAGGTCGAATGGACGGCCATGCTCGGGGAACCGCTCCTGCGCCGTGGCGCGCAGATCCCGCAGATCGACGACCTGGTCCGCTTCCTGGTGATCGTGCCCGAGCGGACCGACCTCGTGCGCTACAAGCTCGAGCGCTCGGCCGTGCTCCGGGAGGCCGTCGAGCGGGCCAACTGGTATATCCTCAAGAGCAACCATCTGCGCCGCCTCGTCGAGGAGGACGGGGCCGACCTCGAGAGGATCCGGCCGGTCCTTGGACTCGACCCCGAGATCGAGACCGCCGGAGAGCAGCTCCCCCTCTTCCTTTCGACCGACACCCCCAGGAGGACCCCCGCATGACCGTGCGCACGGCTGCCCGCCCCGTCGACGAGCTGGCCGGTCGTTTCTGGCAGGGCTTCCTCGAGCGCCAGCCGCTGACCGCCACGATCCTCGGCTACGAGGGCTACGACGACCTGCTGCCCGATCCGGGGCCGGAAGGTCGGGCGAAGGAGCGGGCGGCCAACGCCGAGACCCTGGCGCTCGCGCGGGGGATCGACCGGACCGACCTCTCGACCGAGGCGGCCGTCACGCTCGACCTGCTGGAGGTCATCAGCGAGACCGCGCTCGAGCTGGACGACGCCAGGCTGTACCAGCTCGCGGCCGTCGACCAGCTCTTCGGTCCGCAGCAGATCCCCTCTGACCTGACCACGCTCCAGAAGGTGGACACGCCGGAACGGTTCGATCATTACCTCGGGCGCCTGGCCCGCTATCCGGCCTTCATCGATGCCACCGTCGGGGTGCTCGGGGAAGGCAAGGCGGAGGGCCGCACCGCCGCGCGCGTGGTCGTTGAGCGCGTCATCGGGCAGGTCGAGCGACTGCTCGAGACGTCCCCCCAGGACTCGGCCATCTACCTCCTCATGCAGCCCCCACGGCAGGCCGACCGGGATCGGCTCCTCGAGGCCCTCCAGCGCGACGTGTATCCGGCCTATCAGCGCTACCTCGACGCCCTGCGCGACTACGGGCCGGCAGCGCGCGAGGAGATCGGCCTGTGGTCGACCCCCGGCGGGGAGGCCGCCTACCGCGTGTCGATCAAGGCGTCCACCTCCCTCGATGAGCGGCCCAACGACCTGCACGCCTACGGCCTCGCGCAGCTCCAGGAGATCAACGAGGAGCGGGCCGTCATCGCCGCACGGATGGGGCGGCGATCGTGGCCCGAGCTGCTCGCCGACCTCGACGCGGACCCCGACAACCACGCCCGCACGCCGGATGAGCTTGTCGCCCGGGCCGACGCCCAGATCCGCCGGGCGGAGGCCGCCGCAGAGGCGTACTTCTCGCGCCTGCCCAGGGCGCACTGCACGGTCCAGGCGGTGGAGTCGTACCGGGAGAAGGATGCCCCCTTCGCCTTCTACTACCCGCCGAACAAGGATCTCTCCCGACCGGGCATCTACTTCGTGAACACGTACGACCTGCCCCAGCGCCCGTACCACATGCTCGCCACGACGACCTACCACGAGGCGGTGCCCGGGCATCACTTCCAGATCGCCCTCGAGCAGGAGCTGGATGAGCTCTCCGAGTTCCGGCGCTTCGGCTCGCGCCTCGCGGGGACCGCCTTCGTGGAGGGCTGGGGCCTGTACTCGGAGCGGCTCGCCGACGAGATGGGCCTCTACGAGGACGATGCCGAGCGGCTGGGCATGCTCGGGGCGCAGGCCTGGCGCGCCGCCCGGCTCGTCGTCGACACCGGCATCCACGCGCTGCACTGGACGCGCGAGCAGGCCGTCGAATTCCTGGGCGACTCCGGGCTCACCCCGATCAACGCGGCGATCGAGACCGACCGGTACATCTCGTGGCCGGGCCAGGCCCTCGCCTACATGGTCGGGCAGCGCGAGATCCTGCGGCTGCGTCGCACCCTCGAGGAGCGCGACGGGGCCCGCTTCGACCTGCGCGCCTTCCACGATCAGACGATCGGGCACGGGTCGCTCTCACTGGACGCGTTGCGCCGCGAGCTGCCCCGCTGGGTCGGTCCGCGCGAGGACTGAACCGACGGTCCGGCCGTCGGCTCGCCGGCCCGCCGGGCCGGCCAGCGCACCACATGCGGTCGCGGGGCTCGTCCTCGCGGCGGGGCTGGCCAGCCGTTTCGGGGGCGCCAAGCTGGCCGCTCCGCTGGAGGGCCGACCGCTCATCAGCCACGTCCTCGACACCGTGGGCACCGCCGTGGAGCGCGGTCTGCTCCTCGCGGGCTTCGTCGTCGCCGCCGTCGGCCGCGACGCTCCCGAGGACGCGGCACTCGTGCGCCTCCTGGCCGAGGCGCGCGGCCTCGCCGTCGTAGGCAACGACGATCCGGCGGCCGGACTGTCGCGTTCGCTCCGTCTCGGCCTGCAGGCTCTCGAGTCGCTCCCGGTCGGTGCGGCAATCGTCCTGCTGGGCGACCAGCCGCGCACGGACGTCGAGGTGATCGCGACGCTCATCGCGGAGTGGCGCCACCGGCGGGCGCCGATCCTTGTGCCCCGCTATCGCACCGCCGGGGGAGCGCCGGGCAATCCGGTCGTCGTGGGCCGCGACGCCTGGCCCCTCGCGCGCGACCTGCGCGGCGACAGCGGGATGAGCGCCGTCGCGCGACGGCGTCCTGACCTCCTCGCCTACCTCGACGTGGAAGGCGTCAACCCGGACGTCGATCGCCCGGCCGACCTGGATGCGCTATCCGACCCGTCCCGCTGAGGCGCGTCACGGGCCGCCCGTGACGCGTCGATGAGCCGCGCGAGCACCGCGGGAAGGATCCCTCCGGCTCGGTAGACGGCCACCTCCGACGGTCCGTCGAGCAGCGCCGTCGCGGTGAACGTCCGCGAGGTGGCGCCGTCATCGACGGCGACGGTCACCCGTCCGGCGCCGCCGAGCGCAGCTTCGACGCCGAGGATCGAATAGCGCTCCTCCCCCGAGAGCCCGAGCTCCGAGCGCCCTTCGCCCGGGTCGAAGCGGAGGGGCAGGATGCCCATGCCCACCAGGTTCGAGCGGTGGATGCGCTCGAACCCCTCGGCCAGGACCGCCCGGACCCCGAGCAGGCGGGGACCCTTGGCCGCCCAGTCGCGCGAGCTGCCGCTCCCGTACTCCCGCCCGGCCACGACGACAAGAGGGACTCCCTCCGCCGCGTACCGGGAGGCCGCGTCGAAGATCGACATCCTCGTCCCGGAGGGTCGGTGCACCGTGACGGGTCCCTCCGTGCCGGGCACGAGGAGGTTGCGCAGGCGGACGTTGCCGAACGTGCCGCGCGCCATGACCTCGTGGTGGCCCCGCCGGGCCCCGTAACTGTTGAAATCGCCGGGCGCGACGCCGTGCTCGATGAGCCACCGCCCGGCCGCGCTCGGCGGGGCGATCGCGCCAGCCGGGGAGATGTGGTCCGTGGTCACCGAGTCGCCCAGCAGGACGAGGACACGGGCGCCCACGATGTCGGCCGCCTCCGCCGTGCCGCCCCGTCCAGGCTGACTCTCCCCGGTGAGACCGGCGAACGGCGCGGGCGCGATGTAGGTCGAGGCGGGATCCCAGGCGAAGCACGTGGGCGCGCCGGCGTCGGTGAGGCCGCGCCACCGCTCGTCGCCCTCGAACACCCCGGCGTAGGCGGCTCGGTAGATCCCCGGGTCGGCGGCGGCCGCGACCGCCGCAGCGACCTCCTCCGGTGCTGGCCACAGCTCGTGCAACCAGACCGGCCGGCCCTCCCGGTCGACCGCCAGCGGCTCGCGCGTGACGTCAAGGTCGACCCGGCCCGCCAGGGCGAGGGCGACCACGAGGGGAGGCGAGGCAAGGTAGCTGGCGCGCACGAGGGGATGGATCCGGCCCTCGAAGTTGCGGTTGCCGGAGAGGACGGCGACCGCCGCGAGGTCGTTGTCGGCGATCGCCGCGGCGACTTCGGTGTCCAGGGGCCCGCTGTTGCCGATGCACGTCGTGCATCCGTAGCCGACGAGATGGAACCCCAGCTCCTCGAGGGGAGCCAGCAGCCCGACGCGCTCGAGGTAGTCGGTCACCGCGCGCGAGCCCGGTGCGAGGCTCGTCTTCACCGTGGGGCCGACGCGCAGCCCACGCGCCACGGCGTTGCGGGCCAGGAGTCCCGCGCCGACCATGAGCGCCGGGTTCGACGTGTTGGTGCAGGACGTGATGGCGGCGATGACGATCGAGCCGTCGGTCACGCCGGCGGCTGGCAGCCGGTCCCCCGGGGCGCGACGTGTGGGAAAGGCCGCCGCGAAGCTGTCGGGCAGCGCAGCGAGCGGGACCCGATCGTGCGGCCGATAGGGTCCCGCCAGCGAGGGCTCCACGATCGCGAGGTCGACCTCAAGGACGGCATCGAACGCGGGCTCGCGGCCGGGCGTACGCCACAGGCCCTGCGCGCGGGCATAGCGCTCGACCAGCGCGACGTGGTCGGGGGAGCGGCCCGTGAGGCGGAGGTAATCCAGGGTGGCCTCATCGATCGGGAAGAGGGCCGCCGTGGCCCCGTACTCGGGGGCCATGTTCGAGACCGTCGCCCGATCAGCCACCGAGAGCGCCGCCACGGCGTCGCCGCTGAACTCGACGAACGCGCCCACCACGCCGAAGCGCCGCAGCGCCTCCGTTACGTGGAGCACGAGATCGGTGGCGGTGCTGCCGGTGGGCAGCTTCCCGACCAGGCGCACGCCGACGATGCGAGGCAACGGGGTCGGCAGCGCCTGCCCGAGGAGCACGGCCTCGGCCTCGATGCCGCCCACGCCATACCCCAGGACCCCGAGACCGTTGACCATGGTCGTATGGGAGTCCGTGCCCACGAGGGTGTCCGGCGAGGCGACGAGGCCGCGCTCGTCGGCCTCCACGTGGGCCACGGAGGCCAGGTATTCGAGGTTGACCTGGTGGACGATGCCCGTGCCCGGCGGGACCACGCGCAGTCCGGGGAACGCCGCCTGGGCCCAGCGCAGGAGTCGATAGCGCTCGCCGTTGCGTTCGTACTCGCGGGCGACGTTGATGGCATAGGCATCGGGTGAGCGCGCGGCGTCGACCTGCACGGAGTGGTCGATCACGAGGTCCACCGGGACGTGTGGCCGGACCGCCGCCGGATCCCCGCCCGCGGCGGCAACGGCGTCACGGAGGGCGGCCAGGTCGACGATGGCGGGCACCCCGGTGTAGTCCTGGAGCAGGACGCGGGACGGCAGGAACGGGATCTCCGCCGGGGGCTTCGGCGCTCCCGGGCGCCACGCCGCAAGGAGTTTCACGTGGTGCGCTTCGACGATCCCGTGGCCGGCATGGCGGAGCGCGTTCTCGAGGAGGATTCGGAGTGTGAGCGGCGCCCCCACCAGGTCGGGGAAGGTCTCCTCGAGAGCAGAAAGGGCATAGAAGTCCGTTCCGTCCGATCCGAGCGGCCGCCGCGCGCC
>Ga0209521_10002782_pt1 | contig 14255 bp, 12 predicted proteins | sample Rifsed19ft4_FD_184016 | JGI IMG/M metagenome (GOLD analysis project Ga0209521, IMG submission 184016) | Soil microbial communities from Rifle, Colorado, USA - sediment 19ft 4 (version 2) | ecosystem: Environmental > Terrestrial > Deep subsurface > Rock core/Sediment | place: Rifle, Colorado... | reverse complement strand
GCCCGAGCCGCAGCCCACATCGATCACTGGTTTGTCCGGTTGCACATATTTTTCCAACAAGGCCAAACATAACTGCGTGGTCGGGTGCGAACCAGTGCCGAAAGCCATGCTCGGATCAATTTTGATCGCCACCCGGTCCGGGTAGGTCGATTCCAGCCAGGCTGGCAGAATTAATAACTTTTGACCCACTGGAATCGGTTTATAGTGCTGTTTCCAGGCGGTCATCCAATCCTGGTCAGGGACAGTCTTGAATTCTGCCGCGGGCAATGGGCGAATTTGCGCCAGATGCCAGAGCGACTCTTCCAGATGCTGGCGTTTTTGTACGGTAGTGCTATCCATGGGAATATAGCCGTAGACCCGGATCGGGCCGTAGGGAGTGCCGAGGTCTTCAGCATCGTTGTAGGTCACATCCTGTTCCATCACCACACCCTGCGGGGTAAATCGGCCAATCACATCCGCGACTGCTTCTGCCAGTTCGCCATCCACCGTCATTGACACTTCCAGCCAGAAAATTTCAGCCACCCAATACCTCTTTCAATACATCCAGAAAACTTTTTTCCTGCGGCCGTACTTCCGTGCCGAGGGTTTTGGCCAGCTGCTCGAACAATTCGCGCTGCTCCGGGCTCAGATGGGAGGGTACCTCTACATTAATGATCACCATCTGATCGCCCTTGCCGGCGCCGCGCACATTCGGCACGCCTTTGCCTTTAAGCCGGAAGATTTTACCCGCTTGAGTGCCGGGGGGGACATTGAGTTTGGTTGTGCCGTCCACGGTCGGCACCTCGATATCCGCTCCCAGGGTAGCCTGAGCAATATTGATTTTGAGGTCCAGCAAGATATCGTCATTTTTACGGTGAAAATAGGCGTGGTCCTTGACCTTAATTTCCAGGTACAAATTGCCATTCGGTCCGCCGTTAACGCCTGCCTGACCTTCACCAGACAGCCGAATTTGCGTGCCGTTATCGACGCCAGCCGGGATGCCGACCACCTTTTTAATGGTACGGCGTTCCAATCCGCGTCCTTTGCAGGTATGACATGGCGTACTGATCACCTCGCCGGAGCCGTTGCAGGTCGGGCAGGTGGTCACCTGCACCATGGCGCCCAGGAAGGTCTGGCGCGTCTGACGCACTTCGCCACGGCCGCCGCAGGTCGTGCAGCGGGTTGCTGAAGTGCCGGGTTCGGCGCCATTGCCGCGGCAGGTGGAGCAGGTTTCGTCGCGAGTAATTTCAATTTCTTTTTCCACGCCAAACACGGACTCTTCAAAGGTCAGCGTGGTGGCATAATTCAGATCTGCGCCGCGGCGCGGGGCATTCGGCTTGCGCCGTCCCCCTCCGCCCATGCCAAAGCCGAAAAATTCCTCGAAAATGTCCGAAAAATCGACCGTCGTGAAATCCGGCATTCCGCCCATACCGTTGACACCGGCATGCCCGTAGCGGTCATAGGCTGCCCGTTTTTCCGGGTCAGACAGCACGCCGTAAGCCTCGTTCATTTCTTTAAAGACGGTTTCGGCGTCCGATGATTTGTTTACGTCCGGGTGATGCTTGCGAGCTAAGGTTCGAAACGCGGATTTGATCTCTTCCGCTGACGCATTCTTGCTCACACCCAATATTTCATAATAATCGCGAGTTGCCATTCATACCTTTTAAAATTGCAAAAATCCCGGACGGATTCTACCACCTGGGAAGAAAACCTGGGGGCGGAGTTTGACATCCGCCCCCGTGGGATCGTTTGGTTTATTGCTCTTTAAAATCGCCTTCGACAACATCTTCACCAGAAGGGCTGCTGCCGGGTTGTTGACCTTCGCCGCCGGCATCACCGGCTGGGCCGGCCTGCTGCCCGCCCTCTTGTTGATACATGGAACCGCCAATTTTCTGAATGGTCTGACCGAGTTCGTCGCTGGCCTGACGGATGACATTAACATCCTGCCCGGTCATGACTTCCTTCACCCGGCTGATGCCCTGCTCGGTCTGCTGTTTCAATTCTGCCGAAACCTTATCGCCGAAATCCTTCAGGGTTTTTTCGGCAGCATAGATGGTGTTATCGGCATAGTTGCGGACTTCGACCAGTTCCTTGTTCTTGCGGTCTTCTTCAGCATGAATCTCTGCTTCCTGGCGCATCTTTTCAACCTCAGTCTGGCTTAATCCAGATGATGCGGTGATGGTGATGTGCTGGCTGCGTCCGGTGGCTTTATCCTTGGCAGTGACCGTGACGATACCATTGGCATCGATGTCGAAGGTCACTTCAATTTGCGGGATGCCGCGCGGAGCAGGTGGAATCTTGTCCAATTGGAAGGCGCCCAGCGACTTGTTATCCGCTGCCATGGGGCGTTCGCCCTGCACCACGTGAATTTCGACCTGGGTCTGGCCGTCGGCAGCTGTCGAGAAAATCTGCGACTTGCTGGTTGGCACCGCCGAGTTGCGTTCCACCAACGGGGTGGCGACGCCGCCGAGGGTTTCCACCGAAAGCGTCAGCGGGGTGACATCCACCAGGATCACATCCTTGACGTCGCCGCCGAGCACTGCTCCCTGAATGGCGGCACCGACTGCCACCACCTCGTCCGGGTTGACACCTTTGTGCGGCTCTTTGCCAAACTCGCGGCGTACCGCTTCCTGAACCGCCGGCATACGGGTCATGCCGCCCACCATTACGATTTCGTTGATGGCGGAGGGTTTCAGGTTGGCGTCGGAGATGGCGCGGCGTACCGGTCCCATCGAGCGGTCGATCAAATCATTGGTCAGCTGCTCAAGACGGGCACGAGTGATCTGTTTCACCAGATGCTTGGGGCCGCTGGCATCAGCGGTGAGATACGGTAAGTTGATTTCGGTCTGCATGACCGTGGAAAGCTCGATCTTGGCCTTTTCGGCAGCTTCCTTCAAGCGCTGCAGCGCCTGGCGGTCGTTGCGCAGGTCCATACCGTTTTCTTTTTTGAACTCTTCGATCAGGTAATCCATCAGGCGCAGGTCAAAGTCGTCGCCGCCGAGGAAGGTATCCCCCGAGGTGGATTTCACCTGGAAGACGCCGTCGCCGACATCCAGAATGGAAATGTCAAATGTACCGCCGCCAAGGTCATAGACCGCGATGATTTCGTTCTTTTTCTTATCCAGTCCGTAAGCCAGCGAAGAGGCAGTCGGTTCATTGATGATGCGCATCACCTCGAGACCGGCAATTTTACCGGCATCTTTGGTGGCATTGCGCTGCATGTCATTGAAATACGCCGGCACGGTGATGACAGCCTGAGTGACAGCCTCGCCAAGGTAGGCTTCGGCGTCAGTCTTCAGTTTAGCCAAAATCATGGCCGAAATTTCCGGCGGTGAATACTCACGATCACCCATCATCACACGGGCGTCCCCATTGGGAGCCTTGGTGACCTTGTACGGTACGCGTCCGATGGTGCGCTGGACTTCCGCGTCGTCAAACTTGCGGCCCATCAGCCGTTTGATGGAAAAGACGGTGTTCTCGGGGTTCACAATTGCCTGGTTGCGTGCGGAACGTCCCACCAGCCGCTCCCCGTTTTTATTGACTGCTACTACCGAAGGCACCAGGCGTTCACCTTCTGCCGAAGGGATGACCATCGGCTCACCGCCGACCATGACCGCCACGACCGAATTGGTTGTGCCGAGATCGATACCTACAATTTTTCCCATATTATTCCTCCAGATTGAATGCGATTTATCTTGTCAGTCAGGGATTGCGCCCTGTAAAAGTCTGGTTATTCTCCGAACTATGCGGAGCAATTAGCGTGCCACACGCACCAGTGCCGGCCGAATGATCCGGTCGCCCATGCGATAGCCTTTTTGGACGACCGCGATGACTTTGCCGCTTTCAACGTCGCCATTGTCTTCGTGCGTGATGGCTTCGTGCAGCCCCGGATCAAACATCTGGCCCTCAGCGGGGATCACCTGCACCCCTTCGGCTTCCAGGATGCTGCTGAGCTTGCGGTAGATCAACTCGACGCCGTTCCACCATTCCTGCGATTCAGCGCCTTCCGGCCGGTTCGCCAGTGCGCGTTCCATGTCATCCGTAACGCCAAGGTATTTCTTGATGATATTGCTGGTGACGAGCTGATGCAGCTGCCCCTGTTCGCGCTCGATCCGTTTGCGGTAATTGAGAAAATCCGCCCGTTCCCGCTGCCAACCCTCCGAAAACTCTTTGCACTTGTCCTGCGCAGCGGCAATTTCCGATTTCAATTCGTCCAGATCCGTTGCCGTTTGCTCTTCCGCCATTTCAGCGGGAGCGGCAGTCCCTTCGTTGGGTGTTTCAACCGTTGTGGTTCTTTTTTTGTGTTCTGTCATCAATTCATTTCTCCTGTATTCGCTGAAGTTTCATCCAGCATGGTTTCAGCCATGAGATCACTCATTAATCCAGAGAGGAAGCGCACGGTCGAAATCGCCCGCCCGTAGGAAAGCCGCAGCGGACCCAGCACACCCAGCGTGCCCGTCGCCTGCCCGGGCATGCCATAGCTTCCCAAAACCAGCGACCATTGGCGCAATTCGTCCCAGGTACCCTCGCCGCCGATTAAAACCTGTACACCACCCTGGGTGTTGCCGGCGCTGGTGCGGGCGACCAAATCTTGCAGCAGCGAACGTTCCTCGAGGATGCGCAGCGATTTGCGCGCCTCATCTGAACCGGTAAATTCCGGTTCACTGAGCACATTCGTCAGCCCGTCGATGTACACCTCGCCGGTTGGAATGGCGTCTGCTTGCAGCAGGTCGTCGATTACCCACTGCATCACATCGGCGTCCAAACCCTGCAGTTGCACCAGACGGGCGCGCATTTCGTTTACGTCGGCACCCTGAAATAGTTGTGTCAGGCGCTCGGAGGATTGCGAAAGCTGTTCCTGGGTGACCGGTTCACTCAATGACTGTAACCGCTGGCGAACCTCTCCGCCAACCATGACCAGTACCACCAGAATCTGCCGCCCGCGGGTGGCAATCAATTCAAGGTGTTTCAACCGCGAGTGTTCCGGGTGCGGCGGGGTGACCAGCGAAGCAGCCCGGGATTGATAAGCCAGCACCGATGCTGCCAACCTCACCCACTGTTCGACATCATTGCGCATCTGGTAAAACTGATGGCTGATGGTGCGGCGGGTCGTTCCCGGCAGTTCCGAGGCGTGCGTCAAACGAGTGACGAAGTAACGATAGCCTTCTTCAGTCGGCACCCGCCCGGCAGAAGTATGCGGCTGGCGTAAATAACCGCTTTCGGTCAACACGACCAGTTCGTTGCGCACCGTCGCGGAAGACATATCCAGGTTATAGCGTGCGACCAGAGCATGAGATCCCACTGGAGTAGCCGTGCGGCTATACTCATGGATCACCAGCGAAAGGATTATTTTCTGTCGTTCGCTTAATTCGGTCATATTCTATCTAATAATTAGCACTCTAACGATTAGAGTGCTAAATTTCCCTATTGGAAAATAATACCATGCGTAATTTACAGCGTCAAGCAGTGCAAAGAACTCTTATAGAACTCTAACAGATGCCGGAAATCGGATTTTTCACATTCGACAACTGGATTTGACCTAAAAGGGTTTTCTTCATACAATTAGGTTATGGAACGCAGCTATAAAGAGATTTACTGCGCTGATTTCTTCCGTACAGACCACGATCCGCCGCTGGCGTAGGGGGATTGCCTGGAAATTCAGGCATCCAATTTTAATGTTACTTCATCGTGTGACTGTCTTAGAGGATTGTTTTCCTTAAGGAGAGGAATCATGACCCCTACCCCGTTTATATCTAAACGTGCACCGGTTTTTACCGAAGTGCCCGATGAAAAGTGGAACGACTGGCGTTGGCAGTTAAGCAATCGCCTGAATAGCGTCGAAGATTTCGAAAAAGTCCTGCACCTGACCGATAGCGAAAAGAAAGCCCTCAGCACCCAGGGCTTGTTCCGGGTGGACATTACCCCCTACTTTGTGTCCTTGATCGACCCAAATGACCCGGATGATCCGATACGCCTCCAGGTGATTCCACGTGCCGAGGAAATCGTACCCTTCACCGGCATGATGGAAGATTCACTGGCAGAAGACCGCCACTCGCCAGTGCCCGGCCTGGTTCACCGCTACCCCGACCGGGTGTTGATGTTGGTGACCACCCAGTGCGCCTCCTATTGCCGCTACTGCACGCGCTCGCGCATCGTCGGCGACCCCAGCGCTACCTTCTCGCGCGCTGAATTCGACATGCAGATCGAATATCTCAAAAATACACCGCAGGTGCGTGATGTGCTGCTCTCCGGCGGCGATCCGCTGACCCTGGCACCCAAGCTACTGGACGAACTTCTCGGCCGGCTGCGCGAGATCCCGCATATCGAGATCATCCGCATCGGCAGCCGCGTGCCGGTCTTCATGCCGCAGCGCGTGACCCCCGAGCTGTGCGATACCCTGCAGAAATATCACCCGCTGTGGCTCAACATCCACGTCAACCACCCAAACGAGATCTCGAAAGAGCTGGCTGAAGCCTGCGACTGCCTGTCGCGCGCCGGTATTCCCCTGGGCAACCAATCCGTACTGCTGGCTGGCGTTAATGATTGCGTGCACATCCAGCGCAAGCTGGTACAAGACCTGGTGCGCATCCGCGTGCGCCCGTACTATCTCTACCAGTGTGATCTGGTGGAGGGCGCCGGTCATTTCCGCACGCCGGTCGCCAAAGGCATGGAAATCATCGAAGGACTGCGCGGTCACACCTCCGGTTATGCCGTGCCGACCTTTGTGGTGGACGCGCCTGGCGGCGGCGGCAAAATTCCGGTGATGCCCAACTACATGATCAGCATGTCTGACCATAAAATCATCCTGCGCAACTACGAAGGCTACATCACCACCTACGAAGAGCCGCTGGAATACAGCCCCCATGATCCCAAAACCTGCAGTTACTGCCAGAACAAGCGCGCTGAGCCCGGCCAAAGCGGCGTTAGCGGGCTATTGGAAGGCGAGGATATGTTCATCAAGCCGGAAGGCTTTGATCTGATGCACAACCGCGGCGGCGGTCAACACCGTTTGCGCGCCAACCAGGAAAAGTGGAAGCCGTTGGGCATCGGTGAAGCCTCCAAAGCGCTGACCGAGGGGAAAATCCACGATATGGAATAGCCGGCTTCCGCCAGCCAAACCACAACCGTCTTCCGGGAGGGAAGCATGCATTATCGACGACTGGGACGCTCTGGCCTCAAGGTCAGTGAAATATCTTTGGGGGCCTGGATCACATTTGGTAAACAGGTGGATCAGACGGCAGCTGCCAACCTGATTCACGCCGCCTATGACCAAGGCATCAACTTCTTCGACAACGCCGACATGTACGGCGGCGGGCAGGCTGAAACTTTGATGGGTGAAGCCATTAAAAATCTGCCACGTGAGGCGTTGGTGATCTCGTCCAAAGTGTTCTGGCCGACCATGCCAGGCCCAAACGGACGCGGTCTCTCACGTAAACACGTCATGGAGTCGATCCATGCTTCCCTGCGCCGCCTAGGCACCGATTATGTTGACCTGTACTTTTGTCACCGCTACGACCCGGATACCCCGCTTGAAGAAGTCGCCCGGGTGATGGACGACCTGGTGCATCAAGGCAAGGTGCTGTACTGGGGCACCTCGGAATGGGAAGCCCAGCAGATCGCGCAGGTCGTCGGCATCTGCCGCCAATTCGGCCTGGTACCGCCCAGCATGGAACAGCCGCAGTACAACATGCTCCACCGCCGCCGCTTCGAGGAGGATATCGCCCCCACCTGCCGCGAGCTGGGTATGGGCATCACCACTTTCAGCCCGCTGTACCAGGGGATTCTCACCGGCAAATATAACCAGGGAATTCCAGCCGTGAGCCGCGCTTCTCTGGAAGATATGGGCTGGATGCGCGACCGCATCACCCCGGAACGGCTGGCCAAAGTCCGCAGTTTAACCAACATCGCCCAGGAACTCGAGTTGACAACCGGCCAACTGGCATTGGCGTGGATATTGCGCCGTAAGGAAATTTCCAGCGTTATCACCGGTGCCACCCGTCTGGAGCAGCTAGATGAAAACGTGGCGGCAGCAGAGGCAGTGGATTTGCTGACCAACGAAGTGTTAGAACGCATCGAAGCGGTGCTGGGGCCAACCAGCGCCGCGTAGATATTTTGGTCTTCCTACAAAGAGCCCGTTTTTTTGCTGAAGTATTGGCTATAATATTTCAATAAGGAATACGGGTCTTTCAAAAATCTTAATATTTTCGAGAAATAATTCACCAACGGCATTCCGCACGCATGAAAAGGATCTGCCGCAAGACCGAGGAGAAAAAATGACCGACGAGACTGTACTGCCCCCATCTCTTGAACCTGAATTATTGCCGCCACCGGTTACACCGGCTGCGCCAACAGAACGCGGTTGGGCTGCTATCACTTCGCTGGTGCTAGGATTGATCAATTTGCTCACCTGGTGCATCCCCATCTGCGGCGGTCCGCTGGCTATTGCCGGCGTCATTTTTGGCTTCCTTGGGTTGAAATCATCCAACCGTGGATTCGCGCTGGCCGGCATCATCTTGAATGCCATCGGGATAGCCCTGAGCATCATCGCGACGGTCGTGTTTATCGCCGCCTTTACTTCCGGTTGGTTCCAGAATATTGACCCCAATCAGTTTTATCAGCCGTAAAAATCAATTAGAAACAAACATCCACAGTCCTCATACGGGGACTGTGGTCATTTTTTGCTGACAGAATTAGCATTATGCGATAGAATTCTCGGCTGCAAACGCCTATGGTAAACATCTCAGTCAATCCCAACACCCCTAATTCGGCCTCAACCCAACCCACACGGGTGGCAGACCCGAACGAATACTATCAGCCCATTGAAATCGAAGAAACACCGGTAAAAACCCGCAGCTGCTTCACCTGCGGCTGCCTGCCCTTGCTGGCCGTTCTCCTTCTGGTTTTTGCTGCCTATTTTTTGGCACCGGTTCGTACCAATATTCTCGTCCTCGGCATTGACCGCACCCCGGACGGTTCCGCGGTCGGCCGCACGGATACCAACATCCTGCTCAGCATCATCCCCCTCAAGCCGACGGTCAACATGCTGTCCATCCCGCGCGACCTATGGGTGAGTATCCCCGGCGTGGGCGAGAACCGCATCAATACAGCTCACTTCTTTGCTGAAGCCAATCTGGAAGGCAGCGGCCCAGAAGCAGCCATGGAAACAGTGCGGACCAATTTCGGCCTTACGGTCAATTACTACGCCCGCATCAAATTCAGCAGCTTCACTGAGATCGTGGACGCCATGGGGGGCCTCAATATCGATCTGGCAGAAAATATGGCGGGTTTTAGCCCGGGTCAATACACACTGAATGGCGAGCAAGCGTTGGCGTTTGCCCGCGACCGCTCGAGCAGCGATGACTTCTTCCGCATGCAGCACGGTCAATTCCTGCTTAAAGCCGCCTTCAAGCAGCTGCTCAATCCCGGCTCCTGGGGACGGATCCCGCTGGTAGCCGGCGTATTTTTACAATCTGTGGACACCAATGTGCCCTTCTTCCTCTGGCCGCGGCTGGGAATGGCGCTGCTGCGGGCTGGCCCGGACGGAATTGACAACCGCACCATCACGCGCGAAATGGTCAACCCCTGGACCACCGACCAGGGTGCCAATGTTCTGCTGCCAAATTGGGATGCCATCAATCCAGTCCTGCTGGAAATGTTCGGCGAGTAATTACTCCAGGGGAAGAACCATCCCTTTTGTTTTGGCCCAATCCTCATCAGTGACCAGGCTGATCACCCGAAAACTTTCGGCGTAGGTCATTTCCTTGCCTTTGGCAACCTCCGCAGCCCACTGACGCATCATTTCAGTCGGGTCGTTGCCGTTCATCTGGCTGACATGCGCTTTCAGCGCCGCGATTTTGATTTCCATCGTATCGCTGATATTGATAAATGTGTCGCAATTTTCCCAGGAATTAACATACACTTTGCGCACTTTATGAGCGGTGACGCCTTCGGCGGCCAATTCTTCGAACAGGTTGGGCTGCCCTGCGGCTGGAAATACCGCATCCAGTGCCGCCATTCCGGCTGCGCGGTGATCCGGGTGATTAATGTAATCGGATGACGCCAGTACGATGGTCGGGTCGCTGCAAATGACCACTTCCGGACGCAGGCGGCGAATTTCCCGCACCAGTTTTTTACGCAGGTCCAGGGTGGGTTGCAGCATTCCATCCGGCTCGCGCAGGAACACAACTTCGCTGGCGCCGGCAATTGCGGCAGCATTGCGCTGCTCTTCTTCGCGAATTTCGCCAGCCCGCTGTTTGGTCATCCCAGCGGTAGCAATCCCCACATCGCCGCTGGTGCATACCACGTAATAGGTCTTTGTGCCTGCCTTTGCCCAGCGTGCCAACGTCCCACTGCAAGCGTATTCGATATCATCGGGATGCGCCACGATCGCCATGGCGCTTTCCGGAATGTAAAAGGGTGATTCCATCGCTTCGTCTCCACGTAGAAATTGGGCTGATTGTACCCCTCGGCTGACTGGGATGCAACGATCCGTTAAGGATGGTCAATAATGCGGGCAAATATCTTGATGTTTGCAGGAACAAAATTTTGTTTTTCACGTAATATATATATTCCAAAACAATTTGCGGGAAGGAAATTATGGGACAAGCGATGATCGAGGTACAAAACTTCCGGAAAACCTATGGGAAGTTTACAGCAGTTGAGGATGTGAGTTTCACCGTGCATACGGGAGAGATTTTGGGGCTGCTAGGCCCAAACGGCGCCGGGAAAACCAGCATCCTTGAGACTTTAGAAGGACTGCGGGAGCCGAATGGCGGGAATATTCGGGTTGCCGGGTTGGATCCAGCCACAGAGCAAACAAAGCTGCACAAAGTCATCGGCGTGCAGCTCCAATCGGCTGGCATGCCCGAATCAATCACGCCGGTCGAGGCAATGAAGTTTTTCTGCGCGTACCACGGGGTTAAGCCGCGCTTCGACCTGCTCGACCGCCTGGGTTTGCAGGAAAAAACCCGCACCCAATTCTACGAACTGTCCACTGGTCAGCAGCGGCGCCTGGCGCTGGCGCTGGCGGTTGCGCATGAACCGCAGATCTTGTTCCTCGATGAACCGACAGCCGGTTTGGATGTAGCTTCACGCGTTGAGCTGCATAAACTGATGCGCGATCTGCGAACAAACGGCACGACCATCATCCTCGCCACCCATGACATGGCTGAAGCCGAGGAACTTTCCGACCGCGTCGCCATTTTGCTGAATGGAAAATTGGCCGCGCTTGGCAGCCCGCTGCAAATCACCTCCACCGGTGAAGGCCTGTCCAAAATCTCGGTCAATACCCGCAACGGCAGCCTTAAACAGGCAGCTGAATTCCCATCAGTCCAGCAATTCTCCGCCAAAGAGGAGTACCTGGTGTACTACTCGACCGACATCAGCCTGACGGTGTCTGCCATTCTTTCCTTTATCCAATCGCAGGATGACCAGGTGATCGACCTGCGCGTTGAGCGTCCATCACTCGAGGACCGCTTCCTGGAAATCACCCGTGAAGGGAGCGCTCAATGAACGCCTTCAGCCACCACTTTTCATTTGAATTTCGCACCGGCATCCGCAACAAAACCTTGCTGCTGATGAATTATCTGTTCCCGTTGGGATTCTTCTTCATGATGGGCGCCATTATGCCGTCCATCAATCCGCTGTTTCTCCAGGATTTAGTGCCGGCGATGGTGGTCTTCGCGGTTTTATCCGCCACCCTGCTCGGAATTCCAGACCCGCTGGTCAATGCCCGCGAGAACGGCGTTTTTCGCAGCTTCAAGATCAATGGCGTGCCATCCTTCTCCATTTTGATCATCCCCATACTGACCACATTGCTGCACGTGACCATCGTGTCAGCGATTATCACCCTTGCCTCCGGGTTGATATTCAAAGCCCCCATGCCGGTCAATTGGCCGCTCTTTATTCTGGTCTTCCTGGTGCTGGCGCTGATCTGTGCGTCTGTCGCGGTATTAATTGGGGTTGTTTCACCCACGTCCCGCGCCACCGTTTTATGGTCGCAGCTGCTCTTCGTGCCGTCCATGCTGCTGGGCGGTTTAATGCTGCCGCATTCCATGCTGCCGGAACCTGCCTTGAAGTTCGCGCAATTGCTGCCCGCCTCGCACGGCATGAATGCCTTTATAGGCCTGGCCATGGGACGGGACCCAGCATTTTCCGCCTGGGGTTCGCTGATTGTGATGGCTGCCAGTGCAGTTATCGCCTTTGGACTGGCGCTTTTCATGTTCAGCTGGGATAGCCGCAACGCTAAACGCCGCGGTCACCCGTTATTGGCGCTGCTGGTTTTGGTGCCAGCCATCATCGGCATATTCCTCTTCTAAAACTACCCGGTAAATTACGGTTTTTGCAGCTGGCCGCGTTCCAATATAGGGCGCGGCTGCTTTTTTCCTGATCCTGTGATCAGCCGCACCGCCCGATCATAGAAGAAGTAGTCCCAGGCCCAGTTAATCAACACCAGCAGCCGGTTGCGAAAACCGATCAACTGAAGAATGTGCACCACCAGCCAGGCCAACCAGGCAAAAAAGCCCTGCAATTGCAGCGGTCCAAGCCAGGCAACTGCCTGGTTGCGTCCAATTGTCGCCATGACACCGGGGTCGTGGTATTGAAAAGCCGTTTGTGCTTCCCCGCTCAATTTGCGGACGATATTGTCGGCAGCGTGCTCGCCCTGCTGCATGGCTACCGGTGCCACCATTCCGAGCGGTGCCTTATTTTCGTCCTCCAAATAAGCCGCATCGCCGATGACGTACACTTCCGGATGACCGGAGACCTGTAAGGTCGGCTCGACCTTGATGCGTTTTTGGGCCGCTTGAGGTAAACCCAGACTGTCCACCATGGCAGCCGAGCGGATACCCGCCGCCCAGATTAAGGTATGAGTGGGGATGATCTCCCCTCCGCGAAGCTTCACCACCTGTCCTTCATACGAGTCAACCGTGGCGCCAAAACGGACTTCAACTTTTTTCTTTTTTAAAGCCTTGACGGTGGCCTCGCCTAACCCGGTTGGCAGCATCGCCAATAACCGGTCGGTAGCCTCCAAAAGCAGCACCCGCGCCTGGCTGAAATCCTGATTCGGGAAGTCTTTGGCCAGAACCAGACGGATCAATTCGGAAATTGCGCCAGCCAATTCCACCCCGGTCGGCCCGCCGCCAGCCACCACGATGGTCAACAGCGCCTGGCGCGCTTGCGGGTCGCTGACCAGTGCTGCCTGCTCGAACAGGTGCAGGAGGTGGTCGCGGATGCGCGAGGCGTCATCCAGGCCCTTCAGGCCAAAGCTGTTGGCAGACAGGCTTTCCATGCCAAAATAGTTGGTTTCTCCGCCGACTGCCAGGATGAGTTGGTCATATTCCAGTCTGCCATTGGTGGTATTGAGCGTGCGCCTGTCGAGGTCTATGCCGGTGACCTCTGCCAGGCGGAACTCAAGATTTTTCTGCTTGCGGAAGATGCTGCGCAGCGGGTAAGCCACATCCGTCGGCGACACCCCCGCGGTAGCCACCTGGTAAAGCAGTGGTTGAAATAGATGGTAATTGTTGCGGTCCAGCAGGGTAATTCGTACCGGCGCTTTGGCCAACCGTTTGGCGGCGCGAAGCCCGCCGAATCCGCCGCCGACAATGACGACATGGGGAATATTTTGGTTATTCAGCTGATTTTTCATGGCATTTTGCCTTTCAACTGTTTGTGAATTCTGTAACTAATACTATTATACTCAGAATTATCAAAATTTATCTAAGAGTTTTATTAATTGTGCAGGACGGCGCTTCCGCCGTTCCATCATCAGACAATAACCACAACGAATATTCTTACGCGCGGCTGAACAAAGCTGCCAATAACGCCAACCCGGCCCCCACACCCAGCGCAATTGCCAATCCGGTTTCCCCCGCCAAAAACAATTCTACGCTGCCAAACATAAACGCCACAAAGAATAATCCCGCCGACACCTGGCGAATCGAGCGGTTGACTCGCTGGACTTGCCGGTTCAAATCGCTGCTGCGCACATCCAGACGGCCTTGCTCCAAACGATCCAATATCGCCTCTGTACGGCGCGGCAAAGTCGCCAGCGTCCGCAGGATATCCACGGCTTCACCCGTCCAGACCTTCCATTGACTGCCGCCTTCAGCCTTAACTAGTTTTTCCGCCCAGGGCATCACGCTATGCCAGACATTGAAATTGGTGTCCAACCCGGTGCAAATGCCGTTCAGGATCGATAGCGCCCGTCCCAGCAGGATCATATTGTCGGGTAACTGAAATGGGTTGTTGTAAAGCAGCCCGCGGAACTCTTCCAGGAA
>Ga0209521_10002781_pt1 | contig 14256 bp, 10 predicted proteins | sample Rifsed19ft4_FD_184016 | JGI IMG/M metagenome (GOLD analysis project Ga0209521, IMG submission 184016) | Soil microbial communities from Rifle, Colorado, USA - sediment 19ft 4 (version 2) | ecosystem: Environmental > Terrestrial > Deep subsurface > Rock core/Sediment | place: Rifle, Colorado... | reverse complement strand
TCCTACTCTACCAAGCCAGCCTACATCTTTGGCACCGGCGGTCTAGTTTCCCTGGCCCTCTCTGTCCCCGCCTTTGTCCAAGTTGTCTACCGTAAATTATTTCTAGGCGTCTTCGTTCACAACAACCCCATGTTTATCATTGCCATGTTTCTAGTTTTTATTGGTGTGTCATTTATTCTGTTGGGTCTTATGTCCGAACTCATGGTTCGTGTTTACTTCGAATCTCGCCAAAAGCCCATTTACGAAATTAAAGAGATTAAGAATTTGTAACAATGTGTGGAATTGCTGGCATTGTTGATTTTTCATCCCCAGTCATTTCTTCCCAAATCGGGAAAATAGCTAAAACAATTGTTCACCGCGGGCCGGACTCTGGCGGCAGTTTTGTAAAAAACCACGTGGGTCTGGGCATCCGCCGTCTGAAAATCATCGATTTAAAAACCGGCGATCAGCCTATCAGCAACGAGGACGGCTCATTAACTGTCGTATTCAATGGCGAAATTTACAACTACAAATTGATTCGGGAGCAGCTTATAAAAAATGGTCATAAGCTAAAAACTACTTCGGATACCGAAACCTTGGTTCACCTATATGAAGATTCGGGCAAGGACTTTCTCCAAAAATTAAACGGAATGTTTACTTTTGCTCTATGGGATGAGAAGAAACAAAGCTTGCTCTTGGCCCGTGATCACGCCGGCATCAAACCCCTGTTTTATCACCATAAAGGCAGCAAATTAATCTTCGGCTCCGAGATTAAAACTATTTTGTCTGTTATTCAGACCCCAAAAATCGATCCCGACTCTCTTTTTTTATACACCTTCTTAGGTTATGTCCCAACTCCTAGAACTATTTACCAGGACATCTTCCAGCTTCCCCCGGGCAGCACTCTTACGTTTTCCCAATCTGGCCTGAAAATACATCAATATTACGACCTTTTTTCCCAGCCCAACCCGGAGCCCGCAGATCTGGATTCTATGTTGGATACCGTCGTCTCGCGCCAAGCCATCGCCGACGTGCCCGTTGGTCTGCTTCTTTCCGGCGGCCTGGATTCCTCAATCCTGGCCTATTACCTTACGCGGCAAAAACACGAAGTTAAAAGTTTTTCCATCTCCTTCGCTCATCAGGACTTCAATGAAGGTTCTCATGCAGCCCAAGTAGCCAAGATTTTGGGTACTCGCCATTTTGACCAGCCGTATTCCGCTTCCGATCTACTCACCGATTTTCCCGTCATCCAAAAACTCATGGATCAACCTTTTGCCGATCCGTCACTGTTTCCCACCTACCACGTCTGCCGCCTGGCCAGCTCTCATGTCAAAGTTGCCCTATCCGGAGACGGGGGGGACGAAGTATTCGCCGGTTACCCTACATATTTGGGCCACCGCTTTGCCAACCTTCTGCCCTGGTTTCCATCTAGTTTTAAATCCTTGTTGGTCAATCTGGCTCAAAATATACCTGCTGTAAAATTCCCCCTCTTTTCATCCAGTTATAAATTTGGAGACACGCTTGCCAATTTTTTTTCTGGACTTGGTCTGCCGGTACTTCACCGTCAACTCCAGTGGATGGTTTTTTTCACCACAGGCCAAATTGCACCAGAGGCGTTATTTAAAACCTCTCCAATTAAAGAGCTTTTCTCACTTCCATACCCCCAAGACCAGGTCAAAACCGCTCAACTTCTGGATTTTCAAACGTATTTGCGCGACGCCATGCTTCTCAAGTCAGATCGAGCCTCCATGTTTAATGGCCTGGAAGTTCGCGTACCCTATCTTGACCGGGAAATTATCAGCTTTGCTTTTTCCCAAACTTCTCCTTTCACTAGCCTTTTTAGCACCAAATTGCCTTTACGCAATTTACTCAAAGGCAAACTTCCCGAAAACATCCGTAACCGACCAAAAAAAGGCTTCGGTCTACCCCTTTCGGACTGGATTTCTGGTCCGCTCAAAACCATAGTATCCGATTACGTTTATCGTCGCGATATTTCAGACGCCTTCCCTCGGGTGTTTGTGGATGCGGCTTGGTCTCAAAACCACCTGCGGACTCTTTGGATGGTTTTTGCCTTTAGTGTTTGGCAAGAGCAATGGGCAAAAGGTAGAATATAACCATGTCCCGCCTTTCGTGGGTTCTCTTCTGTCTCATTTTGTTATTTTCAGTAGTGATTCGTGTCTATCAGCTGGATAACCTGCCAGTTGAGCTCACGGGTGACGAAATTGACGTCGGCATCCAAGCCCATTCTCTCCTCAGAACCGGCAAAGATTATCTTGGCCATCCTCTCCCCATATTTCTCCAATCCTTTTCCGAATATCGCCTTCCCCTTCTTCACTATCTGACAATTCCCTTCGTGGCTGTTTTTGGACTCACTGAGTGGACCGTTCGTTTACCCATGGTTATTCTTTCTCTTTTCTCCATCCTGGCTATTTTCGTCTTAGGCAGTCAGATTGTAAGTCAGCGCCTGGGTTTCACCGCCATGTTACTTACAACTATATCTCCCTGGCATATTCAGTTTTCCCGCTGGTCAAACGATAACTTGGCCGTCATGCTTCTCTCAGTTTTAGGAGTTTCTCTTTTCTTGCGTCGTCGTTATACTCTGGCCGCCCTGTTTCTTGCTCTTTCCTTTTACGCTTATTCCGTGGCGGCAGTTTTCGTCCCCCTCCTGATCTTGATTTTGTTAATCTCTCTCCGAACCTTAACCGGCAAACTCATCGTGCCTATTATTTTTGGTCTGGTTTTACTTACACCCTATATCTACGGCTTATCCCAGCAAATTACCTCCCGGCGCTTCTCTCAAATCTCCGTCTTTTCCGACTCTACGCTGCGCGAAGATATCATTCGCCGTCGGGTAGAAAGTTCCTCTCCGCTTACCCCCGTCTTTCGTAACCGCCTGATTTATTATCCCCAGGAAATCCTCAATAATTATCTCCGTTCTTTTTCCACGGAATTTCTGTTTTTCTCAGGTGACCCCATCTTACGCCACGCTGTCGGCGGCATGGGCATGCTTTATTTTTTTGAAGTTGCCACTGTCGCTCTCGGCCTATTCTTTTTCAGAAACAAACTAATTTTGGGATGGCTATTAATTGCTCCAATTGCTTCGGCCATGACCAAGGATGGCGGTAATCACGCCGGCCGGCTTATCGTTATGCTCCCCCCCCTCATCCTCCTCTCTGCCGCCGGCCTGAACTATCTGCGACCCAAAAAACTGCTCTTTTTTGCATTGGGCGCCTTTGCCGTTTTCAATTTCAGCTTTTACTTATACCGTTACTATATCGAGTGGACCCACGACGCTTGGCGATTCTGGCAACCCGGCTTCAAAACTGCCCTCACTTATCTCAAGTCCCAGGATTCCAATTTTTCACGGGTTTATCTCAATAACACTTACGAATTTACCTTATCCCGCTTTCTTTTCTGGTTCGCCTACGATCCGGCCCTGTTCCAAAGTGAATATCCTCTCAGAGACTCAAATCCCACCTCGGCCTTCGATGGCTACAATATTGGCAAATATTACTTTGGAACCCTCAAAAATCGTGTAGCCGAAACTGGCTTTTCTCAGTTGCTTCAGCCCGGGGAAGCATATTTAGCCAGCGTTCGTGATGAAATTGGCACTGGCACCATTGGGGGAGTAACTGTCGACCAAATTATTACTTCACCCACCGGCTTACCTCTCTACTATATTCTTACCAAAAAATGAAACGCCTTCTTCTCGTTCTCCTTTTAGGCCTAATTCTCAGAGTTTTTTGGTTGGATAAGTTTCCGGCTGGATTCACCGCCGATGAGGCCGGTCAGGGCTACGATGCCTACTCGATCCTCAAAACTGGACGGGATAGTTGGAGTCAGTTTTTCCCCCTCTTCCCTCGCGGATTTGGTGATTTCAAACCCCCTCTATACATGTACGCCGCTATTCCTTCAGTTGCCGTCTTCGGGTTAAACGAGTTCGCCGTCCGCCTCCCGGCCGCGATAGCGGGAACCTTATCAATATTGGTCGTTTATCTTCTGGCCAAAGAATTATTTTCTCAAAAAACGGCCTTTTTGGCCGCTCTGCTTATGAGTATTTCCCCCTGGCATGTCCAACTATCCCGAAATGCCTGGGAAGGCGGACTGGGGGTATTACTTTTCCCCCTCGGTCTATACTTGTTTATAAAAAAACGCTACTGGCCGGCCTTTTTAGTTTGGGGCATCAATCTGTATACTTACCATTCCTGGCGTATTTTTACTGTCTTTTTTGTCGCAAGCATAATCGTCTATCTCAGACAACTCAAACCGGCTTTTTTGATATTTGTTTTAGCCTTGCTACCTTTAGTCATTAACCTCAAAGCAGTTCTTGTACGCGCCAGCGACGTCGGTATCTTTTCTTCAGCCAACACTTTAAATTATCTGACCAACCGAAATTCCCCTCCAACTTTATTTGACAATAAATACGTTTTTTATGCCGATCAGTTTTTTACCAACTATCTATCTTACTTTTCCCCCATCTTCTACTTTACCGGTCACCGGCCTGATTTTTCCCACCTCAACTTTCCCGGAATGCCCTTACACTTTCCCCTGGAAATAATATTCATTTTATTGGGCCTCGTTTTAATACTCCGCGGCAAACCATCGCCTTACCTTTTGCTTTGGGCGCTGCTGGCCCCGGTCCCCGCCGCCTTGACCGAAAGTTCAAACGCCCAACGGGCCATTGCAATCTTTCCTCTACCCATCTTCCTGTCTGCTTATGGCCTGTCAAACCTGCGCTTTCAAAAACTCTTCCTGCTCGCTTTGGCGGCTTCATTTGGTTTTTATCTCCACACATATCTGATCAAACTCCCCAAAAACCCGATCTACAGTCAAAGGGTAAATTATAAAGAAGCCTTCACCAAGGCCATTTCTCTGGCCGATAAATACGACTCCGTTCACTTTTCCCGCGTCTTTACTGTTCCCCATATCTTTGTAGCTTTTTACAGCAAATGGGATCCGGCCGATTTTCAAAAGTACTCACAGGACTGGAGACGTTACGAAAAAGCAGACAAATTATACGTCGACCAGTTGGAAAGCTGGAATTTGGGCAAATATGAGTTTCACGATTTTCATTGGGAACGGGAAGGTAAGTTACAAAACGCCTTGTTAGTCAGTAGTTTTGGAGATTTTCCCGCCAGCCAGCATATCTTATTTGACTTGGCCGATTATCGCTTTGCTGTCATCAATCCCAGATGAAATATAAAATTCTCATTGTCTTGTTAATTGCTTGGCGATTGTGGGTGTCGACATTCACTAAACACGGTGATTTGCATAACGGCTGGAATTGGGCCGGGAATGCCTCCAAACTCGGCCTTGTCGATTTTTATGATTTACCGCGATCCGTTTTCTGGCCTCAGAGCCGCCCCAACCAACCAGCCGGCAGTGTTTATCTTTATACACTTTCATATCAGCTCAACGACTTTGGTAACAAATTATTCTGGCAGCTCAATTTGAAAATCCCCTTTTTCCCCTCGACATTAGTTTGGTGGTGGCAAAGATGGGGTGACGTAGTCAGCCTCAAGCTGCCCTCCGTTTTAGGGGACATAGCTCTTTTTGCCGCTATTATCAAAATTGGTAAATCCAGCAAGGTTTCCCAGCTAGTCGGCTTAGTCTATTTGCTTAACCCTCCTTTGTGGTACAACTCCGCTCTTTGGGGGCAAAACGATTGTATCGTCGCCGCCTTGGCCGTTTGGAGCCTGATCTTTCTCTTCGAAAAACGCCTGGTCCTTTCCGGATTTCTGTTGGGGACTTCACTCGTCACCAAAGCTTCATGGTCTCCAGCCTTAATAGTATTCACAATTTATGCAATCAGGAAATTTCCTAAAAACTTCTGGACTTATCTGGCGTCGGTCGGCGCGTCCTCGTTACTGTTATTTTTTCCCTTCCATCCCAGACTCGATCTTCCGTTTTGGCTAACCAAACTCTATTTGAATCGGATCTTGCCGGGAGAATCACCATTTATCACCGTCAACGCCTTCAATTTCTGGCACGTCTTCTTCCCTATAGATCTAGTTCCTGACACCTCGCTCTTTCTCACCATCCCCGCCAATATAATTTCAGTGTTCCTATTGTTATTGATATTTGCAGTTACTCTTCGATCCATTTGGAAAAACCCCTCTGAGCATAATTTAGTCAGTCAATTACTGATCGTCTACTTTGGTTTCTTTCTCTTTTCCGTTCGTATGCACGAGCGCTACATGTACCCCCTGTTTCCCCTTATGTCCTGGCTAATAGTTATCGGCCGCAAAATCTGGATTCAATACGCCGTTCTGTCCTTTACCTTTTTGGCCAATCAATACAACATGTGGTTCGCTCCAACCATGCCCTTCGCCATCGCCCTTTACACTCCCATTTTCACCAAAGCCCTAAGCGTCATCAATTTATTTACCTGGTTCACCCTATGGCCAAAAAAATCCTCCTCCTGATCATTCTCACAATTCCGGCGTTCGCGCTCATGCTCCGGCCGGGGATTTATACCATGCATGACTTTCATGTCTTTCGCCAGTACGAATTCGATAAATGTACTGCCGAAGGTATTTTTCCTTGCCGCTGAGCTCCGGACGCAGGTCTAGGCTACGGCGAGCCCCTCTTCAACTACTATGGCCAACTCCCCTATTGGCTGGGAACAATCTTCCGCCTTTCCGGTTTCCCCGTCCTAGACAGTGTCAAATCAGTTTTCATTCTTTCATTAGTCTTGTCAGGCATCTCCATGTACTTATTGGCAAAAGAATTCTGGGGGAGTGATGGAGCCCTTGTTAGCGCTTTGTTTTACACATACGCCCCATACCGGGCAGTCGACGTCTGGGTAAGAGGTGCTCTCCCGGAAGCGTTGTCCTTCGTATTTTTCCCTCTCATTCTGTTATTTATCGAAAAGAAAAAATACCTTCTCTTTTCCTTCTCTCTATTTCTTCTCCTTATCACCCACAACCTCTCATTATTTATGTTTCTGCCATTTATGGGTATATGGTGGCTGGTTAGAAGCTGGGACTGGAAATTTATCCCTGCCGGCTTATTATCTCTGGTCTTGAGTTCTTTTTATCTTTTACCGGTAATTTTTGAAAGTAACTTGGTAACTCTCACCCAAACTACCGCCGGTTATTACGATTATAGTCTTCATTGGACGACTTTAAGTCAGCTTTTTCTTTCCCGCTTCTGGGGCTACGGCGGCTCCAACTGGGGGCCCAACGACACCATGAGTTTCTCAATTGGCCACCTCCACTGGATAATTGCTCTAGTAGTGGTACCCTTCGCTTTTCTCGTCAAAAAGTCAAAAAAACACATAATTCCCACTTCATTATTCGTTATTCTGGCCCTGATCGCGTTATTTCTCACCCACGGTAAATCTGAGGTGTTTTGGAAAATTATACCTGGCCTGCCTTTTGTCCAATTTCCCTGGCGGTTTCTCTCCATGTCAACCTTCTTTTTATCTCTTACAGCCGGTGTTCTCACCAAACTTTTCTCTCCCAAACTTACACTTATCTTCTCATCTACTTTTCTGTTGTTACTCAGCGCCAATTTTTTTGGCCCAGATATTTGGCTGAATCTCAACGACACCCAGTACTTCTCAGGCAAACTTTGGGATGAACAGCGGTCATCTGCCCTTTCAGACTTTTGGCCCAAATCCGCCCCTCGTCTTCCCCAATCCTTTGCCCCATCGCTCCCCTCCATAAGTGCGGGAGATGGTTTTGTATCTATAGCTCACTTTTCAGCTCACAGTGGAAACTACCGTTTGTTCATTCAATCACAGTCTGCTCTTACTATATTCCCTCAAGTTTTTTTCCCGGGTTGGACATCAATAGTCGACGGAATAGAACAAAAAGTCCTCATCCAGCCTGAGACTGGCCTAATTGCATTAGACGTGCCTCAAGGCTGGCACGATATCCGACTGGAATTTAAAGATTCCTTTGTCAGGCTCATGGGCAATCTGGTATCTTCACTTACATTACTAAGCGCAGGTTCTTGGTTAATTCTCGCCAAAAAAAAATACCGTGCCTAGGCACTTAATCCTGTTGATTTTACTGGGAGCGTTTTTTCGTCTCATTTATATTTACCAGTTCCCCCCCAGTCTTAATTGGGACGAGGTCTCTTTAGGCTACAACGCTTATTCTCTTCTCAAAACAGGCCGGGACGAGTGGGGGTCTATTCTGCCCACAATTTTTCGTGCCTACGGAGACTTCAAACTCCCTGGATATATTTATTCTGCCATTCCCTCCATTTCAATATTCGGTCTCAACCCACTCGGAGTTCGCTTCCCATCCATAGTTTCCGGCATTCTTATGATAGCCGCAGTTTACCTTCTTTCTCGCCGGGTCTCTTCTCGTTTTATGGCTATCCTTACTGCCCTGCTCGTCGCAATTTCCCCTTGGCCGCTGTTTTTGTCTCGTGTTGCCGTTGAGGCAAATTTAGCTATACTTCTATTTACCCTCGGGGCCACCCTGCTTCTTTATCGCCGCTTGTTTTTAGGGATTTTCCTTTTAGGTCTCTCTGCCTGGACCTACAATAGTTTTCGCATTTTTACACCCTTATTCTTGTTTTCTTATTTATTGCTTAATCGAAAAAATGTCAAAATTAACTTTCTTACGGTCGCAGTTACACTTTTACTATTCATCCCGGTTTTCATTCAGCTTCTTTCCCCGTCCGGCCAAGCTAGGTTTAAGTGGCTGACTCTTTTGGATGAAGGAGCAACCGTCCAAATTAATCAGCTGCGAAGTCGACCCGGGGGTCGCCTTCTTTACAACAAAGCTACCTATTTGGCCTATCGTTTCTCTGTTAATTATCTAAATCATTTCAACCCTAAATTCTTATTTATTTCCGGCGGTTCTCACTACCAATTCAGCATTCCCAACTATGGTCTGCTTTACTTGGTTGCCCTACCCTTTTTTTACCTGGGCTTAATCGCACTGCTTTTCAAATTTAAAAAATCAAATTTCAAATTGATAATCGTGTGGCTTCTCTTAGCCCCCATTCCCGGCTCTCTCACTCGCGATTCGCCCCATGTTCTTCGCGCCATAACCATGCTTCCCGCCACCATAGTGGTAACCTCGATGGGAATTTGGACAGCGGCCAAAAAATTCAACGTTTTGCAAATAGCTCTTCCAGTTATTCTGTTGCTTAGCCTCGAGTATTACATCAATCCCGTATCTGCAAACTACCAAACCCGCTATTCATGGGCCTGGCAGTATGGCTACAAAGAGGCCGTTCAATTTGTCAAAGATCACTATAGTCAATACGACCAAATCGTTTTCACTAAGCGCTATGGAGAACCCCATGAGTTTGTTGCTTTCTATTGGCCATGGGAACCCGCTAATTTCTCCAAATCAAAAAATTGGGATTTTCACGACAACTGGTATTGGGTTAATAAACTGGACAAAATAAAATTCGTCAATGATTGGGAAATGTCCCAAGCAGTGGCATCTTTACCGATAGGGCCTAAGTATCTGGTAATTTCCAGCCCCGACAACGAAACTCCCGGCACCGTCCTTACCCGCATCAATTTCCTTGACTCCAAACCCGCATTCATTATTAAGGAACTATGAAGCCGCTGATCATATTATTGCCCATTATAATTTTTGGACTTTTTTTGCGGATTCACAGGCTGGACTCCAGACCACTGGGATTTACCTGGGACGAAGCCGCCCTGGGATACAACGCATATTCAATACTCAAGACTGGACGGGATGAACACTCCCAAGTGATGCCTATCGTCTTCAAATCGTTCGGTGATTATAAGCCGGGCTTATACATTTACTTTACCACCCCAATTATAAAAGTTTTAGGTCTTACCGAATTCGCCACCCGCCTCCCCTCGGCTATTTTTGGAACATTGCTAATCCCTGTTATTTACTTGCTTGTTAAAATCCAGAAAGGTAAGGCATTTTCTCTTTCATCAGCGCTGATGATAGCCATTAACCCCTGGGCCATTCATTTTTCCCGTGGGGCTTGGGAAGCAAACTTATCCTTACTTCTCACCTCCCTGGCAGTGCTTTTATTTCTAAAGAAAAAAAATTACTCCTCGTCATTGTTTTTTGGTTTGACATTTTGGGCCTATCAGGGAGCCAAACTTTTTACCCCACTTTTAATAATTAGCCTTCTTTTCATTTACAGACCGATATTGAAAAACTTAATTAAACCTTTTCTAGTTATACTTTTCATCCTGCTTCCAATATTGCTAAAAATCGGGACCGAGTCTGGCCGCCTCAAGGTTTTCAGCGTCTTCGGTTATACTCGCCCCGATGCGGTTGTCAGCGAAATAATGCGTCAAGACAACTCTCCCACCAAAAATCTTTCCTACTATTTATTTCATTCGGAACTACTGGATCAGGGCAGGGGAATAGCCCAACGTTATCTAAATCACTTTTCGTCCCAATTTTTATTTATCAATGGTGACTGGTCCAATCCACGACATTCCACTCCTTATTACGGTTATCTCCACCTTCCCGAAGTAATAACCCTCTTCATAGGTATAATTCTTCTTCTCAAATCTCAGTCACCTCTTTCCAGGCTCATCTTAGCCTGGTTGCTCCTGGCTCCGCTTCCCTCCGCCCTTTCCCGGGACATAGTCTCCGGCGTCCGCTCTTTACCCATGATAATCCCATTAATCATCATCTCTGGACTTGGTCTCTCTAAGATATTGTCAAAAAAACTGCTTATATTCTTATACTTTCCCGTTCTTTTATTCTTTCTTCTTTACCTCCTCGACCTTTACTTCGTCCATTATCCCCACTACTTTGCCTCAGACTGGCTATCTCCTTATAAACCCGCGCTCAAGTTGGCAGCCGATAATTATTCCCGCTATCAAAAAATCATTTTTACTTCCCAATATGGTCAACCGTATATTTTTACTCTTTTCTACCTGCGCATCGACCCGAAAATATATCAATCTCAAAATAAGTTTCAAGCCAATCCTCAAAGAGACGTCGGAAGTGTCAGTCGCTTGGACAGATTTGAATTCCGCCCCATTTATTGGCCTTCCGACCGGGGGCTTACCTCAACTCTTTTTATCGGTGGCCAGTACGAACTGCCAGAGAAGGATTTAAACATTCCAGGCATAGAAAGATTTGCCGATATTAATTTTCCCAATGGCCAAATCGCCTTGCGTGCGGTCGGACTTCGATGAAAAAATATTTACTCGTTTTATTATTAATTCTGGCCGCAATTCTGCGGCTGCATAAAATTTCGTTTTTTCCATCGGGGTTAAATGCAGACGAAGCCGCCTTAGGCTACAACGCCTACTCACTTCTTTTAACCGGCAAGGACGAACATGGCCACATCTTGCCCGTCAATCTGGAATCTTTCGGTGACTTCAAACCCGCCGGGTACTCATATCTCCTTATCCCTTTTGTTAAAGTTTTCGGCCTCACAGAATTCGCCATCCGCCTGCCTTCAGCACTATTCGGAGTAACTGCTGTATTTCTAGTGTATATGCTCACCAAAGAAATCTTCGCAAATTTGAATTTTGAAAATTATTTGAGATTTGGGATTCAGAATTTGAGGATTGAAGAAATCGTCGCATTTATGTTAGCTATCTCGCCATGGCACTTGCACTTCTCTCGAGGCGCTTGGGAAGTCAATGTCTCCACCACCCTATTACTTCTGGGCATCCTCTTTTTCGTCAAATGGCTAAAAAATAGAGAGTTGATTTCTCTAAGCCTAAGTAGTTTGAACTTCGTATTGTCCATGTACTTTTACCAATCTACCCGCGTCATAGCCCCACTTCTTGGTTTGGGATTGGCAATTCTTTACTTCAAAACATTACTAAAGTATCCCAAACAAATAGTCACCAATTTTCTACTGCTGCTATTGTTATTAGCTCCTCTCATACTTTCACTTGCAAGTAGCGACGCTTCTTCCCGACTATCCGGTGTCGGTCTCCTTGCAGACGAGGGTCCTTTGCGTCGTGTCGAACAACTTCGCGGCCAGCATTCCGATTGGAACTCGCTTCTGTCACGTCTGCTTCACAACCGCCCGGTTATTTATGTTATTCAGTTCGTCAAAAATTACACCGACCATTTCGATGGCAATTTCCTGTTTGTAAACGGCGACATGATAGAACGCAATCGCATCCCCGAAACCGGCCTCTTTTATCTCACCGACTTTATCTTTTTTGCCCTAGGAATCTATTACGTTCTAAACTCTAAAAGCTATAAGCTACAAGCTACCATCTGGTTATGGCTATTGATAGCTCCCATAGCCTCAGCTATGACCTTCCAAACCCCCAATGCCCTGCGTGCTCAAAACCTGGTTATTCCCATGACTATTATTACTTCCTCAGGATTATATTTTTTCCTGCAATTGGCGAGAGGTTCTAATAAAATTGTTTTTTCTTCGTTGTTAATTATTTTAATTACTATTTATATTTGGCAATTTAAAAGGTATTTACACCAATACTATGTCCATTATCCTCAAACATACCCTGCCGCCTGGGAAAACGGCTTTAAGGAACTGGTATCTTATGTCCAATCGGTTCAGAATCGCTACTCCCAAATATGGGTGACCGATAAATACGATCAACCCTATATCTTATTTTTGTTTTATTCCCAGTATCCACCCCAAAAATTTCAGGATCGTCACCAATTGACGTTCCGAGATAAATTCAATTTTTCCACCGTCCGCGATTTTGACAAATTTCACTTCGAATCGGCCCCTTGGGAAAAAGTTCGCGATATCCACTCCACACTTATAGTTGCCGCTCCCGAAGATATACCTTCTGTCGGGGTCAACATCGTCAAAACCTTTTATTTCCCAAATGACCAGCCCGCCTTTAAAATAGTCTCAAATTAATGAAAACTCTCAAATTATCAGTTGTTTTGGCCGCGCGTAACGAACAAGAAAAACTTGGCCGCTGTTTAGAGTCTGTCAAAACAATCGCTGATGAGATAGTCATAGCCGATGAAAAATCAACTGACAAAACAGTAGAAATTGCCAAAAAATTTGGCACCAGAGTGATACCAGTTTCTCATCAGGACAACTTCCATATCACCAAGAACGTCTCCATCGATAATGCGAAAGGTGAATGGATATTGCAGTTGGACGCAGACGAGGTCGTTTCCCCGGAGTTGGCACAAGAAATCACCATAGCAATCAAAGATGGACAATCACCAATCAATGGGTACTGGATCAATCGTCGTAATTGGTTTCTTACTCGCTTTTTATCCAAGGGAGGTCAGTATCCCGATCCTACTCTTCGTCTTTATCGCCGCGGCCTCGGTCGGCTCCCCGCCAAGGATGTACACGAACAAGCCACCGTTGAACCACCAATCGGTCATCTCAAGCATGATCTTCTCCACTACCGGGATACCAGTTTCGAAAAATATATGGAAGGCTTCAATCGCTACAGCTCGTTCATTTCTTCACAACTTGAAAACAAAAAAGTTAATTTTGGGTTAACAAATACTTTTCTGTATCTCTTTCTCAAACCCCTATCAACTTTCCTGGGCATTTACATTCGTCACCGCGGCTATGTCGATGGCACGCCCGGATTTATTTTCGCTGTTTTCTCAGGGCTCATCCACCCCGTGTCCTATATCAAGTATTGGCAGCATACCAAGTATCCATCATGACCCGAGTTGGTTTCGTCATTACCCCACTTTCTTCAGGTCACGCCGTCCGCGGCGTCGGTTTCTATACCAAAAGACTCTTGAATCACATGAAACCAATGGCTTCTGATTTAGGATTTGAAATATTAGAAATCGGAAGTTATTTAGAATTTAGAAATTCAAATTTAGATATTGTGCACTACCCGTTTTTTGATCTGTTTACAGCCTCTTTACCCATAATAAAAAGTACTAAAACAGTGGTCACTATCCATGACGTCATACCCCTGGTGTTCCCCGACCATTACCCTCCGGGCGTTCGCGGATGGATAAATTTACAGTTTCAGAAACTATCTTTATCCAACGTCGACCGGGTCATTACCGACTCTTTTTACTCCCTAACCAATATAAACAAGTTTTTGGGTGTCCCTCCGCACAAGCTCCGCCTTGTTCATCTAGCCGCCGACCCCGTGTTTAAAAAAATTCCTCACCCGGCAAACAAATATAATTTACCTTCCAAATTTGTTCTCTACGTCGGCGACATCAACTACAACAAGAACATTCCCTTACTGGTTCAGGCATGTAAAAAATTAAGTCTTCCCCTCGTGATAGTCGGAAAACAAGCCTTGGAAATGGAGAAATTAAATTTATCCCATCCCGAACTCCGGCATTTACGGGATATTAATTGGTCCGGAGTTACCCGCCTGGGATTTGTTGACGACTTGGTTGATATATATAACCTTGC
>Ga0209521_10002777_pt1 | contig 14275 bp, 12 predicted proteins | sample Rifsed19ft4_FD_184016 | JGI IMG/M metagenome (GOLD analysis project Ga0209521, IMG submission 184016) | Soil microbial communities from Rifle, Colorado, USA - sediment 19ft 4 (version 2) | ecosystem: Environmental > Terrestrial > Deep subsurface > Rock core/Sediment | place: Rifle, Colorado... | reverse complement strand
CATGACCTCGCCCGCTGAGCGCCGGAAGTCGGAGGGCGCCCCCACTCGGGCCGCCATGATGAAATCAAAGGGCGAGCAGTTGCACGGGCAGGCTTCGGTGCACGGCTTCTCCTCGCAGTACTCACAGCGGAGAAGCTCTGCTTGGAACTGGGGCCCGGTCATGAAGTACGGGTCCCCATACGAATGGTGGTTCATCGGGTTCCTCCTGCCGGTTGCGAGGGAGTCGGAGGGTGCGGGCCAGGATGACCTCGAAGTTGCTCCCCGGGGCAGCGCCGTGTCCACCCCGATGCCCTGGCCTGCACGTTGCGGCCTAGGCGAAGCCTCTCGGGGAGTGTGGGCGTGTGGTGCGGGTGGGCAGTCACGCCTAGCATGGCCTAGGCTCACTCCTTTGGGTTTCTGGCGGTCTGCCGCTGGGACTCGAGCGCCAGGCGGAGATCTTCCGGCCCATCGACATCGAGGGCGAGCCCCGGCGTTTCGCAGATCTCCAGGCGGGCGCCTGCCGCCCGCGCGCGAGCAGCGTGGAGAGGGAAACTTGACGGCCCAAATTGATATTGTATCAGAGCGGGTGGGCCGACCAAAAGCGCATTCGTTCCACTGGCGAATCGATCCGGCGCCACGACAACAACCGGCGCCGGGGAGGCCAGGGCCACAAGGGCACGGAGGTCCTCGGGGGCGAGGAGCAGTAGATCCGTGGGGAGCACAAGAACGGCACTCGCCAACTCTCGGACGGCCACCTCAGACGCCTGGCGGAGGGCGTCGTTGAGCCCGTTCCGGCCGGTTTCTTGGAGAGTTCGCGCCCCAAAGGCTTTCCCCTCGGCCAACGCCGCCGGGTCTGGACTGACGACCAGCGTCTCTTGAATCTCCGGGATGCGGCCGATCACGCCCAGCGTCCGTCTAAGCATACTTCGCGCAAGCGCTATCCGTTCCTCGGTCGAGAGCACGGAGCTCAGCCGGGTCTTCGACTCGGCATAGGGTTTCGCGGGTACAACCGCCCACAGCACCATGCGCCTCACCCAGCGGCCGGGGAGGATGCGAACAAGATCACTTCGTCCGCCAGCCTGCGCCGATCGGCCGACGTCTTCATCACCGTGGCCGTCACGCGGACATCAAGCCCCAGCTGGCGGATCCCAGCCTCTTGATCCGCGTCAGCCTCATCGATCACGATCCCCTTCAAGACTTCCCGGAAGTGTACAGCGACCGCTTCCGCCGAAGGCTGGATCCCAAGATCGGAGAACATCTTCGCCGCCGGCCCGCGGATGGCCCTCCCGCCGACGATCGGTGACACGGCGACGACGGTCTTGGCGGATAGGGCCCCTCGGATCCCGGGGACGGCAAGGATCGGATCGATGCTGACCCATGGATTGGAGGGGGCGAAGATGACCCGATCCGCCTCCCCGATGGCTTCCAAGACGCCCGGCGCAGGCCGCGCCGCTGCGGCGCCCTCGAAGCGAAACCCCACAACCGCAGGCTCGCATCCTCGCGCCACGAAGTACTCTTGAAATGGAAGCGGGCCGTCGGCCGTCTCCACAACCGTGCCGACCCGATCGTTGGTCATCGGCAGCACCCTGGGCCCCACGCCCAGGGCTTGCGCCACGTGGGCGGTGACATCGCTCAACGACCAGCCCTCGGCGAGGAGGCGCGTTCTCTCCGCGTGGAGAGCGAGGTCTTTGTCGCCAAGGCGGAACCAATCCGGGCCTCCGAGGGATCGCAGGGTTTCGAGGAAGTTCCACGTATCTCCCGCCCGCCCCCATCCCGTCTCCGGGTTTGCCACGCCGGCCAGGGTATAGACGACCGTGTCGAGGTCGGGCGAGATATGAAGCCCGAGGTGCTCAAAGTCATCCCCCGTGTTGACGACGACAGTGATCTCCTCATCCGGGAGCGTGGCGGCCAGGCCGTCCGCCAGCTTGGCGCCGCCAACGCCGCCCGCCAGCACGACGACCTTCATCGCCAGAGGGTGACCTCTTCCGCTGATCTTCGCCCTTTCTCCCGTCCAGCCTCCGCAGGGAAGCCGAGGAGAATCGCCGCCTGAGGCTCCCAGTCTCGCGGCAAGTCGAGTGCACGGCGCACAATCTCCACGGCGAAAAGGGGGGCGCACATCCAGCAGGCGCCGAGGCCCTCGGCATGCGCCGCTAGGAGCAGATGCCCGCCCGCCAGGGCCGCGCTCTGCGCCGCCATGGCTCGCTCGGCTTCCGTCCTCCCGGCATCCGGGTAGGCGTCCATTCCCTCAGGGGTCAGGCAGAGAATGACAAGCCAGGGCGCGTCACGGAGCCTCTCCTCGCTCCGCTCCAGTCGCCGAGCAATCTCGGCCTCCGACACTCCGTCGGCCTCCAGGTCGGAACGGAAGCGCGCGCTCAACGCCTCGATGAAACGGCGGCGATTCTCCCCCCGCTCCAAGACGACGAATCGCCAGGGCTGCCGGTTGTGCGCCGAAGGGGCCTGACAGGCAACCTCGAGCAGGCGGCGGACCACCTCAACCGACACCGGCTGCGCCTGGAAGCGGCGGATCGACCGGCGGCTTCGCACGAAAGCCTCGAACGCCGCAAAGTCGACGCTCATCCCTGAGCGCTCACTGCGTCGACACGGATCCGGTAGATCACTCTCACTTCTCCGGGCCCAAGCTTCCGGTATTGGGCCTTGCCCGTGTATTTTCCGGCCAGGTGGTTGATGTGATCCGCGGCGCCCTCCTCGGATGAGGCGACCACCGTCCCGCGAATCTGCATGTAGCGGTACATGTCATCGGGGTCCTGGATCGCCAGGGCGACCCGAGGCCGCCTGGCCATGTTGCGGTCTTTCACCCGTCCTCGGGCTGTGTTCACGCGGATGTGTTCTCCATCAAGATCAAACCAGACCGGCGTGACCTGCGGGCTTCCGTCCTTCATCATCGTCGCCAGATAGGCAAAAGCCCGCTTGGCGTCGGAGAGGAGATCGCGGTGGGATTCGGGGATGGCGCCAGGCATGCGGTTTCTCCTTGCCAAGAGGAGGTGATCGGTGATCAGTGAAGGGTGATCAGTGATCAGTGATCGGTGATCAGTCATCAGGGATCAGTGACCGATGGCTTCCGAGGCACCGATCTACGTGCGGACTGATCACCGAGTAACCGATCACCGACTAACCGACCACCGAGTGACCGACCACCGAGTAACCGATCACCGACTCACCGATCACCGATCTGTTGCTACTGAAACAGATCTTGTTCTTCCGGCCGGATCAGCTCGCCCAGAGATCCTTCGCGCAGCGGGTAGGGAAGCCCGCGGACGTGCACGGCGGGAATGCCTTCGGCCGCCTGGCCGGTGACGACCGAAACGGCCGCAGCCAGTTCATCGGCGATCCCCACCTGCGTGACCTGCAGTCGGTAGCCGAAGAGATCGGGGCGACCCCGCAGATCGAGGAGGGCGGGCATGCCGGAAATCCCGATCGCCACCCCGACGGTCCCCATCCTCCACGCGCGACCGTGGGAATCGAGGATCACCACGCCCAACGGCACGCCGGCGGCTTGCTCAAGCCGTTCTCGAATCCGTCGGGCCGAGGCATCGGGATCCTCCGGAAGCCGGAGGACCCAATCCTCCGGTCGGCCGCCCTCCCCAAGGACATTCGAGTGATCGACGCCGGCGTTGGCGCAGACGAACCCCAGCCGGTGGCGCACGATGATCAGCCCCGGCCTCACACGCATCACCTGCCTGCTTTCCCGGAGGATCACCTCCACCAGGCGCGGATCCTTTTGGGACTCCTCGGCCAGGCGCCTCGCTTCGGGAGAAGGCCTCACCTCCGGCAGGTGGACCAGACGTCCCTCGGCCTTGGACACAATCTTCTGAGTGACGGCCAGGATGTCCCCGGCCTCGAGGCGGACTTCGGCCCGGCCTAAGGCTTCAAGAAGAAGCATCGGGAGGTCGTCGCCCGGGCGGACGCGGGGTATCCCCGCGAGCGGAGTGAGGACGAGCGGGTTGGGCACGCGTGCCGTCAGGCCGTCTGGGCTTTCGGCTCTCCGGTGATCCGGATACCCGCGGATCGAATGCGGTGGCGCTTGTTGATCCCCAGAAGAACCGAGGTGAGCCCTTCGACCACCATCGCATTCTCCAGGGGCCCGGCGTCCCAGGCCACCATGCCGGCCGCCTCGACGAGCTTGATCGCCTGATCCCTGGCCTCCCGATCCACACCACATACCAGAACGTCGCACGGGACGGGCTCGTCCGCCAACAGGTGGACGTGAGAGACATTGTGAAGCGCCGCCGCCACCCTGGCGCCCTCGCCGAGGATTTCCCGTGCCTCCGCGGCAGCGCTGCCCGCCGCAGGCATCCGAACCCTGGTCACCTCCGGTGGCACCAGAGGGACGGTCACGTCCACCAGGAGCTTCCCCTGCAGAGGCCCGCGCAGGGACTCCAGAAGGCTCCGATGCGCCTCGTAGGGGACGCTGAGGACCGCGATATCGCACTGCGCCGCGGCGGCCTCATTCGACAGACCTCTCACCTGCTCCGTCTCGAGGCGCTGGTTGAGAGCGGCGGCGGCCGCCTCGGCCTTCTCGGGCGAGCGCGAGCCGATCACCACGTGGTAGCCGGCCTTGGCCCACCGGTAGGCGAGGCCCCGCCCTTCGGGCCCGGTCCCCCCGAGAATTCCGATCGTCAAGAGGAGCCTCTTGCTCATCGGGCCTCCCTCATCTTCTCGCGCCGGCGGTCAGTCGGCCGGGACCAGGTCATCATACCGCCGCCACACCGCGGCTGCCAGTTCGCGTGAGCGGGCGGTGATCGCCTCCTCATCGAGCGTCAGCAGTTTGCGGTCTCGCATCAGGGCTTGGCCGGCTGCGATCGTGGTCGTGACCATCGACTCATGGAACCCGAAGAGGATGTGCCAGGGCAGGTTCCCCGCGCTGAGCGGCGTGGTGGAATGGTAGTCCACCAGAATGAGGTCCGCGTGCGCGCCGGGCGCAAGGACTCCGATCGGCGCTTCGGGGAAGAACAAGCCGGCCAGAGCGGCGTTGTTGTACACCGCTATCCGGGCAACCTGGTCGCCCGGCATGCGCCGAGGATCCCGGTGCCAGGCCTTCGGCAGAAGATATGCCGCCTTCCACTCCTCCCACATCGAGTTGGAGAAGCCGTCGTTTCCCAGGCCCACCCGCACACCGGCACCCAGCATCGATTCGACACCGGCCACACCTACGCCGTTGTTCATATTCGATCTCGGCTGATGAGTGACCCAGGTCTGGCTCGACCGCAGCAGCTCGATTTCTCCGGCGTCGACGTGGACGGCGTGGGCGGCGATGGTCCGCGGCCCAAGGATCCCGTGCCGATCGAGGCGATTCACAACGCGCAACCCCGTGCGTGCCAGGCTGTCATCCTGATCGGAGGCGTGCTCGGCGACATGAATGTGAAAGCCGGCCCCCTCCGGGGCCTCCTGTCGGCAAGTCTCGAGAGTCTTCTCATAGAGGGATAGGCTGGCGTGCAGGCCGAACGTGGCGGCCACGCGCCCCCCCGCCACGCTGTCCCCTCGGCAACGCGCCAGGAACCGCAGGTTCTCCAGGATCCCGGCTCTGGCTTTCTCCGGCCCGTCCCGGTCGGTGACCTCGTAGCAGAGCACTGCCCGTAGCCCCGCCTCCTCGACCGCCTCGGCGATCACATCCAGCGAGCCGTCGATCGCGTTGGGCGAGGCGTGATGATCGATCAGCGTCGTCGTGCCATGGCGGATCGCATCGATCAGACAGACAAGCGCGGATAAGCGGATGTCCTCCCCGGTCAGCGAACGGTCGAGCGGCCACCAGAGCTTGCCCAGGATTTCGGGGAACGCCCGGGGTGCCCGGCCCGGGATGCCCATCCCGCGGGCAAAGGCCCCATAGAAATGCGTGTGGGCGCAGATGTTGCCGGGCATGGCGAGCTGGCCGTGAGCGTCGAGCGCCTCCACCTCGGGAAGGCGCGCCACCATCTCCCGCGTCCTGCCCAGCTCCGCAATACGTCCCTCAGCCAGGAGAATCGCATGGTCATCGAGGATTGCGTTCGGCTCGCCCCAAGTGACCGCGCGGGCGTTGGTGATGAGCAAAGGGGAAATCTCCAAGCCGCACCTGCCCCTCAGTCGAAGACGGCCGGCCGTGAGGGATCCCGCACGGCGGCCAGGGCGTCAGCCAGGTGACGCGGGGCCGTGCGGTGGGGCGAGAAGGGCTGAGGAAGGCTATCGAGAGAGAAGAAGCCGAGATCTGTCGTCTCCGGGCTCGGCGTAAGCTCACCCCCCAGGATCTGGCAGAGAAAGACGAGCTTGTAGGCGTGGAAGAGCGGCATGGCCTCCTCCACGCGGTTGGCGTCGTACGCCCCCACCAGACTCAGGGCCCTCACCTTGAGACCGGCCTCTTCCCAGACCTCGCGTTCCACCGCGGCCCGCGGGCTTTCTCCCACGTCGGCCCAACCCCCGGGGAGCGTCCACCCACCATCGATTGCCTCGCGCACCAGCAGCAAGTCCTCGCCGCGGAAGACCGCTCCCCGCACGTCCACCTTCGGCGTAACGTAGCCGGGCTGCGAGGAGAACGCGGTGCGCGCCTGGTCGCTCGTCAGGTTCCCATGCTCAGCGATGATCTCCGCGGCGAGATCGAGCAGCCTCTCCGCCCTGCGGCGCTCAAAATCATCGCGGGCGTAGTGATGGCCCGTCTGGGCCAGGGCCTGGATTTCGCGCGCCCATTCGAGCCAGCGCGGCGCGCCTTCCCCACTCACGTGGCCCCTCTCTCCGCGATCTTCATGGCCAGCCAGTCCTGATCCACCGGCAGACGTCGGACCCGGATCCCGCAGGCGTGGTAGATCGCGTTGGTGATGGCGGCGGCGGTCGGGATGCCCACGATCTCGCCCACTCCTTTGGCGCCATAAGGGCCTTCCGAGGCAGGATGCTCCACAATGAATGAGCGAATCTCGGGGAGGAGGGCCACGGAAGGAATCCGGTAGCGAGCCAGGCGATCCGTGAACAGGCGCCCTTCATCCACGATGAATTCCTCGGTGAGAGCCGTCCCCAGCCCCATGATAACACCGCCGTCAATCTGCCCCACGAGGCCCAGCGGATTCAAGGCGCGCCCGACGTCGTTTGCCGTAACCACCCGCAACACGCGGACCTCACCCGTCTCGAGATCGACTTCCACCTCCGCGGCCTGCGCGGCGAAGGCGAAGGCAAAGTGGATATCACCTCCGCTCCCCAGAGCCTGTGTGGCCGGGGCCCAGTATTCATAGCGCGCCCGAGGCTCCCGCCCTTCCGCCCGCATCCACTCGACGACTTGGCCGATCCTCACTCGCCGTTCACCAACCTGGGCAAGACCTTCCACGAAGCGGACGGACTCGGGAGGCTGATCCCATCTCTCGGCCACGGTGGCGGCGAGCGCTTCCCTCAGCGCCAACGAGGCGTGCCGGACGGCATTCCCGGTGACGAACGTCTGTCGCGAAGCCGTCGTCGGACCGCCGTCGGGCGTCCGGTCCGTGTCGGAGAGCAGGACTCTCACGGCTCCCGCCGGCAACCCCAGCTCCTCGGCGGCGATCATCTGGAGCACCGTGGAGAGGCCCTGTCCGAGCTCCGCCGAAGACGAGCGCACCTCCGCCCATCCGTCGGGATAGAGCTCCACCTCCGCGCCTGCCTTATCTGGCGCACCGCCGCCAAGCCCCGTGTTCTTGAATCCTACCGCGAGACCCCAGGCCCGGCGAAGAGCTGGCTCATCCGGCGGCGTCCGCGGCCGGAATGGATCCCTCCCGTCCGAGAGGTGACGCACCTCGCTTTCCACCCGGTCGATGCACTCCAAGAGGCCGACGCTTTCGCGGAGCACCTGCCCCGTGTTGGTGGCCTCTCCCGGCCGCAGCGCGTTCTTCCGCCTGAGCCTGATCGGGTCGATATCCAGCCGATGGGCGAGCTCATCCATCGCCGATTCGATCGCGAAGGCCGACTGCGTGACGCCAAAGCCTCGGAATGCCCCCGCGGGCGGGTTGTTCGTGTAGGTCGCAAAGCAGTCGGCCTTGACGTGCGGCACAACATACGGCCCGGTGGAGTGCGTTGTGGCGCGGGTCATCACCTTGTCGCCCAGCGAGGCGTAGGCGCCCGTGTCGCCGTAGAGCTCGGTCTCCGCCGCCACGAGCGTGCCATCTCGCCGGGCCCCCAGGCGCACGCGGATCTCGGTGGCGTGTCGCTTGGGGTGCACCAGGAGGCTCTCCCTGCGGTCGTAGAGGATCTTCACCGGGCGGCCGGTCGCCCTCGCCAGCAGCGCGGCGTGGATCTGCCCGGCAATGTCCTCCTTGCCGCCGAAGCCGCCCCCGATCAGCGTGCCGATCACGCGCACGTCTTCCTCGCGCATCGCCAGGCAGCGCGCCGCCTGCTCGCGGTCCGCATAAGGGATCTGCGAGCCCACATAGATCTCGAGGCGCCCGCTTTCCAACGGCCGGGCAATGGAGCACTCGGGCTCCAGGAAGGCGTGCTCCTGGCTCGCCGTGTGGTAGGTCGCTTCCACAACGACCTCGGCCTGCGCGAAGCCCTCTTCAATCTGCCCTTTGCGAACCTCGATGTGCTTGAGCAAGTTGCCGCCGGCGTGGATCGCTGGCGTCGCCCCATCCAGCGCCGTTCGAGGATCGGTGATCGGTGGAAGCCGCTCGAACCCCACTTCGATCATGGCGAGCGCCTCGTCCGCGATCTTCCGTGACTCGGCCGCGACCAGCGCAATAGCATCACCCACATACCGGACTCTCTCACCAACACCGACGAGTGCCGGCCAATCGTCGACAACCAGACCATGCTGGTGCGCGCCTGGGATGTCGGCGGCCGTCATCACGGCACGCACGCCTTGCTGCTCGCGGGCGCGCGTGACGTCGATCCGGACGAGCCTCGCGTGCGGCACGCCGGCTCGCAGCGCCCGGCCATGGAGCATCCCCGGGAACGAGTAATCATCCGTGAACCTGGCTTCTCCGGTCGCTTTGGCCGTGGCATCCGCTCGGGGAAGGTTCTTTCCCACCACCCTGAGCTGGCTCGGGGCGGGGATTTCGGGCGGGGCCACGGGCTTGCCGGTTCGCAGGCTCTCTGCCGCGGCGCGCACGGCGGTGATGATCTGCCGGTAGGCACCGCATCGGCAGAGCGTGTCCTTGAGGGCCAGGCGGATTTCAGCCTCGGAAGGGTCGAGGTTGCGGGAAAGGAGAGCCGCAGCCGCCAGGATCTGGCCCGGGGTGCAAAAACCGCATTGGATCGCGCCATGCCCGACGAAGGCTTCTTGCAGAGGATGGAGCCCCTGGCCGCCTTGCTCCGCAGCCAGCCCCTCGATGGTGACCACATGACGGCCGGCCGCTTTCGCTGCGGGCAGGACGCATGAGAGCACCGCCTCGCCGTCGACCAGAACGGTGCACGATCCGCACTCCGCTTCACCGCATCCGATCTTCGTCCCGGTGAGGCCGAGGCGGCCTCGCAGGACATCGGCAAGCATCTCCTCGGCCTCGACCTCCAGGCGCACTTCGCGCCCGTTGACCCACAAGCGCAGCTCCTTCACGCGCGCCCCCGCCCCTCGGAGATCCGGCCGCCCCGAGGTCGGTCCGCGGCGCCCATCCTGGAGCGCGCATCAAAGCCTGCCCGGGAGAAAGTCACACTCTGCGCCCGGCGATAGCCGCCGGTTTCCCTGTTATGACCTACGATCGACATACCATCACCCTCAGGCCGCAAGCGATTCATGGTCTGCTGGGATCGGCGATGTGGCCTGCAGCACTCTTCGAAGGAGCACTCCCAGAAGGTGTCTTCGATAGTCCTGGGTAGCCCGGTGTGGGCTGGTGCGCAGTTGGACTTCGTCTTCCAGAACTCGTGCCGCCTTGGCGATCTCGTCCGGCTCGATCGCCGTTCCCCGCAAGACTGCCTCCGTGGCCCGGGCCCGCTTCGGGCAAGGCCCCGCCGGGCCCACCGACAGACGCACGTCCTCGATCCGGCCCGCTAGCCCCCACCGCACCCAGGCGGCCATGTTCAGGATGGCGATGGCCAGCCCCTGAGGCCGCATGATTCTCCGGAACGCCGTGTGCGTCGGGGGCCTTGCCGGAACGAACCTGAAGCCCACAATCAACTCGGACGCCCTTCGAAACGCGGGGACCCCTGGAGCTTCGAACAGGTGCTCCAGCGGCGCCCAGCGGCGGCCGAACGCACCGGCCAGCAGGGCTTCCGCCTCCAGCGCCAGGAGAGCGATGGCGCCGTCGGCCGCCGGCAGCGCATGGGCGACGTTTCCTCCGATCGTGGCGACATTTCGGACCTGAGGTCCTCCGATCAGCTCGCTCGCTTCCGTGAGACAGTGAGCCGCCGCCCGGAGAAGGGCGCTGGAAGCGATTTCCGCGTGGGTGACCGCCGCCCCAATGAAGATCCTCTCGCCGTCGTCGCGGACGGCCCGTAGCTCGGGGATCTCTGTGACGTCGATCAGCGTGTCGACGGCGGCGAGCCTCCCCTGCTCAAGGTCGAGAAGCAAGTCGGTGCCGCCGGCAATCAGGCGAGAGGCGCCGGGCGCCTCGGCCAGCAAGGCAAGCACCTCATCCACACTCGCGGGAGTCGTGTAACGCTTCCAGAGGGCCATTGGCATGCATGGAAGGGCGATGGGATCGGACGGCGCTTGTCGACGAGCGGGGATGCTCGACGCCGCCGCGGGACCGCCCCGCGCCGACCGCTCGATCCGAGGTGAGTGTATTCTAGCACCCTGGCCGAACCCGCGGTAGTGACGAGTGACACTCCGCCGGCCGCAGGATGGAGCCCGTGGGACCGGCGCGGGCGGCGCCGATGCCGCTAGAGGCGCACCGCGCGATCGGCCTCGCTCAGGCCCCGATCGAGGATCTCAAATCCCTCAGCCAGCTGCTCCTCATTGATGATGAGGGGCGGCAGAAGGAGGATCGTGTGCCAGTGGGTGTAGAGGAAGAGCCCGCGCTCGAGGAGAGCCTTGCGCAGCGCCTCCATCTCCGGGCTGCTCGAGTTGAAAGGCGCCATCGGCTCCCGGGTCGTCCGGTCCCGCACCAGCTCGATCACACCGAAGAGGCCGATCGAGCGGACATCACCCACGCAAGGGTGAGCTTCACCCAGATCGCGCAAGCGGCCGGCCATCACCCGCCCCATCGCCCGGGCGCGTTCGATCAGGCTGTCTTCCTGCAACACCCGGATGTTGGCGATCGCCGCGGCCAAGGAGAGGGGATGGCCATTGTAGGTAAGGCCACCCTGATAGACGCGGTCCTTGTAGAAGCCCGCGATCGCGTCGCTCATCGCCACCGCGCCCAGAGGGGCATAGCCGGAAGTGAGCCCCTTGGCCATCGTCATCAAATCGGGGACGACGTTCCAGTGATCGACAGCAAACCATGCCCCCGTCCTGCCAAAACCGCTCATCACTTCATCACAGATCAACAGGATGCCGTGCCGATCACAGATCTGGCGCACGCCCTGGAGGTAGCCTTCGGGAGGGATGATGACGCCGTTCGTTCCGGTGACCGTCTCGAGCATCACCGCCGCGATCGTCCCGGGCCCTTCGAGCTGAATGATCTCTTCCAGATGGTTGAGGTAGTCCAGAGAGAACTCCTCTTCCGAAATGTCCGGCGCCCGCCGGTGGAAGGTGGAGCGGTAGCGGTAGGGATCGAGGAAGTGAACGACCCCCGGCATGACGTTCGGCTCCCACGCCCAGCGCCTGGGATCGCCGGTGAGGGCCATCGCCCCGTGGGTGGCGCCGTGGTAGGAGCGGTAGCGGGCGAGGATCTTGTGCCGGCCCGTGTAGCCCCGGGCGAGCTTGATGGCGTTTTCGTTGGCCTCCGAGCCGCCGAGTGTATACAGGAAGGTATTCAGGTCACCGGGGGTGATCTCTGCCAGGATCTTCCCGAGCAACGCCCGAGGCTTCGTCGCCATGCCCGGCCCGGCGAAGACGAGCTCCCGCGCTTGCTCGACGATCGCCTCCACGACGCGCGGATCCCCGTGACCGATGTTCGAGCACATCACCATCGAGTTGAAATCGAGATAGCGCTTCCCGTCGACGTCCCAGAAGTAGGCCCCCTCCGCCCGCGCCACCGAGATCGGCTGCACGCGGCCCTGGGCCGACCAGGTCCAGAAGTTGTGCTTGAGAGTGAGAGGGAGGATGTCTTCGGGGGCGATCTCGGGAATCAGCGTCATGGTTTTCCTCGTACGGTCCTCTGCCAGGCGGCGGGTCTGGCCGAGAAGCTCACTCGGCACACCTGCACCTGCGGCGCAGGTGGGTACTGCGCCTTCGGAGACCGGCCACTACGATAGGGATGATTTCTAGATCACCTCGGGGGGGCTTCGTTTCACGAAACGGCCCATGCCCGCGCGCCCGAGCCATCGCTCGTGGTCAACGATCCGCTGACCGCGCAGGAAGACCGTTTCGGGGAACCCCCTGAGCTCCCAGCCCTCGTAGAGGTTGTAGTCGGTCCGGTGGCGGGCGTGGGCCACGCCGTAGGTCAGGCGGCGCTCCGGATCCCAGATGACGATGTCGGCATCGGAACCGGGGAGAAGCGCGCCTTTGCGCGGGTGGAGGCCGAAGATGCGGGCCGGGTTGGTGGAGGTGAGGCCGACGAACTGGGTGGGCGTGAGACGCCCCTGTCCGACGCCATACGACCAGAGAACTGGCAACCGGTCGCCCACTCCCGGGACGCCGTTGGGGATCTTCGTGAAGTCGCCGGCGCCCAGCTCCTTCCCGGGGATCGCGATCGGCCGGCCTTCGTAGTCGATCGGTTTCGTGCCGTCGAAGAAGAAGGGGCAATGGTCGGTGCCGACGGATTGAATCCGGCCCTCGGTGAGGGCGCGCCAGAGGGCGGCGTTGTCGGCGGCGGACCGCATCGGCGGGGAGCACACCCACTTGGCGCCGTCGGGCCGCCGCAGGTGCTCGAGGGAAAAGAAGAGATAGGCAGGGCATGTCTCGCCCATCACAGGCAGGGAACGCTCGCGTGCATAGCGAAGTTGATCGACCTCGCCGGCCGTGTTCATGTGGACGAGGTAGAGGGGCGCCCCGGCCTGGGCGGCGAGCGCGATGCCGCGCAGCGCGGCTTCCACGGCGCCCCACGCCGGGCGAGTGAGGGCATGCCATTCCGGAGCGGTATTGCCCGCCGCCAGCGCCTCGGCCACCAGGATTTCGATCACGTCGCCGTTCTCGGCATGCAGCATCGTAAGCAAGCCATGCCGGGCGGCGAGCCGCATCACTTGAAAGATCTCTCCGTCATCGAGACGCAGGCGGTTGTTGTAGGCGGTGAAGACCTTCAGAGAGGTGATGCCTTCTTGCACAAGAAGAGGGATCTCGTGGAGGACTTGCAGATCGAGGCGGGTGATATTCATATGAAAGCCGAAGTCGATCGCCGCCTTGCCATCGGCCTTGGCGTGCCAGGCCTCGATGCCGGCTCGCAGCGGGCCTTCCTCGGGCTCGGGCACGAAGTCCATGACGGTCGTCGTTCCGCCGAAGGCGGCGGCCTTGTGACCGGTATAGTGGTCGTCGGAGGAGACGGTGCCGAACATCGGCAGATCGAAGTGGGTGTGCGGGTCGACGCCGCCGGGCATGACCAGCTTGCCGGCTGCGTCCAGGATCTCGGCGCCTTCCGGGCGGAGGTCCCGGCCCACCTCGGCGATCGTCTCACCCGCGATGAGGAGATCTGCGGGGATCATCTCGGCGGCAGTGACCAAAGTGCCGCCGCGCACGAGAACGCGATTCATGCCTTTCTCCATGCGGGGATTACCCTGGCGCAATTATAAGCCGGGCTTTGCCTGGGGCGCCTCTCCCCCAAGAACAGCGGACGGCACTCAGAGCCCGTGAACTAATCCCGGATCGACCGACCAGGACCCTTCTCCGCAGCTGGCGCGTGCCCAATGGCCCCCACCCCGTTCGCCTGTGCCTGCGCCTCCACGGCACTACGCTGGCGCGCAGCGCCAGGGCAAGTGTGTGGCGCAGCCACAGGTGCAGGCGGGCCGACTCGCCCCGGCGGAGAGGGGCCACACCCACAGGCACTGCGCTCACCTGCGCAGCGCCAGTACAAGAGTGCCCCGAACCGCAGAGCTTATGAATGAATCGCGCCTGCAGCTAGTGCCCGGAACACGGTCGGCCAATTGGAGCCGCGGCATGGCTTCGTGCTCTCGGCGCGGTCAACCTCACCCCGTTCGGGCCGCGAAGCCCCGGCCCGCCGGGGCGAGACGGCCCCCCTGCCCGCGCGAAGCCCCCCGAGGCGAGGCCGAGGGGCCCTCTCCGCTTGAGGTGACTCTCACCGCACGTCGCACCGATGCGGAGAGGGGGGTAAAGAGATTCAAGGATGGTAGGGGGCGGCTCGGCCGCCCCCTACCATCCTTGAGATCC
>Ga0209521_10002776_pt1 | contig 14278 bp, 15 predicted proteins | sample Rifsed19ft4_FD_184016 | JGI IMG/M metagenome (GOLD analysis project Ga0209521, IMG submission 184016) | Soil microbial communities from Rifle, Colorado, USA - sediment 19ft 4 (version 2) | ecosystem: Environmental > Terrestrial > Deep subsurface > Rock core/Sediment | place: Rifle, Colorado... | reverse complement strand
AATAGCATAAGTGTTGATTACGCTGGCTATACTATCTAGCCATGCAGACACAGAGATGATAAATAAATCTGCCTGAGTTCGAGAAAGAGCATAACTGCCAACCTTTTCCATACCTAACATAATGAACTGTGCTAATACGGTAAGTGCTTTTCGCCGATCATATCTTTCAAGAATTGCACTTGTGTCATACCCTCGTCTGCCTCCACTAGAAACAAGCTCGAACAAAATGCCGTTTCCCTCAGAGGTTGCACCCATCTTGGGTTTGGGAATTACTATTCCGGCTTGCTCATCGTTTCTAATGTTGACAACCAAATCTTTTGCGATTTGATAATCACTATTAGGACCAGATTTAGATGTGTCGTTTCCAAGATATATAACCGGCAAACCGGCAAGATCGCGCTCGATACCAATACCCTCGATCTCCATAATGTTTTGTGAATACCACCAAGGAATGTACATGGCGCGATGGATTGGCGCGCCTTCTGGAGGTAGAACTGTTGTTCTAAAAATAAGTAGTTTCTCAATCGGGATTTTTTTGACTGAACCAAATCGCATCATTTCCTGGTTTATTCCATGAATACCACCAGAATCGTCCAATATAAATTCATTACCGGGCACAAGAGTTTCGGCTGGCCTTGAAGCCCATTTTCTCCAACCAACTCTACCATCATTGTATAATGATGGGGCTGGATCAATCGTGTATTCTGGTGGATTTTCCCCAAGTCTGCGCTTATATACTAATTCCACAACTGAAAGACCTTGTTCAAGAAATCGCAAGATTATTGAAAGAGTATCATTCCAAGAAAAACTCATATCGTGGAGGTTTGATTCAACGAATTCAGCTACCTCTTTGTCAATATCCTCTTTACCCCCTGGTTCAACTCTCCATGTTGCTTGTTTTAGCGAATTTTCAATGGCAAAGAAAATGGCTGCAATAACAGGATCATTAATGCGCATTTCTCGCAAAAGTAAGCGTCCCTCCCTACCCTGGAGCTCTCTAATTTTTTCCGTATGCAGCACATCCCCCCACCTTGTAGTACCGGTTGTGCCAAATTCTCTGTATGCCAATTGTGGATCTATACTTTGGGTAATAGAAATGGGAGAATCTTCATTTATAAGCATGGCGTCAAGCATTTCTCTAGTATATCTACGCTGTCCACCAGGGGTAAACGTTGGCCTTATCGCTCCGTCTCGCTCGTATCTAATTAAGCTGGAACGAGAAATACCGTATTCTCTGGTAACATCACTTGGTTTTAATAGTTCTGGCATAATTCACCTAAATGGAAAAAGCCGTACAGAGATCGGTTTCCTGTCCGGCTTTTAAGAGGAGGAGTATTTGAATACGCTAAAATAGTTTATCATAAAGTACATTAAAAGTCAAGCAAGATTTAATCAGTTTGAACTGATTTGACATACTTTACCTTATTCTTTCTATTGCGGCTTTCCAGTATTTACCAGCACCACATGGGCAGCTTTTATAGGCATTTCCGCCAATCCTGTCTCCGCTCTTAGTATATAAAATTCCACTCTTGCCATAGCCTATCAAGCACTTGCCGCTATTACAAAATATTGGAGTTGCCTTAGGATCTGGTGGTTGCCAAACCGTATTATCCCATGCGGTAACTGGTTTTCCAATCATTGCGCGCATCCATTTACGGCGCAAGCCATAGATGTAAGATGTTAGTGGTCCTGTCTTTTCTGTTCTGTCTTTGTTGATGCTTGCTATTTGGGGATTTTCATCTAGGAATTTAATAACATCGCTCAGAGTAGATTCCATGCCGATTTCTTTCCCGATAGTATCAATGAGATCAAGGTCCTCGAACCAATCTATCTCTAATCGATATGGTCTGAAATAGATTGTTGATGGCGGCTCGTGGTATACAATCTTGAATTTCTCTCGATTGTTATGATAATACTCATCAATGTGCTCTCGCTCCTCACTAGTTGCTTTGTTGAATATCTTTTTCCAGCCATTTATTGAGAACGGAAATTCCCTAGAGCCGTATACTGGCCACGTATCAGGTGACAAATGCCATAAAAAAGCATCGGATTCAGTAGAGTGAATTATTTGGGCTGCTCTATTGACTAGCTCAATCTCTATAAATGGACAATCGCCCAGTCCACGAAAGACAAGATCGGCGTCAGATACATATTGCATTAGTGCGCCATTCATTCTACCTACTACGTCATCTACGGCACCTCTAAACACAGGAATATCAATAGATGTGCAAATATCGGCAATCGAGTTGTCCTCTTGTTTATCGGTTGTTGCTACAATAACTTTTCCAGGGAGCTTGCTAAGCCTCTCAATTGTCCATACCATAACGGGTTTGCCACATATTGCTCTTGTGTTCTTGCGCGGCAAACGACTAGAACCGTTTCTAACAGTTAAAATGGTTGCTATTTTTACCATATGTTTAAGTTATGCCCCGCCGAGATTTCAATTACCTCACCGGTAATGAATGGTTGATTGTAATATGTCTCAAAGATTAGTTTTGCTATGGAACTGGGATTCACTAATCCAAGCGGCATGATTTTATTTATTTTTAGGATCTCGTCTGGTGTAAATTTTATGCCCTTCATAGGCTCTGTCATTTGTGCAATACGTAAAGCAATTGCTCTTGCATTTATATCAAATAACTCAACAGCGGTTGCGCGCATCAAGCCCTCGATACCTGCCTTGGCTGCCGCATACGCACCGCGTCCTGCTCGTGGTTGTGTTGCTTGGATGCTAGAAATAAAAACGATTAGCGCGCCCGGATTGATTTTTTTGCTTTTTATGAGTGCCGTTATTAGTGCTGCACTCGATGATAAATTATTTTCGATAATCTCTCCCCAAATGAATTTAGTCATGTTGGACAGGGTGCATGGCGTCTGTGTACCATGCGCCATGATGACTAAATCAAATGGCCCGGTGGACGCTCTTTCGGCAAAGTCCATAACTCTATTCCAGTTTGCTAGATTTAAGTTATCTCTTGATACAAGAGTAGGTATCCATCTGATGTCCTCACCTGTGTACTTTACGCAAGCTCTACCCATATTACCAGTTGCGCCCGCGATTAATACCGTCTTGAAATTATTGGATGATGACATATACAGACTCCTTATTGTCATAAATAACAGAAATTTTATTACTATAGCTCTTTGCGTTTTCGATAGCCGACTCCTCACTATCTCCAGTAGCGATCACAAATACAGGTCTGTTGGCGCAATTTTTTAATGGAAAAATTTCATCTTTAGACAAAAAAATAACGTCTACTATATTTTCGTCTTGCTCTGGTAATTGCCATTTCTCCACTTTGCCAGGTAAAAAAGTTGGTGCATAGGCACACGCAAATCTATTTAGTCTGTTTCTGAGCTTGCCTTTCTTTATGCCGTTTCCAAGTGCATAGTCAAGCATTGCGCCGGTGATGTCTTTGCCGGTTGCTGCCAGGCTGGTTGTCATGTGATCGAAGCCACCACTAAATCTTGTTGCCGCCTCCATAACTAGCCAACCATAACGTGTGTCATTAATGAAATCAACTTTAAGAGGACCAGTCGTTACCCCAACTTTATCTGCTACATCTTGTATTTTGTCCAACACCTCTTGCGGAGGTGTCCAGGGATTTACGTGTCCCAGTTCTATTCCAGGTCTTTTTGCATCGAAAATTCTTTTAGATCCATTTACAAAATAAATCTTACCGTTGTCCACAAACGAATCTGTGGCATATTCATCACCGTGCAGAAATTCCTCTACGATAACTTCTCTAACAATATTGTATGGTGTACTGGCGTGCTTGGCAGTTCTGAGTGCATCTACCCATTCCCAAGGAGATTTAACAACTACCATGCCTTTTGAGCCACTATGTTCAAACGGCTTTATAACACATGGATATGGATTAATATCCTTATATTTAAATCTTGATTTCCATAAAGTGTTTGCTATAGATGGTTCTACCTCAATCCTCATATATATCGGATGCTCTTGTTGAAGCGCGTTCCGTAATGCAAATTTGTTCCTACACAACTTTGCTACATCATAAGACTCCGCAACTAATCCTAGTGTTTCGGCTATTGCGCTTACTGTAGGCCCAACATCTGCGCCGGCCGTAAGCACCGCTATTGGTTTTTTTGTCATTGTCTCAGCTGCCATTTTGTGTCCATTAACATCGTAGGTATCAAGCATAATAACTTGATCGGCAAGTTGACAACCAGGCGCATTAGGATTCTTGTCACTAACAACAACTTTGTATCCTCTACTCTTTGCCTCTTGTATAATGGGTACTTGAAGTATTCCACCTGCTATAATCCATATCCAACTTGCGTTATTCATTCGCCTACCTCTAATATTAAACTTACAGGGCCACTTAAGTCAAAACTAGATAAATCTATAAAACTTGATAGCTCTAATGTTATACAAGGAATCGTGTTTGTCGAAAGCCTGATAGATACAGCGCGCACGGGGATCTCAATCTCATCTAAATAAACTCTTGTACTTCTTGGCATTCCATTACCAGTTATTTTTAGTATTTTCATAATTGCTCCATAATAGATAAAACCCTGTCAACGCCCTTGCTATCTGGTCTTTTGCCTGTTGGTATAAAGTCTCTTGATAGAAATCCGACTATTTTTTCATTGGGTGGCAGACCAATTCCATCCCACGCCAATAGCAAGCCGTTCTCCTGCATTGTTTTTGCAAATCTTAAATGTCCCTCGCTCCATGAAAAAGCATAAATCGGCACACCTAATACCGCAAGTTCCCATGCTACCATTCCCATTGCTATACATGCTCTTTTGCTAATGCTCATCAATGGAAAGATACCCTCATCTTCTGGTATATAAACTTGGTGATTAGTGTTGGGTTCGGGTACGTTTTTTGCAAAATTTGTTGCAATAATCATAGCACTTTCATCTTTCATTGATTTATGAAATCTGTCCAATATGTCAAGTTTATTCCTCGCTCCTCCCCAAACAAACCACGATGTAAGCGGAGTCCATTTCATATTGAATATACTCTGGCGCAAAATAACATATTCTGGACCATAGAACGTGTTAGCCTGTGTTGGGGGTGCATCGGGATAGCCCTGTACGATTGTTGCATCTGCTCTTTCATCCTCATTTCTATAGCCGACGCCATTGAGGACAACTGTTTTTGTATTAGTACCATCTATTATATCGTAGATATGTTCTGGTACTTTATTTTGTAGATCCATTACCAAGACATCTGGTTTTACTTGATGGAGAATATGATATAAATCATCTGGAAAGTCCTCTCTAGTTTGAAAATAGTCATATCCGCGCGCCATTTTATTTCCGATCAGCCAAACCAAATGTTCTTTTTGTTTGGCATGATTGGCAAGCGCGATACTTCTATACCAGTGTCCAAAACCTACTTCTTGATTAGCGTAAACCAAAATAGCAATTTTCATAAAATTTTGTCCATAAGAATATGTATAGCATCTATCAAACACAGGCCGGCAAAAAGCCACCAATACGGCAAATTCGGTATAGTCTCAGGAAAATTGAGCACAAACGAAGTCAAAATAATTGGTGTGCCGATGTATAATACTCTAACAGTAGTGCCGATAAAGAGTGCATGAGACAAACCTCTGTGTTTTGATAATTTTCCGTAAGGATACCAAAAGACTCGCCATACTTTACTAATTACGTTTCCAAACAGTTTTCTTACAAATGTATCGGATATACTGCCTTTTTCAATATCCAGATCCGGAGACAAGAATAGACCAGAAAGTGCGCCAACAAACATAAATATAAGTCCATATAAGCCACCACCTAGAGAAAACACGCTCAGCGACGCGGCTGTACCGGTTACTATCGTTGCTACTGCATGTACTTTTCCGCTAGGCATTTTCAACCACAAAAATTAGCTCTCTACCCCAACCAAATTTATCGAATAGCAATTTATATAAACGAAATGCACTAACGCCAAACTGTTTTTCAAAGTTTAGGCGTATTTTATGTACCCTTTTTCCGAGTGCGTCATTATTTCGATAATCAATATCCGCCAAGATAAAGAGCTCCATTGGGAAAGTAGCACTTTTGTGAATAACTCTCATACCAAGCCCCTCTAGTAAATTTGTTAGACTGGTTGGAGTAAAATAATTACAATGCACTTTAGATACCCAGTGAAAGTGTCCAATCCTCTTTTGCAATGGGCTAAATTCATTAGGTACAATAATCATCATTCTCCCGCCGTTCATAATATCTGCATATTGGCGAATAAAATGTTCTGGTTTGTCAATGTGTTCTAGCACAAGAGCCATTCTAATATTAATGTCTTGATCTATTATTGGAGGAATTTTATCTAATTCGCTATACATTGAATTTTCACTAGCAATCCATAATGTCCTAGCAAGCTTTGATGGTTCAATTCCTATTGCCTCATAATAACAATGCTTCTCCCAATAATCAACAAATTGCCCAGTACCAGCACCAACATCAATTATTGGTAGATTTCCAAGCAGTCTAATTTGATATCCAAATGCAGCATCCCAAAAACCTTTCTTGTATTCAATAATGTCTTTGTGTAAAAAATCAATTGATGAATGTTCGCGATAAAATCTATCATTTTCGTAGTATTTTTCAACGGCTTGAGGCAACGGATCAAGATGAGCATAGCCACAATCAATACAATCTCTAACAAATAATTGTTTTGAATAAGCCGCAAGTATGCCTCTATGAGATCGTTTCAAAACTTTCTGCTCCCACCCACGAATATCCAGAAATATCCAAGTCTGACACCAGGTCCGGCAACTACCGGATGACTGCTTATAGGAATATGGCGTATCTGACGATCCGTTATCGTATCGGTAAAAGCTCCTTTATGACTAGTAATACACTGAATACCCCATCCACCAGGAGGATCAGTAACATAAGCAAATATTTCATCAAAATCTGGATACAAAGAAGCCGGTGATAAAAGCGATTCTGTTTCAAAGTCGTGTGTTGGGTATGATGACCACGTACCACGCGTTCTATGCGCCGTAAAACCAGCACTAAAACCAACCGATTCTGGTATATTAGCTACGTACACTAATCTTGAATAACCACCTTGCTCGTCACCGACAAAATGACACTGGGATTGGGGCATTAGGTCTTGATTAACATATTTATTAATAAAATCATCATCCCATGTTTTAGATGAAAATTCTCCAGTAATCAATAGGTGAATTCCATTATCGGCAAGTGAGTTACCAATTAAATATCCGTCTTTTTCGTTAGGAAGAGTTTCTTTAACGAACTTTATTGTAAAATTTCCATTGAAAAGATTATGTAAATCTCTTGCGCTGAAAAGAAGTCCTTTCTCAGACGAAAACGGGGATTTTAGCCAATATATCCTCAGTTTAGAATTAGCGATATAGGTATATGAAATTATTTGTGCATTAGGATTTACGTAGGCAGTAGACATTTGTGAACATCCTCCAATAGTTCTTGGGTATACAAAGCGTCCTGTATTCCAGGCCAAAAAGTTGTTCCTCTCTTGATTGAATCAATAAAGCTTTCCCACATTTTATAATACATTTTACTAGAACCCGTTATATCAAACCACCCATAGGGTGTAACAAGTTTAGCCATTCTGCGAGTATTTGAATTCATTTTGTCAACATGCTCTGTTATTTCAAACCTGTGCTCAGTATCTTTAATTGAACCCATTATGTGTATGGTATCAGAATTGATCTTTTCTTCATGAGACGCGTATTCAATAATAAGATCACTTGCCGTTTGCCAACTAATAATATCTAAATCGTGACTAACGTGATCTAAGAGAAGTCCCCAAGATGGTATTTTATCTCTGTATTGTTGACAACTCATTACCCACCAATTACTAGAAGGCGGTTTATTGGCTTTGTCAAAATCATCACTAAAGCGATAGTTATACGCAATCATGAACTTATTGCGATACGGTTCTGTCAGTAATTGATTCGCCAAAGATAATTGTCCAATACCACACAACGGTTTTTCACAGAGCACATAAAGCCCCTCTCCAATAGATACTTGCGCTTGTATAACGTGATCTTGGGGAGGAGTACATATAACCGCTATATCCCAGCTTTTACGATATAGAGCAGAATGTAAATTTTCAAAGTCAGCAGGTGCGTATTTATCCGCCGTTCCTACTGAATATCCGAACTCTTCCGCAATCTTTGCGTGTCTTTTACCAGCACTACCATTGCCAACAATTAAGACTCTCATTTTTCCTCTATCTGTTCGTAAACAAGATGTGTGGCAAAGAACCTTCAACCAGATTCATAAGCTCTTTTTTATCTAATGTTTTTCTTTCCTCGGCAAGCTCAGATACCGCAGCAGCAGTCTTTTCAACATCACGAGAAGTATGAGCGGAACAAATGAAATTAGGTCTATTCATTAAGATACCTCTGTCTCTCATTCCGTGAATAAAGAACGCTCTTTCGTAGTCATCCTGAAATACCATTAATGATCTTGGGGGATGTCCAGCTATTTTCCAGCCCGTTTTATCAATTGCACCTCCGATTTCGGTTATTAACTGTTCTCCTATATCCCAAATATAATCTACCTCTTGTTGATTCCATATATCAAGCATAGCATCAGCGGCAGCAAGACTAACTGCCTCTCCCCAATGAGTGCTACTACAAAAAACAGGATTAGTTCTTGAAAACCAGTCCATATATTCTTTTCTTCCAACTACAACAGAGATTGGAAATCCGTTTCCAAGTGCCTTTCCCATTGTGATTATATCTGGTTTAACTTGATACTTCTCGGCAACCCCACCAAGTCCATAGCGTAATCCAGTTACTACTTCATCAAGAATTAATAATGCACCAGTCTTATTACAAAATGTACGCAAGAACTCATACCAGTCCACTCTAGGCTCGACAATTCCTTGCTCAAGCATAACCGCCGCCAAATCATCACGAAAAGAAAAGGCATTTAATGAAGATGGTGCATTGAAATCAAACGTAAAAGCATCTTTTTTGTAGTTGTGAGGAATACCAAGTGCAGGTGGTGTCATTGCAATAAATTCAGCACCCCACCCCCCATAACCGTTGTGGCAAAATATATCTCTACCTGTAATAGCTCTAGCAAGCCTAACTGCCATAGAATTTGCATCAGAACCAGTTTTTGCAAATCTAACTGAAATTGTATCGGGCGTCCAGCCAGGAACACGCGTTCCCAAAAGATTAACAAGCTTTTCCGCTACTTGTTGCTCTAAAACATGGGGAAGTGAAAAGCCTCCACCTAACACAACCTGACGGATAACGCGCTGAGTAAACTCTCGATTACCATAACCCAACAAATTCGCTCCCAAACCACATACAAAATCTAGGAGTTGACTCCTGTCATTAAGCCTTATATACGCTCCTGCACCACTTTCTACCGCGAGTTCATCTTCAAACCCAAACGCGCGTGGTGCTTTTGAAAAAGTGCCAGTCATTGATAATGCTTTCATCCCACAATCCTTTCTGTGTTTGGTCTAAGCCCATCTTTCCATCGACGCGCCATAGTTCTTTCGCCAATCTCAGATGGATGTACTCTTTTTCTTTTTTCACCAACAATTGCATTGGCATAATTGATTCCGTCTATATATTTCTTGAAATCATCTTGCCCAATAGACACGGATCGATCTGGCGTGTCCTCAGCCCCCCAACCATGAAAGTGTTTTTCAAAATGCGTGTACCCCATTCCAACCGCTAATGCAGCCGCATAATTGCCTTTAGTATGATCCGAGAAGCCAATTTCATCAACTGAATTTGAAAAAACAGTTCCACCAGCAAGATTTATTGCAAAATCTTGTGCTGGATAAGCAGAGACACAATGAAATAAAATAATTTCATAAGGAGCATTGCGTTCAACGATATATAACGCATCCGCTATTTCCTCTTCTGTTGCCGCGCCAGTAGAAAGGGCGAGAGGTATTCTGTATCTGGCACTCGCGTCGGCCATTGCTTTGAGTAGCGGCTCATAAGTCAAATCACCAGATGCAACCTTAATTCCGTCAAGGTACATTGCACACTGATCTATAATTTCGGGATCAAAGATACTTGCCCAAAGCTTGACGCCACAACGATTAGCATGTGCTTTCATTGCGGATAGCCAGCTAATAGGGAATTCATATTGCCTAGCTCTATCCATCAACGATTTAGCTCTAATCTCAGAATAAAGTGTACGCGATCTAAAGACTTGAAACTTTACAATAGTCGCGCCGCAATACGCTGCCTGACTAATGGCACGCAACGCCTCAGACTTTGCGGCCTCTTTATCAGGATGATACCAGTTAGAGCCAATTTCAGCTATGAAGTTTAGTGCCATAAAATTTTAGTCTCAGGAATTGCTCAAATTCTGTTGGATCAACCCTTGGAGAGGTCTTAGAACAATAAAGACTCTTGTCCAGGAGTCCATTAAAACCTTTCCAAACAATGCTCAAAATATTATTTAGTTGCTTTCCTTGCTCATGCTCTGAAACAAGAATCTCGTGTTGTTTCTCACCAGGTAGCAACGATTCCTCTTTGATAAATTTATTATCAATACCAAGATAACGCACAACATCCAAAAGCGAGAAGGATCTAAGATTGGCCGGAACAAAAATACCGCCTGCTACATCTGATAAATCAGCATTAGCTAAAGCGGAATCAACTAGTTTTATGGCATCATCTATTGTTAGAAAAAATCTTGTTGGCTCTGGAAACCTGACAGCTATTTTTTCGCCAGCAAGAAGAGCACGCTTCCATACATCGAGGAATGAATTACGACTATCAACAACGTTGCCATAACGTAAACAACTATAACCGAAACTTATAAAAATATCTTCAGCAACGCTCTTACTTTTCCCATACAGATTCACTGGCAAAACAGCTTTATCAGAAGATATAAGAAGCGACTTTTCTATATCTGCATCTAGGCAAGCATTAGCAACATTAAGGCTACCGATGACATTTATTCTAATAAACTCGGCCACATTCGATTCCCCAAGCCCAATATGCTTAAGCGCGGCAGTATGGACAACAACATCTTGCCCCTCAATAACATCGCGAAGACCACCAAAATCGCATATATCGCCTAAGACATATCGCGCATTAGGAACTTTTTCTTTTAAAGCAATTTGTTTGTGCGGATCTCTACTGAAAACTGTTACATCCGCCCCTCTATTAACATAAAATTGAGTAAGCTGACTACCCAAACTACCAGTCCCGCCAGTAATTAAAATTTTAGTCAAAGTCGTTCCTCCCGACATAAGAAGTATTCAATAATTGTGACTACTCCATCCCGTAAACGGGGTGGCTTCTAGGGCTTTCACCCAGGCTTTGTAGCCCCAAAGCTAAGATATTTATATCATAGAATAAAACATTTTGCAAGTTTGTCAAGTTTTATAACAGAAATTGACAAACTATCTTACTCGTGTTTTGTTTCAATACCAATGAAATCAATCATCAGCTTTATTTCAGTGTCAACGAAACTCGCCCTTGCATTAATTATAACATAGTGCTAAAATATCTCTCTCCCAAGACCCCCTAGATACTCATAGCGTATCGGAAAGCATCCCTCAAAAGGGGGTGTTTTTCTTTTAGGACTTGACAATTATGATATAATATCTATGCGTACACAGTACGCCTCTCCTGTGAACTCCTGGGTATAGGGCATACTCAGGAGTATCCTTTTAAAGAAAATATCACGAAATGTAGATAGCCACTTCGCGACATTTTTCTCTCAGCTTGCTTCTAACCAATATTATGTTGTAGAGTCATTCTACTATTATTTTATTCTATTGTCAATACTGAAATTCCAGTTTGTATCTTTTTGCAGGTCTTTTAGTCTATCTCGTGTACCAAACATATAGCCATTGTATATAGCCGTACCATCCTTGATGGGTACGGGGACAATTGTGTGTCTATCTGAGTCCCCCTCATAAAAGACTATGCCAATCCCTTGTTGCCATTGCTCTTCTGTGCTAGAGCCTGGAACAGAACCATCTATCTTACACAGACAACCAGGACTAAAGGCATGAACGACCCTACGTCTATCTCTGAGATTGATTGTCTTACTGACAAGTTCTATCCTGTGGATATGTCCCTGTATGGTTGTTATGTCTGTGTTTTTGATGACCGCCCCAACTGTACTGCCGGGACCACTACGAGCCAACCTGCCGTGAACACATACAATATAATCGCCTAACCATATTTTACTATCTGGATACGGTTCGGCTGAATATTCTATTCCTATTTTGTCCAATGCCAGGAGTCTTTGTATGGTCATCCCGGATGGTTTATCCATTTCGTCAACTGGTTTTAGGTTGTATGCTTGAAGGAAATATTTTACTATCATTTCCTCCATGCGCTTTTCGTGGTTGCCAGGCATCATCTTGTGTTCTGCGTTCATGGATGCTTGCTTGAATTGAGAAAACCACCATGACGCCTCTACAATGGCCGGCTGAGTTGTCCAATAAAATTCTGGACTTCTTAAAAATCTATCTGACCAATCCGGTAGATCCAGATTGTCTCCAAGATATACAACCTTATCGGGCTTGATGAATTCAACGATCTGTAACGCAACGTCTAGTGCGTGTCTATCGTGGAATGGTATTAGTTTGCCGGTATATATATCGCGCTGAAAACCAAATTGGATGTCTGGTATTATTACGGCCGTCTTAAGACCTCTGCCGTTTGTCTTTGCTTTCTTTCGAGAGGCGGCTTCCCTTACCACAATTTCTATAGGCTGGATCGGTGGTAACTCATGTCCCTCCGATTGTACTGTTTTGAGTTTTAGCCACACCTTGACCTGAAACAGAGGTTCAACGGTAAGTTCACCGTCATCAACTAAGTCTCCGTCAAGTATGCCATTACTCCAGCTTAGGGTTTTCTTGGCTGTTTTAGCACCGACTTCCCATTTGTTGACCATCCATCTTTCAATTATCCACTTGTTAAGGTCTATTTTTGCGGCCTTAACTAAATCCTCAAGGCTGATTATTCTATTACCTTGATAGTTGACAGAAATAAGATTGTCCGAATCATTTGTGATACTTATTTGCTCATTACTGGGGATAGCTTCATTGATTTTGTCTAGGTTCGGAAGATCGATGCTTGTTATGCCAAACTCACGCGCAAATCCCTCTCGGAGTGTTGATCTCGGTATGCCAAGATAGATTGAGAGATTTCTCCAAGAGGGAGCACAATTTTTGCTCTGTATGGCTTCCTTAGCATCTGCCAATAAAGAAAGCCAATTGTAATTGGGATCACCCAAGATTTAATCCCCTCCTCTTTTTGTTACCCTTATTTCCGCAAGAATCTCGCTACGGTTAATCCGAGTCCGTCTAGCAGCTTTTCGAGCAGCAGGTTATAGATTAGTGTTGCAAAGCCGACTACTCCACCAATGACCTGCAATAGCTCTAGTAAAAACTCAAGCGGATCAGTGACCACAGGCAATTTGGGTAGTTGCCAGACTACGGCAAGAGCAATGCTGAATACCATAGCAACTACTGATACCCAAAATTTGCTCAGCACTACTCCAAGTTTAGCAGCTAAGAGCTTGATAATTTGTATCAAAACAACTGCTACTAGACCGATTATTGCAATTTGAACAACAGTTAACTCCATATCATCCTCCAATACAAAAGAGTAAAAAGATTTTAGATGTGTGTATTTATATCACTACCAGCATCCAAGTCCAGCATTTAATCCTCCTTGGTTTCTAGTTCACAGTAGGACATTGAGTCATCCTAACTCCCTAGACAATTCAGCTATGCTTTAGCTTTCATATTTTTGATTACAGTTATTATAATTCATTATAGGCATTTGTCAAATAGATTTCAGATTGCTATGGTTGGCAAGAGGGAGGAATTGTAAATGGAGTTATAAAAATTTGTGGGTATGTTTGTTCGGACTGTAGGGCGTGCCTGTATTCGTATTTTCCAGGCGGAAGATCGGGAACTGTTATTGAAATATTTCTGGGTGATGAAGCTTCTTTTTGAATAATTATTGAATATTTGGGTTCAATATCGGCTATAGCCGTTCTATTATTCTCGGTACTCCAGAATGTATCTATTATTTTAATGATAGTTGGGGCGGCTACTATGTTTACATAAAAATCAATTTCTATTTTTTCGCCAGGACAGAATGTATCTCCGTTAATTGGATAATATATTTTTTCCGTATAGTGTATTGGCGATTTGCTCAATGGAACTATAAGAATGGCAGCCATAATACCAATTGATAAAGTTGCTGTAAGCACTAAATAAAGTGTTATTATTTTTAGTATTAAGTTTGTAAATATGCCATTCTTCATCATTTTATGGCACTCCCATTAATTG
>Ga0209521_10002773_pt1 | contig 14284 bp, 13 predicted proteins | sample Rifsed19ft4_FD_184016 | JGI IMG/M metagenome (GOLD analysis project Ga0209521, IMG submission 184016) | Soil microbial communities from Rifle, Colorado, USA - sediment 19ft 4 (version 2) | ecosystem: Environmental > Terrestrial > Deep subsurface > Rock core/Sediment | place: Rifle, Colorado... | reverse complement strand
ATAGGTGTTCCAGCTATTTTAGGAAAGAATGGTATAAAAGAGATTATAGAGATAAAACTTTTAGATGAAGAAAACAAAATATTCATGAGTGGAGTCGATTATTTGAGACAAGCTATTGATGAAATTAAACGTGGAAATATACTATAATTATAATATATAAGAATCAACTCGATATATTTAGTTAATTTCTCTTATATGAATACTTCTATCCTCGTCACTTCAGCTGAGTGATGACCAAAATATGTAAGAATATAATCAAAAAAGCAGCATACACCCCCTCCCCCATGTCGTTAATGCTCACAAAAGCTCCAGTATCATTTTTAAGTAACTTGAATTATGGTTGATAGTGATGACGTATAGAATTAGTATAGATACTAATACCATTAGTCTTGATGCTAAATATTCAGAACCAGTACAAGGGAAATATTACTTTGAGTACTAAAATTTCTATTAAAGAATTAGATTCAACATTCGCCAAAATAAAAGGCTTGGATATTTTCGTCGGGAAGATAGTTGACTCGGAAGGTGAATGGATTGAACCGATGGGTCCAACTCCTTATCCAGATATAACAGCTTTAAGAAATTGGGACCTTAGATTATTAAGTAGATACCCGTCATTTTATTCACCCTTAAGTGACTTCTGTGAATTTTGTACCTACGGTAAATGTGATCTAACTGCTGGTAAGCGTGGTGCTTGTGGCATTGATATGGAAGCTCATATGGGTAAATGGTCTTTGCTGCAATGTGTTATGGGAGCTGCATGCCATGTCACTCATGCTCGACATATCATTGAATTTTTGATAAAGAAGTATGGTAAAGATAAGCCTATTGACTTAGGTAGTGAAGTAGGCATAGAAGCCCCTATTATTCGACTTGTAGCTGGAATAAAACCAAAGAAACTTGGTGACTTAGAAGAGGTATTAACATATCTTGAAGGCCAAGTGTCCCAACTATTATCTGCAACAGGAACCGGTCAGGAGCAAGATCCAAACGATTATGAGTCTAAGGCTCTTCATGCCGGTATGATAGATCTTGTAGCATTAGAGGCTGCAGACATAGCTCAAATATCTGCTCTTGAAATGCCAAAAGGAAATGCTGATGCACCTCTAATCCAAATAGGTATGGGTGTTGTAGACAAAACAAAACCTGTAATATTGTGCATAGGTCATAATGTCGCTCCTGGAAGCGAAGTAATTAATTATCTAGAGGACAAAGGTGAATACGGATCCGTAGAAGTCGCAGGAATTTGTTGCACAGCTCATGATCTTGTGCGCTACTCCAAAAGTGCGAAGATAGTTGGACCTATATCGAGACAACTAATGTTCGTTAGAAGCGGTATTTCGGATGTAATGATAGTAGATCAAGAATGTGTTAGAGCCGATATAATAGATGAAGCGCGTAAATTAGGAACCCGAATAATAGCATCTTCTGACCAATTATGTGGAGGTCTTCCCGATTTAACAAAGAATGATACCGAAGATATCGTTAGGATAATGGTTTCAAATGAAACTCCAGCTGTTCTAATACGTGATCCAGTTAAAGTAGGTGAAGTAGCAGTCAGAGTTGCTATCGAGGTTGCCCCCAAGAGAAAAGCTGATAAGGGTTTGAAAAACGCCGAAATACTTGCATTTACATCAAAATGTACTCTTTGTGAGGACTGCACTACGAATTGTCCTATTGACTTGGATATAGGTAAAGCTGTGAATCAAGCCAAAAACAACAACCTTGAACCACTTCGCAAAATATTTGCTGAATGTATAGGATGCGTCAGATGTGACTCAGCTTGTCCACAAGATATTCCTGTATTATCTACAATTAACGCTGCTTCAAGTGAAGATATTAAGAACGAAACCTTTACCATAAGAGCTGGACGTGGTCCAATACGTGATACTGAGATAAGAAATGTAGGACGTCCAATAGTTATGGGCGAAATACCTGGAGTAATTGCTTTCGCGGGGTGTTCAAACTATCCTGGTGGTAATGAGGACCTAGCTAAGATGGCTGATGAATTTGCAAAGAGACAATACATAGTCGTAGCATCAGGATGTTCTGCTTCAGATATTGCTAGATACAGAGATGAAAACGGTCAGACTATTTATGAGAAACACCATGGTCATTTCGATGCTGGGGGAGTTATTAATACTGGATCATGTGTCTCAAATGCTCATTCAATTGGAGCCGTTATTAAAATCGCGAATATATTCGCAAAAAGAAATCTACGTGGTAATTTTGAAGAAATATCAGACTATATACTGAACCGAATAGGAGCTGTGGCTATAGTTTGGGGTTCGCAACATCAGAAAGCTCTTGCTATTGCTACTGGAGCAAATAGACTAGGTATACCGGTAATTCTAGGTCCGCAGGGAGTAAAGCATCGACGGGCATATCTAGGAAAACGTGAAGATGATGAACGTTGGACTGTCCTTAATGCTAGAAACGGGAAGAAAGTTTATGGAGGACCTGCTCCTGAGCACTTATTGTATGTTGTCGAAACGATCGAAGAAGCGATGGTCACTGCTGCTAGATTAGTTATGCGGTCGAATGATACACCTAAGGGGAGAATGATAAAGTTGTCAAATTATGTTAACTTACATCGACAATTATACGGCTGTTTTCCTGACGATATTCAACGCTTCGTAAGATCTGAAAGTGACCTGCCTGTCACCATAAAGAATGAAATTTTAGCTGACATAAAGCAGAAAGGCTGGAAACCAATAGAAATACCTGACCCAACTTTACTCGATAGAATGGTGTTAATGAGAGAATAACTATGTCTAAAGCAACTGCTTGGGAAAGCACAGAAGTTAGAGGTCCTAAATTAGCTTTTTCGCTAACGCCTGAAAATTGTGGCCGTATGTTGAAGAGGGCCAAACGTCTGTTAATAGTCGTAGGTGGAGGTGCATTAGACATGAAATCAGATGGATTAGACGTGCCTGATTTCACTGTAACACTCGCTAAGACTCTTAACGGAACTATTGCTATCTCACCTGGTGTATACAAAGCTTATCAAAAATATAGTAATGTGAAAATCATAAATATTGGTCTTGAAGATTTGGTTAACAGGCTAAAGGAATCTGATTGGAATGGATTTGATGATGGAGGGGCTTACGATATGGTAGTATTCATAGGGGGGCTCTATTATTTTCAAAGTATGATGCTTTCAACTCTAAAACATTTTGCGCCTAAAGTAAAAACTATATCAATTGATAGATTCTATCATCCTAACGCTGAATTTTCACTTGAAAATCTTAGTATTGAAAAATGGCGAGAAGGACTTGACTCAATAATAAAGATACTTAAGGTGAAATAATGGCTAAAAAAATATGTGATGCTCACGAGCTGCGGTCACTATCATCAAATATTCAGAAACCCGAGTTCCCAGTAGAAATTGGTGAAATGTATGAAGGTGAACGTGTACGCAAGCCACAAATGTATTTAGAATTCGGTGGTATGAAAGCAGATACTAAATGGGAATTGGTCAGAACCCGTAAAGAAGAAGAACTTACAGATGCACGTATAATAATAAACGGGCCAGATATACTTGAACTTAAAGAAGGTGGAAGTTATCCCATCGGTATACTAGTCGAAGTTGCTGGCGATAAAGTTGAGAACGATATAGCAGGTGTTTTAGAAAGAAGATTACACTACTTTCTTAATTACATTCAAGGTGTCATGCACGTTAATCAGAGATATGATGTTTGGATCAGGCTAAGCACGGATTCATACAAGAAAGGTCTAAATTCACTCGAATGGTTTGGAAAAGCCCTAATATGGCTTTATAAAACGAGTTTTCCAATACTGAAGAAAGTTCAAGTAACATTCTATACAGATACTCTTCAAGTATCTGAGAATCTGAATGCTGCAATGAAAATTTGGACAGAAAGAGATGAACGAGCAAGAAGTCTAATGGATGAAGATGTTGAAGATTTCTACGGTTGCATTATGTGCCAGTCGTTCGCACCAAGCCATATGTGTGTAATTACTCCTAATAGAACAGGGTCGTGCGGTTCTATTAGCTGGTTTGACGCTCGTGCAGCTTCTAATATTGACCCAACAGGTCCTAACTTCGCAATTCCTAAGGGAAAAGCTATGGATATAGAAAAGGGTGATTATGAAGGAGTAAACAAGATTGTCCAAGAAAAATCGTTAGGTTCGATAAAAGCAGTGTCTATCTATAGTATGTTCGAAAATCCACATACATCATGTGGTTGCTTCGAAGGGATTGCTTTCTACATTCCGGAACTTGATGGTGTAGGAATAGTTAATCGTGATTATAGAGAAGTAACTGCAAACGGTTTAACATTCTCGGCAATGGCAGCTAATACTAGCGGAGGAATTCAAAGTCCAGGATTTAATGGCATAGCTATAGAGTACCTTCGTTCACCAAGATTGCTTAGACCTGACGGGGGATGGAAAAGAGTAATTTGGATGCCGTCTGAAATAAAAGAGCGAGTAAAAGACTCTATTCCTACTGATGTTGTGGATAAAATAGCAACCGAAGCAGATGCTAAGAACTTGGCAGATCTAAAGGAATTTCTAATAAAAAAGGCTCACCCAATTGTAGAAAGATGGTCTGAGAAAAAAGATGAGGAGTCTGACTCTTTACAATCTGTACAAGAATCAATACAACCGGGGAGTGAAACAATTATTCAAACACCTATGCTTCAATTACCTTCATCGGGTGGCTTTAAGATAATTCTTAAGAATGCAAAGATAACTGCTGAAAAGATAATTATTAAACGGCTGGAAAAAGATAAAGCTTAAAGGTTGAGTGACTAGGTTTGGGAGAAACCGAATCAGATAGCTTTGGTTACATAAAGAATCTTATGAAAGCATTTGAGAATATTAATGAATTAGAGATAGAAAATGTAACAATACAAGCTGAAGAATTGTCGTTTCTTATACAACCAATCATGACCACTGTTGCTGAAGGTTTAGCTTCTTCTAAACTTCTTGATGTTAAGAGATTGATAGATTCTAAATTTACTATTCCACTAGAGAAATTCTCAGGACAAATCTCTGAAGTACAAATAGGGTCAACCAAATCTGAAGGTGGTTCCAGAGGAAGAATAGTAAAAATAGGTGGTGCAAAAACCATGCCGTTTTATAGCTTCGAATTTGAGAATCAAAATAGACCTGCTTTTGCTATGGATATATTCGATGTTCCTTTGAAGCTTGCAAAGATGGTCAGAGTTCACTATGAGGACGTGGTAGAAGATCCAGCTGAATGGGCGAAAAGATGTGTAGAGTTAGGAGCTGATGTGGTTTCCTTAAATTTGATAAGCACTGATCCTCTTCTCAATGATACGTCTCCAAAAGAAGCTGCTAAAGTTGTCGAAAAGGTTCTACAAGCTGTTGATTCTCCGATAATTATAGGCGGCTCAGGTAACAAGAAGAAGGATCCATTTGTCCTAGAGGCTGCCGCAGAAGTAGCTGCAGGTGAAAGAATTATTCTTAATTCGGCAAATACAGACAATGATTATAAGAGAATAGTAAAAGCAGCTATCAAACATAATCATTCAGTGATTGCTTTTACTCCAATGGACATAAACAATCAAAAGAAGTTAAACCGTATGTTATTAAACGAAGGATTAACTAAAGATCATTTGATCATAGATCCAACAACAGCAGCTCTAGGCTATGGTCTAGATTACAGCATAAGTACAATGGAGCGAATTAGGCTTTCGGGTCTTCTAGGTGATGAAGACCTTCAAATGCCAATACTTTCTCCTGCAAGTAACGCATGGGGTGCTAGAGAAGCATGGATGAAGAATGATGAACTTGGCGCATTAGAATATAGAGGTCCATTATGGGAGACTATTACAGCATTAACAATGGCATTGTCTGGTGCAGACCTATTTATGTTAAGTCATCCAGCTTCAGTTAGGGTTTTGAAGAGCTTAATTGATGATATTCGTGGGATTACGGCTAAAGGAAAAGATGTAGACGATTGGATTACCTGTCTAGGATAGATTTGATAATATGAGTGAAAAAGCTAGTTTACTGTCAATCTACAAACTACTGCCTCAAACTAACTGTGGAGAATGTGGAGAAGCTAATTGTATGGCATATGCCTCGAAATTACTTGAAAGACAAAAGAATCCTGAAGACTGCAAACCTATGTTTAAAGGAACAAAATACAAAAAGAATCTTATAAAATTAATTGAACTAATCTCTCCTCCAATTAGAGAAATATTAATTGGAATTGGTGAAACAACTGTAAAAATAGGTGGAAAGGAAGTTCTTTATCGGCATCAACTTACATTTCACAATCCAACAGTCATAGCCATAGATGTTAGTGACACAATGAACGCTGAAGAAATAAGAAGCAGGTGCATTTTTACAGAGAAGTTCTCCATAATCAAAATGGGTGAAGAATTAAAACTTAACATGATTGCAATAAGATCTGCTTCAGGCGATCCAGAGCGTTTTGCATCATGTGCTAAACTAGTATCAGAAATTTGTAGACTTCCTTTAATTCTTTGTTCTTTAGATTCTAATGTTCTAAAAGCTGCTCTTGAAATTGAAAGTGTTTCTGTTCAGCGTCCATTGCTTTATGCTGCTAATAAGGATAATTGGATGGAACTTGGAGAATTAGCTAAAAGATACAATTGCCCAATTGTAGCATCTTCTCATAACAATTTGGATATGTTGATTTCAATAGTTTCAACTCTTGAGTCCATGGGAATTAGAGATATTGTATTAGATCCTGGAGCTCTTTTAGAAGGTGGACAAATCAAAGACACTATTAACAATCTTGTAATGCTTAGACGTGCAGGTTTGAATAAGGTGAAATCAACGAGATATCCATTGCTATGCATACCTGCAGCTGTGTGGGCTATAGAAAATAATGATAAAGCATTAACATCTTATAGAGAGTCAATTATTGCTTCACTACTGATAAATAAGTTTGCGGATATTATTATCATGCACACTTTAGATATGTGGGCTTTACTCCCAGTAATTACTTTGAAGTATGGTATCTACACCGATCCTAGAAAACCAGTTTCTGTAGACGCGGGTCTAACACAATTTGGGATTGTTGATGAAAAATCACCTGTATTGTTGACTACTAATTTTGCATTAACTTACTATACTGTCGCAAACGATATAGAAGCTTCAAAACTAAATTGCTTTCTTATTACAGCTGACACAGGCGGACTTGCTGTAGAAGTAGGTGTTGCTGGAGGCCAATTGACAGCTGCTGGTATTAATGAAATAATGAAAAGTTCAGACGTTACAAGTAAAGTTAAGCATAAGCGTATAGTTATACCTGGTAGAGCTGCTCGCTTGAAAGGAGAGATTGAAGATGTTACCGGTTGGGAAGTAATGATAGGTCCTCAAGACTCATCTGAAATCAAGACTTTTTTAACAAAACATTGGGAGGAAAAATAATAACGTATTGAGATTCACAATAGCCGTAGAAAACAGTTCTAGATGCATAGGTTGTTACAACTGTCTATATGCGTGTTCGAGACATCTTTTTTACAAAGTAGATCATGCTAGGACTGCGGTTTTTGTTAGACCCGATAGATCTCTAAGTAACAGGTTTACTGTGGTTGCCTGCCGGTTTTGTAAAGATCCTGAATGTGCAGTAGCTTGTAAACAAGGTGCTTTACAGATTCTTCCTGAAGGAGGGGTAACTCTAGTTGTTTCCAAGTGTAAAGATTGCAAAACCTTCGAATGCATAACAGCTTGTACTCTAAACGCAATAACGATGGATATGAAGACTAAACTTCCAATAATCTGTGACAACTGTGGTGACTGTGCTAAATACTGTCCACATAATGTATTCTCATTTAAGGATGTGAAGTAATGATTTGATAAGAGGTAGGATACTATATGTAGATTTATCTAAGAAATCAATAAACGTAGTTGATAAACCCGAACTCTTTAAGAAATACATTGGTGGTGCAGGTGTAGCATCTAAGCTACTTTTACAAGAGTCTTCTCCGCAGATGGACCCATTCTCACCTGAAGCCCCGATAATTATTGCGGCAAGTCCACTAACCGCTATCTTCCCTTGTGTTGCCAAGGCGGTTGCCATGTTCAAATCACCTTTAACAGGAAACCTTGGGGAATCCCATGCAGCTGGATACTTTCCAGCAGCATTAGCTCTTGCTGGATATAATGCCATTGTCATAAAGGGTATTTCATCAACCCCTGTAATATTAGAGATTAATGATGAGAAAGTAAAGATACGAAAAGCCTCTTCATTATGGGGCCTTTCTTCACCTAAAGTTGAAGAGGCTCTAGGTAGCTTTGGGCAAAACGGTCTACATAGTGTTATCAGTATAGGTGTTGCTGGGGAAAATCAAGTCTACTACAGTAATGTTATGGTGGATAGATATCACCACTTTGGAAGGCTAGGTCTAGGTGCAATCTTTGGAAGCAAGATGTTAAAAGCCATATCTATAAATGGTTCAGAAGGAATAGACCTAATTAACCCCTTAATCGTTAAAGACTTGTATGAAAAGTTGTATCATGATATTGTCGGAACAGACGTTATGGTCAAGTACCATGACTATGGTACACCTGCTAATCTTCTTATGTTAAATGAGTTGGGTGCACTTCCAACTGAGAACTTCAGAGAAACTAGGTTTGAATACGCTGAAAAGATTTCTGGTGAAGCCATAGCTGAGAGTAGGCTTGAAAGAAAGATATCATGCGCAAGTTGTCCGATAGCATGTGTACATCTTGCTAACATAAAGGACAAGTTTAGCCCAGAACATGAGAGAGGGCTAGCCGAGGTCTTCAAAGAGAGTAAACTTGTTCCATACAACTACGAACCATTGTATGCGCTAGGCTCCAACTTACGAATTAGTGATTATGACGGCCTTCTACTTCTAATAGCGACCTGCGAAGACCTTGGATTAGATGCGATGACTGCTGGTAACGTTCTAGGTTGGGTGAGTGAAGCATTTGAAAAAAAAATTATTACTGAAAACGAAACTATCAATCTAAAACCAATTTGGGGTGATGCTAAGACTTATGCTATCATATTGAGAAATATTTCTGAAATGAAGAATCCTTTCTATGCAACTTTAGCCAGAGGTATTGACGCACCTGCCGACAAATATGGTGGAAAAGATTTTGCAGTATCTCTAGCCGGCAACGGTCCTTCTGGTTACATGACTGGCTACGCATCCATAGCAGGAACAATTGTCGGAGCTAGACACTCTCACCTTAGTAACTCTGGTTACTCATATGATCAAAACAATGTTGGTAAGATATTCAACTCTGACGAGATAGCGGATTACCTCATAGAGCATGAGGACTGGCTATACGTTATGTATTCTTTGGGTGTCTGCTACTTTTCAAGGAAAGTCTATAATAAACAAACTGTTCACAAGATTCTAGCCGCCATAGGAATAGACTATGATCCAGAAAGTCTAGTTGCTCTGGGCAAAGAGATAACTCACAACCTTTTGCGATACAAAGTTCAGGAGGGATTCAAGATGGACAACGTTCGGATACCTAAACGATTCTTAGAGCCAGATACCCCTTGGGGAAAACTCCATGAAGATAAACTGAAGATGATAATAACTGCTTACATCAAGAAGAGAGAAAAAGAAGGTGTGAAGTTGAAGAACGAAAACAATGTTCTTAAAGATCTCCTATTCAGTAAGAAATCTTCATCTACTCAGGAAGATGCAAACATCTAAACATCATTGAAATGTACCCTTGCTCTACCGTATATTTGAGTATAGCATATCCTGAAGAGTTTAACAATCCCTCTATCATTCTCATTATGACAAAAGTGTGTTGTAGTGGCATTTCTGGGCTGAAGATTGCTTTTAGATTGTATGTGTCTTTCTCTTCTTTTTTAATGTAAATTTCGTTGCAATCTAGAAATAGTTTTTTCAAAGCCTCTCTGAACATCTCTATGAATATATTTTCAGGTATTTTACCAAGGAATACTTTACCATACCATTTTGCTTTCTCATAGGCTTGGTTCAACCATTCTTCTTTATTTTTCTTGTAGATTATGCTACTAGCATTGTACCACATGTCTTGATTTACGAATAGCAGTCTAGATTTTATAGCCTTGTTAAGGAAAGTTTTTGCTTCAATTGCTTCTTTGATTGAAAAGCCTTGTTTATACGCTTCTATTCCAAATGTTGTCAATTCATTTATAAGGCTGTATAATGTCTTTCCTTGAATGTTAGCTATTTGATTAAGTTCCTCTGCGACATCATTACTCATATTTACAGTCCTACGTTTCTCAGCCTTGTAATCAGAAGGTAAATTTATTCACCCTTTGTCCCTATATAAATTTGAGTGCATTTGCACTCTAAGTTAATCACGATGTTTATAAAATTACTCCCAATTAACATCCCAGATTGTCAGCTCTTGGAATAATTGAAAATATCGAGATTAATCATATCTATCCATCTACTTATAACCCAAGAACGTATCCTGAAAATCTTAATGGTCTTCTTCTCTCAATAAATGATAAAGGGCTACTTCAGCCTCTGATCGTAAGGCCCATCAGAGAGGGGTTTGAAGTCGTCGCCGGAAGTAGGCGACTGAAAGCATGCCGTTGTTTAGGCTGGAGGAAAGTTCAATGTCATGTCATCGAGCTAAGTGATAGAGAAGCATTCGAAGTCTCCCTAATAGAGAATATTCAACGGCAGACTCTGAATCCATTAGATGAAGCTGAGGCTTTTAGAAAATATGTTTTAGAATATGGGTGGGGAAGTGTCTCAGAGCTTTCACGGAAAGTGAGTAAGAGTCAAGAATATGTAAGTAAACGACTGCGTCTTCTCAAACTCCCAAAAGATATTCAAGATCAGTTGGCAAGCAGTAAAATAAGTCCTAGTGTAGCTGAGGAACTTCTATCTTTTGAAGATGAAAATGTACGTCTAGAATTGGGGTCTCTAGCATCATCCAGCCATCTTACTATGAAAGAAGTTCGTTCGCTAGCGAAGATATTGAAGAAAAATGATTTTACAAATATTGGTAGAGAAATGACTACATCTATATCTGATGATTATCAGAATCATATGTATTTTGATAAGAATCTTCGTAAGGTTATCACAGTTCTTCACATTGCTCTATTGAGATTAGATGAGATTGTTGCTGATTCAAGTGAGGATTGGTTTCTTAGGCAAATTCTTATGGAATACAGGTTGGCTTTTCATAATCAGATATCAACATTCGTTAAGGCTCGGAGAAGACTTGATCATATCTCTAATTTAAAGCTGCAAGTCAATGAGTGAGTATAAATAAATGCAATTACATAATCATATTTTAACATTTGACATGAATTTAACGGAATGAGTCTTTATGGTAATTTTCTATCAGTTCGAGTTCGGTTTTGAGTTATTATCAGATCTAGTTTCACTTGTATTTGTGTTAATAAGCTTCTATTATGTCTATAAACTTATACGCTTGGGAAAAAATATAGAGTTACTTGCAATTAAAGGTGGAAATGGTCCAAAATACATTGCGTTAGCTATATTATTTTTAGCAGTTAACCGTATAATGGATCTTATATCTGAATCCTTAATTCCTGTGTTGACATTTAATATCGCATCCTCTTTAGATGATCCACCAGCAGCTCTTTCAGCTATATTTCTAGCGTTTGGTCTTAGGAGTATGTATATGCTTTACATAAAGGCCACAAAGCCATCGAGTGAATTTTATTCGGCACCGAATAATTCAGAATCTGCGATAAATATATCTGATGATAAAACTAATGCGGATGCGTGAACCTTTTGACCGGTTCATTAAACATCAAAGATAAGTATCTGAAGTGGCTTTTCATTCTGCCCGCCTTAATACTACTTATCATTTTTGCAATAGTACCTTATGCCTGGACATTTGGAATAAGTTTCTATGACTATTCGATTGCATCGTTTGGTAAAGCTCCTGATTTTGTAGGCTTCCAAAACTATCAAACGATTATTTCACATCCTGATATCTGGTTACGGTTTCAGAATACTGCGAAGTTTGCTATAGCCGCAGTAACATTAGAATTTATTCTCGGATTAAGTTTGGCCTTAATACTTTCTGACTATTTTAAAGGACATAGATTGGTTTTAACGATTCTGGTTTTGCCTATGATGATAGCTCCGGAAATCACTGCAATGGTCTTCAAAGAAGTTATGTTCGGGCCCAAGGTTGGATTATTCAACTATCTCATTAATACTATGGGTATTTCTTTTCAAGGATATGGACGAGATGCTTTGACATCAATTATTCTGGTTGACGCTTGGACTTGGACACCATTTGTGATGCTTATGATAATTGGTGGCTTTTCTTCTGTTCCCAAAACCGTGTTGGAGTCAGCAAATATTGATGGAGCTAGCTGGTGGGCTAAGTTTAGATACATCACATTTGAATACGCAAAACCTTTCATATTTCTTGCATTAATATTTAGATTCGCAGATGCTTTAAGGACATGGGAAGTCATCAGGGAATGGCTTGACGTTCCTCCACCTTTGGGTCCTAATCCGCTAAACATAGATACACTTCCTTCATATTTGTACACCCTCGGTTTCAGAGCATTCAAGACAAGCGAGATGGCTGCTGTTGCTACTATAATGGTTGTGATGTCTATGGTTTTGATCTATACATATCTTAGATATCTGTGGAAAGTTGAGAAACATGATTAGGTCATCAAAGAGTAAGCGCCGGCTATTCTCGTTGTTAAAGAAGGTAAGATTTGTTTTCATAGGCTTTTGGCTGGTAGTAGTTGTCTTACTGCCATTAGTGTGGATATTTCTTACATCAATTAAGCCTACTGAAGATACGCTTTCTTCTACACCTGTCTTGTTCTTCACCCCTACTCTTCAAAACTATGAATTTGGAGCGTCAATTATAGATCCATACACACATGAACCTGTTTTTGCAGGAATAGCTAGCCAATTTCCTAGGTTTCTTGGGAACAGTATTTTAATAGCCTTGATGAGTACAGCTATAGCGCTATTTGCTGGTATGCTATTAGCATATGTTCTCTCTAGAACTAAATTCCTTGGAGGAACAGCGTTACTCACATTTATGTTGACTATACATGCTGTTACGCCCATAGTCTTCACACCTGCTCTTTTCGAGATTTACCAGAAGATTGGGCTCCATGATACGCATATTGGTCTTTCGTTAATCTATGCAACCTTCGCATTACCACTTACAGTTTGGATACTAAAAAATTTCTTCGACGGAACTACAAAATCTATTGAGGAATCTGCTAGAATAGATGGTGCTTCAACACTAGATATTTTGTTCAGGATAACTTTACCGCAAGTGAAAATAGGTTTAGTAGTTGCGGCAGTATTCGCTTTCACAATAGCTTGGAACGATTTCATATTTACCCTCACCCTAACTGAGACTAATGCTTCAACATTCGTTTTTCTAGCAGACTATTTCGACGATCTACTTAGAGTAGGCACATTAGCACCCGGTCCTTTAACTTCGATGTCTATAGTACATATGCTTCCATCATTCATCTTTGCATTTCTGATACAACGCTATCTACTGATAGGTTTCTCAGCAGGAACAATTCGAAAAGAGGTGGAGTAGATAAATGAATAAGAACATAACCAATTTAATGTTTCTTAAGATTAAAATTGAACAGGCTGGACTATTATTATCTTTAATCGGCTTAGCTTCTATCTTACAACCATGGATTTTCATTCTGTATTCAAACGGCTTCTATATACTCTTCATAGGCGCTGTATTAACCTTCATTGGAGGCACAATTCCTGAGGCAAAGAGAAATCAAGCCCTACTTCAAGCAGGAATAATAGTTGCCATTATGATTATCATAATCCTTTTTTCGATATTTCTAGCTCCGAAATTAGTGGTATAATACAAATAGAGTTAATAAGCGAAAGGAAGAATGGCACTTAAATTGACTAAAACCTTTACTTACATTTTGATAGCCATAATAGTCATAGCAGGTGGAGTTGGATTGTATCTAATCAATCCGTCAGAAAAAAAAATATATCTCTCAGAAGAAGTTTCATTTCAAGCTTCAGATAGTATAAACCTTAGTGGAACTTTCTATACTCCAATGAATCAAAATGGGCCTTTCAGAGTCGTAATCCTAATCCACGAGTTTGGAGCTGACAGGCATCAATGGGATTCATTCATTAACGATTTCATAAACCGAGACTTTGCAGTACTATCATACGATATGAGGGGTTTTGGGAAGAGTGAAAATGTACCTAAGAATGAAGATTATTATGATACTCTCCTAAGAGATGCAGCAGGTGCGATCACTTGGCTGAATAAGAATCCTAACGTTATTCCAGGTAAAATCGGTGTAGTCGGTGCTCAG
>Ga0209521_10002772_pt1 | contig 14285 bp, 14 predicted proteins | sample Rifsed19ft4_FD_184016 | JGI IMG/M metagenome (GOLD analysis project Ga0209521, IMG submission 184016) | Soil microbial communities from Rifle, Colorado, USA - sediment 19ft 4 (version 2) | ecosystem: Environmental > Terrestrial > Deep subsurface > Rock core/Sediment | place: Rifle, Colorado... | reverse complement strand
GGAAGCTTTAAGCATCCTGAAAAAGAAAGGTTTACTCTAAGGTCAGTCTTCTCCCAGTGCAACTCTTTGCTTCTTCGCGTCGCGGTAGCGCAAATTCATATCCAGCACGCGCTTGCGGATGCGCAGGCTAAGCGGCGTCACTTCCAACAGTTCGTCTTCGGCCAAATATTCGATGGCTTCATCCAGGCTCATCAGGCGCGGCGGGCTGAGGCGTTGCTCGATCTCGCCCTTGGAGGTTTCGCGCATGCTGGTGAGTTTCTTCGTCTTGCACACGTTCACTTCCATATCCTGTTCGCGGGGTTGCTCGCCGATGACCATGCCGGCATAGACCTGCGTGCCTGCCTCAATAAATAGCTCCCCGCGCTCTTCGGCCGCCCGCAAGCCGTAGGTGCTGGCCACTCCCGGCTCGAAGGCGATCAGCGAGCCGCGCGCCCGCGAAGAAATGGGGCCGGCAAAGGGCAAATAGCCGTGGAACAGGGAATTCATGATGCCGGTGCCTTTGGTAGAGGTGAGGAAGGACTGGCGGAAACCCAGCATGCCGCGGGTGGGCACCAGGTACTTCATTTGAACGGTGCCTTTGCCTGTTTCGATCATTTCCAGCAAGACTCCCCGGCGCTTGCCCAACATCTCGACCACGGAGCCCGAAGTGGCCTGGCTGCTTTCAATGTACACATCTTCAAAAGGCTCCAGGGTGTTACCCTCGGCGTCTTTTTTCAAGATCACTTCCGGCCGGCCCACCTGGAACTCGTAGCCTTCGCGGCGCATGGTCTCGATGAGGATGGCCAGGTGCAGTTCGCCGCGGCCCGACACCAAAAAGGTGTCGGCGCTGTCCGTCTCTTCCACGCGCAGCGATAAATTGCTGCGCAGCTCGTTGAACAGGCGCTCGCGCAGTTTGCGGCTGGTGCCCCACTTGCCCTCGCGGCCGGCGAACGGGGAGGTGTTGACCCCCAGGGTCATACGCACGGTGGGCTCTTCCACTTTGATGCCAGGCAGGGCCACCGCGTTCTCCGGGTCGGCCAGTGTTTCCCCAATAGCAACATTTTGCAGTCCGGCTACCGCCACGATGTCGCCGGCCGCGGCTTCTTCCACCTCGACGCGCTGCAAGCCTTCATGCTCGAAGAGGTAAGGGATCCTTTCGGGCAAGCTCTCACCCTTTAAGGTGAGCCGCACCACGGCTTGGCCGACACGTATCTTGCCGGCAAAGATGCGGCCGATGGCGGTTTGGCCGCGGTAGTTGTCGTAATCCAGGGTGGTCACCAGCATTTGCAGGGGCGCATCCGCGTCCACCACCGGGGCGGGGATCTCGTTCAAGATGGTGGTGTACAGCGGTTGCAGGTCGGGGCCCAGCTCGGCGGTTAGCCCGGCGCGCTGTTCTGTGGCCACGGTATAGACCACCGGAAACTCGGCTTGCGCATCGCTGGCGCCCAGCTCGATGAACAGGTCGAAGGTATCGTTCAGCACCCGGCTGGGTTCCGAATCGCGCCGGTCGACTTTGTTGATCACCACAATGGCGCGATGGCCCAATTCGAGGGCTTTCTTGAGCACGAAGCGGGTCTGCGGGCGCGGGCCTTCGGCGGCGTCCACCAGCAGCAACACCCCGTCCACCATGTTGAGCACCCGTTCCACCTCGCCGCCGAAGTCGGCATGGCCGGGCGTGTCCACGATATTGATCTTCACCGGCTGGCCGCTGGCGGGATCGATGATGCGGATGGCGGTGTTCTTGGCCAGGATGGTGATGCCGCGCTCGCGTTCCAGGGCGTTGGAATCCATCACGCGCTCCATCACCTGCTGGTTCTCGCGGAAGGTGTGCGCCTGGCGCAGCAAACCGTCCACCAGGGTGGTCTTGCCGTGGTCTACGTGGGCGATGATGGCGATATTGCGCAGGTCGTTGCGGGTTGTTTTCATGTTTCTTTCTGCATTAAAAGACCCCTGCCGGTTGGCTGGGGCCAAGGTGCACGGCTATTATAGCAGGTACGGTATCCAAGTGGTAAGGGATCCAGCCTGAACACTAGAACGGTAGCGATACTCAACAATAAAAGAGCTCCTGCGATTTTGCAGGAGCTCTTTACTGTCGCTGGCTTAATCCAGGAAGGTGTTGATCCAATCCTGGTCATCCGCTTGATCGACCCGGTAGCCGCCGCCCAAGCCTTTGCAGTTCTGGTTGAGGCCAAAGGAGGTAACCGCAACGATCACGTTGCTGTCGCCCCAAAACGTGGGCCCGCCCGAATCGCCAAAGCAGGTGCCACCGGATGCCTTTTTGCCCGGGTTGTTGGTTAGCAGCACCGAGGTGCCTGCCGGAATCCCAGCCGTGCCGCTTACATCGATCAGGTTCACCGTGCCCCGATAGCGCACCAGGTCCGCTTGGAGGGTTGGCTTGACACTTTGCAGGCCGTAACCGACCACAGTAAAGCTCTGCTCCTGCAGGCCGCGCTGGGTCTTCAGACCGTCCAGGGTGCCAATGTCTGCCAGGGTGCCATAAGTATCCAGCACAACCGGTTCTGAAAGGATGGCGATGCCAATGTCGAAGAGATAGAAGGCGCCATCATTGTAGTCGGGGTGGGTATAGATTTCGGAGAACTCGATGCCGGTGCCGCCCGCAAACGGATAGCCGTTCCCTGGCCGGCCGGCCGCCACGTCAGCGTCAAACCAGACGCGCCCGCCCGAGGTGCCGAAGGTGCAGTGCCCGGCAGTGAGCATCACGGTTGAGGACAGCAGAGTCCCCGTACAGCGGTGGGAGGGACGGCCGCCAACATCGAAGACCATCAGACCCACATGGGGATGGCCTTCGCCATCGGGCACCCCAAAGGTGACTGCCGCCGCGGGGATTACCGTGGCGAGCAGCAGAATGAATGCGATCAGGACCGCGGGGATCCTTGAACGCCGGCTTGGGACAAGCCACTTTGTGTACATGTTTCCTCCTTGGAAACTAGTTGCGGGATTCCCTGATAATAGGAAGAACTCTATTAATAAGCTATGAACAAAGGTCCTTTGTAAACTTTGGCCCCAGCTAAATTATTAGCTCTAGTGCAGACGGAACACCACCTCTTTCACCGGCGTGCCGCCCACATTGAGCACGCCCTGGCTTTCGCCGACACGTACGAAGCCGCAGATCTCCAGCACGCGCATCGAGGCGAGGTTGTGCTCGGTGTTGTAGCCGAGCAACGGGCGCTCGGCCAGCACTTGCAGGAAGGCGGCCGGCGCCAGTCGGTCGGAAGTCAGCTAATTAGGCTTAGGTCAAGGCATAACTGTGATTTCAATAGGAAATTCGTAAACCTTGCCCTCGTGTGAAATAAGCAGTTTTAGTATCGTCCCATCGGGATAATCGCCTATTTCAAACTGCACAGTGACCTTTCCTTGCGGGTCTAATGCTTCTGTGCCGTGTTTGGCTTTCGCGTCCGAAGGTGAAATCCACAGGGTTGCGCTGAGTTCCCCCTTGGCCGGCTTTCCCTCAGGAGTCAAGACCTCGAATGTCGCCTCAAGTGTCCCACCGATTTTCGCCTCACGCGGGCCGGTATAAGTGACGCGGAAACCGGACTCTGTGATCACATAAGGAGGTCCTGTCACGATATTTTCCGGCGTGGGTGTAGGTGTGGGAGTTGGCGCGACATGCTGCACACTCACCTGACACCAGAGGTTTGCACCAACAATGCTAGTCCCGCCCTGTCCTCCGCCCGCCACAATTTCGATGTAATAGGTTACCGTGCGGGTTGGGCCATCCACTGCTTTACTTTTGATTCGGACAGTGCCGCCAGCAATGGCTGATACCTCAATTTGACCATCGCCTATAACATTGTTAATCCAAAATTCAGTTAATCCTTCCCAGCCCGGGTAGACTTCCAGCTTTATGTCTTTGCCCTCGCCATGTTTCATTTCGACTTTGCATCTCAACCCACTTAACTTCACGGGAGGTGTAGGCGTGGGGGTGAGGGACGGGGTTGGCGTGATGCTTGGAGTTGAAGTGAAGGTCGGCGTGGGTGCTAGGTGATTGACGTTCACCTGGCACCAGATATTTCCGCCTGCAATCCGGTCTCCCTCTCTTCCTCCCAGCAGAACTTCGATGTAGTAGGTCACAGTGCGGGTTGGGCCATCTACTGCCATACTTTTGACCTGAATACTTCCAGGGAGGGCTGACCATCCCGTATTGTTGGCAGCTGGCTGGGATACTTGAATAAAACCATCTCCCCTGATAGTGCCAACCTTGAAGCCGGTCACTTTGCCCTCGCCTCCCACATCAGCCAGCTGGATCGCATGGGTCTCGCCATGCTGCATCTCCAGCGTGACCGGGTTGCATTCCACCCCGAAAACACGGCCGCCGATCCTGGAGGGTGCTTTAGGCGGCCCGGCTGGGGGCGCGCAAGATGCAAGGAAGGCGACCAACACTACCGCTGCCCCCAACTTCCCGAGCCTTCTTGTGCTTAATTTTTCTGTTGCTTTCTCGGAACCTGTATTTGTGGATAACATATCGATCTCCTGAAACCATCCCTCAAAGCCAGCCGCTTAATAGTTGCATAAGCTCCCTGGTAAGTAGAAAGCACGTCAGCTGGCGAGGCTTGCCACCAACTCCCCGGTGAAGGGGTTCAATGAGTTATCGATAGTTTGTGGGAATGATGCCCTGCCTGCCCAGAAGAGGGTTTAGGACTTACATGCAACTATACAGGGGAAGTATTTCGATGTAAATAGATTGTTGAATATGTGAATTACGACTCAATTAGGACCTGGAGTTAGGCAAACTTCTTCAATCCAACCTGTACACCACTTCAGTCACCAGCTCGCCGCCCACATTGAGCACCCCCTGGCTTTCGCCGACACGTACGAAGCCGCATTTCTCCAGCACGCGCATGGAGGCCAGGTTATGGGCAGCCGTGTAGCCGAACAGCGGCCGTTGTGTGAGATCTTGCACAAAAGCAGCCAGCGCCCGGGTGGCGATGCCGCGGCCCCAGAATTCGGGTCCCAGGCCATAACCGACTTCACGGTGAGTTTGAGGAACGCCTGGAGTTTGCGCATTTTGCAAACTCCCTGGCCAGCCGAAGGCTGGCCAGCCGTCCTGCTCCCAGCTCACGATGCTGCCGGCCACCTGGCCATCGAACAGGATGGTGCGCAGCACTACGCCGGGGTTGGCGCGGATCTTGGCCCAGTGGGCCATGAAGGCTTCCCGTTCACGGGCGGGGAAGGCCGACATCTTCACCGTCTGCGGGTCGCGCTGATGCTCGAACAGGATGGGCAGGTCGTTGTCTTGCACTTCGCGGAGTGTGACCTGGCTGCTTGTATTGCTCTTCATTTCCAATGTGTTTGCAATCTATTATGAATGAATTTTAAGACAGCTTCTTGACAGCTAATTGTTACTCGTTTTCTTTGGATTTTATGTCTAAGAAAGCTATTACTACATTCGGATCGAATTGAATTCCGGATTGTGAACGAATATGTTCCAAGGCTCTTTCTTTGGTCCAGGCATTGCGGTAAGGTCGATCCGAGGTGAGGGCATCAAATACATCCGCTACGGAAAATATTCGGGCAGAAAGTGGAATTTGCATGTCTCGGAGACTTCGCGGATATCCGGTTCCATCCCATGCCTCATGATGGCAGTAGGGAATGTCGATGGCAGACTTCAGATAACGAATGGGCCGGAGCATATCGAAAGCGAAGACAGGGTGCCTTTTCATTTCGACCCATTCCGCATTGGATAATGGCCCTGGCTTAAGTAAGATCCTGTCGGAAACACCCAGCTTGCCGATATCATGCAAAAGTGAGCCCCAACGAACAAACTTTAAGTCTTCTCCACTCAACCCAAGGTTTATTGCCAACGTCATGGTTAAAGCAGTAACCCGTTGCGTATGTCCCTCTGTCTCCTTATCGCGCAGGTCGAGAGCACGTGACCAGCCTTCAATTGTGGCGTCATAGGCAAGGCTAAGCTCGGAATTGGAACGCTGCAATCCATCAAATAACAAGGCGTTATCAATTGCAATGGCTGCTTGCCCGGCGAGTGTGTTGAGAAAAGTCAGCCATTCCTGATCCGGATTGAGTTTGCTGCGGTGGTATATTTCCAATACGCCATTGACCTTTCCCTTTGCGATCAAAGGCACACCGTAATAGCTGCTGAAACCTTCTTTCTGGATCAATTCCCTGAAAGCGGCCTCGTTTGAAACTTCACGCAAATCGGCGATATGGACTATCTTTCGATCGATCGCAGCTCGCCCGGCCGTTCCCTCGCCCAACTGGAGCTTTGCTTTGGCGATGTCTGGGCTTTGAAAGCCTTGCCCGACAGAGAATTCGAGCATCAGCGAACCACCATCCAACAGCAGCACATCCGCAGCGTCTACGCCTAATCTCTCAATGACTTTGTTAACCAGGGTTCCCAGGCTAATTTTCAAATCGAAACTGGATGAAATCGACCGGTCAATCTCCGTGAGCGCTTTAAGGTGATCTAATTGCAGTTGCACCTTTTTTTTCGCACGCTTGCGGTCGGTTACGTCCTGCGCCATTACAAGGGCGGCCTTGCGAGCCTGGTATTCGAGTGTATGCGAAATAATTTCTACATCAATGATCGTTCCATTTTTAAATCGATGACGCCAACCACCAGTGTGCTGCAATGCGGTGCGTATTTGGTTTACGTTCTTGAGTAGTAGAGGAACATCCTCGATTGGCCGTATATCCTTGAGGGTCATGGCCAGAAATTCCTCTCGCGTATACCCATATTTTTCAACCGCAGCTTCATTGACTTCCATGAAGGCCAAGGTGCCGAGGTCATAGATCCACATGGGGACGGGGTGATTAAAAAAGAGCAGCTGGAAGAAATTTGCTTCCGCCTGGCCCTTGCGCAGAGCAAGGTCGTCAAGCAGCAGGTTGAGGGCAATTGCAAGCTTTGTTGCTGGATCAGAAAGATCCGGACTGTTAGGAACTTCAATCCGGGATGATAAGTTCCCGACAGAGGCAGTTGCCATTACGCTGAATATCTCTTCAAAACTTGGTGAATTCATGCCGGAAAGCCCTGTGTCCTTAGCCAGGCTCTAGCTCCAGCCTCATCCGCAAAGGCTTTTAGTTTGGTCCCGGTACCCAAGCGAAACATTTCTGCGGCTACGCGAATGATAGGGCTCATGTTGAAGAAGGCAATGAACGAATCCCTGCGGTGTGTGGCGAAAAACTTACTCCATACTTGTCTGTATTCTGCGTCTATGCCGGTAAGCTTGCCACCGTCCCCTAACAGGGCAAATGGCTTGCCTTCTGTCCCGGACCAAATGGAAAATGCATCAACGAGATCCTGGGCGTTTTTTCCTGTCAGCCTTGCTTCAGATTGGAAGCGGAGAACGGCCAGGCGCGTGTCTGGATCCCATGTCATTTGAGCTGCACCGCTGGTGATAATTTCCATCACATCCTTTTATCTTTAGTCTTTGGGGTGATATATCAAAGCTACAAACACGGTTCTTCTCTTACCTGTCTAAAAGAGTATATGTTTAAAGCTATGACGGGGCGCTAACAAAAACGTATATGACTTGTACTTCATTTCACAAAGCAATCAAAATCGTGACATGCGCAAAATCGCGTGGCATCCTGCAGATAAATATTTCTATCTTCTCCCCAGGCTGGTCAGCGGGTTCTCTTTCTTTTCGCGCCGCACCCCGCCGCTGAGGTGGCCCTGTGCCGCCACCAGCATCCAGTGCACCGCGTCCAGGGTGTCATCGTGCTCGCCGCTCGGCCAGCGCAGCCATTCATCGCGAAAGGCGCGCAGGAAGGGCGTTTCCACGTCGGCTACCCAGGCGCGGCCGCCCTGGAACAACGGCGCCATCCCCCTTTCGAAACGCATGCCTTTGTTCTGCCGGCCCGGGTGCATGGCGACCAGGGGCAGCCCCCAGTCGCGCATTAGCAAGTGATAGAACTCCTCGCCTTTGCCCACGGCTTCCACGCCGATAGCCTGGGTGGTGGGGAAGAAAGCGAACAGCGACTTGATCTTTTGTTCGGCCTCGCCCTGGCTGAATTGGGCGCGGAACCCGTCCACCAGCACCACGCCACCGCTGCCGGGGATGGCGCGGCCAATCGCCACCGCAAAATAATCGCGCTGGCGGCTTTGCAATTGGTCGGCGGTGGAGGCGTAATCCACGCCCATCACCACCGGCCAGTGCGGCTGGATCTTTTCATGCGGATAAGGATGCAGCCATTCGCCTTTCAAGTGCATGCCCTCCGCTGCGTCCAGGTCCAGCAAATACATGCGCGCGAATTCGGCTTCGCCGGATAACTGGCGCGCTTTCTTGATCTCTTCCTCAGGGAACCTTTCCGGCCAGGTGGGGACCAGGCCGTCCGACGTCCCAGGTGCCACGTCAGCGTTGTTGACGGCGGACGTTGGGCGTTGGACGTAGACCGGTGTGGCCGCCGAAATAAAGCGATCCGTGGCCTTCAGATGGGCCAGGCTGTCATTGGCCGTCCACGGCGTGCCCACGAACACCTGCCAGGTATCGGGCGTCACTGTGGGCAAGATGGTGCCGGTGAGGATCTTGATCACGGTCTCCAGCTCGCGGGCCGAGCGCGTGTTGTTCTCGTCATGGATGTCGTCCAGCAGCAGCATGCCGGTGGGGTGCTTGCCGATGATGGCCCGCGAACGGTAGCCGAGGCCTACCAGGCTGGGATCTTTGCCCTTTTCGCGGGCGCAAAGGGCGCGCCACTTCTCGTACTCCAGGTCGGTATTGCATACCTCGTAGCCGCGGGCGCCCCAGCCGATCTTGCGGTCGGGCTCCACATGGGGGAAGGCGCCCCGCCAGCCGGGATGGCGCTCGATCAGGTCGGCGATCTGCCCGCTGGTGCTGGCTGCCGCCCGGTCGCCGGCCTGGATGAGCAGGACGCTCTTGTGCGGCTCCTGGCCCAGGCGAAAGGCGGTGAAGGCGATGCTTAGCGTGGTGGTTTTGGTGGAGCCGCGAAAAGCGGCGACCACCAGGCCTTTGCCTGCGGCGCGGGCCGCGTACAGCGGCTGCACCCAATCGGTGCGGGCGTGGCGCGGCAGTTCACGCTCGTAGATCAGCTGGTAGAAGCGCGCAAACCCTTGCGGGTCGTCGGGCAGTGTTCCCCCTGGCAAAAAGCCCCCCTTGGTTTGGAATCAACGACAGGGTTATAGCATGCCCCAGCTCATTCTTGTGAAAACCAGCTTGGATTTCAAGGGGTTGAACAGGACGCTTATGTCATTCCGAACAATCGCTCAGTGTAAACTCCGCGAGGAATACCTTTACTGAAGGCAGTGTAGGTTTATGGAAAGGGATTCCTCCCATTGGCTAGCTCAGGGCAGGCCCTCAAAGCTACGCTGTTCGTCGGAATGACAAGTCCTGGTGTATTTCTCCCGTTCACTGTCCTCGCCGCGCTCGGAAAAGTTCAGGGCAGGCTCTGCGACTCCCTAGCTAGACTTCCCCATGCATTACGGTGTAGATGTAACCATGTGGTAGATCAGATTAAATTGGTAACTTTGGTTACTGTGGTTTGCGTTGTTTCTCCAATGAGGATTCATCAATCAGGTTGTTCAACAATTCATGGACCACGTTTATCGCAACCGGAGGAATTGCCATCCATTCCAAGTACTGCTGTTGACCCTTGCTCTTAATTCGGTAGTATATTTCTGCTAGTCAACCACTCGTCACAACGAACACGGCATTAGCATATGTTTCTGAGATCGCGCCGCTGTGGGTTCAAGACCGTCGCTTGCCGCGTACCGTCTCGACCGATCATGCGCCACGGCCTCAAAGGGAGACAGGTTGAAGCGGAACGCCAGCCTTCATTGGAGGAAAGGATGCGCCGTCACATTCTCGACAGATTGCCCTATATAGGCCGGCTGCGCAAACAAGTTAGAGAAGCAGGTCTATTCCCACCAGGCCACTATCATTCACCCATTCCAACCCGCGCGGAGACCTTAGGGTATTTGGAATCCATTAAAACGGACCAATTGGAACTACCCGCCATCGATTTGAATAAAGAAGGACAGTTTGAGATTCTGACAGCCTTTCAGGCTTTTTATGATGAGCTGCCATTTCCAGAAGAAAAGAGCCAGGAATGTCGCTACTACTATGATCAGAGTGTTTTTTCTTACGCTGATGCGATTTTTCTCTACAGTTTTTTGCGACACATAAACCCACGAAGAATCATAGAAGTCGGATCAGGGTTTTCGTCCGCAGTTATTCTGGATACGGTTGAAAGGTTTTTCCGGAAGCCACCCGAAATGACGTTTATTGAGCCTGACGCTCAGCGACTCAGAGGGCTATTCAAGGCGCATGATGAAGGCGCAACTCAAATCATTGAGAAAAAAGTTCAAGAGGTACCGATTGAACTCTTCAGTGCTTTACGTGCCGGGGATCTGTTATTCATTGACTCAACGCATGTCATAAAGTGCGGCAGCGATGTACAGTCTCTGATGTTTGAAGTCCTCCCCCGATTGCCCACTGGCGTTTTCGTGCACTTTCATGATGTCTTCTATCCGTTTGAGTATCCGGCAGAATGGTTGCTGCAAGGTATCTATTGGAATGAAGACTATTTTCTACGAGCCTTTCTCTCATACAACCGCGAATGGGAGATCTTTTTCTTCAATACGTATGCGGCAACGGCCTTCAAGGATTTTCTCCGGGAAAAGATGCCGCTGTGTCTGAAGAATCCTGGAGGAAGCTTGTATATTCGAAGAACAGGAAAAGGCTAGCGAGGAGCAGCACCTGATTGCCTCGCAATGACAGAAGGAGATTGCTTACCATTGGCTAGCTCAGGGCAAGCTCTGCGGCTGCGCCGCTTCTCGGAATGAAGATCGAGCCTGGATTTAGAGAAGAGCGGCCGCAAATAAAACCTGTCATTTCGAGCGAGCATAGCGAGCGAGTCTCCCTTTATGAAAACCATGCTCGACTTAACTAAAGGGATTCCTCCCATTCGCTTCGCTCAGGGCAGGCTCTGCGGCTGGCGCCGCTTCTCGGAATGACATGCGGAGTAATAGATAGGTGAAAAAGGGCGGCCACAAATAAATTCTGTTATTCCGAGCACTTCGCCAAAGCCAATGATTTCTCATTGGCTAGCTCAGTGTAAACTCCGCGAGGGGTCCCTTTATAAAAAACTGCACTTGACTTTACTAAAGGGATTCCTCGTCGCAGCTTCGCTGCTCCTCGGAATGACAGTACTAAGAAATCTTTGTCATTCCGCGCGGGTAAAGCGAGCGAGTCTCCCTTTAGTGAAGCCTTGTTGGTCAAGGGAAAGGGATTCCTCGTCTCGGCTACGCTGCTTCTCGGAATGACAGGGATGTCTTTTACCGACTATCTAAAATTTCCAATCCTTGGCGAGATCTATCCAACCAGGATTGCCTTCTTCAACAAGAGCTATCTTCTTGTCCCTTCGCCATCTCTTTATTTCCTTTTCGCGTTCAATGGCTTCGTAAATATTGCTAAATTCTTCGTAATCCAGCAACCTGGAGACCTTATATTTTTTGGTAAACCCCTTCACTAACCCCAATTTATGTTCGCTCACGCGTCGTTCTAAATCATTGGTTACGCCGACATACAGCGTGCCTGTGTCGCTAGCCAACACGTAGACGTAATAAACCCTCAATTAGCTTACTCCCCTTCGCTTCCCTCTTTCGGGGCCAATTTTTTCTCCAGCGACTGCACAAAACTGTCGTGCTTGCCAGAAATTAGGCCCTCACGCGGCAGGTAGATCAGGTTGTCGCTGTGCGTCAGGATCCAGGTGCTCGTGGAGCGGTGCTGCACAGACTGGATCTGGTCCAGGGGCAGTTTCACTTGCTCTTTCCCCTGGGTAACGTGCAAAAAACCGCCCTTCAGTTCCAGGGTGGTAATCGCATCCTGGCTTTCGAACAGCTGTTTGCGCCGCAGCCAGACCAGCAAAAGATTGAGCAACGGCCGCAGGGTGAGGTAAAGGCCGTAAAGGGCGACCAGCAAACCGAGCAGGAGCAGGGGAACCTGCAGCAGCCAGAATTCCACCTCTCGGCTGAACCACACCATGCTGAGCGCGCCCACGATGATCAGCGCCGGACCGCCGGCGGCGCGCTGCAACACGCGCACCCCGCCGCTGTAATAGGTGGAAAGGTAGTTATCGGCAAACTCATCGAAGGTGGGGCGGTAGGAAACTTTCATTGTCTTATTTTGTCATTATCCCAGAATCTCATCGGTCAGGTCATGCCAATTTGGATTAAACCTCCTGATCAGTTCGATTTTCTGTCCTCGAACCGCCTTTGAGTTGTTTTTCCCTGGCAATTGCATCTTCAATGTTTTCAATCATTTCATAATAAACCAGTTTGGAAACGTTATTCCGCTTTTGTGAAACCACTGGCTAATTCTTTTTGTGCTCTTCCAAGCGTCGTGCCAGGTTATTGGTCGCCCCGATGTATAAAACAGAATGGCGTTTATTGGTCAAGATGTAGACAAAAGCCTGGCGCTCACTTTGCATCGGAGGTGATTTTACGACGCTTCATCCCTTGTGATTTGTCTAGTCTCTTCGAGATTGCTTCGTTTGCCCACTTTGTGGGCAATCCTCGCAATGACGTAATAACGTTACCCCGCAGGCGGCTCGTTGATCCTCACCCCCAGCACTTCACCGCGGGCGGTCACCTGCCCCTCAGCGATCAGGCTGCAGGTCATCCAGGTCTTGCGGCCTTCCACGCGGGACACCCGGGCGCGCAGTTCCACCTGGCCAAGCGGGGTGGGCTTCAAATAATCGGCTTTCAGGGAGGCGGTGACGTAGGTGATCAGCGGTTGGCTGCCGATCTGGCGGCCCTCCAGGCGGTGGGCATGGGCCATGGCCAGCCCCATGCAGTGGCAGTCCATCAGCGTGGCGATGATGCCGCCGTTGAGCACTCCTTTGTGGCCGGTGTGCTGCGGCTGGGGAGTGAAATGCGCCACGGCTTCGTCGCCGTCCCAATGGCTCTTGATATACAGTCCGTTGGGGTTGTTGCGGCCGCAGCCCCAACAATCGGCGCGGGCGTCCAGGTACAGGTCTTGGAAGGCAGGTTCGCTCATAGATTAGGAATTCCGCAGGGTCTCGTCATGGCGGCCAACGGTGTGCAGTTCGAGCACGTCGCCTGGAAGACGATGATAAGTAAAGCGATAAGACCGATCAACCCGGGTTTCATCTATTTCTTTGCGTCCACGGATTCTTTTCGTCTGCAATGAGGGAGATCCAGGTTCGTCTCGGCAAATTTCGCATAATAGCTTTTCATCTTCCATTAGGTACTCCTGTTGCCAAGGTATTGATGCTCAAACTCCTTGACTGCACGAGGATATGCAGGTTCAAGTGGGCCTGCAAGGATTCGAACCCATTCGTTTGCCCTTCGGGTTGCACAGGGCAGGCTCTTGAACCCAGCGGTTATGAGCCTTCATCCGAGCTGGTTTAGCTCCTCAAACCGGCTCGTTTGGCTTGAAAAGTTTATGTGCTTCGGTTTTCGAGTCCATTCTGACCGCTCGACTGAAGTCATCAAAAGCTTCAACCAAAAATAAAAGACCCAAAAAACTTAGGAAAATAGGAACGCAGAGAAGTGCAGTCTCGGCAGTAACCAGCCAACCCACATCAGGAAACTCGGCCCTCCCCGAAAAAATCGCAATTGCAACAACGAAAAAAACGGCGCTAACCAGCAGAAAAAAGTTTTTGCTGGCGCGGGCAGCGGCAGGGCTGGCCACCGTGAACGGGATTTTATTCCCGCACACTGGGCACTCTAGTTCCACTTTTTGTTTCCCAGATGACGGTTGCATCAAACTGCCCGGAAACACCTGCCAATGTTGTTTCCATTCTGTATGATTCGCAGAGTATTTATAGTCGGATATCCCCGCGTTATGGCCTATTCGAAAGCTAAACAATCTGGGAGCGAATGGCTTTGATTTCATGTTTATTACCCCAAGTGAGCCCGGCAGGATTCGAACCCATTCGTTTACCCTTCCGGCTGCACTCAGGGCAGACTCTTGGACCAAGCGGTTAATCCTACTAATTTCAGTTGGGACTATTGTACAACTAAGTTTCTCTCCGAACGAAATGGTGTTTAACGAGGTTGTACAAGTTCCTTGATTGCATGTGTGTACGCGCAGGGGTTAGGCCTTCACACCGTTCTCCGCGGCGAACAGCCGCGCGTATTCCAGGTTGTCGAAGTTGAGTACCAGCTCTTTGATTTGAATCGAGACATCCTGGGAGAAGCGACTAATATGCACCACATCAACTTTGGCCCCCAGGTCGAGGCCCATGGCCGGGGAGTAGTGAACGATCTTGGTTCCTCCCTCAACCCGGGGGACGGTAGGTTTCGGTGGGGTGGCTTTCCGTTGCAGGTGGCGAAAGAAGAGGGTCAG
>Ga0209521_10002767_pt1 | contig 14297 bp, 11 predicted proteins | sample Rifsed19ft4_FD_184016 | JGI IMG/M metagenome (GOLD analysis project Ga0209521, IMG submission 184016) | Soil microbial communities from Rifle, Colorado, USA - sediment 19ft 4 (version 2) | ecosystem: Environmental > Terrestrial > Deep subsurface > Rock core/Sediment | place: Rifle, Colorado... | reverse complement strand
GCACCTCGAGGGACACCCCCTTCAGGGCGAGGATGACCTCCTGGTAGAGCACCTCGATGTTGCTAACCTTGAGCATCGTACGCCCTTACGTGGCCTCCTCGCGAGCCTCTTCGAGCGCGGGCTTGGCCCGCGCAACCGATGGGGGAGGCCTCGGAGGGGGCCTTCGAGGCCCCCTCCGACAAGATCAATACCCGAACCACTCGCCTTCCCACTGCTTGGACCACTTCGCCTTCAGGTCCACCTGCTTCACGAGCTCGAACTTCCCCCCCTTGATCCGATAGACCGGGATCACCGACCCGGTCCGGTGATCCGTGGCCGTCAGCGTGACAGGGGGCAGCCCGAGCCCGGGGGTCCATCCCCTGAAGGTCTCGAAAGCCTCTTTGAGCCCGGGGCCGGTGAGCTTCCCCGCCTTGTCGGCGCGCCGCATGCCTTCCGCCATCATGTGCACCTGGGCCCAGGCTTGAACCGTGCGGATCAACCGGGCTTCCTGCGGGACACCCGGGTTGAGCTTCTTGCTATACTCGACCACCTTGTCCATGAGGGGGACCTTGTCGCCATAGTAGGCGGTGACGGCGAGCCCCATCACCCCCTCGGCGGCGGGGCCAGCGAGCCGGACCAGGCCTTCGTCGAATCCCCAGTTGTTCACGATATGATCGGCGCCCAGCCCCAGGGCCTGGGCATCCTTGATGGTGGCGGCCACCGACATGGTGGTGTTGCCATGCCAGGCCAGGGTCGGCCTGAAGGCCTTGGCCGCCAGCACCTGGCTCTTGGTATCCAGCGCCAAGAGCGACACATCCTGGTCGGGGCCCACCTCGAAGCCCAGGAGCTCAGCGTGGTTCTTCAGCGCCTTGATCGGGGCGCTCGCGTACGGCGACGGGAACATGTAGAACATGATGACCCGGGGCTTCTCCCCCTTGGACCGCGCCTCTCTAAAGCGCGGGTCTTTCATCCAGACTTCCTCGAACCAGACGGTCATGGCCGCCCGGGCGTTGGAGGAGTAGTCGGTGCCATACACGAAGTTGTAGGGAGTTGTCTTCGGGTCAGTGAGCTTGGCCGAGAACGAATGGGAGAGGTAGGGAATCTGGTCCTTGCTCACCGTGGGGGAGAGCGCCTCCGTGTCGCCGGTCCCCCACCCGAGCACTCCCACGACCTTGTCGAAGTTCTTGAACCGCTTGTACGTGGTGATCGCCTCGGGGACCCGGTAGCCGTAGTCGTAGAGGTAGAGGCGGATCTTCTTGCCGTTGATCCCACCCGTGTCGTTCACGTACTGGACGGCCTCGCGGACGCCGAGGGCGGCGTCCTTCCCCACGTCCGAGGTGGGGCCCGTCATGTCGTTCAGCGAGCCCAGCTTGATCTCCTGAGCCCAGCCAGTTCCGGCGACGACCGGGAGGGCTAGGGCCAGCGCTACCATCCAGAGCACGAGTCGCCTCATGTCACGCCTCCTTTTTCGTTTAGTACGCGAAGGGCCAAAGGTTTAAGTAGTTCTTGATCTGCTGCCAGCGGTAGGCGAGCCCCCGGGGCTCGTAGAGCAGGAAAAGCACGATCGCCAGGCCAAAGGCGGCCTCCTTCACGTAGAGGAACCGCTCGCTCAGCGCGGGGTAGAACTCCGAGAGCGGGATGACGGCGAATTTGAGCAGCTCCAGGATCCCCGTGACGAAGATCGAACCGAACACGACCCCGTGAAGGCTGCCGATCCCGCCGATCAGGATCACCCCCACGAGCCAGAGCCCCCAGGAGAGCTGAAAGTGCTCGGGGCTGACGAAGAGGAGCGAGGGGATCCACACCGCGCCGGCGACCCCGCCCAGGACGCCCGCCGCGAAGAAGGCCAGGAGCTTGTAGTAGACCACGTTGAGGCCCATCGTCTCGGCCGCGATGTCGTTGTCGCGGATCGCGATCCAGGCGCGGCCGACCCGCGTGCGAAGCAGGTTGGCCATCCCCGCCAGGCAGAGGATCGTCAGGATCACGGCCAGGTAGTACACCTCGATTTCGCTTTCCACCGGCCAGCCGGCAATGGTGATCGTGCCTGGCGGGAGGGAGAAGTAGTGCTCGCGCCCGCCGACCCGGCTCACATAGTGCGTGATGATGAAGTCCACGGTGATGAACTGGGCCGCCATGGTGGTCATGATCTGGTAGAAGCCCTTGATCCGGGCCGACGGCAGGCCGAACACCACCGACCAGAGCCCGGCCAGCAGGCAGCCGAGCACCGCCGCCACCGGGTACGGCAGGCCCCAGAAGAGAACCCCCATCGCAGTCACGTAGGCGCCCACGGCGATGAATGCGGCGTGGCCGAAGGTGATCTGGCCGCAGTAGCCGATCAGGAGCTGGACCCCGAGGGCGCCGAGGATCGTGTACAGGGTGATGTTGGCCACGGACACCACGTACAGGTTGGCGTAAAGCGGGAGCGTGAAGACGAACAGAACCAGGAGGGCCATCTTGCCGCGGGCGAAGCCCGTCTGCCACCATCCGTGGGTGGCGGCGTACGTCTCGTGGTACACCCCGCTCGGTAAGTACATTAGTCTCTCGCCAGTCGGACCACCCCCTCACCTCCATCCTCTCCCCCTCGGGGGGAGAGGGCAGGGTGAGGGGGAACAGCAACGAGACGACCCGACTTAAACGCGTTCAATTTTCACCCAGCCCCAGAGGCCGTAGGGCCGGAACAGGAGGATGATCACCATGAACGCGAAGGGGGCGATCTCCTTGACGCCGCCCTGGGTCAGCTTGCCGACGTAGGCGTCGGACAGGTTCTGGAGCACCCCGATCACAAGGCCGCCCACGATCGCGCCGGGGACGGAGTTGAGGCCGCCCAGCACCACGGCAGGGAGCACCAGGAGCCCCAGGTATCCCACCGAGATGTTGAGACCGTTGATGTTCCCCAGGAGCGTTCCCCCGACGCCTGCGGCCATGAAGGCGATGGCCCAGGCGAGCGCGTACACCCGCTTGGCCGAGACGCCCAGGGAGAGGGCCGCCATCTCGTCGTCGGCGGTGGCCTGCATGGAGAGTCCCCAGCGGCTCTGCTGGAAGAACCAGACGAACACCACCAGCAGGACGATCGCCGCGACGAAGCTCCAGAGGTACACCTGGCCGAAGACCATCCCGTAGAAGCGGAGCGGCTCTCGGGGGAAGACCGGCGGGGTGAAGACCACCGTGTCGGTTCCCCAGGTGAAGCCCACCAGCGCGCGGAAGAAAAACGAGAGCCCCACCGTGATCATGATAACCGCGAGGATCGGCTCGCCGATCATCCGGCGCAGGAAGAGCCGCTCGGTCGCCAGACCCAGGATGAAGCCGGTGAGCAGCGTGGCGACGAGCGCGAGGGGGAACGGAAACCCCCACTGGTAATAGGTCAGGCAGACGTACGCCCCGATCAGCGTGAGCTCGCCCATGGCGAGGTTCAGGACGCCGGAGCACTTGTAGATGAGCGTCCAGCCCAGGGCCACCAGCGCGTAGATCGAGCCGACCATGATCCCCGAGAGCACGAGCTCCAGCAGGATCGCCATCACGCCGCCTCCACCACCCGGAGCGTGTGCTTGCTGCGCGAGATCCGGCCGTCCTCGTAGGTGACGGTGGTCTCCAGGTGGATTTCCGCGGCCCCCGAGTAGAGCCCCTCCACGATATCCTGGTAGCGCTCCTCCAGGAACGCCCGCCTGAGCTTCCGCGTCCGGGTGAGTTCTTCATCGTCTGCGTCAAATTCCTTATGCAGGTTCACGAAGCGCTGGATCCGCGCCGCCGGAGGGAGGCTCTTGTTGACGTGGAGAACGGCCCCTCGCACCAGGGCCTGCACTTCCGGCTTCTGCGAGAGCTCCGGGTAGCTCGTGTACGGGATGTGGTTGTCCTCGGCCCACTTGCCGACGACGCCGGCGTCGATGCAGATCACGGCGCTGACGGCCTGGCGCTTGTCCCCGAGGATCCAGGCGTCCTTGATGTAGGGGCTGAACTTGAGCCGGGTTTCAAGATATTGGGGGGAGAAGCGGCTCGCGTCGGCCAGCGTCATCACGTCCTTGCGCCGGTCGAAAACGACCAGGTGCCCCCGGTCGTCGATGAACCCGATGTCGCCCGAGTGCAACCAGCCGTCTCTCAGCGTCTCCACCGTCGCGTCAGGGTTCTTGTAATACCCCTTGAACACGCAGGGGCTCTTGGACAGGATCTCCCCGTCGGGGGCGATCCGGACCTCGGTCTCGAGAATCGGCGTTCCCACCGTGTCGTAGCGGACGTCGCCGTCCCGGTGGACCACCGAGATGCCGGCGATCTCGGTCTGCCCATAGATCTGCTTGAGGTTCACGCCGATCGAATGGAAGAAGCGCAGGTGGTCGGGCCCCAGCGCGGCGCCGCCGGTGTAGGCGTGGCGGATCCGCGCCAGCCCGAGGTGGTCGCGGAGCTTCCTCAGCACCAGCAGGTCCGCGAGCTGGCGCGTCAGCCGCAAGGCGGCGGGACGGGGCCGATCGGCGAACGCCAGATCCACGACCCGCCCGCCCACCCCCATGGCCCACTGGTACACGGCCCGCTTGAGCCGAGGCGCGTCCAGCACCTTCACCTGCACCGTACGGACCATCTGCTCGTAGATGCGGGGAGGCGAGAAGAGCACCTGGGGGGCGATCTCGCGGATGTCGCGCTGGACGGTCTCGGGGTCCTCGGGAAAGTTGAGCGTGAAGCCGGCCATGAGGCCGCAGGAGATCGACATCATCTGCTCCCCGATCCACGAGAAGGGCAGGAACGACACGAAATCGTCCCGCTCCTCGCAGGGGTCCAGGGCCAGCATGTTCTGCCCCATCTTGAGCATGTTCCGGTGGGTCAGGAGCGCCCCCTTGGGCTGGGCGGTGGTGCCGGAGGTGTAGAAGAGCAGCGCCACGTCGTCGCCCCGGCCCTGGGCGACCATCCGCTCGAACGCCCCGGGATCCTTCGCCTCCAGCTCCCGCCCGAGGCGACGAACCTCGGCGAGGCTCACCAGGCATGAGTCGTCGTAGCCGCGCATCCCCTTCGGATCGTCCCAGATGATGCGCTCCAGCCTGGGGCAGCGCGGCTTGATGGCCAGGCCCTTGTCCACCTCCTGCTGTCCTTCGCCCACCAGGAACCGGGCGTCCGAGTGGTCGACGACGTACTGGACCTCGTCGATCAGCGCGTCCTGGTAGAGCCAGACGACGAGCCCGCCGAGCGCGAGCGTCGCCATCTCCGCCCAGAGCCCCTCGGGCCGGTTGTGGCCGATGAGGGCCACCTTATCGCCCCTGCCAAGCCCCAGCGCAGTGAACCCCAGGGCCAGGAGGCGCACTTCTTCCAGATAGCGGCCCCAGGTGATCGGCCGCCAGACGCCGAACTCCTTCTCCCGCATGGCGACTTTCCCGTCGCCGTAGTAGCGCGCCGTCTCCACCAGGAGCTTGGGGAGGGTCAGCTCCGGCGTGATCTCCACCCGGCGGGCCGGCTCAGCGCCGCGACGTGAAGACATCCGCTTCCTCTCCCAGGTATGCCTGGTGGACCAGCTGATCGGCCTGGATCTGCTCGGGCGTTCCCTCGGCGATCTTCTCCCCGAAGTTCAGCACCGCCACGCGGTGGGAGATGTCCATGACCACCCCCATGTCGTGCTCCACCAGGAGGCAGGTCACCCGCCAGCGCTCCTCCTCGTTGATGTCGATGATGAAGCGGGCGATGTCCTCCACCTCTTCCAGGTTGAGCCCGGCCATGGGCTCGTCCAGGAGGAGCAGTTTCGGGCCGAGGGCGAGCGCCCGTCCGAGCTCCACCCGCTTCTGGAGGCCGTACGGGAGCATGCCCACCACCCGGTCGCGGAGGTGTGTCATCTCCAGGAAGTCGATGATCTCCCGCTCGATGAACTCGCGGTGTTCGATCTCCTCATGGGCGGCCCTGCCCACGTAGAACACCCCCGAGAGGAGCCCGGTCTTCATGTGCAGGTGCCGGCCGAGCCGGATGTTGTCCAGCACCGTCATGCCGCTGAAGAGCTCGATCTTCTGGAAGGTGCGCGAGATCCCGAGCGCCGCGCGCCGGTAGGGCTTGAAGCCGGCCAGGTCCTTTCCCTCGAAGCGGATGCGGCCCTGCTGGGGGTGGTACAGGCCGTTGATGCAGTTCAGGCACACGGTCTTGCCCGCCCCGTTGGGCCCGATGACGGAAAAGATCTCGCCGCGGCGAACCTCGAATCCCACCCCCCTGAGCGCCTTCACCCCGCCGAAGGCCAGATGGATATCCTCGACCTGGAGAATGGGTTCGGCCATCACGACAGCCACCGCTTGCGGCGATGGTAATGCTTGACGTCGCGGTAGCTCTTGCGCTGGCCCACTCCCGTCAGCCCCAGGTAGAACTCCTTGATGTCTTCGTTGTCGCTGATCGTCTTCGCGTCGCCGTCGAGCACGATCCGGCCGTTCTCCATGACGTACGCGTACTGGGCAAACCGGAGCGCCATCGAGACGTTCTGCTCGGCGAGCAGGATCGCCACGTTCTCCTCCCGATTCAGGCGGCTGACGATCTCGAAGATCTCCTTCACCAGCATCGGCGCGAGCCCCATGGAGGGCTCGTCGAGGAGCATGAGCTTGGGGCGCGCCATGAGCGCGCGCCCGATGGCGAGCATCTGCTGCTCGCCACCCGAGGTGTAGCCCGCCCTGACGTCCCGCCGGTCCGCCAGCCGCGGAAAGTAGCGATAGACGAGCCCGAGGTCCTCCTTCGTGGAATGGCCGTTGCGGCGCGTGTACGCGCCGGTGAGGAGGTTTTCCTCGACCGTCAGGTGCTCGAACACGTGCCGCCCCTCCATGATTTGGACGATTCCCCGCTTGACCACCTCGGCGGGGTCTTTCCGGTGGATGGGCTGCCCTTTGAACTCGATGCTCCCCTTGGTGACGTCTCCGCGCTCGGTCCGGAGCAGGCCCGAGATCGCCTTCAGCGTCGTGCTCTTGCCCGCGCCGTTGGCCCCGAGGAGGGCGACGATGCCCCCCTCGGGGACGCGCAGGGACACCCCTTTCAACACGAGGATCACGTGGTCGTAGATAACCTCGATGTTGTTGACCGACAACAGCGGTCCGGGCGTCACGCTCACGGCGCTCACCGTCTCCTGCTATTCCTTCGAGCAGTCACGCATCGTGTAGCCGAGCTTCTTGGCTTCCTCGACGGCGGCCACCTCGAGGTTCGGACGCACCACCTCGCGCATCGGCTCGATCCAGTCGGAAACGAGGGTCCACTTCTTCCCATCCCACTGCTGGACCGCCGCCTTGCCGTTGCTCTCGTGGTTCTCGCAGGTCACCCTGAGCGGCTGCATCATGCCCTTCATCCCGATCTGCTCGAGCCGCTGCTCGGTGAGGTTCAGGTTCTCGAACCCCCAGCGGACCTGCTCGCCCGTGAGCGGCTTGTTGCCGTACTTGGCCATGGCGGTCCGGATCGCCTCCGTATTCAGCATGGCGTTGATCATGCCGCGGTTGTGGTAGACCTCGCCGATCGCCTCCTTCTTCTGGGCGCCCTTCCCCTTGTCGTAGAGATACTTGACGATCTCCTGGTGCACCTTGAAGCCTGGCCCGGCCGCGTGGAACGTCATCGATCTGAAGCCCTTCGCCCCATCGCCCGCAGCCACGACGTCGGACTCGCTCCCCGACCACCAGTTCCCGACCAAGTGATCCATCTTGTACCCGATGGCAGCCGCCTCTTTCACCGCCACCTGGTTCATGACCCCCCAGCCCGAGAGGTAGATCCAGTCGGGGTTGATCCGCCGGATCTGGAGCCACGTGGACTTCTGCTCCTGACCCGGGTGGTCCACCGCGAGCAGCGTCAGCTCGAAGCCGAGCTGGCGGGCGAGGACCTCGAGAGTCGGGTTCGCCTCCCTGCCGTAGGGGCTGTTGTGGTAGACGTGGACGATCTTCTTGCCCTTCAGCTTGTCCATCCCGCCTTCCTGCGCGCCCACGTACTTGATGAAGGCCGAGGCCTGGCTCCAGTAAGTCATCGGGAAGTTGAAGACCCAGGCGAACCAGCGGCCGTCGGCGGCGGCGGTCATGCCATAGCCCATCGAGTGCATGACGATCTTGTCCACCGGCGCCTTGGGAATGAGCTGGTAGGTGATGCCGGTCGAGAACGGGTTGACCACCACCGCCTTGCCCTTCAGGCGCTCATAGCACTCGACACCCTGCTTCGTGTCGTACTGCATCTCACACTCTTCGAAGACGATCTTGACGCCGTTGATGCCGCCGTCCCGCTCGTTGATGAGGTTGAAGTAGTCGTTGAAGCCGTTGGCGTTCGGGATGCCGCTGGGCGCGTACGGCCCGGTCCGGTACACCAGGAGCGGGATGTAGATGCTCCCCTTGTCCTGGGCCAGGGCGACCGGGGCCAGGGGCGCGGCGATGATGGCCCCGGCCAGCAGGAAAATCCAGAGCACGTTTCGTTTCATGTTCGCCTCCTCTTGGGTTAGTGGGGGAACGGCCAGAGACGGAGCTTCTCCTTGGTGATCTGCCACAGCCGCGCCAGCCCGTGGGGCTCGACGATCAGGAAGAAGATGATGAGGGCGCCGAAAACCATCAGCTCGATCTGCTTCAGCAGGGCGACCGGCAGCGGGAGCCCAATCAGGTGCGGCGCATTGGTCAGGAAGATCGGCACCAGCACGATGAAGGCGGCGCCGAGGAAGGACCCCAGAATGCTCCCCAGCCCACCGATGATCACCATGAACAGGACCAGGAAGGACACGTTGATGTCGAAGGCGAGGGTCTCCGCGCTCCCCAGATAGAGGAAGACGAACTCCGCGCCGGCGATGCCGCAGTAGAAGGAGCTGATGCCGAAGGCCAGGAGCTTCGTGCGCAGCGGGTTGACCCCGATGATCTCGGCGGCAATGTCGCGGTCGCGGATGGCCATCCAGGAGCGACCGATGCGGCCACGCACCAGGTTCTTGGCGATCAGGGCGAACACGGCGACGAAGCCAAGCGCCATCAGGTACCGCATCGGGGCCGTCGAGTTGGGGCCCGTGACCAGCACCCCAAACACGGCCCGGTCCGGCGCGGTGATGGTCCCGGACGACGCGTAGTTGACGAACCACGGTACCTTGTTGAACAGCCAGATCAGGAAGAACTGTGACGCAAGGGTTGCCACAGCGAGGTAAAACCCCTTGATCCGGAGGCTCGGGATACCGAATAGCAGCCCCACGCCGGCGGCAATCAGCCCCGAGATCAGGAAGACACCGATGATGTTGATCTGGGGGAACGCCGTCGTGAGCTTGAACGCGGAGTAGGCGCCGACGGCCATGAAGCCGCCCGTGCCGAGCGAGAGCTGGCCCGCGTACCCGGTGAGGAGGTTCAGCCCGGTCGCCGCCAGGGAGTAGATCAGGAAGGGGATGAGGACCGCCTGCAACCAGTACTCGTTCGCCGCGAGCGGCGGGACCAGGAACACAGCCAGGATGGCCAGGAGGACGACGACCCGGTCCTGGACGATGGGGAAGATCGCCTGGTCGCTGGCGTAGGTGGTCTTGAACTGGCCGGCTTCCCGATAGATCACGCCGTCACACTCTCTCGATAATCCGCTCGCCGAAGAGGCCCTGGGGCCTGAACAGGAGGAACGCCAGGGCCATCACGTAGGCGAACCAGTTCTCGATGGCGCCTCCGACGAGCGGGCCCCAGTAGACCTCGGCCAGCTTCTCGCCGACGCCGATGATGAGGCCGCCGACGATTGCCCCGGGCACCGAGGTGAAGCCGCCGAGGATGAGCACGGGCAGCGACTTGAGCGCGATGAGCGAGAGGCTGAACTGGACGCCGCTCTTGGCGCCCCACATGATCCCGGCGACGATCGCCACGATCCCCGCCACCGACCAGACGATGACCCAGATCGTCTTCAGCGGGATGCCGAGGGACAGGGCCGCCTCGTGGTCGTCCGCCACTGCGCGCAGCGCCCGGCCGATGCGCGTCCGCTGGAAGAACACCGCCAGCACGGTGACGAGGATCGCCGCCGTCAGGGCGGCCGTCAGCTCGAGCTCGTTGATCTGCACCCCGCGGACTATGAAGGAGCGGTCGGGAATGCCGACGTCGAGCTTCTTGACGTTGGCGCCCCAGACCATCTCGCCGAAGCCCTCCAGGAAGAAGGTCAGGCCGATGGTGGCCATGAAGAGGATGATGTGCTCCTGGTTCACGAGGGGGCGCAGCACGATCCGTTCGATGGCGAAGGCCAGGACCACCATCACGCCCATGGTCAGGACCAGCGCGATGACGACTGGCACCCCCCGCTCCATCAGGCCGACGAGGGTCAGGGCGGCGAACAGGACCATCACGCCCTGGGCGAAGTTGAACACGCCCGAGGCCTTGAAGATCAGGACGAACCCGAGCGCCACCAGGGAGTACATGAGCCCGGCGAAGAGGCCGCCGATCAGCACCTCCACGAGGAAGGCGGGCGAGCCCGCCATGTCCTTGAAGGGAGCGACCAGGACCGCGTAGAAAACCCCAACCATCAGATTATGCCTCGCCCCCTTCGACGGTCACTCATGACCGACTCCGAGATACGCGTCGAGGACCGCCTGGTCCTTCCGAACCTGCTCGGGCGGACCATCGGCGATCTTCCGGCCGTAATCCAGCACCGCCACCCGATCGGAGATGTCCATGACCACGCCCATGTCGTGCTCGATGAGGGCGATGGTCGTGCCGAATTCGCTGTTGACGTCGAGAATGAAGCGGCACATGTCCTCCTTCTCCTCGACGTTCATGCCGGCCATCGGCTCGTCCAGCAGGAGCAGCGTGGGCTCGGCGGCAAGCGCGCGGGCCAGCTCGACCCGCTTCTGTAGCCCGTAGGGCAGTCGGCTGGCCGCAGTCTTCCGGATCGCCTGAATCTCGAGGAAGTCGATGATCCGCTCGACGAAGGCCCGGTGCTCGAGCTCCTGGCGCTTGGCCGGCCCCCAGTACAGCGCGTCGAGGACAAAGCTTCCCCGCATCTTCAGCAGCCGTCCCGTCATGATGTTGTCCAGCACGCTCATACCCTTGAAGAGGGCCACGTTCTGAAAGGTGCGCGCGATGCCCAGCCGTGCGACCTGGTCCGGCTTGAGGTGCGTCCGGTCCTGCCCCTGGAAGATGATCCGCCCCTCGTACGGGTGGTAGAATCCGCTGACGGCGTTCAGCAAGGTCGTCTTCCCGGCGCCGTTGGGCCCGATGATCGCCAGGATCTTACCCGGCTGGATCTCCAGGCTGACCCGGTTCACGGCCACGAGGGCTCCGAAGCGGACGCTGACCCCGTCCACCTCCAGGAGGGGTCCACCGCCGTTCCCGCTCATCAACTCGCCTCGGACGGCGGGGCCCCAGCCCCGCGACGTCCTGCGGCTCGCACTGCGCCGCTCATCGCACCCCCACCGCGCCCTCGAGCTCCGCCTTCCGGATCTTCACGTCGGCGCGCACGGTGCCCGTCCGGCCGTCCTCGTAGGTGACCTTCGCCTCCACCGCCACATGGTCGGCGTCCGAGTACAGAGCCTCGATGAGCGGCGCGTATTTCTCCGCGATAAAGCGCCGCCGAACCTTGCGGGTGCGGGTCATCTCCTGGTCGTCCGGGTCGAGCTCCTTGTGGAGGATCAGGTACTTCCGGATCTGTGCCCCGCGGAGGAGCTCCTCCTCGCTCAGGCTCCGGTTGACGCGCACCACCTCCAGGCCGATGAGGTCGTGCACCTCCGCCTTCTGCGAGAGGTCCGTGTAGCTGGTGTACGGGATGTTCCGCCGCTCCGCCCAGTTGCCCACGGCCATCAGGTCGACGTTGATCATCGCGGTGACATAGGGCCGGTCCTGGCCAACGCAGACCGCCTCCTTGATGTAGGGCGAGAACTTGAGCTTGTTCTCGATGTACTTGGGCGCGAACATCGTGCCGCCCGCCAGCCGGCTCACGTCCTTGGCGCGGTCGATGATCCGCAGGTGCCCGTCGTGGTCGATGAACCCGGCGTCGCCGGTGTGGACCCAGCCTTCCTCCAGGGTCTCCCGGGTCGCGTCGGGATTCTTGTAGTATCCCTGGAACACTCCCGGGCTCCGGAAGAGCACCTCCCCGTTCTCGGAGATCCGGATCTCCACCCCGGGGAGCGGCGCTCCGACCGTGTCCAGCCTCACGTCGCCGTCCCGCTGGATCGAGATCACCGCGCTCGACTCGGTCATGCCGTAGACCTGTTTGAGGTTGATCCCGAGCGACCGGAAGAAAACGAAGATCTCCGGGCCGATGGCTTCCCCCGCCGTGTACGCCGTGCGGATGCGCCGCACCCCGAGGTTGTCCTTGAGAGGGCCGTACACGAGGAGTCGGCCCAGCGGATAGAGGAGGCGGGGCCAGAGCGGCACCGGCCGGCGATTGAGGCGCTGCCGCTCGATCCGCTGGGCGAGGCGGAGGAAGAAGTGGACCATGGCCCGCTTGACCCAGGCCGCGTCCTCGATGCGGATCATGACGGTGGTCAGGAGGTTCTCCCAGATGCGCGGCACCGCGAAGAAATACGTGGGGCCGACCTCCTTCAGGTCGTGCAGCACCGTCCCGGCGCTCTCGGGGCAGTTCACCGTGAAGCCCAGCACGATGGACTGCGAATAGGAGAAGAAATGGTCTCCCACCCAGGCCATGGGCTGGTAGGCGAGCACCTCCTCGTCGCTGCGCAACTCCTCGCGGGTCGCGGCGTTCCGGGCGGTGAGGATCAGGTTCCGGTGGGACAGCACGACGCCCTTCGGGCTGCCGGTGGTGCCGGAGGTGTAGCAGATGATGGCGATGTCGTCGGCGCGCCCCTTGGCGACCTGGTCCTCGAAGTAGGTGGGGTTGTCCAGCGCGAACTTTTTCCCCAGCTCCTCGAGACGCTGGAGGCTTATCAGGAATGGCTCGGTGTAGGTCCGGAGGCCGCGGGGGTCGTCGTAGATGATGTACTCCAGGCGGGGGCACTGGGCCTTGAGGTTGAGGAGCTTGTCCACCTGCTCCTGGTCCTCCACGATGGCGAACTTCGCCTCGGCGTGGTCGATGACGTACTGCATCTCCTTCTCGATGGAGTCCTGGTAGAGGGGAACCGGCACCCCGCCGAGGGCCTGGGTCGCCAGCACGGACCAGTAGAGCTGGGGGCGGTTGTCCCCGACAATGGCCGTCTTGTCCCCGCGGTCGAAGCCGAGGGAAGCGAGCCCGAGCGCGATAAGCCGGGCCTGTTCCAGGTACTCGGCCCACGTGTAGGACTGCCAGATCCCGTAGTCCTTCTCGCGGATCGCGACCTTGCGGGGGATCCGCTCCGCATTCACCCTCGCCAGCTTGGGAAACGTGTCACGCTCCGGATCCAGCTCGCGGACGGGACTCGTCATGGGGTCCCCTCTTGCCTCCTACGCCGCCTTCGCCGTCCTGCCGATGATCGTCCGGGCCGGGTCGATCTCCTCCCGGAGGATTCGCAGTTCCTGCTCCGTGGGAGGCTTCAGCGTTTCGACCCGCGCGGCCACGAGCGGCTTGAGCTCCATCTCCGCGAGCACCTGCTCGGGCGTGATCCCCTGGAGCGCGCCGAGGAGGGTCATCTTCTTCGAGTCCTCGTCGAAGCCGAAGACGGCCTTGGAGGTGACGATGCGCCACGGCCCGGTCCCGGCCGGGAGCCCCGCCCGCTCCCGCGCGCCCGGCGTGCCGTCCAGGTACCCCGGCGACGTGATGAAGTCCACGCGGGGCACGAAGCGGCGCTTCTCGTGCATCATGATGATGACGGTCTTCCAGCAGAAGGAGGCCACTTCGTTGGCGCCTCCGGAGCCTGGAAAACGCTTTTGGGGTCTCGCGTAATCTTCGCCCAGCATCGTGGAGTTGACGTTTCCGTACGTGTCGATCTGAGTGGCCCCCAGGACCCCGTAGTCCACGAGCCCCACCTGGGCCTGGGCGAAGATCTGGTTCATGCTGGTCCACGCCAGGGACCGGTAGCAGTTCGACGGGCCCCCCATGGTGTTGCGTACGAACGGCGTGAGCGGCGTCGGACCGATGGCCCCGAACTCGAAGACCTGCACGAGTTGGGGCGCCTGGATCCGCTGGGCCAGGATCGCGGCCACCTGGGGCATGCCGAACCCGATGAAAGCCGTCTTCTGGTCCTCCAGCAGGCGGGCGCAGAGGGCGATCATCACCTCGGCCTCGGTGTAGTCTTTCGTCATCGCGCGCCCCTCCACAAGTTCGGACGGGTCCTGTGGGAGTCCGGATGGGAGGCGGCGGACGGGGTGCCCCACGGCGCGGAGCGCACCGCGAGAAGCCGCCGGAGTGCGGCGCTACGTCGCCAGGTGATGTGAAACGCCGGCCTCGCGGGAGTGAGCACCGTGGGGCTGACCGCCGACAGGACCCATCCGGACTCGCTCACCGGTAGCCCTCCTTGATGGTGGCGCGGCGGCGGAGGTCGTTGAGGCGGG
>Ga0209521_10002762_pt1 | contig 14311 bp, 9 predicted proteins | sample Rifsed19ft4_FD_184016 | JGI IMG/M metagenome (GOLD analysis project Ga0209521, IMG submission 184016) | Soil microbial communities from Rifle, Colorado, USA - sediment 19ft 4 (version 2) | ecosystem: Environmental > Terrestrial > Deep subsurface > Rock core/Sediment | place: Rifle, Colorado... | reverse complement strand
GTGACGACCAACATCCTCCATGAGGCTCACGAGCGTGCCGTTCGGGTTGAAGAGCCCGGCTGCGTGAAGGCCTCCGGTCCTCGAGAAGACGTCCTGGGCGTCTCGCAGGCGTTTCGGGAGCGTCATTACGACTTCGGGGGAGACCGTCGGCCGGCCCACCGGCAACGGCTCCCGCACAAGAACGCGGACCGCGTCGAGGCTCGCTTTTCCGCACACCCCACAGCTCGACGTCGCGTAGAAATGGCGCGCGAGTCGCTTCATATCCACTTCAACGCCGCTCCGCAGGGCCGCGGTGATGACGTTGAACTCTTGGTCCGCTTTCCCATCGACACAGTAGCTGAGCTGCTCGATGTCCCGCCCGCCTGCAATGATTCCTTCCGTGAACAGGAATCCGGCCGCGAGCTCGAAGTCGTTGCCCGGGGTCCGCATCGTGACTGCAAGGCTCTTCGCGACCTCTCCCTCTTTCGTAGGAATGGATAGGCGAATCTCCATCGGCTCTTCCACGACGAGGATGTCTTCCTCCCGCTCGCGGGTCGCGTGGTCAACCTTCGTCAGCGTGACGCGCGCGGTCGGCGACGTTCGGCTCACAGGGCCACCCCGATTTCGGTCCTCACTGGGACGAGCGTGACGACCGCGTTGTAGTCCGGCATCCCGCACTCCGGATCCACAATCCCGCGGCGGATCACCGCATTCGCCTCCGGCCAGTACATCTGCAAATTCCGCGGCTTAATGCGCGCAATCTTCACCCTCCCTCCAAATCGGCCGACCTCGGACCGGACCTCGACCGAATCCCCGTCCCGTACACCGAGGGCGCGGGCATCTTCATCGCTCATCAAGACCGCGTCGCGGCGCGCACCGACAATCGGATCCACGTCCCGCTCGACCATGGTGTTGAACTGCTTTCCACGGCGAGTGCTTAGGAGGAACATCCCGTCGAGGAGAGCGAACTCTGGCGGAGAGAGGGGCGTGAATCGGGCCCGGCGGTCGTCTGTCGGGAACGAGCCGCCGACGCACAGGATCGGGCCTCCCCACTGCACGGCGTCCCCCTTCGCACGGAGGGCTTCAATCCCCGCATACATCGGCACGGCCTCTGCGATTTCGTCGCGGATTGTCTGCGCATCAGAGAAACGGATTCGGTTCGCAAGCTCGGGGAGCGCACGTTCCGCGACTCGGGACAGGATCTCCCACTCCGCCATCGCTTCTCCGATGCGCGGGCCGGGAATCTCGGGGCTGAAGATGATTCGTCGCTCGGTCGATGTCTCCGTTCCGCCACCGCGCTGCTCGTATCGCGTCTCCGCAGGGAGAAGGACGACCGTGTCCGCAGGATCGACGAGCATCTGCGACGTGAGGACGATATCCTGGTGGACCCGGAGCGGGACCCGCGCAAGCGCCTCACGCACGAAGCCGGGTTCGGGCAGGGTCTCGAGGAAGTTCCCGCCGACCGCATAGAACACATCGATTGCGCCGCGATGCGCGGCCTCGATCATCTCGACCGCGGTGTAGCCCGGTGTGTCTGGGATCGGGAAGCCCCAGAGCCGTTCGACCCTCTCCCGTGTGTGGGCGATGGTCTCGCTCCCGGGGAGGAGATTCGGGACGCACCCCATCTCCGCACCGCCCTGAACCCCGCTATGGCCACGGATCGCCATGAGCCCGCACTTCTCTTTCCCGATCATCCCACGAGCGAGGGCGAGGTTCACGATCGCCTCAACGTTCGCCACGCCAAACCGATGTTGGGTGATTCCCATCGACCACACAAACACGGCCGTGCGGGCGGTGGCGTACATCTCCGCGAACCGATGCATCTGCTCGCGGGTGAGCCCGGAGTATCGCTCGAGGTCTTCCCAGGACTGCTGAGAGACGACCCGCACAAGGTCGTCGAAGCCCGTCGTGTGGTCCCTCACGAACGTCTGATCCACCGAGCCCATGGCCACGAGATGCTTCAGGACGCCGTTGATGAAGGCAATGTCCCCGCCCGTGTGGACGAGGAAGAACTCGTCCGCGAGGCGGGTCCCGAACATCGCGCTTTTCGGAACGGAAGGGACCCAGTATCGCTCGAGGCCGAGCTCGCGAAATGGATTCACGACGACGATCTTCGTGCCCCGCTCCTTCGCGTAATACATGTACTTCGTCGTCACGGGCTGGTTGTTCGGAACGTCGCTTCCGAACAGGACGAGAAGGTCCGTGCCGATCCAGTCGGAATAGGAACAGGTCGATGCGCCGACTCCGATCGTGGCCTTCAGCCCGTGGGTGCTCGGCGCGTGGCAGACCCTTGACGAGTTGTCGACGTGATTCGTCCCGAGAAATCGGGCAACTTTCTGGGCGACATAGTACGTTTCGTTCGTGACGCCGCGGGATGTGATGTAAAAGCAGATCCTGTCCGGTGTCGCCCGCTGGAGCGCCACCGCAATCGTCTCGAGGGCTTCATCCCAGGAGACACGGTGGAATCCTGCGTCGGTACGGCGGCGCACCATTGGATACGGGAGTCGCCCGAGCCTTCGGAGGTCCCTTGAACTCCGTTTTCGAAGCGGGGCCGCGTCCGATAACTGCCGCACGTCGAGCGGGCCCATGGTGTTCAGCTTCAGGAGGTTCAGGCGTACGGTGCAGAGGTGGACGCCTTTCATCGTAAAGTCCCGCATCCCCGTCGTTCCAAGGGCGCAGCCGTCGCACACGCCGTCTCTCAGGATTCGCCACGCGAACCGGGGCGAGTGGCTGTTCTCCCACACGGTCCGCAGAATCTCGACATAGTGGTGCGGCTTCGTTTGACCGATTCCGAAAGGCGTCCACCCCGCCCTTCGGGTCGACCGCCGCGAGGCGACCGCCACGCAGCGTCGAAGCGGGCAGGCGTCTAAAGCTTTTCCAACGCCGCGACAAGGACTGCTGTCCAAGGATGCCCAGGGTGGCACACTTCCAATGCATCGCGCAACCAGTTGCGGGCCTTTTCGCCGAGCGACGCCCGAACGTTTCGGAAGTCAAGTTCGTCGGTCGCGGTTGTGTTTTTGGCCTTGTAGAGGAGGACCACCTCGGGGGCAAGGAACGGGGTTCCTGAGGGGGTGCGAAGGTGGATCTCGCCCAGTGGGCGCGTGACGGCGTGGTTGCGACGGAAGACCCACACATCGCCCGAAGACTCGTTCAGGAGGAACTCGATCTGCCGCGGATCACCGTCCTCCCCGCGCGCGTGGAGCTCATGGACGGGGGCTTCGAGCCATTCACCTTCCTCCCAGGCCTCGAGGTTCCCGCCTTCGACCTTCCGGAATTCCCACCCGCTCAGGTAAAGCCGCAGGGCATGTTGGTCGACGCGAAGGAGGCCGACGTCCACGTCCCCGTGGGGTCGCGTGACGCGGCCGAGATACAGGTCGATCGCCCATCCTCCCACGATGAACCAAGGTCGATCGAATCCTGCGAGAAGACGCACGACCTTCTCCACTGTCCTAAACTCCGTCTCGGCCTCTCGGGACATGGGCATGAATGAAAACCGCGCGTGCTATTTCGCCGTTCGCCCATCATGGCCTTAAACGCGGGACCTGATTCCCGGTCGAGGGTGCTCATGGCGAACTGCGTGCTCCTGGTAACCTGTCCGAATCAGGAAGTCGGAGAACGAATCGCCCGCGAGCTTGTCGAGAAACGCCTCGCTGCCTGCGGGAACGTCACGACTCCCGTCACGAGCGTGTACCGATGGCAGGGAAAAGTTCAGCGAGAGTCAGAGGTTCAGCTCATCCTCAAGACCCGCCGGATCCTTGTGAATGCGTGCGTACGCGCGGTTCGAGAACTCCACCCGTACGAGGTTCCCGAAATCATTGCTCTTCCGATCATTGGCGGGCTCTCGGACTATCTCGGATGGATTGAGTCGGAGACCTCCGTTGTGAAACGGCCGCGACGTGCGAGACGATGAATCTGCAGACTAACTCGCTGGGAGCCGCCTCCGCCTCCAAATCTTCGGGAGAAGCAAGGTGATTCCCTTCACGGGCTCGACCTCCCCACTCCAGTGCTCCAAGACTTCTCCATACTTCTCGTCGATCCCCCCGGAGACTTTCTTCATCCGCGCGGCGAGGTGTCCCCGGTCAATTCCCCGGTAGATCACTGCGATGAAATGGTGCTTCCCGCGCTCGATGAGGATCTTTCGGTCGCCGAACTCGAGGGCACGCATCTCCTCGTCCGTCCCACTCGCAAACGCGTCGCGGACGAAATCCTGTACGACCTTGAACATGGCAACGAGGACGTCATGGTCTTGGCCTGCCGATGGCTTCGCCGACCGGTGCGCCAGAAGGACCCCACTAAGGTCTGCGACGAACACCTCGTCGACGGTCACCTTCGATGGACGGAACCTCCATGCGAGGAAGAGAACCGCTGTGAAAAGAAGCGTCGCGAGGGCGATCCACGGGAGGGGATTCGCTAGAGGAGTCGATTGCGGGAGGACAAACTCAACTGTCGCCGCGTTGCTGAACGCGGCCTGGGGTGCAATCCGGGACCCATCTGTATAGTTAACTTCAAACCGGAACGATTTAGCCGTGGGTTCCCCGCCGGCTTGGAGCGTGACCTCAAGACGAGTGGTCCCCAGCGCGATGGCCGGGAAGGACCACGCGAGAGACTGTTGGGTATTCACAGGAACGATCGTGCCGTTGTCCCCGACGTACCTGACGCCGCTCGGAAGCGAGAGGTTCAGCCACGCAATCGCAGGCGCCCGACCGTCGTTCCGAATCGACAGATTGAGGATGAACAGTCCGTAGGTCATGATCTGCCTTGCGGGTCCGCTGACCTGCAGGGTCACTCGCGGGGCGAGGAGGTCCACGGACTCCGGGATGGGCGCGGCTGGGAGCGGATTCCCGTTTCCATCCGTCGCGGCCCAGCTCACAGCGAAGTCCATCGCAAGGCCGTCCGCAAGTCCCCGGAGGACTTTCAACCGAGCGAACGTCGAATGCGGCCCGGGAGCGAGATTCGCATAGTTAACGACGAACCCGGAGGGCGTCGGGGAGAACGGCACCGAGGGGGCAAGGGCGACAAGCTCATAGTGACCTCCAAGGGTCCAGTTCGCCGTCGCGGTCGGCGCGGCGACAGAACCTGTGTTGTTGTAGTAGAACGTCGCCGTGACTTCGTCACCGCCTTCCGCGGCTCTCTGATTGATTACGAGGACCGGGTCAAACAGTGGGGATTGAACCGTCGCGGTGACGACAGTCTGTTCGCCAGGCAAAGGCGTCCCCGTGTTGTCCGCGTAGGAGACCAGGGCGAGTGACGCGACTTCGGAGAGGTCCGGCGTTCCGGGAAGGACCCTGACCGTCCACTCCATGAACGCCACCTCATTCGGTGCGAGTGTGAGAAGCGTTCGACGCACCGTGCGGGTCGGGAGGTCGAACGTCGCGGGTGCGGTGGCGGACACAAAGCTCACGTTGTCATCCAGGGGCGCCGCGACGACGACGTTCACGGCCGTCTCAAGTCCGATGCTCGACACGGTCGCGTTGACGGTGATCGTGTCCCCCGGGTCCACAAATCCGGGGATTGGGCCCAGGGAAACGGCGAGGCGAGCGTTGCGAATCCCGACCGGAATGTCCCAGGTCGAGCGGGTGAGCGGGACCCCAATGTGGTCCATCGCGTCGAACACGAAGGTTGTGACCACCGTCCCGTTTGCCACGCCACCCGCCACGATGGCGGTGATGTTGAACGAGTAGGACCCGGCAGAGACGTTCGAGAAGGCGAACACGTTGGAGCCGATCCGCACGCCTCCAATCGATGCAGCGTCGTCGGACACGTAGTTTAGCGCCGAAGGGAAGGAGACATTCACCCAGAGCGCCTCGGACGCACCAGGCCCTAAGTTTGTGAAGTTTGCTCGAAACGTCGTTGACTCGCCCGGCCTCAGAGAGGTGTTGGTCGCGGACGCGGAGAATGCGAACGTGGGCTGGTTGTAGCCGTACACGCGAAATGTGTAGTCGCGGCTCAGGTTGACCCATGATATTCCGTCGGACGATCGCGACGCCGTCCCATTCGGGTACGCGAACTCGTTCGTAGACCTGTCCCACCTGTATCCCGCGTTCGGTGAGGCCGTGCTCCGAGCGACGATCCAGTACGTCTGTCCGGCAACGAGTTCAACGTGCGGGCTCAGGTCGAAGTTGAGCCAGATTGTGTTCCCAGGACCGTCTGCGGACGCCTGCGTAAGAACGTTAGTCGATGGCATACCCGCGAAATCACCGCGAATGGACACGGTGAGCACGTCGCTTATTGCCACATCAGAGACGAACAAGGAGACACGCGACACGAGAAACGTGGTATTGGGGAGAATCGACTCCGCCGCCCAGTTCAGCCCGTCGACTTGATCGCTGCCTCCGCTGACCTCGCTCCAAAGACCTTCCTGGAGATGGTAGGGGTCAGCGTCGGCCTCCCCGGGAATCGTGATAACGCTCGCGAAAACGAGAACACCAAGGACGGCGAGCCGCCACGCTAGCCGGCGCACGCACTTCAGTGGGGAAGAAGGGCCAAAAAGGCTCCTCCATCGTTATCACCACGGAGAGGTAACCGTCCGTGCGGTCGTCCGTGCGATGGTCTAAACGTATAAGCAGAAGGCAACACTTAGTGCGTTGTGATGTTTGTTGCGCTCTGCCAGGTCTGCCGGGCACCGACGACCGGTTCGTGTTCCCTATGCGGCCGGCCGACGTGCGAGGACCACCTGGACCGGTTCTCTCGCCTCTGCGTTGTATGCCTGTCCGGAACGAAGGGTCGCGGAGGCTGACAGGTAGAGGCCGTTAGTTTCACCAAGCAGAACGCCGGTGCGCTCGTCGGGCAATCCCATGTTCCCAAGCACCTAGGCTCCCGGGAGCTCGCCGACAATTTTTCCGTCCTCGATCTGGAGGATTCGATGTGCAATCTTTGCGACGCGCTCGTCATGTGTGACGACGATAATCGTTTTGTGGAGGTCGCGATTCAACCGTCGGAAGAGATCGAGCACCTCCGCCCCGGTCTTCGTGTCGAGCTCGCCCGTGGGCTCGTCCGCAAGGACGAGCGGCGGATCGTTCGCGAGGGAGACCGCGATTGCAATCCGCTGTTGCTCCCCGCCACTCAGTTCATCGGGCCGATGGATCGCGCGCTTTTCGAGGCCGACGAGCTGAATCAGTTCCTGGGTCCGCCGCCCCATCTCTGCGGCGGGCTTTCCCGCGAGCCGCATCGGGAGCTGGATGTTCTCCTCCGCGGTCAGCGTCGGCACGAGGTTGAAGAACTGGAAGACAAAGCCGACCTGGTTCCTACGGTAGCGGACGAGGTCCGCCTCAGCAAAGTCCACAATGTTTGCGCCGTCGACCTCGATTCGGCCCGCCGTCGGTCGATCAATCCCTCCGACGAGGTTCAGCAGCGTCGTCTTTCCGCAACCGGACGGTCCCCTCACCGCGACAAACTCGCTGTCCGCGACTTGCATATCGAGTCCCCGGAGCGCGATTACCTCCGACTTCCCGGTCCGATGCACCTTGATCAGATCCTTCGTCCACACGTTGGGCATGTCAACCACCTCGGAGCTTCAAGACGCGAGCCACATTCATTCGTGCGATCCTCCAAGAGACAAGCAAGGCAGCGAGGAGCATCGCGGCGGGCGCGATGGCGATGAGAACGAAGCCCTCTGGCGCGAGCACAAAGAGGAGAGGCACGACGGGCTCCGGGTATCCGGGTGGGGTGAGCTGCGTAAGCTGGAGCGTCACGTAGGCGGAGACGAGCCCGACGCCCACACCGACGAGAAGGCCGACGATCATGATCGAGAACGCTTCCCCGACGAGGAGGCTCGCGGTCTGCCAGCCGCTCGATCCTCGTGCGATGATCCCCGCGAACTCGACGTCCCGCTCGAATGTCGCGGCCACCATGATGAGGCCGAGCCCCACGGTCAGGATGACCACGACAAACGCGATCTCCATCCCGATGAAGCCGAGGAATGCACGCTGGGAGGGCTGCTCGAACAGGGCGGCCCTCTCTTCCTCGAACACCCTCACCGAAATCGGCCCCTCCTTGAGAATTGCGTCCTTAACCGCGCGCCAGTCCGCCCCGGGACTGAGGTCGACGAAGAACTGCATGTCGATTGTACGGAACGGATCTCCGGATGGCGGGAGAAGGGTTCCCAGGGTTCCGAAACTGCCGAAGACGAGCCACTGATACGACGACCCGGTACCCGGGAGGCCTTTGACCACGCCCGCCACGGTAACGTTCGTGTCGATCCGGGTCGTGTTTCCACTCGTGACGTTGAAGACATAGGTTGTGAGTTGGATTCGATCGCCGAGTGCGAGAAACGCGTTTTCAAAATACCCCTTCGACACAAGGACCCGACCCGGCGTGGAAAGGACCGACGCCGCCTCCGCGGACCCGCCCTCCTCGAAGTAATAGGACTCAGGCTGCGTGACCGCGAAGTACTCCGCAGGCTCGATCGCAATCGCGGTTGCGCCGCCGGGTCGCGTCTCGGAGGGTACGCGCGCGACGCGGGTCACCCCCGCGACGCCTTGGATCCGGCTCAGGTTCTCTACGATGACCATGTCGTTTGCGGGCGGGGCCCAATATGCCGCGACATCTGCGCCGATCGAGTCTCGGAGGAGCCGCACATTGTACGACTGCTGAGAACCAAACGTCGCGAACACGAACATCCCGAACGCAAGACCCAGCGCGATAATCACCGCGACGTTCGCAGACCGTCTCGGGTTACGCGCGATGTTCCGGCTGATAACGTGATACAGGTTCTTCGCAAGCGGTCGGAAGATCCGCGCCGTCCACTCGTACACGCGACCCGTTGACCGCGTAAGGAGTCGCGTGGCCCCGATTACGAGAAGAATCGGGGCGAACGGCAACAGGACGACGAAGATGATCCCGAAGAGGAACAGGGCCGCTCCCGGAGACCCGAATCGAGTGTACAACACCCCCGCAAAGATGGTGGCCGCAAGTCCGACCATCACGATGTCTCCGGTCGGGCGATAGGGAATCTGCGTTTCGCCCGGAGCGTAGTAACGGAGCGTCTCGACGATTGGCAACGCGCTCGTCCGCTTCGCAGACCGATAGCTCACCGCCGCCATCAGGAGGACGCTCATCACAGAAACCGTGACGATCGTCTGCGCGGAGAGGACGAAGTCCTCATACCGAGGCGCGGATGCAAGGCCGAACGGATTCACTACGCCTAGCAGGAACCGACTCAGGAGAATCCCAAGGACGAGGCCAAGGACGGCCGCAAGAACGCCCCCGAAGGTCGCCTCGAGCACGAGGAGACCCGTAACCTGTCGCGTGCCTGCCCCTCGTGCCTTGAGGACCGCAAGCTCCCTTCGCCTCTCCGCATGTCCGAGGTCGACACCGATTGCGGCGAGGTACAGCCCCAAAAGGATGACGGGGACGGAGAGCCCAAGGTACAGAATTCGTTGGGCCGCAATCGTGCCCTCGTAGTTTGACAGGGCGTACGCAAGGTTGTTCACCGTGCTCCCGAAATACGGGCTGAGCGCGAGGCTAAGCGCCCTCTCGAAACGTGCGAGGTTACGGTTCGTGGATTCGAGGTCGTATGGATCGATGAACCGCGAGCGGTGGATCCACACCTCGCCGACCGTCTGGTAGGTTTGTCCCGTGATCAGCAGCTGCTCGGAAATCCAGTCGACGTCCCGGATGTGCACAACAGCAATTGGGCCGTAGTACGATGGTGGCCCAATGATGGGGCCGGGGAACCCGCCGGTGCCGGCAAGCGTGAGGAGTGCGGTGACCGTGAGATTGAGGGAAGTCACGATCTCGGTCTGGTTTACAGGCTCAAAGGAGCGGTAGTGAAGGGAAACCCGATCACCGAGTCCGACCTGAAGTCCAGAGGCGATGTCCGTTGGCAGGCCGATACTGCCGCGGGGGAGGTCGAGAGAGCCGACCACCGTCGCGTCCTTGAGCTGTACCGGCAGATGGTCGGGTTCGATCCCGAGGACGGACGCGTACCACGTGAACGACACCGCCGGGGACGACAGTTCCTGCGCAGGAACCTGGCTGTACAGAGAGAGCTCCCGTACCCCGGATACATTCGTGACGACACGACGGATGTCCGCGGTGTTGCCAGTCGCATAGATGCCGAAGTCCCCCGGGAGGTTCGCGAGGAGGGCATCGAGCGTCGCGCGTGTGGACGAGTCAATCGCGATGAACGTGCCCGCGACGAAGGAGATTGCGAGCAGGACGCCGAGGATGGAGGAGAGGGTTCTCCGGCGAGCCCGAAGGATATCCAGCAGGGTGTAACGGAGAAGTCCCACGAGGCCCTCCAATCCGGTTCATGGGAGGTCAGGCTACTAAAGGCTTGTGCGGGTTTTCAGAATGGAGAGGGTTTATCGCGCGGATCGAGCATGTTTGACCGCCCGGGCCGACCCCATGCGGCCTGATCTCGAGGGACCCCATCTTGTCAGCGACGACCGGCGCATTCGCGAACCTTTGGATCTGGGACCGTGTCGGCGACCGACTCCCATGGTACCTTGCCGTTGCGGAGAACCGCACGCCCGCGAAATACCTCATCGCCCGCCGTGTGCCATGTGACGTCGACCTTTCCGAGTCAGAAGAGGAGTTGTGGGCCGAGCACACCCGCCTCACGGACCGCTCTCTCGAGACATGGCGCGCGATCCGAACAGAGGAGGTCCACCTCAGCGAGCTTCCGCGGGCGAGCCCATCCCTCATGGACCTCAGCGTCGAACTCGTGAAGCGGATGTTATCCCACTGCAATTTCTGTCGCTGGAACTGTCGCGTGGATCGGACAAAGGGCACGAAACACGGGACCTGCCAGCTCGAGTCAACATCCCGCGTGGGGAGTTATTTCCATCACCGCGGGGAGGAACTCGTGTTCCGAGGGACGAAGGGTTCGGGGACAATCTTCTTCACGTCTTGTAACATGAGATGCGGATTCTGTCAGAATAGCGACATCTCGCATGACAAGGATCGCGGAGTTCGCGTAACGCCCGACCAGCTCGCGGCGATGGCCTGGCAGCTCCGATCCGAGGGATGCCACAACATCAACTGGGTCGGCGGAGAGCCGACGATTCACCTCCACACAATTATCGAAGCGATCTCGCTCCTTGACATCCCGCCAGAACCCGAGGACTTGTCTCATGCGGAGGCCGCGAAGTCGGACGCCACCTTCCGGTTCCGCCGCGCCCCCGAAGAGGCGACGTACGGGGACGAGTTCAATGCCCCGATGTTGTGGAACTCGAACTTCTTCATGAGCGAGGAGACGATGCGGATCCTCCGCCCGCTAATCGACGTGTGGCTCCCGGACTTCAAGTTCGGGAACGACAAGTGCGCGATCTTCCTGTCCCGCACGCCGTGGTATTTCGATACCGTCGCGCGGAACCACAAGCTCGTTTACGATTGGGGGGAGGACCTCGTGATCCGGCACCTCGTGATGCCGAACCACGTAGAATGCTGCACGCGGCCTGTCCTCGAGTGGATCGCAGAGTACACGCCGCAGGCCCTCGTGAACGTGATGGACCAATACCACCCCGATTACGCATGCGACCGGTATTCGCCGCAGTACGACCCTCGGTACAAGGAACTTTCACGGATGCCGTACTCGGCGGAGATTGAGCGGGCGTACGAGTACGCCTCCGAACTCGGTCTCCGATGGAAGGATGTCACGCTCGAAAAGAGCGTCCTCGGCCTGTGGGCCCCGGATCGGGACTAATCGATTCGGAAGATTCACATTGTCACGGACTCTGCCTGCGAACATTATGGATCCCATGCGGCGGGCCCTCGGGGTGGGATGGGTCGCCCTGTTCGCGGTCGTTCTCGTCCTCGCCTACGCGACATTCCAGGATGCTGTGCCCCTCTCCTCCTGGCAATACCCCTTCTTCGGGTTTCTGTTCCTCGTCATCGCGACGCCGCTCGTCACGGAAATCCGGATGCGGAGGGACGTTGCCCGGAGAATGAAGGCCGTCGTCGGGGACCTCCAGGCCCGCGTTCGACACCGGTTCGTCGCAATCCGGATGACGAAGCCGCTGGGCAGACGGCCAAAGATCGAAGCACGTTACGCAGGGGGTGCCTTCGAAATCCTCACAATCGCACCACTCTACGCGACCCGTCTTTCGTCCGGAATTCCGACCGACATCATCTCGGTGGTCGTCCAGACGTTCGAGATCCTCGCGACTGCGGCCACGGGTCGGATCCTCTTCCTCGCGATTGCGACCTTGGCGGGGCCGATCCCGGATTTCTCGATCTCCATCCTGTCGAGGAAGGCTGGGAAGGAAAGCCGCCATGGAAGCTTGCCCCCATGGATCGCGCCACGTTCGGGAAGCGATCCATCAACCGTCTCGAGAGTCGCGTCGCAGTTCGGGGTTGTGGGTCTGGGACCGAATTCCGGAATCCGGTCCATCACGGTGCGGGCGGGGCGGCTGGCAATCGTCACTTCGGACGTTTCGGAGCGGGCGATGGAGGGCGCGCTCGCCACAGCGGACATCCTCCACTCCCTCTCAAGCCCATGAGACCGGACCGCGGGAAATCGGCACCAAAAGTAAAGCCCCATGGGAGCATTTCACGCCGTACCCCCGAGGGAGAAACAATGGCTCCTGCTGGACTAAAGGTCCGCGCCGCGGAGTGGCTGTACCGTTGGAACTTGAGCCTAGGCATTCTGGGGATTGTCTTCACGATCCTCACGTTCCTTGGCGTATTCACACTCCTCTTGCGGCCGGTGTTTTCGCAGGTCGGGCTGTCGGACCTCCAAACCGCGCTGATCTTGCTTCTCCTCGTGGTCGCCGTGATCATCGGGTTCGGCGTGTTCCTCGACAAGATCGTCCGTTTCTGGGCCGCACAGGCGACCGTCGCAACCGTCAGGAACCCGTTCCTCGTCGACGTGTTGTATCAGAAGGAACTGCTATCGCTCCGCTATGTGCAGCTCCCGCTCCTCCGGTCCGTGCGCGCGCTGTTGGCGAACCCGCAACTCGGCGCGGGGGAGAAAGCGGAAATGCTCGTCCAGCTCGACCGTTCGATCGCGAAACTCGACCAGTCGATTCGGGACAAGCGCTGGCCCGTCGAGGCGGACGAACGCGTCTACTGAGCGCGAGCGCGAAGGCCCGCGCCAATGCTATTTAAGGATTCGGAAGAAACCTATTTCACCCGGAACGTCGTATCGCAGCACGCAAGCATCCCTCCACAACGCACCGCCCGGGCTTGTCAGCCCGCGAGGGTTGCCGGGCGGTGTCCTTTTGTTTTGGCCCGGGTTCCATAACCGATGCACCGTCCCCGAAATGCCTGGCGGGGAAAAGTCGCGTGGATCGGGGGTGGGTCCGTCCGGCTTGAATTCATGGACTACAAACTGAACCAAAGCGCGGGGCAGGAGAGTTGGCCCATCCCGAGGCTCGTCTCTCGCGTCGCGCGACTTGATCGAGGGTCTCGAGGAGGCGCCGGATGTGCGCGAACCCCGAGCAACGCCCTCACGAAAAAGGAGGGAACGGGCGCGCACCGCGCGCCGTGAGCCCACTCCGGCTCCCGTCGATTGACGATCTCCCCCGCCGTCAGAATGAGCTGTCGTAGTGGTGACAGCCGAAGGAGGGCAGTCTATTCACGTTCCTCTTGATGCGGCAAGCCGGGCTAGAGACATTTGATGAGTTGCAGCGTGGGAACTCTGGCATATATATCGGGCCACGCATGTGCGTCCGGCATGGCAAACCTTGCCACATGCGCTTGCGGATGGACGGTCATTTCTCCTATCGGAGCAGAAGACGTAAAGAAACACCTCCTCATACACCTCCGCGATAATCACCCTGGCACGAACGTCACCGGAGACGAAATCAGTACAATGATAAAGAGGGTCTAAGTCCTGGTCCGGCGCACGCGCGTGCCGTCGTTCTTTTGGCCATGGGCCGATGCGATCTCCTCTTGAATCAACACGTCGATCCAGTTCGGCCGAGTCGGTTCTAGAATCTCCTTGAGAATCAGGATTGAACACCACCTAACGCCCCCAATCCCCAAGAGTTCCATGGCCGCCTCTTCGGGCTCCCCGAGGGTGAACCCAAACATGTTGAGCAAGAGTACTCCAGTGGCCGATACGCGCAAGGACCAGAGCTTCTCTCCGTACTTCTCCTTCACCGCTCTCACGACTGCCGTTTTTCTTTCCCTCTCAACCGTAACCGCGAGCTCGTAGAAGACCAAACCCTCCTGTTTCTGCGGGTTTATGACTGCTCGGACCAGGACGGCCCCTGAGTCCATAAGCTTTCGAATCCTATATTCGGCCATCCGCGGGCTTATTTCGAGCGCGTCTGCAACCTCCTTGTGGGTGGACCTTGCGTCGTATCGGAGGTTCTCGATAATTTTCCAGTCGAGTCTGTCCGGTCTGGAATGCGGTTCGCCGATGACGACGTCTCCGAGATTCAAT
>Ga0209521_10002759_pt1 | contig 14314 bp, 16 predicted proteins | sample Rifsed19ft4_FD_184016 | JGI IMG/M metagenome (GOLD analysis project Ga0209521, IMG submission 184016) | Soil microbial communities from Rifle, Colorado, USA - sediment 19ft 4 (version 2) | ecosystem: Environmental > Terrestrial > Deep subsurface > Rock core/Sediment | place: Rifle, Colorado... | reverse complement strand
CCGAAATCGCCATCCAGCTGGGCGAGCGCCTGGATGCGGAGCTGGTTTCAGCGGACTCGCGGCTGCTGTACCGCGGCATGGATATCGGCACGGCCAAGCCCAGCCCGGCAGACTTGGCGCGGGTGCCCCACCATTTGATCGATGTGGCTGATCCCGACGAAACCTGGAGCCTTGCGGTTTTCCAGCGCGCCGCGGCCGAAGCCATTAGCCAAATCCACCAGAGGGGCAGGCTGCCCATCCTGGTGGGCGGCACGGGCCAATACCTGCGCGCCATCCTGGAGGGCTGGGCCCCGCCAAAGCTGGCGCCACAGCCGCGCTTGCGCGCCGCCTTGGCTGCCTGGGCAGCCGAACTCGGAAACGAACAGATACACAGCCGCTTGGCGGCGCTAGACCCGGCCGCCGCGGGGCACATCGATCCGCGCAACGTGCGCCGAACCTTGCGCGCTCTGGAAGTCACCCTGGCCAGCGGGCGGCGCTTTTCGGAGCAGCGCGGGCACAAACCAGCTCCTTACCGCGTGCTGCAGATTGGTTTGATGCGGCCGCGTGCAGAACTCTACGCGCGCATCGATGTTCGCATCCAGGCCATGCTGGCAGCAGGTTGGGTCGATGAGGTCAAGGCGCTCTTGGCCAAGGGATACGAACCATCGCTTCCCAGCCTTTCGGCGATTGGTTATGCGCAACTAAACGAATACTTGCGGGGAAAATTAACTTTGGAGCAGGCGGTGGCAGAAATCAAACAGAAGACGCGGCTGTTCGTGCGGAGACAAGCTGCCTGGTTCAAACCTGGGGATGCCAGGATCCATTGGTTTGACGCAGGGTCGCCAAGGGTAGTGGAGGAAGTTGAAAAAGCGGTCAACAGCTTCCTTTCTGCGAAGAATATTCATTAGAACAGCCTGAAAGAAATGCACCTCTGAACTTGGGTTGGCTTCATTACTTGCGTCTTTTTGCATGCTTCGCCGCGAAAGAGGTCTTCAATGGTAAACTTTTCGACAAGTTCAATTATCCATCGACGTTGATGTACCGTTTTTCTACTAATTGTGAAAAGAATGACTGAAAGTACGCCAGTAAACAACCCAAGCTGGAAGATTTGGCCGGTCGCCTTTGGCGCTGTGGTTACTGTCATCGTAACCGTTAGCGTATTGTCCTGGCTTGGGTGGTTAAGCATACCTAAGACCGTTCAACAAGCCATGGTCCACGACATGGGTTCTCAAGTAATGCCGTTTGATCTGAGCCTAACTACCCACATTTTTGAAATGACAGAAAGCGGCGGCATCCAGCAAGTGATTGCCGACGATCCAAATAACAGCGCACAGATAGGTCTTATCCAGCAGCATATCCGACACGAAGCCATGCGGTTTAGCCAAGGCGATTTCTCCGACCCAACCTCACTGCATGGGGCTGACATGCCCGGTGTACAAGACCTTGCAGCGGGCGCGGCCCAAATAACGGTGGAATACACGGCCTTGCCCAACGGGGCGCAAATCACTTTCACCACCCAAGATTTGCCTTTGATTACAGCTATTCACCGGTGGTTTGGGGCACAGCTTTCAGACCACGGGTCAGACGCTACTTATCGATAATATTAGGTTGCTAAGAGTATTAACTCATCCCGTTTAGATATCCAAGTGCATCTAGTATTCTCCGAGTATATTTAGGGAAATGCCGGTTAAAGTCGCCTTCTTCGATGTCGATGGGACGCTGACCACGGAACGCGTGTGGCGCGGGGTGCTGGAGTATTACAAACAGCATGGTTTGCGCCGCTTTACAGCCTGGGCATATTGGGCTTACCACATGCCTTTGTTTCTGCTGTATAAGGCCAAGCTGCTCTCGCAAAGCCGTTTCCGAGTAGCCTGGGCAGCCCACCTTCCCTGGTTCTTGCGTGGGGACAGTCCGGAGACCGCGCAAGTTGTGTGGGATTGGGTCGTAACAGAATATCTTGCCAACTTCTGGCGCGCGGAAGGAGTGGCGCGGGTGCGAGACCATAAAAAGCAAGGCGACCTGGTGGTGCTGGTTTCCGCCGGCCCCACCCCGCTTACCGAACGGATCGCCAGAGAATTGGAGGCGGATCTGGCCGTCGGCACGCAGCCGGCGGTGCGCAACGGCCGTTACAACGGAGGAGTCGACGGAACGGTTTGCCTGGACGAGCAGAAAGCTAGCCTGACGCGCAGCACCCTGGCCGCCAGACAATTAGAGATCGATTGGGCGGCCAGTAGCGCCTACGCGGATGGCGGCACAGACCTGGCCTTGCTGGAGATGGTGGGCAACCCGGTCGCTTTCTTCCCCGATGAACACCTGAAGCCAATCGCCGTGGCGCGCGGCTGGAAGGTGGTGGAATAAGAACTGCAGATAAAAGGAGATAAACGCTGAAAAAAATATAAGAAGTGTTTATCCGAGGTATCTGTCCTTATGCCCAATGGATGAATCCTTAAGAAAAACTTTGCAGCAAGCCTACGCCAAAAATGTGGCGGATCGGGAAAGCAACCAGCCACAACCTTGGAAGCTGGCGGGGCGCCAGGCCTTCCTGGAACTGCTCAAAGGTAGTGGGGTTGTTTCCCTGCTGGAAGTCGGCGCGGGGACGGGGCAGGATGCCGCCTTCTTCGCCAGCCAGGGCTTGGAAGTGTTAGCTACGGACTTGACGGAAGAAAACGTGGCTACCTGCCGGCGAAAGGGGATCCGCGCCGAGGTCATGGATGCCTGCGACCTGAAGTTGCCCGCGGCCAGCTTCGATGCGGTCTACTCGTTAAACTGCCTGCTGCACTTGCCAAAGGCTGAGTTCCCTGTGGGCCTGGACAATATTAAGCGCGTGTTGAAACCGGGCGGATTGTTCTATTTGGGCTTGTACGGAGGAGAGGATAGCGAGGGGATTTACGAAGAAGACACCTACGAGCCGAAGCGCTTTTTTTCGTTTTGGACGGATGAAGGGCTGAAAGCGAAAATTAGCCCCACTTTTAAAATCTTAAGATTTGAAACTATTGATTTGGGCGATGAAAGCAAGCTGAGATTTCAGTCGTTGATCTTATGCAAGGCATGACAATTGGGCAGCAGAATATTGCCTGAAAATCTCGGATTTGTATTTCAGGACTACCTTAACGGGACGCCAACTTCGATCTGCCCGTCCACCACGCGCACCGGGTAGGCGGGGATGTCGATGACCGCCGGCAGCGCGGTTACCCTGCCATCGCGCACATCGAAACGGGCGCCGTGCCGCGGGCAAATGACCTCAAAGCCTTCCAGTTCCCCTTCGCCCACCGGCCCGTTATCGTGCGAGCAGACGTCGCTGATGGCAAAGTATTGCCCGGCGATGTTGAAAACGACAATGGTCTCGTTGTCGATCTCGACAAAGATGCGCTGGCCGTTGGGCAACTCACTTTCAGCAGCCACGGGAACGAAGTCGACTTCCTTGGGGCCGAGGTGGGTGTAGGTGAAGGTCATGCTAGGTGCCTTACTGTGTCACTCTGACAGACCACTGCGTGGGCCCTCCTCGCAATGACGACTAAGAGGCGGCTAGCTCGTCCAGAGTAACGACCTCGTCCAGGCCATAAACCCCACCCTTCAGCACCTTCAATGAGAGCAAAGCGCACTTGAGACGAACCGGACCCAGCTCGATGCCCAACAAGTCCAGGATATCTTGCTTGCCCAGCTTGCGCACTTCAGCGATGGGCATGCCAGTGATCTTCTCCATCAGCAGGTCGGCCGAGGCCTGCGAAATCGAGCAGCCCTGCCCGCTGAACTGCGCTTCGGTGACCACGTCTTTATCGTCCACGCGCAGGTCGATGCGGATATGGTCGCCGCATACCGGGTTGTCGTCTTCATAGGAATAATCGTGTGGGTCGAGTTCGCCGCGAAAGCGCGGGTTCTGATAACGGTCAATAATTACTTCGCGATAGAGGTCGTCCATTAGCCAAAGATTTCCTTTACTTTGTACAGCGCTTCGATGAGTTGATCGATCTCTTCCCGCGTATTGTATAGGTAGAAGCTGGCGCGGGTGGTGGCAGGGATTCCAAATTTCTCGTGTACCGGCATGGCACAGTGGTGCCCGGCACGGGTGGCCACCCCATAGCGGTTGAGGATCTCGGCCACGTCGTGCGGGTGGGCGCCTGCGAAGGTGAACGTGGCGTTGGAACTCTTGTGTTCCGCGGACGGGCCAAAGATCCAAATACCGGGGACTTCTTCCAAACGCTCCAGCGCATACGCGGTCAGTTCGTGGTCGTGGGCGGCTATGGCGTCCATGCCCACGGCGTTCAAATAGTCCACCGCGGCACCCAGACCGATCACCTCGGCAATGGCCGGGGTACCGGCTTCAAATTTTTGCGGTAGCGCGTTGGGCACGAAGGAGCGCAATTGGACGCGCTTGATCATGTCGCCGCCACCCAGGAAAGGCGGCATGGCTTCCAATAGGGCCTGCTTGCCATACAACACGCCCAGACCGGTAGGCCCCAGCATCTTGTGGCTGGAGAAAGCCAGGAAATCTACATCCAGGGCCTGCACATCGGTGGCCAGGTGCGGCACGGATTGAGCGCCGTCAATGAGCGTCAGCGCACCGGCAGCATGCGCCTGGCGAATGATCTCGGCAGCCGGGGTGATCGTGCCCAGGACGTTGGACATGGCGGTGAAGGCCACCAACCTCGGCTTAAATTGCTCCAATAGAGCAGGCAACGCGGCGAGATCCAGCAGAAAACCTTCGGTTACGGGGATGAATTCGAGGCGGATGCCTTTTTCGCTGGCCAACATCTGCCAGGGCACCAGGTTGGCATGGTGTTCCATCTCGGTGAGCAGGACCACGTCGCCTGCCTTCAAATTGGCGCGGCCCCAGCTGTAGGCCACCAGGTTGATGGCTTCGGTGGCGTTGCGCGTAAAAATGATCTCGCGCGGCTTGGCCGCGTTGATGAATTTAGCTACCTTGACGCGCGCGTTTTCGTAAGCCAGGGTAGCGTGTTCGGCCAAGGTGTGGACACCGCGATGGATGTTGGAGTTCTGGCGGCGATAGTAGGTATCCATCGCCTCGATCACCTGGAGCGGCTTCTGGCTGGTGGCCCCCGAGTCCAAGTAAACCAGTTTCACCCCGGGATGCACTTCCACATCCAGCACGGGGAAATCCTTGCGAATTCTCCCTACATCCAGGGTCCCCACTTGCGGTGACGTTGCCATGAGCTCAGCTCCTGGGGCGGCGTTTGCGTTTGCGGGCAAGGCGAATCTGCTGGGAATTGGGCGGGCACCACAATACGTGGTCAGGCACCATCCAGCCGTCCGTCAGGTACACAGGTTCATTGAACTGCACAGCGACGATCTTGGGATCGACCTGCACCACTACACCTTCCATCCAACCGCGCACGCGGTTGCCATCGTCGTCTTCGTGGTCGCAATACACTTCCACGCGGTCGCCTACCTGATAGATATCTTCCCGGTCAGGCGCTGTCGTAAAGCGAAGGTCAGCCAATCGGGCCTCCTAATCTGTAGTCAGTTGACAGTAGACAGTTGACAGATCTCAACTGCCAGATGTCTTTGGTTAATAGATCAGAGCTAAAAAGCCGCAGAAAGCTCCAATCTCTAGTCTCAAATCTCCGAATCACTATACCCTCATTTCAACTTCTGAACAATAGCTTGCTGAAAACGGGCACGCACGCCCTCAAAAGGGATGCGCTGCATGATGGGATCGAAGAAACCCTCCACAATGAGCCGGCGGGCTTCCGGGTTGGTAATGCCGCGGCTCAACAGGTAAAACAACTCGGTGTCGTCGATCTTGCCGACGGTGGCGCCGTGGGTACAGCGCACATCGTCCGCCAGGATCTCCAGGCCGGGAATGGAATCCGCTCGGGCCTGGCGACTGAGCACCAGGTTACGGTTAGCTTGATAACCGTCGGTGCGCTGGGCGCCGGGGGCCACGTAGATCATGCCCTGCCAGACCGAACGGCTCTTCTCCTCCAGGGCGCCTTTGAACAGCAGGTCGCTGGTGGTATGCGGCGCCAGGTGGTTTTGCTGGGTGTCATGGTCCAGGTGCTGCTCGCCATCGGTGAAGTAGAAGCCGGACATGCGAGCGGTGCCGCCCTCCCCTTCCAGGTTGATCTCGGAGAAATTCTTGGTCAGTTTGCTGCCTAAAGCGCCGAAGATCCAATCGAGGTTGGCATCCCGCTGCAAGCGGGCGCGCTCGTGGCTGAAGTTCCAAACATGTTCGCCCCAGGACTGTAGCTCCACGAAGCGCAGGCTGGCGCCTGAGCCCACGTAAAGCTCGACGATGCCGGCGTGCAAGGTCTGTTGGTCGGCGGTGGGCGAAGCGGATTCGTGGACGAAAGTCACCGATGCCCCATCCTCAACCCAGACCAGCAAATGCGAAAAGTAAGCCAAGCCAGCGCCCGGACCCCACAGCACAGAATGCAACGGTTCCTCAACGGTTATGCCCTTGGGCACATAGAGCAGCACGCCGCGGCTGGCCAGGGCGGCAGCCATGGCAGCAAACTTGCCTTCGCCGGGCTTGACTACCCTACCCAGCGCTTTCTTCAGCAGCTCAGGGTGTTTCTTGGCGGCGGTGGCCAGGTCGGTGAAGACCACACCTTGCTTAGCGATGGCCTTGCTCAGTTCCACGCTGGTCCCGCCCGGGCCTATGATGATCTGGCCGCCATGCCCCTTGCCCACCAGGGGCTTCAGCAACCGCCGCGGGATGGCAGGCAGTTTGGCCGCCAGCTTTTTATCTGGCAGAACAAAACTGCCCGCTTGCAAGTTACGGAGATCGGTGCGCCGCCAGGCCTCCTCGGTGGTCTTGGGCAAAGCGAGCGCTTCGAATTGCTTCCAGGCCTGCTGGCGATATTGGCGCAGAAAGGTAGCCTCTTTGGCGCCGTTGGCAAAGGTTGGGATCATCTCCCGGGTGAAGGAGAATCCCGCTTCCGCCGGTGGGGCTGCTTTGCCTGCAGGTGAAGGTAAGCGCCGTATGACGCGGGTCTTGCGTTCAGCCATATTAGGGACCCGCCTTAACCGATCGAGCCTTCCATCTGCAATTGGATCAGACGGTTCATCTCGATGGCGTATTCCATAGGGAGTTCTTTGACCAGCGGCTCAATGAAGCCGGAAACCACCATGGTGGCGGCTTCTTCTTCGGTCATGCCGCGGCTCATCAAATAGAAGAGTTGTTCTTCGCCAACCTTGGAGACCGAGGCTTCGTGGCCGACGGTCACATCTTCGGCGTCAATTTCGATGTAGGGGTAAGTGTCCGAGCGCGAGGTTTCGTCCAGCAGCAGCGCGTCGCAGACCACGTTGGACTTGGAGCCTTCGGCGCCGGGGTGCATCTTCAGCAGGCCGCGATAGGATGCCCGTCCGCCGCTCTTGCTGATGGACTTGGAAGTGATCTTGCTGGTGGTCCTAGGCGCAAAATGGATCACCTTGCCGCCGGTATCCTGGTGCTGTTTGTTGGCGGCGAAGGCCATGGAGAGAATTTCGCCGTGGGCGCCCGGCTCCAGCAGGTAGCAGGAGGGATACTTCATGGTCAGCTTGCTGCCCAGATTGGCATCCACCCATTCCATGGTGCCGTTGGCGTACACATGGGCGCGCTGGGTGACCAAGTTATACATATTCGGCGACCAGTTCTGGATGGTGGTATAGCGGAAGCGAGCGTCCTTCTTGACAACGATCTCAATGACGCCGCTGTGGAAAGAGTCGGTAGTGTAGATCGGTGCGGTGCAGCCCTCCACGTAATGGGCTTCGGCGCCCTCGTCAACGATGATCAGGGTGCGTTCGAATTGGCCCTGGTCGGCCTGGTTCACGCGGAAGTAAGCCTGCAGCGGCATCTCGACCTTGACACCCTTGGGGATGTAGACGAAGGAGCCGCCGGACCAGACCGCCGAATTGAGCGCGGCGAACTTGTTATCCTCGATGGGGATGATCTTGCCAAATACTTCGCGGAACATGTCGGGGTGATCGCGCAGCCCGTGCTCGATACTTTTGAAAATTACGCCCTTTTCGGCAAGGTGCTGCTGGATGTTGTGATACACCATCTCCGATTCGTATTGGGCACCCACGCCGGCCAGGAACTTCTGCTCGGCCTCGGGGATACCCAGGCGCTCGAAGGTGCGCTTGATGTCGGCCGGGACTTCGTCCCAGGTCTTACCTTCGGCCTGGGAGGGCTTGGTGTAGAAATAGATCTCGTCGAGATTCAACGTGGAGAGATCGCCGCCCCAAGTGGGCATGGGGCGCTGCTCGAAATGGCGCAACGCCTTCAGCCGGAAGTCCAGCATCCACTGCGGCTCTTCCTTCTTCGCCGAGATCTGGCGGACGACATCTTCGCTGAGGCCCCTGCCGGTGCTATACACCGGTTTGGACTCGTCCACGAAGTTGTATTTGTATTCATCGATGCCGGCTAACAGCTCAGCATCGTCTTTGTGTTTTTCGATCGTTTTATTTTCTAAGGCCATGATTACCTCGATCCTAATTAAACTGGCGCGGCCTCTTGGTATTTTTCGCGAACCCAATCGTACCCATGCTCTTCGAGGGTCAGGGCCAGGTCTGGGCCGCCGGTCTCGGCGATGCGACCGTTGAGCATAATGTGCACCACATCCGGCTTGATGTAATTGAGCAGCCGCTGGTAGTGCGTGATCACCAGCACGCCGAAATTCGGGCTGCGCAGCGCTTCCACGCCCTCGGCAACATTGCGCAGAGCGTCGATATCCAGGCCGGAGTCGGTTTCGTCCATGATGGCGATTTCAGGCTGCAGCGTGGCCATCTGCAGGATCTCAGCGCGCTTCTTTTCGCCGCCCGAGAAGCCTTCGTTCAAATAGCGGCCGGCGAAGCTGTGATCCATCTTCAACAGGTCCATCTTGGCTTTCAGTAGCTTGCGGAACTCCGGGATGGGCATGCCCTTATCTTCGGGGTCCTTGGCCTTGCGGTGCGAATTGAGCGCGGTGCGTAGAAAGTTTGCCACGCTTACCCCGGGGATGGCGACCGGATACTGGAAAGCCAGGAAAATGCCAAGATGAGAGCGTTGGTCGGGTTGCAGCGCCAGCACGTTTTGGCCTTTGAACAGCACCTCCCCGCTGGTCACGGTGTACCCGGGATGGCCCATCAGGGTATAGGCCAGAGTGGACTTGCCGCTGCCATTAGGCCCCATAAGCGCATGCACTTTGCCCTGCTCCACGGTTAGATCCAGACCCGTGAGGATCTCCTTGTCTTCGACGCTTACGTGCAAGTCGCGGATGATTAATTCTGACATGAGGCGGGCTTTCTCCTTATTTATTTCAGCAGCGGCGGGCCTTTTGCGACGCCAACCAATTTTATATTTGGAGTTTTGAGGCGTACAAAGTACGCTAGCAACTCCCTTATCAGGCGTGCTTTTTGCGCCTCGTTTACGCTATTTTCTGGAGTTTCGTTAGCCTGCGAAGCAGGCTAGAAACTCCCTAGCAAGCGCCGCATTTGCGCTTGCGTATTTTCAACCTGGTTGTTATTTGGTTCGCTCAAATTATAGCAGCTTTAGGGTACCTGTCAATATTTATGAGGAAATTCTAAAATATTGACGATAAAAAAGGCGAATGATATACTCCACGGCATAAGAACTATGGGCAGCACACGCAATCTGGTCCTCCAGCAACTGCTTACCCAGCAGCGTTGCACCATCAACGACCTGGCCAAAGCCGTCAAGATCAACCCCATTTCCGTGCGCCACCACATCGGCAAGCTGCAAGCGGAAGGCCTGGTGGATTCGGAAGAGGAGCGCCACGGCGTAGGGCGGCCGCGACGGTTGTATTTCCTCACCGAGGCTGGACGTGAGCACTTCCCTGCCCACACCATCCGCTTCACCAACCAGCTGCTCGCCGAACTCAAACAGCAGGTGCCTGCCGAGACCTACAAGCGGCTATTCAGTCAGATGGCAGAAACCCTGGCCAGGGAATACACCAGCGGAACTGACTTGATGGACTTGGACCTCGAGGCTCGGCTGGACCTTATCGAAAAATGGCTGACCAACGAGGGCTTTACCGTCCAAATAGAGCGCCACGCGGACCACATTTTGATCAACGAAATAGGCTGCCCTTACTATTATCTTGGTCAGGCGCACAGCGAAGTGTGCAGCATCGATAAAGCCCTGATCGCCAAAGTGCTTTCCGCCGAACCGGAACGCACGACATGCTTGTTGAGAGGCGACAATCAGTGCACTTATCTGATCCCGCTGAAAAGCAAAGAAGAATCCTTAGCCAATTAATTGGAGCGAAGCCAGCATGAGCCCTGTTGCCTCCCAAGATCCCACCAAACAAGCTATTTGGGAAATCGAAAGCACCCACCCCAAGCTCACCGAGCCGGTGGAAGCTGCGTTGCGCCAAGTCGTTGACCCCGAAATCGGGCTCAACGTACTGGAGCTTGGGCTGGTGCGTAATGTACAGATCGATGAAAAAGAAAACAAGGCCATGGTCACCATGATCATGACCACGCCTTTTTGCCCGTATGCGCCCGCCCTGCTGGAGATGACCCGCCAAAAAGCCGCGGACGCTCTACAGCGCGAGACCAACATCCAGATGGGCACAGAATTCTGGGACCTCTCTTATATGGAAGAAGGCGCGGGTGCCGATTGGGGAATTTTCTAGAACTGGTCAATTGGAATTTTAGGGCGCTTAGGCAATTAAAAATTTAGCCATTAGGCTGCATGCATCATGTTGCAAGTAAACACAAATATTCAATCTTAAATTTAGACCAGCTTCTCCTTATTCACTAATCCCAATTCACTAATTACTAACCTTCGGGTGGGCCAAAAAGAACTCCAGCATCATCTCGTTGGCGGAGATGTCCCGCGTGGGGTCATCCCTGACAAGGCGCTGACGGGCGCCAGGCCAGGCGTGGCCGCCATCCACGATGGTCACCAGCACGACCTCGGTCCCAGCTTCACAGCCGCCATACGTATCGATGACTATATTCCCAGCAGCCAAGGTTTCGGTCTCCGGTTGCAGGTTGCATCCATTGGCGTTTAGCCAAAAAGCAATGGAGGCTTCAACCGAAAGGTCCACCCTGCCGGCATCCAGGGCTTCCGGGGCCTCCCCGCCGGCATACAACACATGCTGGTCCAGCAGGCCGTGTAAGGCGATCACCGAAACCGGCGCATCAGGAGTGCCGGGCACGAGCTCAAATTCGCCTTGCGAGACCCGCCCGCCGATGGTGGCGGCGATGGGGGCGATGGCAGCCACTTTGTGTGCTAATTCTGCTCCAGCGCGGTAAGCCAGCATGCCGCCGTTGGAAATGCCAGTGATGTACACGCGTTGCGGGTCGAGGGAGTAGTGACTGAGCATGCGCTCGATCAACAAGCTTAGAAAGGCCACGTCGTCCACTTGGTGGGTACGGGCATACTCGCAACAGTGGCCGGCATTCCAGGTAAGCACGCTGTCACCCAGGCGGCCGCTACCGTTAGGGTAGACCACCACGAAGCCATACTCGTCTGCAGCGGAGTCCATCTCGGTGTACTGCTGGATCTGTTTAGCGCTGCCACCGCCGCCATGCAGCACGATGAGCAGCGGCAGCTTCAGGCTGCCGTCGTAGGCCGGCGGAATATGCACGATCACGTCGCGCGGTTCCATATCCTCGCCACTCAAAGTAAGTTCGTAGTTTCCCGAGGCGACGGTTTCTGCGCCCAAGACGAAGGTAGGGCTGGCTGCCTGTGTGGTTTCCGTGGGCTGGGCTACCGCGGCCAAGCGGCAGGCTGCCAGGGAGAGGGTCAGCAACAGGAATGGGAAAAGATTTTTCATCATGATGTGCATGAGGGTTTAAAGCGGAGGGTAGGCATTTGACCCAAGGTCTTTCGGTTGTTTGGCGGATGGCATGACCAGCGCCTCGATTTTACCTGAAGGTTTTTAACGAAAAAGAACTGCCAAAAGCAGTTCTTTTGGTCGGGGCGAGAGGATTTGAACCTCCGACCCCTTGCACCCCATGCAAGTGCGCTACCGGTCTGCGCCACGCCCCGAAGTTCGAGATTATAACTTGAAGTGCGCAGTTCGTATAGCTGGGCATCGGGAACCTCCCGTTTCCTTTTACGTTAACAAGAGGAAGGATGAAGATAGGGCATTTAACCCTATTTTCCGAGCTGGAAAACCAGTAAACCTTAGGTGAGCTTCAAGCTGAACCTTCAGGATGCAACAATGAAAACACTTAACCACCCATTGATCCTCATGCTCCTCTCTGCGGTACTGCTCAGCGCTTGTTTGCCGATCCCCTATGCGCAGCCCAGCCCCACGGTTGATTTGAACTCAATCAACACCCAGGTGGCCGCCACTCTTACGGCTTCTGCGCCCACGGCCAGCGCTACCCAGGCGCCTACCCAGACCCCTTGGGTTATAACCGCCACCGCCAGCCAAACCCAAGCGCCCACACAAACGCCGTGGATCGTTACCGCCACTTATACCAACACAGCCACACCGTCCAATACCCCGCTGGTGACCAATACGCCGACCAAGACAGCTACGCCCAACCCGACCAATACGCCCGAGGCGGCGTGCCACCGTGCCGAGTTAGTTGCGCATGTCACCATTCCACAAGGCACTTTCATGGCGCCAAACAAGAAATTCACCAAGATCTGGCGGATCAAGAATATTGGCACCTGCGCATGGACGGACGATTACGAACTCGTGTTCAGCGCGGGCACCAACATGGCAAATAAGAACCGGTTCCTCCTGGAGAGCAGAGTGAACCCGGGCAGCACCGTGGATATTGCCATCGCGATGCGCTCGCCAACAAACCCAGGGTCTTACACCAGCGACTGGTTACTCCGCAGCGATGACGGCCAAAGTTTTGGGTTGTCGACCAGCGGTAAAACTCCCATCTCTTTCAAACTGCTGGTTTCCAGCCAGGTAAATCGCGACCTGGCCTTCGATTTTGCCGCGGATGCCTGCCTGGCTTCCTGGAGAAGCGCAGCAGGCGCCTTGCCCTGCCCCGGCAGCGGCAGCGGGAAACTTGGGTTTGTCATCCCCACCCTGGCACCCAACCTCGAGACGCGCCACGAAGATGAGCCCGGCCTATGGATGCAACCCGACCACGATGAAGACGGCTACATCCGCGGTGTTTATCCCCTGTTCGAGGTAACCAGTGGTAACCATTTCACTGCCTGGCTCGGCTGCCACGGAGACAGCCCAGATTGCAACGTGCGCTTCACCTTGAGCTACATCACCCAAAACGGTGCGGAGCACGAGATCGAATCGTGGATCGAGAAATACGACGGGCAACTGACCCAGGTCCATATCGACCTCTCTTCACTAGCCGGAAAAAGCGTGCGGTTTGTGCTGACCGTTGAGCCCAACAACAACAAATTCGACCAGGCCGACGGGGTCTGGTTCCTGCCTGCCATAAGAGAAGCACTCCCCGATTAATGATCTAAATCTGCGGCAAGCAGTGGAAGGGCGGGAATAAGAAAGCCTATCTGTAGCTTGACAGACCTATTTACTCCTTGACATAGACCATATGTTCTATTATTCTGGGGGGATGAAACACGAAGACTGGCTTCAATATCAGCGGCAAGCCGACCTGGAACATCTGGAACTGTTTGGCGCACCACCCCGCACGGACAAAGAACGGATCGACGCCCTGCGCGCTGAGGTGGAAGGGTTAGCTGGTCGGCTCAAGGAGGAGCTCCTCGCCGAACTGCGCTGCGAAATTGAACGCCTGATCGCCATGGAGGTACCCTATGCGCATCGACAAAGCTAGACCCCTCGCTGGTGGAGTTGTTGTTATACCCCCTAGCCCCCCGAGCACTACAACAACAACTTTCAGGGAGGCATTATCCAAGTCTGAGCCCCTCACCTTTCCCGCACGATCTTCTGGAGGCTGGCAGGCAGCTGCCTTCAATAACCTTCAAAGCGCTATCCTGCGCCTGGCCTCTAAGCCGGCGGTCCGTCCGGGCAACTCCAGCCGCAGCGAACTCAGCGCTTTGGTCGAACAGGCGCTGGTAGCCTACCGGGAATACATGAAGACTGTCTGACACCATTGGTGGCATGCCGTTTTACTAATGGTCATTAGGGGCCCTTGGCCGCGCACCTTAAACAAGACTCGACCAAACGCAATGAAGTCTTCTGTAAAAGGGATCCCTCGGGGGCAGACAAAAAGGGAACGGCGAAACGCCGTTCCCTTTTGTAAACGCCCTAGCTCTGAACGACAAACCAGACAGCAAGAGCAGCGTTTTCCAGAAAGCCCAATCACTGATTATTTTTCACTAATCACTTTTTGTCGCTACTCCCCGCCGAACTTGATTCCCTGGGCCAGGGGCAACTGCGTACCCCAGTTGATGGTGTTCGTCTGGCGGCGCATATAGGCTTTCCAGGCGTCGCTGCCGCTCTCGCGGCCGCCGCCCGTCTCCTTCTCGCCGCCG
>Ga0209521_10002758_pt1 | contig 14314 bp, 19 predicted proteins | sample Rifsed19ft4_FD_184016 | JGI IMG/M metagenome (GOLD analysis project Ga0209521, IMG submission 184016) | Soil microbial communities from Rifle, Colorado, USA - sediment 19ft 4 (version 2) | ecosystem: Environmental > Terrestrial > Deep subsurface > Rock core/Sediment | place: Rifle, Colorado... | reverse complement strand
ATTGAAAGATTAATCCTTTTTACATCTTGGTTAATTTCTGAATCCTCTCCATATTTGTTTTGAATCAAAAATAGTGCCATTCGTATCACGATTAAAGGGTTTCGAAGATCATGTGCAAGTCTTGCAGCCAATTCACCAATGGCTGATAATCTCTCGGTTTTGACAATCTTTTCTTGCTGCTCCTTTAATAAAGTAGTCATTATCTTCATTTCATTTACCAAGTTTTGTAGTTCATCAAATCCCTTAGGATGGGATTCTATTTCTAGATCTCCACTTCCTATTTTTTTTGCATATTCATGGATTTGTCTAATGGGTTTTATCAAATTTTCTCTAAATGCGTAATACGTCAACAAGATTCCAATACTAGAAATGGCAATTACAGAATATACAATCAGATTAATAATTTTATTTTCATTTACATGGTATGAATCTATCGAATCTAATGATACATGTGTTTCAATTACTCCCATGACGGTATTTGAATCTGATTTGATTGGAATATAGATTTCTAATAAATTATTAGCAGATCCTTCCGATACGTTTTCTGAAAGTTTTGAATTAGAAAACGTAGAAACAATATCTCCTCCTAATGCAGTGTTAATCACATCATCATTGAAGGTTTTCCCTATGACTTCTTTATCATCAGAATATATCACTGTTTTATCAGTACTCCAAACTGTCATACCAACTATCTCTCCGTTATTGATTTGAAGAAGAAATTCTGAAAATGTTTTTTCTCTTTTATCAAAATTATTTGGAATAAAATCTTCATCTTTCAAATATTCATTTGCTTCTATATCGACTCTTTTTACTTTTTCATCAATTACTCGTTTATATACAACATTTTTGTATGACTCTGTTGCAAAATTTGACAATATTATTCCCCCAACTAAGGTCAAAATTATTACGAATGCCAACCATGTAATTATTCCCGTATTAATTTTCAATTGTATCAGATCCCACCAATGAATTTTCGCTCTCCATTTGGTCTTCTTTAGCATTAAGTCAAAGTAATATTTTGTATGTATCTCTTAAAACATACTGATCCTTTATAATAAATTAATGTAACAAAAAAAAGTGGACGAGAAGATATATCCATTAAAAAATAGAGAAATTGAAACGTTTGATGATTATAGAAACAATGCGAGAATAAACTATCGAGGTCACCTGACTGGAATAGTAGTAGACGATAGTCTAGACATAGTTGAATTGTTTAGTACATGTTTAGAGTTAAAGGGAATCAAAGTTCTTGGTAAAGGTTATGATGGAAACGATGCCTTTGAATTATTTAAGCAGTTAAGACCCGATATAGTATTTTTAGATATAATGATGCCAAGATATGACGGATTTTATGCATTAGAAAAAATTAGAGAGATAGATCCACAAGCTAAAATATTAATGGTAACAGCAGATCTAACAACCGCAACTGCAGAAAGATTGAAAGGTCTACCATCAACTGCTGTCATTTACAAGCCTTTCGACTTTGATGTTTTACTGCGGACAATAGACATGTTAATGCATTCTAGTGTTTTAAATAACATGGCCTTTGACGGTTCTTCTGTTTCAGTGCTTTAAAAAAGAGTTAACATGACAAAGTTACTGCTCAAGTCGTATATGAAAAAATAAATTAAATCAAAACTGTAGGCTCGAATTTATTATCTCTGAGTTCAACAAAACACTGCAACGTAAAATTTCTTTTGGCTAAATCTCATGTTTCAGAAAGTAATTCGTAGAAATAGGCCAGATTCGTTCATAATTTTAGATTCAATACTCTCAAATCTTCCCGAAGGATAATTATAGAAGAAATGAAATCAAACTGGAATTGGCAAACATAGAATACACCGGTACTGTTTGGGCAATAAACCATGGATTGCCAGAACCATTGCTTAACCATTGCATAAAGAAACTAGTTGACCATGGAATTAAAAAAGAAGACATCAAAATAACCGATGCGCCAGAAAATGTCCAAGTAGGGACTGTCGTAGTTGACATATGGCCATATCATCTCGAAGTTGGACGTGTTCGCACTGTTAGAAATGAGTCATTTATCAGCGGCAGCGTTATGATAATAGAGTTAAAAGCAGATGCCAGTGGGACTTATATCGACTAGTTATTAGAATAGATTTATTTCAGATATTAAAAAAATCTTGATGTGAAGAAAAAACCTGCTCGATCAAGTAAGAAAGGATTGTACTTTGTCATTGTAATAGGTATATCAATAATTGGACTTGTGATTGGAGTTAGCTATTACGTGGAACAAGCCAAGATTTCTGGCCAGAGATTTGGGAATAATCTTGAACAAATTCAATCAGACCTCAAAAAACAGATCTCGGAGTATGAATCAAAATTAACTATCTGGCAAGAAGGCGGATTGACAAAACAAGAGATGCTAGAAATTTCTGAAAATCATCTGGTAGAACTAGAAAAAATAGTTGAAAGATACGATAAACTCACACCCCCGCAAGCTTTTACCTCATCTGTGGAACTCTTCAAGCGCTCAACGCAAGCTCAAATTGAAAGTGACAAACTCTTAAAAAAATGGATAGAAACAGGTGATAACTCTACAAAAATTAGATCAGATGAGCTTTTACAACAATCATTTGAATATGAAACCAGTGCATTAGCCTCATTTAATATGGCAAAAAAAGGTTACACACAATAAGTTATTTAATCAGGAATCATAGGAACGAATTGTTTGATGAAATTCATCGTTGTAAGTATAGTTTCATTACCGCTTTTATTTTCTAGTGCATGGGCTCAAGTTTACATAATAAATGACCAACAGTATGTCAATGAAGATGGCATATTACACATAGTGGGTGAAGTTGAGAACAATTCATCTGTACCCTTAAACCAGATAGTTGTTACTTCCACATTCTATGACATACATGATAAAATTCTTGATACCGCTACAACCAATTCAATTCAAGAGACTATAATGCCAGAAAAAAAAGGTCCCTTTGATTTGACCTTTACAAGCAAAATTATTCCGCAGATATACCGATATTCACTCAATATAGAATACAAACCAGCTGAACATAAAATAGAGTCACTTGAGATACTATCTTCAAATGTCAAGCGCGATATGCTTGATAATTTTTTCATAAGCGGCACTGTAACAAACCATGATCAAAGAACTGCAAACACCATAGTCATAATCGCAACTCTGTATGATAAAGAGGGCAAGGTTGTAGCTACAACAAAATCATACACAGAGCCAGAATATCTCAAAGCAGGCGGAATTACCCCATTTATTGTATTGATAGATGACAAATCTCAGTCACGAAAAGCAGTAGACTACTCTCTGATGGTAGAATCAGAAGAATACACCGCAGTTCCAGAGTTTCCACTTGGCTCTGGAATAATTCTGACATTATCTGTCATATCCTTTGTCATATTAACAAAAAGACCAAAATCTTTACAACAATCCCTTTTCGTATAAAGAATTCAAAGTGATTTCAAGTTCAGCAAGCAAAAGTTTTTTCTCTAACGATACTGGAGCATCAAAATGAATAGGAAATGTAATACTTAACATGTCTGCGTCTGTGTGTGAGACTCGAATTTTATGATCAGATTTTTTTTGATTTAAAATGTAGTCTTTCCATTTTGCGATGCGTTCTTTTATATCATCAATACGTCTTTGCAGATAATCTAACCCAATTTCTTGATCATTAAACACTTCAAATTTTATCATGGGCACCATTAGATATCCGCCTGGGATTGTTTCATGTTTTTTATGCATCTCTTCGATTATTTCATTTATTTTATGCTCAGGAAAGATATCACCGTATTCAGGATCAAAATACCCAGCTATGTGTTTATTTTCATCATATATCTTGAAATAACTTTCTTCACGTTCTAGTTTCCACTGCATAAGTTACGTGCCAAATCTACCAGTTAATAATTTTAAGACACTTTTGGCAGCGTGACAAGACATTTTCCACAAAAATAGTCTTTTCCCGTGTTAAAGATGGTAGAATTTTTACATTCTGGGCATGACTTGTTGATTCGAATTATTTCTACTGGCATGACACCAAATTTGCGATCTATCTAAAAAGAAACTGGGTCAACATTATGTTATCAAATTCTCTAAAATCAACTATTATAAGGAATAATCACCAAACCGTATCTCATTGGCACTACATCCTTCAATTATTGATTTTATTGAAAATCTCATCAATTATTACATAAGTGAAGCGTCGTCGTATAAGCAAATTGCCCAAATATATGCAGATGAGGTAGAAGACATTACTGCAGCAACAATTGGGATCATAATAGGCTGTGTATATTCAGGGTTTTTACAAACATACAAAAATCAACGACAGAACCCCAGTCTAGAAGACACCCAGGAATTTAACGAGATAATAAAGCACAGAGCTGCAGACATAAGAAAAGCAATTCTTGCTACCAAATCATAATACGCTAGAAATAAATTCTGACTATTTTAATGAAAAATAATGTCGGAAATAGTTCAATATAAAATACAACAACTAGTTGACAATGGTCAGACAGTTCAGATTTCACTTGTTGAAGATGTACAGCTTGAACCAATATCACAAAAGCAGTTAATGTTTGATGCGATAAACAAAAAGTTAGATCCTGAGCTAAAAGAACAAGTACTTCCTTTAATTGAGGCAATCATGCAATCACAACCAACTATTACAGTCAAAAGTTATGCCCAGACTGCAATAACTATAACCATGCCAAGACGAAGATATGAAAGAATGGGTAGTCCCAGAGTTGGAGAAAAATTGGAAATTAATATAAAAAATATTGTTTAAAGTAATTTTTCTATTTCAAACATCGAATGCAATGGTAAAGAACATGTAAAGTCTTTGCAGATATACACTGTTGTTTTGTTTTTATCAAATTCTTTTCCTGAAAAATAGTGGTATTTTTTCAGTTCATTAAGATAATCTTCTTTTGAGATGATTACGAGTATTGATTCAGGAATGAATTTCTTAGTTAGACCATCATAGATTTCATTATTGTTTGTGTTTAGCATTGTGATCTCCATTGGTTTTTGTATGTAAAGATATATCGTATTGAGAAGCTGACCAAAACCAAATGGATTTTCTGCCGCCATCATAGACAATGATTCCATAATCTTTGTGGAAACATCAAGAAATTTTTTGTCTTGTGTAAAATGATATAATTTCAAAAATGCGTGTGCCGCAATTGAGTTGCCTGACGGTAATGAAAGGTCATAGATGTTTTTTGTGCGAATGATTAATTTCTCGTGATCATCTGCTGTAAAAAAGAAATTATTTTCTTTCGGATCCCAAAAATGTTCTATTAGATAATCTGCATGTTGTAGGGCAAGTTGAATGTATTTTGCGGAGGGATCTACCTCAAAAACATCTAAGAGCGCATTTACAAAATACGCATAATCATCAAGATAGGCCTTTAGTTTTGCTTGACTGTCTTTGTACGTTCGTAAAAGCTTACCATTTATTGTTAATTTTTCTTCGATGAATTTTATACAATTTTTGGCTGCATGCAGGAATGGTTCCTGCCCACTTATTCTGTATCCTTTTGCAAACGCAGATATCATTAATCCATTCCAGCTAGTAAGAATTTTTTCATCTTTTCCTGGCGCAGTTCGTTTTGATCGTTCTGCAAAAAGTTTTTCGGAAGAATTTTTTATTATGTTGTTTACATCGTCTTCTGTTTTCCCAGATTGAAATACGACTGTCGATGTTCTAATGTTGTTGTTTAGTATATTGTATCCTTCAAAATTTCCACCATCAGTAACATCATAAAAAAGACAAAATACGTATGCATCTTTTCCTATGATTTCCTGGATTTGATTTTTTTTCCAAACATAATACTTTCCTTCCTTACCTTCAGAATCTGCATCTTGTGCAGAGTAGAATCCACCTTCAGGCGAGGTCATTTCATGCAATACATAGTAAAGTGTTTGATTTACAACTTCAAGATATTTTGGATCTTTTGTAATTTGGTATGCTTCTGCATATACCACAGGCAGTAAAGCATTGTCATATAGCATCTTTTCAAAATGTGGTACAAGCCATCTTGAATCTGTAGAATATCTATGAAACCCACCTCCAAGTTGATCATAAATCCCACCATTAGCCATTTTTGTAAGAGTTTTGAAAACAAATTCTTGGAATTTTGAAATACCAGAAAGTTTTGAATATCTTAACATAAAAGACATATTAGCTGCATTTGGAAACTTGGGTGCATTACCAAATCCTCCATTTATTGGATCACCCATCTGAAGTAAATTGATAGCTGCTTCGTCTAGGATTGATTTATCAATCTTTGATTTGGTTATGTTTGATTCTGTTTTTTGTAAAACGCTCATGAAATTATTTGTTGCAGCTTCAACATCAGATGGTTTTTCTTTGTATGATTGTGCAATCTGATGCAGTAAACTACCAAACCCTGGTTTACCATAGCTGTCAAGAACTGGAAAATATGTTCCTACATAGAATGGTTTTTGATCAGGGGTAAGAAATACACTAAGTGGCCATCCACCACTACCAGTAACTAATTGACAAACTTTTTGATAAATGTCATCAATGTCTGGTCTTTCTTCTCTGTCTACTTTGATGTTGACGAAATTCTCATTCATTATCTGTGCAATGTCTTCATTTTCAAAGGATTCGTGAGCCATGACATGGCACCAATGACATGCACTGTAACCTATGCTTAGAAAAATAGGTTTGTTCTCATCTTTTGCTTTTTTTAGTGCTTCTTCTCCCCACGTATACCATTTAACTGGATTATATGCATGTTGTAATAGGTATGGGCTAGTCTCTTTAATCAGATTATTAGCTTGCACCATATTCAAAGTGTTACTTGTCTATTTGTATGTAATTCAATTATAGTATCCTAAAATTCAATTGTTAAATAAAAGCAAGATTTTCTTTCAAACATGAATTGCAGGAGATGTCATCACACCGACCAAGCACATGAGACTACAAAAAATAGCCCATCACTTGTAAAAGCTGGAAAATGCTTAATTCCAAACTGCACCTGCAAACAATACCTTGACACTATAGAAGAAATCGATGAAGATTTACTTTAGGTACACAAATAAGATGGCCATTCCTGGTTTTGGTTCGATCAATTTTTCACCAGTGCTATTTACCATTTCAGTGGTCTGCTGTTTCATTTCCTCAAATTGTTTTGTTTTTTCATTCATCATGTTATCTGAAAAGAATGGGTCGTCAAGTAATGCTAAAAGAAGTAGACCAATAGCAGCAAGGGATCCAGCTACTGCGACCATAGACCAACCTACAGCTCTGTAATTATGAGGATCTTTCATTTGTTTCAAAGCAACGGGATCCTGAATTTAATCTTTTATTCATGTTATATCACTACATCATCATGCAATGTCCATGTTGTGGGGTAAAGATATGAAAATTCGCATGAACATGAAAAATACTACCTGATGAAATTCACACATGCGGTCTTAGCATACTGTTTTAAAGTGACGAATCTACTTTGTTTTCTACTTTAAAGATCTGCATCATGAGTAGATCCAATCCTTTTTTGATGTGTTCAAGTTCATTTAAAGAATGAATCTGAGTTTCAGCAAGTACACGTAAGACACCAATAATTGATTTTTGAGCATTATCTGTTGTAGATGCTTCAAGAGCATTGAGTCGGGACAATATAATATCTAATTCTTTTTGTACTTTCTGCCCTTTTGATTCGGATTTTGACATATAGATAATTTTCCGCGGGAATATATGAAGATAATCTAATGTGTTTTAAGAATTTAATCAGGAGATCCTGATTCTAGTAGTTTATGAGTCATAGTTGAGATGGCTCTATCAATTCTTGTAAACTGTTCTTTAATTTTTTTGTCTACCCGCCCTTTTGAACTTTCTTTAATAATTTCCAACCCCATTTTTATGATAGATAGATATTCAAGCAATTCTTGTGATTTGTACCTAAGAGGGTCTACACGTTCTGTTCTTTCAGATGGTTCAAATTGTAATGGATCTTTGTCATTTAAGTTTACTAGTGCATTCAACAAATCATTTGGTTCTTCTAGTTGCATCTGAATTATCTTCTAAACATAACTATTAAAATATGGTCTGCCAAAAATGAAAATCGATTCTAGTTCTAAGATAGAGTTAAAGGACATATAGTAAAAACAACTTTTGTGATTGAAGAAAAACTATGTACACTTGGAATTACACTTCCTAATCCCCCAAAGCCAGCTGGTTCGTACATACCAGTAGTGAGAACAGGGAATCTTGTTTTTGTGTCTGGTCAGATTCCAATAAGTGATGGCAAGGTACTCTATTCAGGCAAAGTCACAAAAGATTTGTCAATAGAAGATGCACAAAAAGCAGCTCGATTATGCATAATAAATGCACTTGCTCAACTAAAATCCGAATTTGGAAATTTGGATAAAATTTCAAAAATTGTTCGCATATCTGGTTTTGTAAATTCTCCTCCAGAGTTTACCGAACAGCCAAAAGTAATTAATGGTGCATCAGATTTACTTTTTGAAATTTTTGAAAAGAAAGGTCAGCATGCTAGAATTGCAGTAGGAGTTTCTAGTCTTCCACTAAACTCTGCTGTAGAAATAGATTTGATAGTTGAACTCACTTAAATTTTAAGTCAATATTATCGCTCTTAAGATACTTTGCGAGCCAATTCTTTTACTTTTTTCATGTTTCCAGTGTCATCACGTCTATCATCTATTGGTGTTTCCAAAATGATAGGAATTTTTTTTGCGTTGGCAAGTTTTATAACTTTACCAAGACCACCTGTACCAATATGGCCTAGTCCTAGATGCTCATGCCTGTCGATGTTGCATCCTAGTTCTCCCTTTGAATCGTTTAGATGGAATAATTTGATGTGTTTGAAACCTACTATTTCATCAAATTTCTTTAGTGTTAAAGAAGCAGCCTTTTCTGTTCGCATGTCATATCCTGCAGCAAACGCATGACAAGAATCAAAACATATTCCAAATCTATCTAAGGGCCTTAGGCGAAAGAAGATAGAGGCAATCTGCTCAAAGTCAGAGCCAACACTGTTTTTAAATCCTACATTATTTTCAAGAAGGAAAGTAACATCACTTGGTGTTTCTTTAGCAGCTTTTGTGAATGCCTTGACAACTGTTTCTATTCCTTTCTCTTCACCTATTCCTTTGTGGCTACCAAGATGAGCTACAAGATATGGGATTCCAAGCTTACTACATCTTTTGGCTTCGTCAATTAATGAATTCAATGATCTCATAAAAGGTACTGCCTCAGGCGAAGAAAAGTTTGGCAAATATGGCATGTGTGCAGCAGTTGCAAATCTATCAATCTTGCTTGTAACTAGCCTTTTTTTGAAATTTGTGATATCTTTTTTTGAAAGCGGTTTTGAGGTCCAACCACGCGGATTTCTTGTGAAAATCTGAAATGCAGTACACCCCATAGCAACAGCATTGTTGATCGAGCTATCAAGACCATTTGCAATAGAAACGTGCATGCCAACTTGCATAGACGATAATTTGTTTATACATGGTTTAAATTTCTATTGTTTTCCTGAAAGATCAGATAATTGAGGAATTCAGTTACTTTTTTCTCTAAAAAGACAGTCAGGTCTGTTCTGCGAATCATTTGTATTTTGGTCCTTGGGAAACATTATTGAAACCCAAGGTTGTTTTCAAATTATGAAGGATTAATTTGGTTTAATTCTCTTGGCTAGGTAATACAAATTGTTAATTTAGTTTTGAATTAAATTTTTTAAGAAATACTGAAATTTCGTCTTTTGGAATTACTGCCCCACATGCTTTGTCGTGTCCTCCCCCTGAACCTCCAAGTTCAGTAGCAAGAGCATTAACAATTTTCCCAAGATGTATTTTGCAATTTCTAGAACCGCGAATTGAAACAGCGTATATGCCATGATCTTCTCTCAATTTGTATGATACCCCAACATTTTTACCTGACATACCCAAAACAAAATTTACTACCATGCTTGCTCCAGAATCAGTCACTTCCATGTATGATAGGTTTTTCATCATCTTCATGTTGTCCTTTACTTTCTGAATCACACCAGAAATTTTTTCTGCTTGTATTCTAGCGTATTCAAAAGAATTTGGAATGTTATGAGGATATTTTGATTCACTTAGCTCATCAACAAGATATAACAGATATTCATTGTCTTTTTGATGACTAACTATTGTAAAAGTAAGAACTGTTGCTTCAAGTAAGACAAACTGTCTATCAAATTTCTGTAAAAGTTTAGAACCCAGAGGTCTGTCTTCCATGTAATCTGTAACGGCTGAGCATGCAGCTAGGAATGCACTATGATCGGTTAGTTTAGATTTGAATGCGTCATACACCTGAACAGTAGTGCATTCATTGACATTATGAATTAGTTTAACTTTTAGTGCTTGAATTTTCTTTTTTATTTTTTCATCCAAGTCATGATGATCAATGTATGTTACTGAGACTCGTTTTTTCCTAAGAGATGTAAGAAGTTCAATAAATTGATCCTGATTTGTCTTACTAAGACCTAGATCGCAAATATAGAGAGTCTTTAATGACTCATTATTTTTTAACAGTTCAAGCTCATTCATTAACCCAGGATAATCTACAAGTCTTGTTTCTCCACCAAAGGCTTGCCTGATTAATGATGCAGCCCCTATACCGTCTGCATCTTCTTTATGTGATACACATATGATTTTTGTTCGTGCCATGGAATAATCAATGGCATAACCACCCTCATTTAAACTAAAAACGATTTAGTGATTTTTCTTGACTGCATGTAAATTTTGAATTGAGAAACAAGATTTTGGTGACCAGCTACATCTTGCAATATTACACAATACATATCATAAAATGAAATTCCCAACAATCGTGCTTCCATGTCAAGTTTCCCAATTTCTTCTAGAATTTCTGCATCAGTAGAATTAATTACAAACTCATCAACGAGTTTGATAAAATCTCGTTCTAATTCTGTCATTTTTAGGTAATCTAAAAATTCTCCTATATGGATCAGAGTTGTTAGATTAGACAAATTGCTTAATTTTTAAATTAATTTTTGGCTTGAGTCTAGACAATTTTTTCGTATGACTTTAATATGCAGTTTTTGAAGTTAATCTAGTGGAGACAAAAAACATAGGTCTTCGTAACATAGAAGTAGCTGATACTAAGATTTCTGCAATTGACGGGATAAATGGCAAACTGATCTATCGAGGATACGACATTTTAGATTTGGTCAAAAAATCCACCTTTGAAGAAACTGCATGCATGTTACTCAATGATGATCTACCAACACAGGATATGCTAAATGACTTTTTCAATAATCTTATAGCATCACGTGAGATTCCTGAGGGAATTGAAAAAATCCTCAAAAATCTACCTAAAAACTCAAACCCCATGGATGTTCTCCAGTCCACAGTTTCAGCACTTGCATCATATGATACTAAAAAAACAGATGATCGCGATACTAATTATAACAGAGCAATTCAACTCATCGCAAAAATTCCCATAATTGTCGCATATTGGGATAGAATTCGAAATGGAAAAGAGTTAGTGAGACCTTCAAAAAAACTTAAACATGCAGGAAATTTCCTGTATATGCTAACTGGAAATGAGCCAGATGATGAACTGGCGAGGATTTTTGATATTTGTTTAATTTTGCATGCAGAGCATAGCTTTAATGCTTCAACTTTTGCTGCAAGAGAAGTTGTTTCTACAAGGGCACATATGTATGCAGCAGTAAGTGCTGCCATTGGAGCTCTAAGTGGCGAATTACACGGCGGGGCAAATTACCAAGTAATGCAGATGCTTCTAGATATAAAAACAGAAGATAGAGTTGAATCACGGATTAAGGAAAAACTTGCCCAAGGGAAAAAAATAATGGGAATGGGTCATGCAGTATACAAAACATTTGATCCTCGTGCCGAAGTTTTAAGAGAGTTATCAAGACGATTATCTGAAAAAACAGGTGAGCCATGGTTTAAGATCACAAAAAAAATTGAAGACATCACTGCAGAAGAGATGAAGAAGATAAAGGGTTCAGATATCTTTCCAAATGTTGATCTGTATAGTGCCTCTACATACTATATGCTAAATATTCCACCAGATCTGAATACACCAATTTTTGCAATATCCAGAGTCGCAGGATGGACATCGCACATCATTGAAGAAAAATTTGCAGAAGCTGCACCAAAGCCTATGCTTTACAGACCAAAAGCAGTCTATGTTGGAAAATATTGCGGCCCATCAGGTTGTGAATACATTCCACTTGAAAAAAGATTACACTAGTTTCTTGTCTCTAGCCATTCTCTGGCTTTGACATTTACATCATATTTGTGAAGTACGAAAAATACCATCTCGTAGAATGTAATTCCACGCTTTTGTGCTTCACTGTCAATCCATCTTAAACCGTCTGCAAGCTCTGAGTCATATTCAGAAAACTCAACCAATTCATCCACCATGTTTGTGAAGAAAGAGTGAGGTTCTAGCATCAGTACCAGATTTCTATTTTGGTTATTCAGCTCTGTATTCAAAATATATAGACTATCAACACGTTTTTGGTTGACATATGGAGCATGTCTATTTTTCTGATGGAGATCAAAAACGGATCTCATGGGTTATTCAAAATGAGAAAACCGCTGTTGAACAACATAGAGATCATGCAGAGAACTATTTAGATAGAGTATCAGTTGAACAATCAAAGTATATTGCACTTCATGTAGGAATATTTTGGTGCATTGGAAGATTCATAATAAAAAATGGCGACATCGTAAAAATCATGCTTGATTCAAAATCAATATACGATCATCTATCTAACAATACGATAAGTGCGGATTCTTTCATAGAAACAAGAACTAGTTTCATAAGACAACTAATGGAACAAAGAAAGTTAGTTATAAAATATGAATTAATTAAACCTGAACAAAATATTGCCACAAAAGCATTATCGCTTTAGCAATACGCCAATATCCATCAGATTTGTATGAGTGGGGCCTGTAAATACTATACCTTTGTATTTTTTTATAAAGTTATAAGAATCGTTTCTTGCCAAGAATTTTTTTACATCAGTAAGATTCACTTTGTTATTTAATATCGCTCCACATGCGTCAGTATTTCCATCTTTACCATCGGTTCCTATTGAAGCAACTGTAACATTTTGTTCTACATTTTGAATTTCTTCTAATATGTATAATACTAATTCTTGATTTCTGCCTCCTTTTCCTTTACCTTTCACCTTGACTGTAGATTCCCCCCCAAAAATAATACATGAATTGTGTTTTGCTTTCACAATAAGCTTTGCCAGGGTTTTTGCAATTTGTTTAACATCACCAGAAACGGGATAAATCGTTTTGTAAGTCAATTCAAAACTTTTTGATGTTTTTTCCATTGCATTTAAACAATTTTTGTTTGTAGCAATAATTTGATTTTTTATTTTCTGTTGTTTTGGCGTTTCTGGGATTTTCTTTTCAATACCAAGATGTATTCTTTTCAAAACATTGCCAGGCATAGATTTTAATAAATTGTATTTTTTTAGTATTTTTTCTGCGTCAGAAAATGTAGTTTTATCATAATATGTTGTTCCTGATGCAATAGATGTGATATCATCACCTATTACATCAGACATTACAAGTGAAATAGCGTCACATCTAAGATACTCCAGGATTCTACCCCCTTTTATTTTAGAAAGATGTTTTCTTACACAATTGATTTCCTCAATACTAGCACCACACTTGATAAGCAGATCTGTGACGACTCGTTTTTCATCAAGCGTTATTCCATTAGGTAATGATACAAGAGATGAACCGCCACCAGAAACTAGAAAGATTACAAGTTCGTTTTCTTTTCTTTCTTTTAGAAATTTTATAATTTTATTTGCTGCCTTGACACTTTTTTTATTTGGAATAGGATGACCCGCATAGATGATTTCGAATTTTTTTGTTTTCAATATGGAATTATATCCTTCTGGCATTACAACAATTCCGCCACTAATGTGAGTTAGTGATTTTGCTTCATTAGTCATAGAATCTGCAGCCTTTCCGAATGCAATAACAAAAATTCGGTCATATTTTGATAGAGATTTCGTGTATTTATCTACAGAAATCTGGTTTTTACGCACAAATTTTTGCATTACATTGTTAGGCAGTCCAGCCACCAGACCAGATTCCAATATTTTAAGTGTTACATGTTTGTCCTTATCAGTAGCAAGATCACTAAAATTCTTAATTATCATCTATCAAACACTGCAAGTAGTTTCTGATATTCTGTAAGGTATAATAATAATCACAAATCTACTTGCTAGCATGAATACAATAAGAATACCAAAGATAATTAAATTTGGAAAAAATGCACTTTCT
>Ga0209521_10002755_pt1 | contig 14318 bp, 27 predicted proteins | sample Rifsed19ft4_FD_184016 | JGI IMG/M metagenome (GOLD analysis project Ga0209521, IMG submission 184016) | Soil microbial communities from Rifle, Colorado, USA - sediment 19ft 4 (version 2) | ecosystem: Environmental > Terrestrial > Deep subsurface > Rock core/Sediment | place: Rifle, Colorado... | reverse complement strand
CCTGCGGAGGTGCGGGGCCTCAGGAACCACGTCAAGACTATCGACGCTGGCGACGACCACACCTGTGCGCTTACTGCCCGAGGCGGCGTGAAGTGCTGGGGCAGCAACTTCGCTGGCCAGCTCGGCGATGGGACGATCAGCGGTCACACGACTCCGCGGTACGTCGTTGGCCTGCACAGGGGAGTTACTTCAATAACTACGGGAAACAACTACACCTGCGCCGTGACCACGGGTGGCGGCGTCACGTGCTGGGGCATAGGCGAAGAAGGCCAGCTGGGCGTCTGGCCCGCGAACGACCTCAACCCCATTCCTCTCGATGTCGCCGAACTTGGAGCAGAGGCTGGCGCCGTGACCGCGGGCGGCTGGCATACGTGCGCGTTGACAGTAGAAGCGGGCGTCAAGTGCTGGGGGCTCAACACCCTCGGCCAGATCGGGGATGGGACGACCGATCAGCGCTTTATTCCTGTTGACGTCCTGGGCCTTGGAAGCGGGGTCGCCGCCATCGAAGCGGGAGAGCTGCACACTTGCGCCCTGACCACCGCTGGACGCGTCAAGTGTTGGGGGTCCAACCAGTTCGGCCAGCTCGGTGATGGGACGACTGCCACCCACAGCACGACGTAGGCCAGATTCTCGACAGTGCGGCGCGTCACATTCCCACCCGGAGCCACTCCGCGATCGTGCGGTGGACGTACCACATGCCCAACGCGAACAGGCAAAGCGCAGTCAAAAGTTGGAACAGAGAACGCATCACTCCTCCCTCGCCAGATCCAAGAACCGCTCCGCGGGTGGGTGCGCGAGGTAGCCGACCACCTTCTCGATCGACACCCGATCAACCATTCCGAGGACTATATTGCAGCGGCGACACAGAAGTCCGCGAACTCGGCCGGTCGCGTGATCGTGGTCAACGTCAAGCTCTTTACCGCCGTTCTCGTCCTCACAGATGGCGCACTGTGCTCCCTGCTCGCGTTTCAGTGCGTAGAAGTCTGCGGGAGCAAGGCCGTAAAGTCGCTTCCATGCAGTCTCGCGCTCGCGTTGTTGCCAGCCCGGATTCCGCTCGCGCCACCGACGGGTGGCCGCTGTCGCCTTGTCTCGATTGCGTTTGTTCCAGTCGTTGCCGCTGCTCATTATTCCTCGCGAGCTAGGTCCAAGAATTTCTCGGCACCTTGGTTTCCGCTGTTGGCTGTCGTGACGGCCCAGAGCCTATCCGTCATCTCTTTCGCCGCGCCTATCATTTGAGGGAAGAACTCTTGGAACGCGGCCTCGTCCACGAGCACGATCGAGGCCCGGTTGCCGCGGAACTCGCCCACGGCCGCGTTCTGCGCGACCGCATTCACCCGCGAGTCGGTCCGCGTCGCCACAATCTGGGCCTTCGCGATCTCCAGCGGCAGCGCCACCCGCACCCACTCGGGCATGCGCTCGTAGGGGCCGACGATCTTGTCCCGCATGAGCATCTCGGCCAGCTCCCGCTTCTGCTTCGAGATGAAGGCGAGACGCCCACGGCGGAACAAGATGAGATGCAGGATCAGCAGACAGCACAGGGTCGAGACTATCATCTGGCGCGACTTGTCCACGAGGACCACGCGCGCGTCCCCCATCAGGTCTTTCGTCAGCCTGAAGAGGTGGGGCTTCGCAGGAAATGGCTTGTAGGGGTGCTCCGCGTCCCCCTCGTCCTTGGTGTAGATGAGGGCGCGACCGTCGGTGTCGCGGCCTGTCAGGAAGTCCCACGGGTCGCGGGACCACTCGCGAAGCAGATCGCGGCGCTCCTCCATCGTGGCAGGGGGCTCGGCGGAGCGGACGCCCGCGTCCTCTTCGGGGAAGACGCCATCGAATAGGTCAGTCGGCCGGCGCTTCACTCGTCTTCACGACGGTAATCGGTCCGTAACTCGGGTCTGTCCGCAGCTCCGACTCTGGGGTTTTCACGACCCGAATCGTCGGCGGCATCTTCGTCACGTCCATACTGGCCTCGATCTGCTCCAGGGTCACGCCCTGTTGCACGAGCTTCCTGCGGTTGATGCTCGTGCGCTCGCTGGCCTTCACGTACTGCACAGTGACCGGGCCATAGACCCAGCCACCCTCCGGGGGCGCGGTCGCCTCCCCGAGCAGCGTGCCCTTGAGGCGGTCGCGGATCTCGTCTGCCTGAATCTTTATCCGCTCCGAGATGTCACGCAACTCCACAATCCGAGACGCGGCACCGGATGGGTCCGAACCAGGATCTCCGGGCACAAACATCCAGCGGCCGAACATGCGGTTCTCGTTCGCAAGCGCGTTCGCCTGTTCGGCAAGTGTGCCGATGGTGTCGCGCAGCTCGACGTACTGGGCGGCGAGGGTGGCGGGATCGCTGGTCATCGGCCGCTCCTCAGTAGAAGCCACCACAAGAGATAACCCTCGGGGTACAGAACATGATAAGACCTCAGAACCAGTGCGAACTTTCGCTCGATCATTTCCCCTCCCACGCGGTCAGCCGCGCCCGAACCCATGTTCGGAGTCGCAAGCATAGAGCCGCGGTGAATTCCCAACGGTGGTTGTGCTTCGCGTAGCAGTCCCAATACAGCCTGCCGCGTCGCACTACGCGATGCTGCCATACGAATTCGCTCATCGTTCCCCCTGTCTCATTTCCGGTGTTGGGACCAGGCCCTTCTCCTCGTGGTGATTCCTCTCACCCCAGTTCTTGAGCAGCAGCATGGCGTTGAAGATCACGCCGCAGAGAGCGTCGGTAATGTTGGCGCAGTCCGCGCTCTTGGGCTTGTAGCCCCGACTCATGAGCCACACGTCGAAAGCGTGGCGCAGCAGACTACGGTACGCTCGGCTGCTGGGCATCCCGCGCTGCCAGTTGTCGGAGTCGCGGGTCTTCCCATCCTTCTGCACCCGATGCCGCTCCATGTACTCGCAGTACGTCTGGACGACGCGCGGGTTCAGGAAGCCGGAGGGGTCGTAGAGGTTCTCGGCGGAGCGGGTAGAGCCGGTCCCGTACCGGATGGTGCCAGGCACGGGACGACAGGTCGGACAATTCTCATATGAACCGGAGTGAGAGCCATCACCGCGCTCCACGAAATCCGTCTTCCCACGTACCTCGGACCTTGCCGGCGCCTCCACGAGAAGCCGGTCTCGGTCAGGCCACTCAAGCGGGATTTCCATACTGACACCTCCATCCACAATCTACGACTCATCAGCCGAACTGTCCAGCACTTTCTCGTCGCGATGAAACTCAGCAGCATCAGTGGTCGCAGAACTGCGGCGGGTGGCCCGTCAGCCACTCGTGCAGCGCGGCTTTCCCGCGGTCCCACACGCCCCATCCGCTGCGGTGCGAACGACAGAAGTAGTGGTTGCAGAACTCGCACAGTTGCACGTCGTCCCGCGACCCGCAGACACAGCATCGCACTAGTACAGCTCCACCCCGGCATCCACAAGCGCGAGCCAGAAGCTCTCCGCGATCTTGTCCGCCAGCAGGCCCTCGTTCGCCCGGAGCGGCTCCTCTGCGTACTTGTCGTGCCGTGTGATCCCCCGCGCGACCGCGAAGTCGAGTGCCGCAGCCACCACGGCATGCGTGTTCACTCTCGCTCTGATGACTCGCCGATGCGCGCCCTTCCGAGCAGGAGCAGCAGCTTTGCCTTTTCTCGCCATCCCATCCTCCTCCAACGACGTGCGGTTTCCCGCCGTACTGCGGTCTCGCTCCATCCCGGATTCTCGGCGTGAATCAGCTCGTGGAGCAGCGTGTGCGCCGGCCACGGTCGCCGAGGGTCCACCCACACCGTGCGGCCCTGCTGCATTCCGCGCGCCCCGTGCCGTCCGAGAGGCGCGAGCACGATCCGCAACGCCGGCCGAGGCCCGTTCATCTACTTCACCGTGACGCGAGCACGCTGAGTCGAGATCGTCTTCCCGCGCGCGCTCAGCCGGACCCCGATCTCCCACTCCTCTCCTCGCGGATGAGGCGGGACGCAGACTTGGCGAGTCCACCGTCGCGGGAAGCCGGGAATCGTACACTCGCACGGGTTGCGGTCGATCACCCGCCCCCCGAGCGGGTCCGTGTGCCAATCGAGCGTGCACTCTGGACCGCGGGCGGGCTGGCACTCCCAGCGCACGTCGAATGGCGGGCAGTCCGACTCCTCAGCCGACACGGTGCCGTCGGGCCACTGCCACTCCACTCGTGGGCAGTACCACGCTTCGACCTCGGGGCCACGGATCTCCGCGACGAAGAGCACCTGGGAGCAGCCGACTCCGGGATTGGCAATCGAAATTCGGGGAGATGCGCGCAGGACGAGAGACGGGCGCGTCAGATCAGCGGCGAGAAGCAGCGCGAGAAACGGGCTCACCGGAACTCTCTCCACGTCCGCCACGCGACATAGGCGCGTACCCAAGTGCCCGCGACTCCGAGCGCGGTGAGAATGACGAGTGCCCACTGGATGCCGGGGCTCATGACAGCACCTCGTAATCTTCAATCACGTAGCGGCCGTAGTGCGGCGCGTTCACTTTCTCTTGCATTCGTGCTTTGGCTATCTCCTCGGTCGCACACACGGCAGAAACCTCGCTTTCCCCGAGCGGCCACGTCAGTATGATGATCCACACGCGCGTCATGACGCCTGCACCACAGTCGCGCGCGGCGTCCGCTCCGAGATCGCAGCCCGTGCCCACTTCCCGCAAGCGTTGCACTGGAAGCGGCGATAGGCCCGCGTCATCGCGTAGTAGAGACGGGGATAGACGTGCAGGTCGGCCGAGCCGCACGCGGGGTTGACGCAGCGCTCGTCGCCCGAGTAGAGAGCGCGGTTCGGCTGCTTGATCCAAGGCGCGATCACCTCGTATAAGTCCCTGAGAAGGCGCACGTCGTGCTTGTTGTAACGCGCCATCTTGCGCCACGCGGCGGGATCGTTCTGCTCGGCGCACGCCCGCCACAGCGGGAATCCCTCGTGCTCCAGCTTGCGCCCGAGCCCGAGCTGTTTGCAGAGCCAGTCAAGCTTGTTCGAGCTGAAGGCCGCAACCTTCTTGAGTTCGCGCTTCGTGTCCACGACCTTGTAGGGTGCGGGCGGTGTGAAGCCGTGGACGATAAGCCGCGTGTTGATCTTCTTGATGTCGAAGTCCACTCCGTTGTGGGCGACAATGATGTCGGCCTCGTCCATGAGAGCGTGGATTGTCTTCGCGAGTCGGCGGTCGTCGCCGTGCTTGCGGCCCTCGATCGTCTCGCACACGACCGGCCCCGCCTTGTACCAACGATGGGCGACACTGAGCATGAACCAGTGCTCTTTGATCGCGATGGCATTGGCGTCATACACTGACCACACGTATGCGACATCCGGGAACGTTTCTATGTCCAACAGAAGAATGCGCGGCTTGCCGGCGCTCATACTAGCTCGCTCCAATTCGCGCCCGTCGCCCACTCGGTCTTCAGCACAACCCCTCCTCGTTTGGCCACCATCGTGGCAGCCAGCTCCGGTACCACGTCGGGATTCCTCGTCTGGCCCACAAGCTCGTCATGGATCTGCAAGAGCGGCTCGAAGTCCCCAGCCTCGGCTCGCGGCCACACCGCCAGCATACCGCGCTTCATGTCCTCCTGGGAAGTCCCTTGGATGAGATGGTTGAACGCCTGACGCTCCGACTCCTCCCGCATCTTGGACTGCGGATAGCGGCGCCCGGTATAGAGGAGCGCGGGCAGGAAGCGGCGCCGCCCCAGTTCGGTGGTGGCCCAGCCGCCCGCGGCTCTGGCCTCGGCACAGGTTCGCGCCACCAAGGCGCGCACACCCTCGTATCGTAGGAACCACCGGGTGCGTAGAGCACAGCACTCCTCGACGCTGAATCGGGGCTGCATCGGCGTCCCGCACCCCCACCGCAGCATCTCCTCAAAGAGCTTTTGGTCCCCGATGCCGTACATGACGCCGAGAGTGACGATCTTGGCCGGGAGGCGATAGGTGGTCCTCCACTCGGGCGTGTCCTCGGCCTCGACCCCGAACAGCGCGCACGCCGTCTCGGTGTAGATGTCGCGCTCCTCACGGTAGATCGTGAGCAGAGCCGGGTCTTGGCTGAAGGCCGCCGCGTTCCGCATCTCGATCTGCGAGTAGTCGACGCTGAACATGGTGTAACCCGGGTCTGCCACGAAGCATGCCCGGAGCGCCTTGCCCCAGTCGTCCCGCACCGGGAAGGCCATCAGATTGGGGCTGTCCCACTGGGTGTAGCCCTCCTTGCTCGCGCGCTCCCGGCCGCACGCCAGCCGCCCGCTCGGGACGCGGGTCGGCTTCCACCGCGGGTGGACGCGGCCATCGAAGCGGGAGTAGCCGCGGGTGGGCTCGATGTAGGAGGAGACCACCTTCTGGAGCCCGCGATACTCCAGAGTGAGGTCGATGACCGGGCTGACGTGCAGCTTCAGGTCGCGCTCGGCGGTCGATAGTCGGTCGCGACCCCGCGTGAGCTTGCCCGTGATGCCCTCCTCTTCCATCCACTCGGCTACTTGGACGCCCGAGTTAGGGTTGATGGGGTGCCCAACGATTTGCTCCAACTCGGCAATCACCTCGAACATGCGAGTTGTGGCCTTGCGCTGGAGGACGTCGAGCGCCCCCTGATCGACGAGGAGGCCGCGCTGCGTCATGCGGTGAAGCATGGGCCAGACGGCGTAGTCGAGGGTCTCAACGGGGATCACAGCACCTCTCGCAGCCGCAGCGTCTCCACCGCGTCCTCGATTGCATACGCTTCTGCCACCTCCCGAGGGACATAGCGCAGGCTCGGCCCCCCGAACCCCAGCCGCTCCGCGAGCGTCTCCGCATTCCCCAGCACGCGCTTGATGGGCTTCGCCACCTCCTCGACCACGGTCTTGCACACCTTCGACACCCCGCCACGCTTCAGCGGCCGGTGGACCACGCTCGTGTGCGCGGCCACGAAGCCCTCCGCGTACGCCTTGACCATCTCCTCCCAGTAGGGCCGCACCACGTCGTCGTAGTCGCGCATCTTGACTCCGAGGTGCTTCCATGCTAGGGCCTTGAGGCTCTGAGGTTCACAGGTGCGGATGTAGGCGCGCTCCATGGTGTCTTCAAAGGGCACCCGCCACGGGTCAACCACCCCCATCGCCTCGACCACGCGCCAGTCCCAGAGGGCGTTGTGCCAGATGATCGTCGTGTCCCCGTCCATGACCGTATCCTGCCACCAGGCAGGGACATGCTTGGGGTAGACCGCGCCCGAGTACAGTAGCCCAATGTCATTCCAACACGCGAACGTGAGCATGATGGGGTCGTTGGGCCAGCCTTCGGTGTCGATCGCGACCCAGCGCGGATCCGACACCCGTGTCACTATCGGGTCCTGTCGCCACGCCTCGATCGCCTTCGCCGTCCATCCGAGCTTGCCCTCCCCGCCTCCACGCAGCGCAGCCGCCGGGTGGAAGCACGGCACCACAGTCCATCCCCGCTCAGGATGGGGGTCCACCCACACCATCCCGTTGCAGGCATCCATCGTCGTGAAGGCGTCGCCCATGAGCGCGCGGGCCGCAAGGCTCCCCACCGCGAGCACCCGCTTGGGCTGCGCGATCCACGTCAACTCTTCCAGCAGCTCGGCGCGGCAGGACTCGAACTCGGCAGGCGAAAGCTTCTTGTCCGAGGGTAGCGTGTCGTCCAGCCTGTGCTTGCAGAGGTTGGTGATCCAGCACTGGGCGCGGGAGACGCCAGCGAAGCGCGTGACGAGCGGCCACAGCAGCTCGCCCGACTGGCCGACGAAGCCCGAGTTGGCCTCGATCTCGTCGGCGCCTGGACCCTCGCCTACCACCGCCCACTTGGTTGGGGCGGCGCCGCTAGGGTCACAGCGCTGACTTAGGTCCACCAGACTACCTCTTGGCACCCGACACGGATGCGGCACCCTCCGTTCATAGCCACACTACCGTCCCGCAGCCATTGCACACTTTGCACCACCAGTACGGCACGTCAGTCCTCACGACCCACAGATGCAGGTGGCGTGCCTTCGTCTTCCGCGACCCGGCGCCGCAGCCACGCCGGGGGTGAGTGGCGCCACACCTCCGGCAGAGCACGCCCTGTCTCGAATCGGAACTGACTCGCGATGGCGTTGAGCGTCGGCCTCTGGTTGCAGTCACGCATCACCTCCACGATCTCGCGGACGCGGGCCTCGTCGGTCAAAGTCGTCACGGCTTCTTACCTCTCCGCAGCGCATACCAGACTTCCGCAGCCATGGCGCGTGTGTTGCACCAGCACTCCCATGCCCATTCCAACTCGCAGAAGTGGTCATGCATCAGTTCCCTCTGGCTTCTCCTGCGCCGGCTGCCGACCGTGGATTAAGCAGGTGAGACTCCTGCCACAGGTACACAGTGGGTGTTGCGCCGGCTGCTCCCGGGCGGCGAGAGCGGCACGAATCTCCTTGACATACGATGCGTCATCGTCGTAGAGGGCGATCACTTCCGCCACCCGCGCGAGCTTGGCCTCGGCCTGCTCGGCGCGCTGCTCGATCCCCTGCAACCGCTGCGTCTCTGTCACGAGACCGTCTGCCCACTTCGAGAGCTGATCCATCTCCCGGTTTGTCGCCATCACTCGTCCCTCCCTCTGTGGCGCCTGAAGTACTTTTCGTTCCTCTTCTGGGTTCTCGCTCTCGCGTCCCGAAACACCAACTCCGAGAACTTCCGGCAAGCGACAGTGAGCCTCCACTCCTCGACATCCTCCCCGAGTATGTACTTGTAGGCGTCGTTCATGGGACTTGGGTCTCGCACATCGGACACAGCGCCCACATGTGCCCAAGCGGCGTTGTCCATGCCGCATCGATCCCCGGGCCGCACCCATCGTTGGCGTGGATCCAGCCGTCGCCGCACGCGGGACAGATGTGGCGATGGTCCTGCTCGCTCGTCTCGCTCAGCGATTCGTCAGACATCGCGTCGCCCTCCCCTCGCACAGCGCCCCCGTCATCGGCGCCGGATACGTCGGCTCCGCTCCCATGTGCTTCGTGCAGCACCAGTGCGAGATGTCGTGCAGGTAGTAGATGGCGTGCGCAACTTCGTGGGCGGCCACGCCGGACGCAGTTTGGCCGCCGGGCGTCGGCACGAGCTGCACGTAGCGCTCGATGTTGGGACGGTAGTAGTAGGCCACACCCGCCTCGTACCACCCAGCCGGGTTGAGACTCGTGAGCCCCGGGTGCATCCGGCTCGTGATCTCGCCCCGCACGTTGACACCGAGCTGGGCCGCCCATCGCGCAGTGTTGTCCACGAGCGCCATCTCGACCGCGGAGAACTCCTCGTCAGGCTCGGTCGGATAGGCCGACGCGCATCCTGTCAGCAGCGCCGCCGCGGCCGCGATCGAGAGCAGCCCGATGGTCCAAGCGATCAGCTCGTCGCGGATGTCGCGTCTCATTTGCCGAACGCCGTCAAGTAGGCCGCGCGGAACTCTGGACCGATGTCGCCGTGGATGCCACTCAAATGCTCAATAATCATCGCCCGCGCATCCTTGTCGCCCCACGTCTCGCGCCGCCGCGCCACCGTCCGCGCCGCGATCCGCATTACCAACAGCTCGAATGGTTCCACGTTCGCCTCCGCTACGGAATGTAGGCCCCCAATGGGGGTCTGTCAAGCGAATTCGTACAGAGCGCCCGCACGTCTGGCCGCCACGGCGCCGCGAGCCGCAGGTCCGCGCAGTATCGCCTGTCCCAGATCGCGAGCAGCATCGCCTGCTGCGTCGCGTGCGGCGATCTGGTCTCCACTCGGTCTGTCGCCCACTCCAGGCTCGCGGGCGTCTGTCGCGCCTTGAGATACAGCTCCACCACGTCCCCACCCACTGGGCTCCACATCTCAATCGCCGCCTGCATTGCGGGGAAGTCGGCCGCAATCGCCGCAGCTCTCGACTGCGCGAGCTGCGCGGCCCCGACGACGAGCGCCACCGCCGCCGCTGCCCACCCTACCCACCTGCTCACGCGCCGTGGACGGCTGTGCAGCGTGTACCCCAGCAGCGCGGCAAACCCCACCGCCCCCCACAGCATCTCGAACATGGTCAGGCCGAAGGCGCAATAAGCAGCAATGGCCATTCGCTCGGGCAGCCCGGCCCGACGCCACGCGCCAATCACAACCGCGAGCCAGCCGGCGACCCCAACCAGCCCCCACTCGATCGCCCTGTCGAGCACGAGGGCGTGCGCCCGGTCATGCCATACCTCGCCGGTCGGCGTGACCCCCCGCCAGAAGGTGTCCCACACGAACGGGAACCCTTCCGCTCCCCAGCCCAGCGGCTCGGCCCAGATGCCGTGCAGAGCGACCCTTCCCAATTCGAGTCGAATCATTCCCGAATCGGGTATTGGAATCGCAAAGAGGGTAATAGAAAGTCCAATTGCCCCTATCAGCCCCGCCCACGGCCACCGCCGAAGCACCAGAACGCCGAATGCGGCCACGAGCGCGACCCCGATGCCCTTAGACCCTGTGGCTGCCGCTGCGAGGGCCAGGACGGTCGCCACGGCTCTCCAGCCGGCCCTCCAGGCTCCCCACACCCCCACAAGCAGCAGCGGCGCGAGATATAGGGGGTTGCCAGTCGAGCCCACAAGTCGACCATTCACCCACCCTATCGGCGTGAATCCCCAAGCGGCAGCCATGAGCGCAGCTAATGCCACCCACCGCACGAGCTTCGCCCTCGGCACCGCGGCGAGCACCAGCGCCAGCACGACGTAGTGCGCGGTCTGCCACGCGCCCTCCTGACGGTTGTGGGTCGACCAGAGCGCCCGCCACGGGTCGGGAGCGGCGAGTACGCTCCACGCCACACCCGCGATCCAGAGAATGATCCCCCAACGTACTAGGGGGTTGCGGAGCCACGCGACGCCGACTGTGAGCGCGAGACAAGTCGCGACACGGAACACCGCGTGGGCCATGTCGCTTGGGGGGTAGAGGGTGCCCGGCACCCACAGCGCGACCGCGAGCAGGGCCACGCGCCACACGGTCTAGAACTCGCGCGCCCAGATTACGGCAGCCAGTCGCTCGTCCTCACCGGATACGCAGTCTTCGTCCGTGTACCACGCTGCGGCAAGCCAGTGCCCATCGGACGTAATGCGGTCGTAGGGCTTGAACACGAGGGTTACGCCGTCTGCAAGCTGGTACACCAGCTCGGTCACGCGATTCACAAGCACCTCTTCACCCTCATCTCGCGTCTCCCAAATAGGCGCGCGTCGCGGTGGTGGTAGTAGAACACGTCCAGCTTCAGCCCCTTGATCGCGCCTCCCACGTCCTGCACCCAGCGCTTCCCCAGCCCCGCGATCTCCAAGCAGGTGCCGATTGGCCACACGCGCGGGTCAGCCGCGACCGTCGTCCCTTGGTGCGGCGTCCAACCAGACTTTGTTCTCCCGCCCGCCCATTGTTCACAACAGCGTGAACATGGGCAATACGCGCTCACGTTGTGGACTTGCCACGCGCGACTCCCGCCGCGCCCTTCTCGGTCCGCGGCCTGCGCTTCACGCCCCGCTTCTCCCGCGCCCGCACCGCGTCCCACACCTTGCGCGCCGTCACCTTGCCCACCCCAGGCACTTCGGCAAGCCGCACTGTCCCCGTCTCGAACACCTCCAGCGCGCTCGGGTATTCGCCCACCGTCCCAAGCGTCTCCACGATGGAAGAGGCGCGCGTATTCCCAACCCCAGGCAACAAGCACGCCACCTTGAGCGCGAGCGGCGGCTCCGCATACGGATTCTCCCACAGCGGCGGCGGGACGAACCACGCTTTGTGCGCTCTGTGCTCCTCCCACGCCTGGAACGTCCACCAGTAGTAGAGCGACCGCAGCCACAAGGCCGACTCCGCTGGACACGAGGTATGCCACAGCAGCGCGCCACCACACTGAGTCATCGTCATGAGCCACGCGACCACCTCCGGGTATGTGAAGCCGCCGTCAGCCTCACGCCATTTCGCGATGTCGTGCTCGGTATTGTACGCGGTCGCCACCTCGACCTTGCCCGACTGCCCGATGCGTATGCGCCCCTCGATGAGCAACCAGCTCACATGGAACTCGCGCCGCATGCCGCGGAGCTGCTCAGCGAACCGGCCCGAGCGGATGCATGCGAGCACGTCGGGCCAGAGCTTGTACTCGACGCCCACGACCGTGCCGTCGATGCCGATGATCTCGATGTCGCCCGCGGGCAGCCGCTCCTCGCGCACCGTGCAGCCGAGTTTGCGAAGCGGCTCGACCAGATCGTGCGACCCAGCCCGATCGTCGATTCTGAGAGCACAATCAAAACGTTCCAGCTCCGCCTTGGGCGTCGGGCTAGGCATCTACTTCGACCAGTCCACGCCCGGCACCGCGAGCGTGCAGAGCGTCTGCCAATCCGCGCCCTCAATCGTCTCCCCTTCCAGTGGCTTGTTGTCGCGGCACTTCAGCACCGTGGCCTCGAAGCGGCCCACGACTCCGAGCGCGGCATTCGGCGTGACCCATCGCTGCTCAATCGCCATCTGCACTCGGTTGTCCACGTTGTCCATCCCGATGCGCTCGTACACGCCGGCCTTCTTGTAAGGTTTGCCCTCTGCGCTTCGCGCCCACTGGGTCGTCAGGTGGTGAATGAGCGTCAGGTTCACGCTCGACTTGTAGGCCGCGCGAATCAGCCCGAGGAACTCTTCCTCGGCCATCGCATACGTATCGTCCTTACGCGCGATTCTCTGCCCTTGCCACGCAGTCGAGAAGGTGTCCACCACGACTGACCGATACTTGCCCTCCGTGATGGCCCGGCGGTAGTCAGCCAGGAACCGCGCCATCTCGGCCTTGACGAGCTGCTGGACCCGCGCCTCGCTCTCTCCCAGGAACGCGCCTTCCATCGTGTCGTAGGACGCGATGTCCACCCCTTCGAGCACGTCAGCCGGCAGCCCCTCAGCTCCCCAGTCGAAGTCGAGTAGAAGCACGGGCCGCGGCACGCCTTTGAGAGCAAGGAACGACTTGCCCACGGAGGTGAGCCCCTGCGTGCTCAGGATCATGCGCGGCTGGCGTTCGATCATCGCTCGCTCTGTTTCCAAGACGCTGCGCACCAGAAAGCCGCGGTGATCCAGCCCACTGCGGCGCCATCAGGTATGTGGGTAGCTGCAGAGAGTATGCAAAGAGCCAACCCCACCATGTGTAACGCCCGAACGAGTGTCATGACTCCTCCCTCACGGCATCCAAGGCCAACAGCACCTGAAATGCCAGATCGATCAACTCGACCGCGCTCAGATTGCCGAAACGCGACTTGAGCACGCTGATTACGGCTTCGACACGTGCCTTGTGCAGTTCGAGCGGGCTCACGATTCCTCCCCCGCGTCCTCACGCTTCGCCAGAACGAGCGGCACCGCCACGAGCCCCGTGTGTGGCCCCACCTCGGTACCCAGCGTCTTCGTGCCGATGATGCCCGCCGGCCCGTTGAGCAGCACCACGTCGCCCTCGGCCAGCGTCTTGACCTCCTCCCCGACTGCCAGTACGGTTGCCAGGCCGTTGTACTGCACGTCACCCGACAGCTCCAACATCGAGCCTACCGTATGCAGGCGCACCAGCGCGTACTTCCCGAGCGGCTTCCAGCTCATTTCATCCCTCTCTTACTTGCCTTGCGGCGGATCACCCACCGCCCAACGAATGTTTCCGGCCCGCCCGGGCAGAATTCCCACGCCATGCCGGTCTTCTCCAGAGCAGTCCAGTCCGCGACCGTGGCGCGCGTCTTGACAGCCCTGTGCTTACGGCGCTTGTGTGACTGGTGACGAGACATTAGCGTGCCCCCATCCGGTCCCGATGCGCCAACACAACGCACCAGTTTTCGGTCAACTCATCGGCGCTCCACGTCACCTCGGTCGTGAGCGCCTTCGGGCCGCCCGCGCCCTTGTAGTCGCCACGCACCCACAGCACCTCGAAGCGGCACGTCGCGTCGCCTTCGGGCAGCAAGCCAGACACCTGTGCGGCAGCCGCATACGCCTTCTCGGCCATGATCCAGAGCCAGAAGTTGTCCTCGAAGTCTTCGAGGGTCGCGGCCTTGCCCTGGCTGCGCCAAGTGAGCTTCCACGAGTAGAGCGGGCCTGTTGGTGGCGAGGCCACAATGCACGTAACCATATCCGGACGAGAGATAGCCGGCGCCCTCCCGATTCCGTCCGGCGTCATGTGGATCCCGTCGCGCACGAGCTTGACTTGGCGCACGAGGTTCGACCGGAGCGCCCGCATCATGCGCTTGAAGGCCAGCTCCATCGCGTCTTCAAACCCCATGCCCGCGAGCGTGTACTCGACCGCAGCTTCCCACAGGAACCCGCACTGCGCCCGCAGCCACGGCTGCTCGCCGGGGATGTCGCCCACCTTCTCGCCGGCCGCGATCTTTATGGCCTTGAGAACCTGCCCCAGATGCAGCTCGGCGCCGCGCCCAGTCCCCATCGGCTGTAACGCGGCGTCGAG
>Ga0209521_10002753_pt1 | contig 14322 bp, 16 predicted proteins | sample Rifsed19ft4_FD_184016 | JGI IMG/M metagenome (GOLD analysis project Ga0209521, IMG submission 184016) | Soil microbial communities from Rifle, Colorado, USA - sediment 19ft 4 (version 2) | ecosystem: Environmental > Terrestrial > Deep subsurface > Rock core/Sediment | place: Rifle, Colorado... | reverse complement strand
CGTTTTTCTCTCAAAGTGCCAAATTGCTATCCGCACCCCGCCTGCGGCGGGGCCACACAATTTGCGGCAGCTTTTCGAGACTCACTCGCTTTACGCCGTGCTCACAGTCGCCTTTTAAGCAACCTAACGATAAAATAATTTATAATTATGCCCCAGGCTCAATTAGTTCCAAGATTCTCAAAATAACCAACTTCGGTCTGATTTCTTCCATTCTATTTATAACCTTCTAACCATCCAACCATTTAACGGCCTTAACTATTCTTCAATTACATGCTCAAAAAGCAAGAAAGAAACCGCCATAAAAATTATATCAAATGCTATCAGTAAGTTAAGCCAGGGGGCTCCCCGAGCCCATGGTTTACCCTGAAGAATCAGGCTTGTCGTTTTAACTGCGGCTATTATTACCGGCACCATTACCGGGAATAAAAGGATAGGGAGCATAACCTCTCTCATCCTGGTGTTTACCGACATAGCCGAAAAAATCGTGCCCACGGCCGCGAACCCGATCGTTCCTAACATGATTACTAAAATCAACGGAAAAATGAAGGGACCAAAAGAATAGTTGAAAAATACCGCAAAAACCGGGATTGTCACCGCTTCTACCACAAACATAAATATAATGTTGCCAAAGGCCTTTCCAAGATAAATAGCCGATCTATCCACCGGAGTAAGCATCAAACCCAGAATGGATTCTTTCTCCTTCTCAATGATAAAAGAGCGGTTGAGCCCCAAGACTCCGGCAAACGCGAAGGCTACCCAGAGAACGCCCGGAGCAATTTGGTTAACATTTTCTTTTCGGAGTTCAAAAGTGAAATTAAAAATAATCATCGATAGGAGAGCAAAAACAAACATGGAAGAGAACATTTCTTTGGTTCTAAGTTCCAGCATTATATCTTTCCATAAAATTGCACCAACTTTTTTAAAAAACTTCACTTACTCCTCGCCCACATAGCTAAAGTAAATTTTCTTAAATTGCTCAATATTTAGATTATCAACTAATTCTTCATAAACGATGTTTCCCCTGTGAAGAATGGTGATTCGGTCGGAAAGCTCGAGTCCCTCTGAGATATTATGGGTTGTCATAATACTGGTCCGTCCCTCGTCATGGAATCTTCTTAAATAGCCTTGGAGAATTTGAGCGGCGTGTTGATCAAGGCCTGTAAAGGGCTCATCGAGAAAGAGAAGTTGCGGCCGATTAATCAAGGCCCTAGCAATGGACAGCCTCTGTTGCATTCCCCGGGAAAAATTCCTGACTAAATCATGCATCCTTTCCTTTAAGCCTACTTCCTCAATAATTTGGTGCGCTCTGTTCTCGAGATGATTAATATCATACATTCGGCCAAAAAAAATTATGTTCTCATAGGCTGACAGATTCTCATAAAGGTAGGGTTGATGGGAAACCAGACCAATAGTTCTTCGGATGTCTTCTCCCTCTTCCTTGACATCGTAGCCGTTAATCACTACTTTTCCGGAAGTAGATTTGATAAGAGTTGATAAAATTTTTATTAAAGTGGTCTTGCCGGCGCCATTTGGACCAAAAATGGTTAAAAACTCGCCTTTTTTAATTTTTAAATTAATCCCTTTCAGGGCGTGGAAATGGCCAAAAGCCTTGGTTAGATCTTCGATTTCCACCATAGAATCATTCGCGCTCGAAGCTTTTTCCACTTTTCCCTCTACTGTTATTTCTTCCTCAATTTTTCGGTGACCTCTACCAACTTTCTTTTTCGCTCCGATCGTTCCCGTTTATAGTCGTCTGATGAGATACCGCCCGTTTCGAATTTGTCATCAAGCGCGGCTATCGTCAAAAGAAGACTCTTCTGCTCTCTTTCTAAATCAAGCATTGGATCCGCGGCAGTTCGACCCACTTCTTGAGCGTCTCTTCGGGCCCTTCTCATTTTCTTGCGAAGAAACGGAAAACTTAAACCACCGATAATAAGCAGCGTAATAAGAAAATAGGCTATCCACTGAAAAACTCCTTGACCGGTAGGAACGCCCGATATCTCAGCCGTTAGTGACCTGCCGGGCTTTAGGTTTTGCCCGGAAAAATGGAGATAATCCGTTCCTTCTTCTCCTTTTGATGTTCCTTGTGAAGTTAAAGTTGAGCTTGAGACTTTCAGTCCTTTGTTTGCGACAAACAGCGAGAAATCAGGGGTTTCATAATCGATAGGTCTTTTAAAAACAAATTCTGAAGAGCCGGTCTCCAATTCGTATGAATACAACACTTGTCTTTGCCCCGGTGTTATCGGCATCGTATCTTTAAAACCATCATCACCCATTACCGCGAAGGCATCAAATACGCCCTGTTCATGCTTGAGTTCATGGGCACGTGAAGGCAAAGAGAAGTTGAGTGTTTCTTTCTTTCCCGGTTCTAGCTCCTTAGAACCAATAACAGTCTTATCACCAGTGTTCTCAAAGAGCAGAATCTCCTTAACCGTGAGCATTTTTGACTCTTTTACATCGATTACAATGTGATGGAGTTTAAGCTTTACATCCTTGGAGCTTTCGGTTAGCTCATATACACTGATATCAGCTGTTTTTTCCTTTTCATTTTCCTTAAATACCAAGGGATCGCTAAAATATTCAACTTTCTTGTATTGTAATAAGACGTAGTAGGTTTCATTTTTTTCTTTGGTAAGATTTTTAAATTCAAAATTACCGGACTCGTCAGCCTCTGCCTGCAGGTCCTCTTTTTGATTCTTATCCACAAATTTCCTCAAAGTAACCTTCAAACCTGGCACCACCTTTTCCCCGCCGGTCTTATTAACCACTTTTCCTTTTATAACGCCGTCTGCCGCCTGTCCTAAGGAAACCAGAGGCAAAATCAATACAAATATTAAAATCGCCCCCCCAATTAAGGGATTTCGCGCTAATTTCACTTGCAACCTCCTACTTCTTAAAACCCGTGTAAGAATTTAGACCTAAAGTTTTTGACCACAACTTTGGCAAAACTTGTCCCCTTTCGCATGTGAGGCTCCGCAATTGGAACAAATTAAACCCAGGACCACCCCGCAACTGGCGCAAAACTTATCCCCCGCGGAGTAAGGAGTTTGACACCGAGGACAGGCCAATACATCTTTTTTTTCTTCCTGCGCCGAAGATTTTTTTCGTAACGCCTTGATCTCTTTCTCCACCTCGTCCTCTAGACTCTCTTCCCCACCTATTTTTTCCTCTTCCTTAAGCAGTGAAACAGCCTGTTCCTTAAACTTATCTTTGAGACTTAAGTAATCCTCCTCGGTCAGTTTTCCGGTTTGATAATCAAAATCTAAATCCTTAATAGCCGTATAAACTCTCTCTTTTTGAGACAAAAGCTCTTGTTCCTCCTCGTCTACCGCGACGGCCGATCGACTTCCCCAAATCAAAGGGTAGACAACAAAAGCTGATGCAGCTAGGACAACCAGTACCTCGATTGCAGTTATCATCTTTGCTCCTTTACCTCCAACTGAATAGGCCAGCGCCTATTTTTATTTTAATTCCCATTTAAAAACACGTTCCGGGACACCATAGACATTTTTAATGGTCAGTTCCATAAATTTAGTTTTCTCCTTAAGCTTAGGAAAACTTAATGCGCCTGACCGGTGATGCCCCTCGGGAGGATCACCCTCCCACTTAAGAGGTTCATAAAGAGCGCCATTAGCGTCTTTTAAAACAGATATTTTGGTTAGATCAAAATCTAGGTCGCCTTGATGCGTATTTATTGAAACATCAAACTTCACAGGCTCTTCAAAACCGAAAGAAACCGGTTTAATCTCAAAGGTCACTCCGTTTTCGTCGTTTGTCTTAAGATCCAGGCCACTCCGAGCCGACTTCTCAGAAGTACCAGAAGGTTCCGACTCACTACCTTGATCTGTCGTTTGACTGGTTGCCTTACACGAAACTAGTAAAAAAGAACCGGAGATAATTAAAATAGATAATATTATGACCACACTCCGCACCGTTCTCATATTATAATTGAACAAATGTTTGAAGATATTTATTCTTGGATACAGTTCATTTCTTTGGATTATACCGAGCATTATTGTTATCCCCACCAAATTAGAAAATACCCCGAGCATTATAAAGGGCAGTTGGTATTTTGCCAAAAACACCGCTGCCCCTGATAAACCAATAATTGGCAGAACCTCAGAGAGATGATGGGCACAACAAGCAATCATCGAACCGGTCGAAATTCCCCCGGTTGCTACAACCTCTGCTGTCGTGCTCTTCGCCAATTTCTTAAGGCTCGATCTTACATATGAATAAAGTCCTAGCTGAACCCCGAAACCCGCGATAAGAAGGGAAATCCAGGGCCAGATTCGCAAAGATTGTTTTACGGCATGATCAAAAGAGTTAAACCCGGTAAGAATTCCGAGGTAGATTGCCAAAAGGAGCGCAGCCCCAATTATGCCCACAAAGATTGGTCGATATTTTCGCATTTGTCCCACAAACAACAAACCTCTTAATCACTCAATGTCCATCTACGGAAAAAAACTTTTTGCTTCAATTAGTAATCAAATTTTTTGAGCTCGTCGTCCAGTTTTTTACTGTACTTATCCTTGGCTGCTCCAGGTTTCTTATTAACTCTCGCTAACTTTGGGGTCTGTCTTGCCCAACGGAAAATAGTAATATAGATGAGAGCGGCCGCCGCGGCAGTCGCCACAAAAGGTGATAACCAACCCACTAAATTAAAACCTCTTTTGGTAGGAGCGGTTAAGATTTTTTCGCCGTAGTTTTTCATCATATAACTTGTAATCTGGGCTTTAGGTTCCCCAGCGCTAACCTTTTGAGCGATAATTTTTACTAAATCCTGCCCGATACCACATTCTTTCATAGTGCTACTGCAATCCTCTAGGTTTTTCTGGCAGCCACAGTTACAGATAAACCCTTTAGCTACTTCAGTCGCGGTAAGAGCCTGAGCCGCAGTTACAAAAACAAAAAGACTGATTAAAATCAGGGTGCTAATTGTCGCCAGAAAAACACGCTTATTAAAGGCGCCCGAATATGATCTGGCTTGTTTATTTAAACTGATGCTTGGAAACATCAGACATCACCTCCTTGTGTATCCGGTGGCCAGTCGCAATTTCTCCCTTCTGTCTGGCCACATGACAATGACCGTCCCAAAAGCCATTACGTACCCGCCAATCCAAAACCAAATCATCAGGGGGTTTATAATGATTTTAAAGGTGGCATTGTCACCCTTTTCACTAAACTCCGAAAATATTATGTACAAATCCTCTTTAAGGGTGGACGAGACCGCCACTCTAGTCCAGTTCTGCTCCTGCTTGGGATACCACTCCTTCCTTGCTGTAATAGACTTAAGGTGTCCGGAATTAGAAACAGTGAGATTAGCCGCGGCTACCTGTTTACTGGCCGTCGGAAACGTCGACAAATTTTCAAACTTCAGGTTGTACTGACGAATTTGCACACTTTCGCCTTTTTTTAGATTAACAATTTTTTCGGTTTTGTAACCCTCTCCAATGGTCGCGAGAAAAAGAAGAACTACCCCGGCATGAATGATGTATCCCCCATACCTCCTCTTGTTTCTCCAAATTAAAGTAAAAAAAGCTTTAAAATAGTTTTCATTGGCCATCCTGTGACGGGCTTTTGTTCCCCGATAAAACTCTAGAACAATGGTGGTTGTGACAAAAATCATCAGCAAAACAGTTATAAGAACCAAAATTAGACGAATTCCGCCAATATAAGCCAGAATAGCACCGGCAATCGCGGCAACCAGAGGATAAATAAAATTTCTCCTTAAGTTGCTGGGAGTGGCTTTTCTCCAGGCAATCAGAGGACATATTCCCATAAGCAGAAGTAGTATCAAGAACAGAGGAGTTGCAACCTGATTAAAGAAGGGGGGTCCCACCGTAATTTTAGTTCCCTTCACGGCCTCGGAAATGAAGGGGAAGACGGTTCCCCAGAGCACCGCGAAGGCCAGGCCCACCAGAATCAAGTTATTAAAGAGAAAGGTGCTCTCTCTAGAAACAAGCGATTCCAGCTCCCCTTTGCTTTGTAGCTTATTTAACCGAAAAGCCAAAAGAGTAAGGGACCCAACCAGAACAAAACCCATAAACCCCAAAAAGAAGGGGCCTATTCCCGCCTGAGAAAATGAATGAACCGATTGAATAACGCCGCTTCGGGTAATGAAAGTTCCCAGAAGGGTTAAAATAAAGGTGATTATTATAAGAACCATGTTCCAGGTCTTAAGCATCCTCTTTTTTTCTTGAATCATCACTGAGTGGAGAAAAGCCGAGCCAGTCAACCAAGGCATAAAGGAAGCATTTTCCACCGGGTCCCAGGCCCAATGACCGCCCCAACCAAGGGTATAATAGGCCCACCAAGCTCCCACCATGTTACCGACGGCCAGGAAAAACCAAGCAAAAATAGTCCACTTTCTGGTGGTTCTAATCCAAACTTCGCCGGTTTTTCCAGTAATAAGAGCGGCCATGGCGAAGGCAAAAGGAATGGCGAAACCAACATACCCGAGATAAAGGGTGGGGGGGTGAAGATACATGCCTGGATTTTCAAGCATTGGGTTCAAACCTCGCCCGTCGGGAGGGATAAAATTCAGTTGCTTAAAGGGGTTGGCCGTAAAAATAATCATAGCCAGAAAAAAAACAGAAGTGGTCATCAAAATTGAGAGGATATAAGGGATAAGCTCACGGTTTTTTCTCCTGTTTTGGTATATAACGATTGCTGAAAAAATCGAAAGAAGCCAAGCCCACAAAAGCATTGAGCCCGGATTCCCCGCCCAAAAAGCGGAAATGGTGTAGATAGTGGGCAAAGATCTGTCACTGTAACTTGCCACATATTCCAACTGAAAGTTGCGGCTTAAAAAGGCATGAAACAAGGCTATTGAAGCAAAAGTGAGTAAGACGAAAACGGATAACACCGCCCGTTCTCCGCTTTTTATCATCTCCTCTCTCTTGAGTCTAGCGCCTAGCAAAGAAATAACGACGGCATAACCTGAAAGAGCCAAAGATACAATTAGTGAAAAATACGCGATATCAACCATTTCCAAACCTCAACTTCGTTTATTTTTATTTTTTTTCTTTCTTCTTAGATTCATATTTTGAGGGGCACTTCGCCAAAAGGCTGCTTGCCTTGAAGGTTCCTTCTTTGGTGTAAACTCCTTCTATCACAACTTCGACTCCCTCTTTAAAGGTATCCGGAGGAAGATCCTTATAGACAACGGGGATAGTCGTCTTTCCATCGGTAATTTTGAATTTAAGCCGAGGAATTTCCGGTTTCCAATCAACCGAGTTCGCTGCGACTTTGCCATTCAACCTTAGCTGCTCCCCATAGGCTGATTCTCCTTTAGCCACCAGTTCGCCCGGTTTCAGATAAAATCCAGAGTACCGATTAATACTACTGTAAATCATGAAACCAATTGCCAGAAAAATGATAACTCCCGCTATCACAAACTTGGTACTTTTTCTCTTCATCGTCCCATACTCCTTCTTTTAGCGGTAAAGCCACTTTTCAAGTTTTGTGCCCTTAAGCGCGCTAGACAGCGCTCTCTCTGGAAGATAATTTTCGGGACACTTAACTAAAATTCGCGAGGCTCGAAAAATTTCTTTATCATTCAAAGTCCCCTCGGCTATAACTATAGCCCCATCCCGGAAAGTATTAGGGATAATTCCCTGATAAATAATGGAGAGACTTTCTTTTGCGTCCTTAAGCTCAAATTTTATCTCGGTGGCTCCCCCACCTTCTGGCGCATTGACAGAACTGTTCATAACTAGTCCACCAATCTTTAAAAACTCATTGGAAGACGAATTTCTCTCGGCTTTAAACTCGGTCGGAGTCATATAAAGATCCCCGGATCCACTAAGTTTTAGCACTAAAAAACCACCGCTTAAAAGGACAAGAACAATCACAATCAGATACTTAATTCTCTTTTGCATTCTTTCGTTAGTTTCCGTCTTCGTTTAAAGACTTATTAAGATAAAATTTTTACTTTACGGTGGCCATCGCGTCGGTTAAAAATTTGGTTTTTACTTTTCGATCAAGACTCACCCAAACCACTTTGTCTGATTTCTGGTAAATAAAGTGTCTTTGGCCCATTCCTGACAGCTCAAATATCTCGGTTCCGTGAGTTTTAAACTGTTTTACGAAACTAAAAACCTTACTTCCCCCTGTTATTCTCCCCACCATTTGGTTAATCAGAGCCGTAGCTTCGCCTTTGTCTGAAGCTAATCCAATCCAGACCATCGCCATTTTGCCATCTTTTTCGTAATGAGCCACTATCCCGTCGTGCAATTTGATTTTCTTGCCGTGTAATCTGTTAATGCTCTCGAGGGCTTCCTCACCTTGCACCGAGTTAAAAAGTGACATTTCCCCAATTTTTGAGGGAGGTGCCTCTAAAAGACCGGCCCTAGAACGGGGAACACTCTTGCCTATCAAAAGAGGGATAAAAAAAACGGCGACGATTATAGCGAGGACTAGGATAAAAATAATGGTTTTTGATGTCCGCTTCATCTAATCCCTTTTAGATACTCCCAAATATTGACGCATTCTTTAGTGCATCCCTACCAACATCTGTTAACGCTTCATTTTATGGCCACAATTTGGACAAAACTTATCGGTAAAATCTGCCCTGGTGCCACAATTTGCGCAAAATTTGCCTGATTTACCGCCTTTTCCTTTTCCTGAAGACATCTTAGGCGCCACTCTTCCCGCGGGGGCTGGCGTCCTAGAAGTAGCTAAGAAATAACCACCTAGGGGCAGAATTATCAGAGCTCCAACTACTGCCAAAATTATCCACGGATTTGTACCTTGCTTTGAAGAATCTTGCGAACTAGTTCCTCCGGCGGTTTGACCTTCTTTTTTGACGGAAGGATTAGGATCGCTTTTGGTGTATTGAACGTCGAGCGCCATTTCCTTACCAGGTTTCACGTTGTCATAGTCATAAAGCAAATATTTAAAACCTTTTTCATCTTTGGTTGTATTATTGGAAGATGGATTCGATTTAAAATTCGTAGCTTTCAAGGGTTGCTGGAGATCAATGGTAAGTTTATCGGTAGGATATGAAGTTCTGTAGGCAAAATTAAATTTCTTGTTGGCGCCTTGGCTTTTCAGTTCGCCCAAGTAAAACATAACTGCAAACTTGGGTTTAGAAAGGTCGTAAGATAACTCGATTAATCCATCCTTTTCATCTCTTTCAAAGGCATTACACTGATGAGCTCCATCATCAGAGATGGCACAAGCATGAATATCTTCCGATTCTTTAGGAACATAAAACTTTACCTTGGCCGGCACCGCTTTTTTGTCGCTAAACTCTCCCATGTACTGAACCATCACTCTTGAATCATCATATTCTGGCCACACGTCCAATCTCATATCGGAAATATTTAGCTCACCCGCTTGCGCAAGGCCCGGTAAAATTAACATTAAAAGGAGATAAAAGATCACAAGTACTGCGTGTTTGCCTTTTAAAACCTTCATTATTTCCTCCTATTTAAGATTTTAATAAAAAGAAACGTCTATCTTAAGTACTGTGACAAAGCGTGATCGAGTTCATCGATTAGCTCTTGCCCTTTTCCCTCTTCGATCGCTTCCGTAACGTGTGTTTGCAAGTGTCCCTTTAAGATAACCAATCCAACCTTATCCAAAGCCGCCCGCACCGCCGCGATCTGAATCAAAATATCAATGCAGTACTTTTCTTCCTCGACCATCCGCTGAAGACCGCCGACTTGGCCAGCTATTCTTTTTAACCTCGTTAAAGAGTCTTTCTTAACCTCTGGTAACATTTCCTAACCAATGTCAAAAAAAAGAAATCTATAGAGAACCCAAAAATGCTGCCGTAATCCTAACATTCCTGTTTAGCTATGTCAATTGCTCTGCCAATTGCCACAAACATTACTGAAAACTTGCGATTTAACAATTTTTATTACAATTTTGGGGGCCGCCCTGTAGAAATTAACCAATTCTGACCACAAACAATAGTTATGGTTCACAAAACTAATCATACTAATACTATATTATATAGTAGTCATTGCAACCAGTCAATCCCTAAAGCTTAAATAATTAGGATTTTTTTGAGTTACGTTCCGGAGCCAGAGGAACCGCGGGAACCATGGCAACTGCTATTGCTGCACACGCTAACAAGATTAACTTCATGTTGGGCATTGCCAGGAAAATGTAGATAAACCTTACCGCTAATATGTTTCCCGCCAGAAACTATGGGCTTGTTGAGATACAGGTAGCGACCAGTCTTTGCTGGCGCCAAAACGCCAAAGTTAACCAGAAGAACCCATGCCAGACCAACAATAAAAACAACTAGCCCGGTTAAATACTTAGCTTTTCGGGGGTAGCCATTGCCCGTACAATTTAGGGCCATCTCTACCCGTTCTTCCAGAAGAGAAGCTTTGGGAACGAGGTACGGAGTAGCCGCTCTGATCCTCGAGGCACTGTTGAACCTGAGTACAAGTTTCCATACCTTAAAAATACTCTGGGCAAAAACCAACGGTTTTTTTGTTACGGCAATACCCCACTCATCAGAAGCCTTTTCTTTTTCCCTAACAAGAAAAGAATAAATCAGATAAGAAAAGGGATTATAAAACATTACATCTCTTAAAATCTTAGCTAACCAAATCGTTAAAGAATCTCGGCGAACCATATGAGCTATCTCGTGAGCCAAAACCGCCTCTAGTTCTCTCAGGTTTAATTTTTCCAATAATCCTTTAGAAACTACCAAAGTCGGCTTAAATATGCCAAAAGCAAAAGCAGAAGGAGTCTTCTTGGGAAGATATATAACTGCGATTCGGCGTAAGTTTGTTTTCTGTAAAAGCCGACTTAAAATTTCGAATAACCTTGGTTCATCGTTTATCGTAATCTCAGAGTGCTTTCTTCTTAAACGCCAAGCCGCCAGTAAACTTATAAGGCCGCTTAGAACAGCCCAGCCAACCCCTAACCAAACTAAAAGAGCAATGGTACTAGCCAAAGGATCCTCGGCGAACCGCATGGGCTTGGAGATCAATAAATAGGGCGAAGAGAGAACCAGGTATTTTCGAAAAATTAAAGGGGGGTAGGTAAGATAAGCTAGAACAGGAGCCATCAATGGCAAAAACATTAGCCGGTACTTGATAGCTGGATTATTTAATCTAAAAATTTTGATGGAAAAGACAACTATTAGGAGAGTAATAACGGAGATAATGAAGCTACCTGTTAAATAAGGATAAAAGGTTATCGCCGGCGAGGCATGGCAGCAGTTCAATCTTTACCCCTTCTTGTTGTTTCCGTTTATCTTTTTCGCCAGAAGCTTTTCCACCGAGTCAGCCACTTTCAGGTCCTCATTTTTGACGATGTTTACGAAATGAGCCAGAAGTGGCTCGGCGAAACCATCCATTAGGCCATCAACAACTTGATCGACCACGATCTCCTGAAACTCTTCTTTGCTAAAGGCTGGAGTATAGACGTAAGCTCGTTTGATTTTGCCTCTTTTAAGAATTCCTTTATCTGTCAAAATTTTCATGGTGGTCATCACAGTGGTGTAAGCAATTTGCCGCTTACTTCTCAGGGTCTCATAAACATCACGCACAGTGAAATGAGAGGGTTTGTCCTCAGGCGTGACACTGTCAGTGGGTCGGCCCCAAACTACTTCCATAATTTCTTCTTCAAGATCACCCAGGACTTTTTTTAGCCCGGGTTTGCCGGCTTTGAATCTAACTGAGAGGTTTTTGGCAGCCATTCTGACTCCGCAAAGTGATTAACATTACACAGATTTTATTATCCCGCAAACATATACTATTGTCAATAGTACTTAATAATCCGCGTAACCTTTTAAACATTCTTAAATTACCTTTCAAAAACAGGGGAAAACGGCTGTCCCTTGGAGACCGAAAAAAATTAGGAAGTATTTGCAGAGTGTAAACATTTGAAGCCTGAGCAACCAAAGAGAGAAGCAAGAATCTATTTAGCTTCTACTTTCTCTTTTTCTCTGGTGAGCATGGAGATGAACTTTTTAATGAGCTCAGGGTCCCACTGAGTGCCCGCGCCCTCCTTCAATACCTTTAGGGCCTCCTCTTTCGACAAGGCGGATCGATAGGGGCGTTCGGAGGTTAGCGCATCGTAGGCATCGGTAATAGCAAGAATTCGTGCTCCAAGGGGGATGTTTTTGCCTTCTAAGCGATCAGGATAGCCTTTTCCATCGTACCTTTCTTGATGATGCCGGATGATTGGCAGAAGCAAACTCGTGGATCTTAAAGGTTGACAAATCTTTTCTGAATGCAAGGGGTGAGCTTTAATTTGTGCAAACTCTGATTCGGTTAGTGGGCCTGGTTTATGCAGAATGTCCCTGCTAATGCCAATTTTTCCTAGATCGTGCAGCATCCCGGCATTCATCAAAATATCCTGCACCTTGTCGGATAAGCCAAGTTGCTTAGCGAAATAGGCGCTACGCTGAGATACCCTTTCAGAATGACCCCTCACGTAAGGGTCATTGGCCTCGATGGCGGCGCTCAAAGAAAAAATAACATTTTTGACGTTTTCTAAAGCTTCATTTAGATATTTTACCCTGACCAAAGAGCGAACACGGGTTAAAAGTTCGATCCGGCTAACCGGTTTGTTTAGAAAGTCATCCGCCCCAACCTCAATAGCTCTCATTTTGTCACTGAGATCCGACAAAACACTCAGCATAACAATGGGAATAAGGCGGGTCTCTTCGTCTCCTTTGAGTTTAGCGCACACTTCATAACCGTCGACTTCAGGCATCATCACATCAAGAAGTATTAAGTCGAGCGTTTCTTCTTTGACTTTTTGCAATGCTTCTTTGCCGTTTTTAGCGCTTATTACTTCATATCCAGCAGAGCGAAGACTGTCCCTTAGCAGTTCGCGGGTAGGTTCGTTGTCGTCAACCACTAATATTTTAGCAGTGGCCCTTTTAAGGTCCATCCTCGTCCTCCTAATCAGCTAAAGTTTACTTTCTACCTGAACGTGTTTAGCTACAACAGATATAAATCTTTTGACGTCAAGTGGTTTTGGAACGTAATCGGAGCAACCAGCCTCTTTCATTTTTTCTTCGTCGCCTTTCATAGCATACGCCGTAAGAGCGATGACCGGGATATCCCTAGTGACAGGGTCGCTTTTTAAGATTTTGGTAACGGTGAGTCCGTCCATCGAAGGGAGTTGAATGTCCATGATAACAAGATCTGGTTTACTAACTTTAATGCGCTCAAGTGCTTCTAAACCGCTGGTTGCGACAGAAACTTCATATCCCTCTGACTGAAGAATGTCTTTTGCGAGCTCTAGATTCAGGGGATTGTCTTCCACGATAAGAATTTCTTTTCCAGCCATGCTTCCTCCTTTCGCCTAAGAGCCGTCCTTCTCTTCTTTTCGGGCGATTTTCACTTGGTCACCCCCGCCTTTTTTTGCTGTCTCCAAAGCCTGCGTGGCCTCAGCAACAAGATTATCGGGGTCCTTAGCGTCTTCAAAATAGGTGGCCAGCCCTATGCTGGCTGTCAATTTCTTTTTAGGCAAGCTTTCTTGGTGGGGGAATTTGTGCTGGGCAAAAATTCTTCTAATTTTTTCTCCCGTTAGTCTTGCTCCCTCTTTTGCGGTCTCAGGAAAAACGAGCACCATTCTTTCGTCTTGATACCTGACAATCGGATCGGCTGCCCTAACATTTCGTCGAAGCAAAACGGCCACCTCTTTAATGACCTCATCCACTGTTTCGGAACCATTGGTCTCTCTTAAATCAGACAAATCATCCAACTCAACAAACATTATAGAAAAGGTCCGCTTGTACCGGTCAGCTCGATTTATTTCCTCCTCGAGACGTCTTCTAAAATAACGGTAGTTAAACACTCCGGTCAGACGATCAATCATCATTGCTCTATCTGGTTCTAATCTTTCGAGGAGATGAATTTCGTGTAACAGATCCCTCTTGGAAAACTTTGCTTTTTGGATGATTCTTTCAAACTCGCCCCGGAGCATCTTTTTGTCCTCGGCTGTAAGCTCCTTCGCCGTAAGAATAAGAATCGGAATATCTTTTGCCTTGGGGTGATTTCTTAGGGTGTGGATTACATCAAAACCACTCACTTTAGGCATCATGAGATCAAGAATAATCAAATCTGGGTGTTTATCCACCGCTAGTTTGATCCCTTCTTCACCACCAGAGGCTTTAAAAACGCCGAATCCTTCCGGCTCTAAGATAGCACTCACTAACTCTACGGCATTAGGATCATCATCGACCACGAGAACCGTGAAAGCTTTCCGTTTTACTTCGGCCATGTAGCCGAACTTCTCGAGCGCACCCAAGAGAGCTCTCTTTTCAACCGGTTTCACTAGGTACTCTGCAGCCCCTAGACTAAACCCCATCTCTCTCTGGTCAACCATGGAAACCAC
>Ga0209521_10002752_pt1 | contig 14327 bp, 14 predicted proteins | sample Rifsed19ft4_FD_184016 | JGI IMG/M metagenome (GOLD analysis project Ga0209521, IMG submission 184016) | Soil microbial communities from Rifle, Colorado, USA - sediment 19ft 4 (version 2) | ecosystem: Environmental > Terrestrial > Deep subsurface > Rock core/Sediment | place: Rifle, Colorado... | reverse complement strand
GTCTTTGCCGAGCGGGGGTTCCGCCGCGCCACCGTCCGGGAGATCTGCCGCCGGGCCAACGTCAACATCGCATCGGTGAACTATTATTTCAAGAGCAAGGAAGATCTGTACGCCGACGTGCTGGAATTCGCCTACCGCCAGGCCCGCCAGAAATATCCCGAGACCGATGCCGCGGGCCGGGCGGGATCGGCGGAGAGAAGACTCTCCCGGTTCGTCCGCATCTTCCTCCTGCGGATTCTCGACGAGGGGCGGCCGGCGTGGTTCGGAAAACTGATGGCGCGGGAAATCGTCGAGCCGTCGGGTGCCCTCGACAGGGTCATCGACAGGGCGATTCTGCCGCTCCACGAATCGCTTTGGGCCCTCGTGCGGGAGAACCTTCGCGGGGGTGCGTTCGACGCGGAAGTCCGGCGTCACGTCTTCAGCATTCTCGGGCAATGCCTTTTCTACCGGCACGCCCGGCATGTCATCGCGAGGCTGTACCCGGACGTCCGGTACGACGCGGCGGAGATCGAGCGTACGGCGAGGCACATCTCCTCGGTCGCCCTCTCGGCGATGAAACGACCGGCAGCCGCAAAATGAGCACCGATGGATGAACCGTAACCGGCCCCTCCTGATGCCGTTTCTTGTGGTCCTGGCCGTCCTCCTTTCCGGGGGGAGACGATCCGCGGGTGAAGAGATCTCCATCTCCCTCGACACGGCGGTGCGCATGGCCGTCGAGAACAACCTCGGCCTCCGGGTGGAGATGTTCAACCCCGCGATCGCGCAGACCGGCATCCTGCGCGCCGGGGCGATCTACAACCCGAAGCTTACCGCGCTTCTTGACCACCGCGGGGAGAACTTCCGCCTCGCACCCGACCCTTCCCCGGTGGAACGAAGCCGGTTCTTCGACGCCGACGTATCGGTCGACCAACTTCTTGGGACGGGAGCGACGGCGACCGTCTCCTTTACCAACCTGTGGAGCCGGCAGACCCTGGGATCCGCCCCGTCCCGTTATGCCCAGCCCGAACTCTTCCTCTCCCTGTCCCAGCCCCTCCTGTCGGGGTTCGGCAGGGAGGTGACCGAACGGGGGATCACCGTGGCCTCGGACGCGAAGGAATCCACCCTGGCGGGGTGGCGTTCCCTCGCCCTGTCCGTCGCGGCGAACGCCAGGGATGCCTATTTCTCCCTGATCAAGGCGCGGGAGGACCTTGCGACCCGGGAGGCCTCGCTGGCCCTGGCCCGGCAGATCCACTCGGAGAACGAGGCGCGGGTCAGGGCGGGCGTCCTCGCTTCGATCGAACTGCTGGACTCCGAGTTCGGCCTCGCCGGGCGCGAACGGGACCTGCTCGAGGCGCAGAAAAACATGCAGCAGCAGGCCGACCAGCTCCGCGTCCTCATCCAGTATCCGGACCGTGGGACCCTTTCCCCGGGAACCTCCTTCCCGGAAGGGCGTGTCGAGGCGTCGGAGGAAGGAGCGACCGAGACCGCCCTCCGGATGCGGCCGGATCTTGTCGGGGCGCGCATTTCCCTGAAGACCCTGGAATTCCAGGCGAAGGTCTCCCGGAACCTCGCCCTGCCGTCCCTCTCCGTCACGGGGAGCGCCGGGGTGAAAGGGCTGGGAAAGGCGTACGGCGCCGCCGTCGACGACCTGGCATCGGGGAAGACCCCTTTTTGGTCCGTCGGGCTCGGGTTCTCCTATCCCCTGGGCAACGACGCGGCGATGGCCGACGTAGCCGAGGCGAGGCTCAAGGCCCGCCAGGCGGAAGCGCAGCTTCGCAATCTCGAGGAGTCGATCGGTCTCGAGGTCCGTTCCGCGATCCGCGACATGGAGACGAAGTCCCGGGAGATTGAAGTGGCGAAAAAGGGCATGGCACTGGGGGAAGCAAGGCTTGCGTCGTTTCTCAGGCGGGGAAAGCTCGGGCTGGCGACCACGAAAAACATCCTGGAAGTGGAGGCGGATTACGTGGCGGCCCGGGACGCCCTGACCGGCGCGCGGGTCGATTACCAGGGAGCGGTCACCCGGTTCTACAAGAGCACCGGGGAATTGCTCGAGAAGCAGGGAATCCGGATCGGGGACAAGGAGATCGAAACCATGGCACGGAAGGAGCTTCGATGAAAAAGGGAATCGCCGCCCTGGCCGTCGTCCTGCTCGCCGCCGTCGCGTACTATTACCTCGGCACGGGCGGCAACGCAGGGACATCCCCCTACCGCACCGCGAAGGTCGAGCGGGGGGGGATCGCCGAGACGGTCCTGGCGACGGGGAACATAAACGCCGTCACGACGGTGCAGGTGGGAAGCCAGGTCTCCGGGACGGTGCAGCGGATATTCGTCGATTACAACTCCCCCGTGAAAAAAGGGCAGGTCATCGCGCTGATCGACCCCCGACTGTTAGAGGCTTCCCTCCTCCAGGCGAAAGGGAACATCGGCAACGCCCGCGCCGCCCTCGAGCGGGCCAATGTCCTCGTCATCGACGCGGAGCGGACGTACCGGCGCAACAGGGAGCTGATCCGGGACGGGTTCGTCGCCCAGGCCGACGTCGACTCGGCGCAGACCGCCTACGAGACGGCACTTGCCCAGAAAAAGAGCGCGGAGGCGCAGCTCACCCAGGCGCAAGGGGGGCTCTCCGCGGCGGAGACGAACCTGCGGTACACCGTCATCTATTCCCCGGTCGACGGGATCGTGATCTCCCGCAGCGTGGACGCGGGCCAGACGGTGGCCGCCAGTTTCCAGACGCCCACGCTCTTCACCATCGCGCAGGACCTGACCAAGATGCAGATCGACACCAGCGTCGACGAGGCGGACATCGGCAAGGTGAAGGCGGACCAGCAGGCGACGTTCACCGTCGATGCGTACCCGGAACAAAATTTTGCCGGCAAGGTCGTGCAGGTGCGCAGTTCCCCCGTCGTGACGCAGAACGTGGTCACCTACAACGTCGTGGTCCAGGTCGACAACAAGGATCTTCTGCTCAAGCCCGGGATGACCGCCAACGTCTCGTTCCACGTGCGGGACCTGCAAGACGTCCTCAAGATCCCGAACGCCGCCCTGCGGTACCGGCCTTCCGAGGAGAAGAAACCGGAGGAAAAGAAGGGGGCCGGCGGGCAGCGGGTGTACCTCCTCGGGAAGGACGACAAGCCCAAAGAAGTATCCGTCAAGGGGGGGGTGAGCGACGGGAAACACACCCAGCTCGTGCAGGGGGATCTGAAGGAGGGGGATCCCCTGGTGATCGAGGAGGTCCGGAAAAAGCAGGGGGCGTCCGGAGGACGGGCCCCCGGGATGAGGTTCTTCTAAGGCCGTGCAGACTTCCGCGATCGAGGTCATACGCCTTTCCAAGACCTACCGGCTGGGGCCGATCAGCGTGGAGGCCCTCCAGGACGTGTCTCTTTCCATCGGGAAGGGGGAGTTCCTCGCGGTGATGGGGCCGTCGGGTTCCGGCAAGTCGACCCTGATGAATATCCTGGGCTGCCTCGACCGCCCGACGGAGGGGGTGTACCGCTTCGACGGACAGGAAGTCGAGGGACTGGGAAGGGACTCCCTCGCCGCGATCCGGAGCCGGAAGATCGGCTTCGTGTTCCAGGGATTCAACCTGCTTCCGAGGATGACGGCCCTGGAGAACGTGGAACTCCCGATGATCTACGACGCCGTTTCCTCCGGTACGCGGAGGGAGAGGGCGCGGGAAGCCCTCGCGGCCCTGGGGATCCAGGACAGGGAGCACCATCTCCCGACCCAGTTGTCCGGCGGGGAGCAGCAGCGAGTGGCGATCGCCCGGGCGATCGTGAACTCCCCCTCCCTGGTTCTCGCCGACGAGCCCACGGGGAACCTCGACACGGCCACGAGCGAGGAGATCATGGGGGTGTTCCTTGCGCTCAACGAGGAACGGGGGATCACGATCGTGATCGTGACCCACGACCCGGAGGTCGCAAGGTACGCGAAGCGGGTGGTCCGGTTCCGGGACGGGCGGATCGTGGACGACAGGCCCGGCGAGGGCCGGGGCCGGGACGTCGACGGACCTTCCGCAGCTCCATGAATCTCTACTCCGCATGGAAGATCGCCTACCGGTCGCTGCGCGCGAACCGGATGCGGTCGATCCTCACGATGCTCGGCATGGTCATCGGCGTCTCCGCCGTGATCGCCATGGTGGCGATCGGTGCCGGGGCGAACGAGCGCATCGCCGCCCAGATCTCCTCCATCGGATCGAACCTTCTCCTCGTCCTTCCGGGGAGCACCACCTCGGGGGGCCTTCGGTCCGGCTTCGGCTCCGCCCCCACGCTCACCATGGCCGATGCGAGGGCGATCGGGAGGGAACTCCCGGCGGTCCGGCTCGCGGCCCCCTCGATCCGCTCCACCTCTCCCGTGGTGTACGGAAACCAGAACTGGAGCACCCTCATCCAGGGGGTGACGCCGGAATATTTCGAGATCCGGGAGTACCGGCTCGCGGAGGGGCGGTTCTTCACGGCGGATGAGGTGGACGCGTCCTCCAAGGTGGCGGTCGTCGGCCGGACGGTGGTGCGGAACCTCTTCGGGGACGAGTCCCCGGTCGGCGAAATCCTGCGCATCAAGAGGGTTCCGTTCACCATAGTCGGAGTGCTCGCGGAGAAGGGGCAGTCGCCCCAGGGTCAGGACCAGGACGACATCATCATCGCTCCGATCACCACCGTCCAGAACCGGCTGTTCGGGAGCGGGCACCCGGGGTCGGTCGGCGTGATCATCGCCCAGGCCGTCGACCGGGAAAGCATCGGGGAGGCGGAGAGGGAGGTGGTGTCCCTTCTCCGGCAGCGGCACCGGATCGGCAGCGGCCAGGAGGAGGACTTCTCCGTGCGCAACCTGAGCGAGATGCTGGCGGTCGCGGAAGCCTCCACGCGGGTCATGAGCCTGCTGCTGGGGGCGATCGCCTCGGTCTCGCTCCTCGTGGGGGGGATCGGGATCATGAACATCATGCTGGTGTCGGTCACCGAGCGGACGCGCGAGATCGGGATCCGGCTCGCCGTGGGGGCGAGGGAGCGGGACATCCTGGTCCAGTTCCTGATCGAGGCGGTGTTCCTCTCGGTGGCGGGCGGGGCGGTCGGGATCCTCTTAGGGATCGGGGGGTCGCTGCTGATCTCGCGCTTCGCCGGCTGGTCCACCCTCATCTCCCCCGGGGCCGTCCTCGTCGCCTTCAGCTTCTCCGCCGCCGTGGGGATCTTTTTCGGGTTCTACCCGGCGCGCAAGGCCTCCCGGCTCGACCCCATCGAGGCGCTCCGCCACGAGTAGGCGCCCCGACGCGAGGGCGCCGGCAAACGGGGACCCTGGCTCGCGGAGGGGTCCGCTCGGCTACGCGAGCGACCTTCGCCCGCTCGCTGCCGGTTCCGCTCGCCGGGGACATTCCTGATTCATCTCCGGGATGCGGGAGAGGAGTGTCCCCGCCCATTCGCTCCACAGGCCGCCTCGTCGACCCCTCCCGCATCGCCTAGGGTCCCCGGTTGCTGGCGCAGCAGCCGCAGGAGGGGGTGTGAGCGGAGCTTTCCGGCGAAGGTTGAGCGCAGACGTGCGGGTTCATCGCACGTCGAGCGACGAAGCGAAGACCCCCTCCGAGGCAGCGGAGCGGGTTAAGGCCCCGCAATCCGTGGCGTTTGCGACGAATCCAGCGGCCCCCCTCCTGAGGATGCGGAAGGCGCTCATGGCGTCCATGATGTCACGGCAGCGCCCTGCATGAAAAAGCATATGAACGTCCCTTTGCTTTTCGTCAGGGGAGCCCGAGGATGCGGCGCGCGTTGGCGAGGAAGACCTTGTCGAGGACACCGGAGGGGTACCCCTCGGCGTCCCAGTCCCGGAAGAGCCGTTCGTAGGCAAGGACGGGATAGTCCGACCCGAACATGACCTTGTCCTGCAGGCGACCGGCGATCTCCTTCTTCAGCTCGGGAGGGAAATATTTCGGGGACCAGCCGGACGTCTCCATGAAGACGTTGGACTTGTGGAGGAGAATGGCGATCATCTCGCTCTGCCACGGCCACGAGGGATGGCACGCGATGATGGTGAGGCCGGGGAAATCGGCCGCGACATCGTCGAGATGGATCGGCTGGGCGTACTTGAGCTTGAGTCCCATCCCCCCGGGTGTCCCCGCCCCCAGCCCGGTGGTGCCGGTGTGGAACTGCACGGGGACGGAAAGCTCGACGCATTTCTCATAGAGCGGGTAAAAGCGCCGGTCGTTCGGAAAGAACGCCTGGGCGACCCCCTGGAACTTCACCCCCGCGAGCCGCAAGGTTCGAACCGCGCGGTCGAGCTCCCGGACGGCCTCCTCCCCCTTCCACGGGTCGACGGAGGCCCAGGCCCCGATGACCGCGCCGGGGAACCGGTCCCGGATCGAGGCGACGTAATCGTTGGTCGTCGACGGCAGCCCGGTAGTGGTCTCCGCGTCCCATGCCAGGATCATCGCCCCCACGCCGGCCCGGAGGAACTCCTCGGCCATCTCCTCGTCCGTGCGGACGTGAAAGGGGGACTTGTAGTAGGACTCGAGCGCCTCGAGGTACGGACGCATCGATTCGTACCAGGGGCGGGTGCTGGGGTGGGCGTGCACGTCGATCGCTTTCAAGGGCCTACTCGAGGTAGAGCCACTCCGAAAGTTCCGAGGACGGCTCGTCGAACTGCATGCCGAAGATGTAGGACCCCTCCGGGGCGGCGGCCGAGCGGAACCAGATGACCTTTCCCGATACCCGGATCGGCGCCCCCCCTCCTTCCGGAAAGATCGTCGCATCCACGCGGTTGCTCGTGATCATCAGCGTGTCGTACATCACGTGGATCCCGTCCGGGGCGATCTTCGGGGTCACGACCGACATCCCCACCGAGGAAAAATCCTTTGCTGTGGCCGTTACGGGGGATGACACCCTCTTCGGATGCTTGCCGCTCTGGACCGTGAAGACAACATGAGCCATGCGCTGTTTCCTCTCCTTCTTCCTTCGGTCTTTGGAAAACAGGGTCATCCTTGTCCGGTTTCCTTCCTCTCCTCGTCGATGCGTCGGAATCCCTCCAGGATCAGTTGCATCTCGTCCATATCGATCGTCCGCTTCTTGGTCGTCTGGCCGTGCATGATCACGAAGGATCCCTCCTGCAGGCGCAAGAGCCGGTAGAAGGCTTCCTCTCCCGCGAGGCTCCCGGTCTCACAGTGGGAAAGCCGCCCGTTCGTGAAGTAAATCCGTCCCTGATCCCTCTCCCCCGTCTTCAGGGCCACGCAGGCGGTCTTGAGGCCCAGGTGGAGGGTCTGGACGATCTCGGGGATCCCGAGATTCCTTAAGTCCCCCATCACCCCCTGGCTGGTACCTGCCCCGGCGGCGCTCTTCTTCCTCGTCGTTTCCCGCCGGATGATGTTGCGGATCCGCGCGGCAAGCTCCTTCAGGTCCACCGGTTTGACGAGGTAATCCTCCGCGCCCAGGTGGAGCGCCTCGACCTTCAGGTTCGTATCATCCTTTCCGGAAAGGAACAGGAGGGGGGTATCCCCGACCCCGGGGATCTCGCGCATCCTCCTGTACATCGCGATGCCGTCCATTTCCGGCATCAGGACGTCCGCGATGACGAGGTCCGGCCGGTCCTTCTCCATGAGAGCCAGGGCGTCGGCGCCGTTGTCCGTGACGATCACCCCGAACCCCTCGTTGACGAGCTTGAGCTTGAGGAGGGTCAGGTAATCGACCTCGTCGTCGACCATGAGGATCTGCGGTTTCACCCCGTTCCCGTGGTAATGGAACTTCCGCTCCGCCACGAGGGTGAACAACTCGACGATCTCCGGGTCGAACTGGGTTCCCACGTTCCGGTGCAGCTCCTCGATCGCCTCCCCTTTCGGCCGGCTTTTCCGGTGTGGCCGGTTGGCGGTCATCGCCGCGTAGGCGTCGACCACGGACAATATCCGCGCCCCCAGCGGGATCTCCCGCCCCTTGAGGCCGCCCGGGTATCCCTTCCCGTCGTACCGCTCGTGGTGATGCACGATGATCGGCTTGATCTTCCACGGGAAGTCGATCGTGTCGAGGATCTTGACCCCGTTCTCGCAATGCGATTTCACCGTGTTGTACTCGGTGTTGGAGATCTCCTTCTTCTCGATGAGGATCTCGGACCGGATGCCGATCCTGCCGATGTCGTGCAGCAGCGACGCCACCACGATCTCGTCCACCATCTCCTTCGACAGCTTCATCTCCTCGGCAACGGCGCGGGCGTACTCCATCGTGATGTGCGAATTCCCGCTGAAAAACGGGTCGTTGATTTCCAGCAGGCCGACGAGGACGTCGATCGTTTCGGTGAGACACTTCTTCAGGTGCAAGTCGGTCACCGGAACCGCCACCGGCGCTCTGTCCTCCCCCGCCGCCTCGAGGAGGTCCAGGAGCTCCCGCTGGTCCAGAATGAAGTCGGAGGACCCGAACCGCAGGACGTCGTCCGAAGTCCGGATGATGGTGAAGGACGAAAGGACGATCACCCGGGATTTCGGGGACAGCCGGAGGAGGCGCCGCTTGAGCTCCACCCCGGAGCTGTCGGGGAGGAACTGCTCGCACAGGATGAAATCGGGGGTGGAGTTGGAGACGATCTTGATCGCCTCCGCGCCGGTGGCCGCGAGGGACACCCGGAGGCCCGAGTCGGTGAGGAGGTTCGCCATCATGTCCCGGACGCCTGCCTCGTTGCTGATGATCAGGACCGACTTCTGCATCATCCCCTAGTTCCCTTTCTCCCGCTGACGGATGTCCTCGCCGGTCATTTCGGGCGGCGGGGGAATCCCCATCATCCGGAGGATCGTGGGCGCGAAGTCCTCCAACGCGCGGTCGCTCTTGAGCACCGTCCCCTTCCCCTGCGGATCGGCGAGAACCAGGGGGACGGGGTTGGTCGTGTGGGCCGTGTGCGGCCCCCCCGTCTCGGGGTCCACCATCTGTTCGGCGTTCCCGTGGTCGGCCGTCACGAGCGCCAAGCCCCCCACCTCCCAGATCTTCTCCACGACGCTGCGCAGGTTCTCGTCCACCGCCTCGATCGCGCGGATCGCGGCCGACAGGATCCCGGAGTGCCCTACCATGTCCCCGTTCGCGAAATTCAGGATGAGCACGTCGTGCCTGCCCGACCCCACCTCGGCCACCGCCCGCTCCGCGACCTCGTATGCGCTCATCTCCGGCTGCAGGTCGTAGGTGGGAACCGAGGGGGACGGAACCAGGATCCGCGACTCTCCCGGGAACACCTTCTCCGCTCCCCCGTTGAAGAAGTAGGTCACGTGCGCGTATTTCTCGGTCTCCGCCATCCGGAGATTCCGGACCCCGCGGGCGGCGAATAGATCCGCGAGGAGATTGTTCATGGGCTGCGCCGGGAACGCGGCAGGCAGCCGGAAGGTCTCGTCGTAGGGGGTCATGCAGGCGAACACGAGGTCCAGCCGCTCGGGCCGCGGGAAGCGGTCGAAATCCTCCTGGGTAAGGGCACGGGTGAGCTGCCGGGCGCGGTCCGCCCGGAAGTTGAAGAAGATGACCGAGTCCCCCGCGGAGATGGACCCCACGGGTCGGCAGTCCCGCGTGATGACCACCGGCTCGATGAACTCGTCGGTCTTCCCCGCTTCGTACGAAACGGACACGGCGGCGACGGGGTCGCCGCTCTCCTTCCCCTCGCCGCGCACCATCGCACGGAAGGCCCGTTCGATTCGGTCCCAGCGGTTGTCCCGGTCCATCGCGTAATACCGGCCCCCCACCGTGGCCACCTTCCCCACCCCGATCCGCTCCATCTCCTCCTGGAGGTTGCGCAGGTGGTGGACACCGCTGTTCGGGGAGGTGTCGCGGCCGTCCAGGATGGGGTGGAGGAACACGCTCTCCACCCCCCGCTTCTTCGCCATCTCGAGAAGGGCGACCAGGTGCGTGTGGAGGGAATGCACACCACCGTCGGAGAGGAGCCCCACGAGATGGAGCGCCTTCCCGTTTTGCCGGGAGGCGTCCATCGTTTTGCAAAAGACCGGGTTCCTCGCGAACTCTCCGTCCCGGACCGACTTCGATATCCGGACGATGTCCTGGTAGACGACCCGACCCGACCCCAGGTTCAGGTGTCCGACTTCCGAGTTTCCCATCTGCCCGGAGGGAAGTCCGACGCGCTCCTCGGAGGCATGGATCAGCGTGTGGGGAAACTCCGCCCACAGCCGGTCGAAGAACGGGGTATCGGCCAGGGCGACCGCGTTGCCCTCGGTTTCCTCCCGGTAGCCCCAGCCGTCCAGCACGATCAGAGCGATGAACCGTCGCCTCATGTCAACCAGTATAGAACACTCCCCTTCCCTCGAACCGCGCGGATTGTCCAAGCTCCTCCTCGATCCTCAGCAGCTGGTTGTACTTGGCAAGCCGGTCGGTCCGCGACGCCGAGCCCGTCTTGATCTGGCCCGTGTTCAGGGCGACGACCAGGTCGGCGATCGTGCTGTCCTCCGTTTCGCCGGACCGGTGGGACACAACGGCCGTCCAGCCGGCCCGCTTGGCCATTTCCACGGCGTCGATCGTCTCGCTCAAGGTCCCGATCTGGTTCAGCTTGATGAGCACGGAGTTCGCGATCCCCTCGTCGATCCCCTTCCGGAGAATCTTCGGATTGGTCACGAACACGTCGTCGCCGACGATCTGGATCTTCTTCCCCATGGCCTGCGTGAACATCTTCCAGCCTCTCCAGTCGTCCTCGGCAAACCCGTCCTCGACGGAGAAGATGGGGTATTGCCGGCACAGCCCCTCGTAGAACTTCACCATCCCGTCGGCGGACCGTTTCGAGCCGTCCGATTTCCGGAATACGTACTTCCCCTTCTCCCGGAACTCGGATGCCGCGGCGTCCAGCGCGATGCCGATCTCCTTGCCCGGCCTGTATCCCGCCTTTCCGATGGCCTCGAGGATCACCTCGATCGCCTCGGCGTTCGACCGGAGCAGGGGGGCGAACCCTCCCTCGTCGCCTACGTTGGTGTTCAGCCCTTTCCCCTTCAACACCTTCTTCAGGTGGTGGAACGTCTCCACCCCCATCCGGAGCGCCTCGGAGAACGACTTCGCCCCGACGGGCATCACCATGAACTCCTGGATGTCCACGTTGTTGTCGGCGTGGGAGCCGCCGTTCAGGATGTTCATCATCGGGACGGGAAGCGTGCGGGCCCCCACGCCCCCCAGGTACCGGTAGAGGGGGAGGCCGCACCCCTCCGCCGCCGCCCGTGCGACGGCCAGGGAGACCCCGAGGATGGCATTCGCACCGAGCTTTCCCTTGTTCTCGGTCCCGTCCAGCTCGATCAGCACCTTGTCGATCAGCGCCTGTTCGGTCGCATCGAAGCCGATGATCTTGGGCCCGATCACCCGGTTCACGTTCCGGACGGCCTTCGTGACCCCCTTGCCGAGGTACTTCCCCGGGTCCCCGTCCCTGAGTTCCACGGCCTCCCGGGTCCCGGTCGACGCCCCCGAGGGGACGATCGCGCGTCCTCCCGCCCCGGACTCGAGGTGCACCTCCACCTCCACGGTGGGGTTCCCCCGCGAGTCCAGCACCTGCCGCCCGTGCACATCAATGATCGTGGTCATACGGAGAGTCCTCCGGATGGGAAAAGATCATGGATAAACGAATTGCTTCCCCCCCTGACGGACGGTGAGGACGGGGCACGGGGCCATGCGGACCACCTTTTCCGCCGTGCTTCCGAAGACCACGTGCTCCACTCCCGTGCGGCCGTGCGTCCCGATCACGATGAGGTCCGCCGCGACTTCCCGAGCCTTTCCGATGATTTCCCTGTATGGTATTCCCGTGGAAAGCATCGTGTCAAAATTCTCGAAACCGGAAAAGTGGCGCGCGAGGAAGGCGTCCATGTTCTCCCGGGCGAACTGCTCCATCCGGCTGCGGAGCATTTCCAGCGGAATGTCCCCGCGGAACATCGGGTCGAGCGTTGCCGGCTCGTCGAGCACGTGGAGCACCACGACCCGCGAACCGAACCGCTCCGCCAGGGACCTCGCCATCCCGGCGGCCTCCGCGGAGCATCCCGAAAAATCCGTGGACAGCAGGATCTTCGCGAACATGCTCCCTCCGGCAAAAAAAAACCCCGGCCGCGCATGGCCGGCCGGGGATCCTGGTGGGCCGCGGACAGGAATTCTCTATTTTTTCTTTCCGCCGACCGCTTCCTTGAGGGACTTGCCTGCCGAGAACTTGGGGACTTTCGTCGCCTTGATCCGGATCTGGGCGCCGGTCTGCGGGTTCCGCCCCATCCTGGCCTTCCGGTTGCTGACGGTGAATGTCCCGAACCCCGTCAGCGCGAGCTTGCTCCCCTTCTTCAAGGTCGCCGTGACGGCCTCCGTGAACCCGTGGAGGGCCCCTTCCGCCTTGCCCTTCGTAATGCCCGCCTTTTTCGCAATGAACGTAACCAGTTCCGCCTTCGTCATCGCTTTCCCTCCTGTCGTTTTGGGGTATGGTTCAAGATCCCCGGATGCAAGGAAACCGGTGGATCGGCTACCGTCGGTAAATTGATTTCATTGAAAGCCGAGGGGGTATGGGGTGTCAAGGAATTTTTCGCGGCGACGGTGCCCCGCCGGGCCTTTGTTTTCGGGCTTTCTGCAATCATCAATCATCAGACAATGACGGGCCTGCGCGCGGAGTCATGCGGGAGGAGAAGTTTCAACAGAAGCATGCCCACCAGGAACCCGCCGATGTGGGCCCACCACGCCACCCCCCCCGTGAGGGCGGACGTTTTCCCGATCGTTGCCGCACCGCTCAGAAACTGCATGAGAAACCAGAATCCCAGGAAGAAAAAGGCCGGGATCTCCACCACGGGGAAGAAGAGAAAAAGCGGCACCAGCGTCAGGACCCGCGCCCGCGGGAAGAGCAGGAAGTACGCGCCGAGCACTCCCGCGATCGCCCCGGATGCCCCGATGTTGGGAACCATGGAATTCGACTGGAACGCGATCTGGGAAAGGAAGGAGAGGCCGCCGCACGTCAGATAGAACAGGAGGTACCTGCCGCGGCCCAGCATGTCCTCCACGTTGTTTCCGAAGATGTGGAGGTAGAGCATGTTGCCGAGCAGATGCATCCATCCGCCGTGAAGGAACATGGCGGAAAGGGGCGTCAGGAGTTCCCCCGGGTCCCGGGGAAATATCTGCAGGAAGCGGAACGGGATGACCCCGTAGGTATAGACGAAGTCCGTCAGCCGTTCGCCCAAGGCCAGCTGATAAAGAAACACGGCGCAGTTCAGGGCGATCAGCCCGTAATTGACGTACGGTATCCGGGAAGACGGGATCGTATCTTTCAGAGGTATGATGGGAATGCTCCTTCGATGGCGGGATGTCTTTTTATAGTAGCGGGAGCCACGCAATTTGAAAAGGGAGGGGAATAGTCGGATATAATTATATTTTATGCCTAACAGCCATTTGCTGAAAAACTGGGTCCCCGTTTCCGCCCTGTTCCATCTGACGCTGTTGGTGCTTGCGTCGATGATCCCCTGGACCCCGCACCGCCCCGCCGACGTGATGATCGTGGATCTGGCCGATCTGCCCCGCTCTGCCGATTTCCCGACCCCCCGGCCGGGAATCGTGGAGGGCGCGCGTCCGAAACCTCCCCCGCCCTCTCCCCCGAAGCCGGCGCGAAAGGAGAAACCGCCCGTTCCCCTGCCGAGGGAACTCGCGGGGCGTGTCCCTGACCTGCCCGTCAACCCCGACCTTCCGCCCGAGAAGGAGTTCCCCGTCCCCCGGCCGAAGGCGGAGCCCACCCTGACCCCCGAGAGCAGCGAGCCGACCCGGGTTCCCCGCACGGAGGAAACGTCACGGACCCCCGGGGAGACTTCCGAGCCGTCCGTGCCCGCACCGCCCAGGTCCCTTCGGGAGATCACCCCCTCCCTGGGGAAGATGGTCATCGCGAAAGCAAACCCCGAAGCGGGACGGGGTGAGGGAACGTCCTCCGGAAACGCGGTAGGGACGGGGGGAAAGGCCGTGGAGAAGGGGGCGATCTCCGAGGAACGGGGGGGCGGGGCCCACCTCACGGCCCTGAACGCCCCGGAGATCCAGTACATCTCCTACTTCGCGAGCATCAAGCGGAAGATCGAGCTCGTCTGGCAGTATCCGCACGACGCCGCGACCGCGGGGATCCAGGGAGAGCTGACCGTCGATTTCGTCATCGGTCGGAACGGGAAGCTGGAGTCCGTGGAGCTTCTGCAGGGTTCCGGCCACAAGATCCTGGACGACGAGGCGCTCGGTTCCATCCGCAAGGCAGCCCCCTACAACCCGATCCCCGAGCATTACGAGATCCCCAACCTGCGGATACGCGCCCGCTTCATTTACGAGATGCACACCCTCAGGATCCGGTAGGGTCTTCGCTCTACTCCTCCGCCGGGAAAAGCCGGTCGTATTCCTCCCCGCTCAGGAGGGCGCCCACTTCCTCCGGGTCCGACGGAC
>Ga0209521_10002751_pt1 | contig 14329 bp, 16 predicted proteins | sample Rifsed19ft4_FD_184016 | JGI IMG/M metagenome (GOLD analysis project Ga0209521, IMG submission 184016) | Soil microbial communities from Rifle, Colorado, USA - sediment 19ft 4 (version 2) | ecosystem: Environmental > Terrestrial > Deep subsurface > Rock core/Sediment | place: Rifle, Colorado... | reverse complement strand
CATGTGGCTTGGTGCCGCCGCGCTGATGCGCGCCGGCGACGGGTCCAGCCGGGAACGGACCTGGTGGACAGTGGGGGGTCTCTCCATTGGCCTCGCCGCGCTGGCGCACGTCGGCACCGCATCGATCGCCGTGCCGGCCGGTATCGTGGTTGGGCTGCTGAGCGCCATGCGGGTCGCGCCGACCTGGCGGTCGCGCTTCCGGCGGCTGGCCCCACTCGGGGTGGCACTCGCCGTGGCAGGTCTCTATTGGCTCGTCTACCTGCTGCCCGGCGGGACCGAATTCGCCCGGAATCCGGCCAGCCTGGCCTACCGCGGACCGGGCCGCCTGTTGGAGGGCTTGACCGAGTACTGGCCGGCTCTCGCCATCGTGGCAGCTGCCGGGGCGGGCATGGGGATCGGCCTGGCCACGGAGCTTCCGCGACGCACCATCGGCCCGTGGACCATCGTCGGCGCCTGGACGGCTGTGACGCTGGCGGTTGTGCTGGCCGCCGTGCTCACCGGTGCCGCAACGGACTATCCCCGATTCGCCACGCCGTTGCTCGCTCCCCTGGTCATCGCCGCGGCGGGCGCTGGAGTGGCTGGCATCCGCCACGCCGGTGGCTGGCTGACGGTCAGACTGCGGCGCGGGACCCCTGCCAGCTGGTCGGTCTCGCTGTTGATAATCCTGGTGGCCACGACCACCTCGCCCGCCGTGCTCGCGTTCGGTACCCAGGCGAACGGCTATCGGATGGCCGCGCCGGGCAGCCTCCGGGAGGCCCTCGCCTGGATCGATGACAATGTTGCCCCCGGCGCGGCGATCCTGGCCCCGGTTCGCGAGGGAAAGTGGATCGAGGGCCTGAGCGGACGACCGGCGCTCTTCAGCTCGGCGGTGCGCTACAGCTTCCGGCCGGACGAGTGGCGTCGCAGCCTGGCAGCCGATACCGTGCTCCGCAGCGGTGGCGCCCTGGTCAACGAGTACTTCTTCGTCCGCCTGACCGATGAGGTAGCCAACTCCGCCGTACCGCGCGGCATGGCGATCGGGGTCAACCATGGCGGCGAGTACCTCGACCTGCTGCGGATCGCGCCCGGCGAGACCCGCATCCTGGCCGGCAGTGGCAGCCTTGCGACCCTCGCCACGCTGCCGAACCTGGCCGGCGAGAGTCGCAGCGCGAGTAACAGTGGCCTCGCCGCAAGCGTGACATCGACCTGGAGTGGAGAGCGGCTTGGGGCCCCGGTCACCTTCCGCGAGATCATCTCGCTGCAGGACGACGCTTCCACGCTCGAGGTTCGCGCCTCGGCCGCGACCACCGAACCGACCGGCTTTGAGCTGGAGCTGCATCCCGCGCAGCTGCCATTGACCCGGATGAGCGTCGCCGGCACCGAAGCGGAGCTCACCTTTGCCGTGGCAGGATCCGCCGAGCCGCGCCTGCGCGTGGTGCTCTCCGGCGCACTCGCGACGCTTTCGGCACTGCCCGATGGCGGCCTCCGCGTCCGCTCGCTTGGCGGTCCGATCCGCCTGCTGATCACCGACCTCTCCGGGGCCAGCTCGCCGACCATCGGTACCCAGTTCCTGGAGCCAAGCGAGCTGGTTGCCGCATACGACGTCGCGGCCGTTCTGCTCGTCCGCGACGATTCGCTGGAGGGTCGCCAAACCCGCCTGGAGGCGCTCGGCTTCCGGCTTGCGCAGATCTTCGGGCCATACGCCGTATTGGTGTCCCCATGACCATGCCAGAGCCGATCCTGGTGGTCGGCGCGTACGGCTATCGCAACACCGGCGACGAGGCGATCCTGGCCGGGCTCCTCTCCACCCTCGCTGGACGCCGAGTAACCGTCGTGTCGCGCTCCCCGGCCGAGACATCGGCGCTCCACGGCGTGGCGGCCACGGGTTTCCCCGGAGCCGTGGCGGCCCTGCGCCGCCACCGGACCGTCCTGATTGGCGGCGGAGGTCTGTTCGGCCGCGACATGGGTCGCATCGGTCGGCTCCTGCCGCTGTATGGGCTGCTGGCCGCGGCCCTCGGTCGCACGCTCGTTGTCGATGGCGTCGGTGTGGATGGCGACCTATCCGGCGTCAACCGGCTGCTCGTTCGACGTCTGTTGAGGTCTGCGCAGCGGGTCACGGTCCGCGACCTCGCCTCGGCACGGCTGTTGCGTGAGTGGGGGATTGCCTGTCTCGTGGCGGACGACCTTTCTGAGCACATGCCGGCAGCCACGGCCCGGACCGGCCGGGACCTTCTTCGTGCGGCGGGGGTCGACGAGAAGGGTCCAGTGATCGGCCTGTGCCTGACGGCCGTCAACGATGCGCTCACTCCCAGCGTCGCCACCGCAGTGCTCGATCTCGTGGACCGCCGTCCCGATATGCAGTTCTGCCTGATCCCCCTGAGCCAACACCCGTACCTCGAAGCCCACAACGATCTCGTTCTGGCCCGCCGGCTGCGAGCGAGCCGCCCACAGTTGAAGATCGTCGAGGGGGTGCACCACCCGTCCAAGGTTCTGTCGCTTATCGGTGCGCTGGATGCCGTCGTTGCCATGCGATATCACGCCTTCCTGTTCGCCGAACGGGCGGGGATCCCGCTTGTCCCCATCGCCTACGCCCCGAAGAGCACTGCCTGGCTCGATGAGCGGCGCCTGCGGTCGGTTGCACCGGTCGGGCGTGCTCTTGCGCGGGCTGTTGCGCGGGCTGTTGCCAGATCTCAGCCCGCGGCGAGCCAGGCGTCGTGAGCGCTTTGCGAGCGGCTCTCCAACGTCCCGGCGCGTTGGTCGCCGCCCGCTGGGCCCTCGGGATCGGCGCCCTGGGGCTGGTGGTCGTCGGCCTGAACGGGGGCGAAACGGTGGCCCGGATGGCATCCGCCGACGGTGCGCTGGTGGTCGCCGGCGTGCTTGGATTGACCGCGGTCCACGCGTTGGGCGCCGCGGCCTGGAGCATCCTGTGCCGGCAGTTGGGCGAGCTTCGCATGGATTGGGCCACCGGCCTGCGGGTCTACTACGCGGCCCAGGCCCTGGGAGGCATCACTCCGGCCAACGTCGGCGGAGATGCATACCGGATCGTGGCGGTGCGTTCGACGGGGCTCGGGTGGGGCGCTGCGGTTGCGCCGGTGGTGGTGCAGCGCGCGACAAGCTACCTGGCGCTCACCGTCCTCGCGCTTCCGGCGCTCGCCTGGCTGACCGCCTCTTCGCGTCTTCCGACACCGATCCTGGCGGGAGGTATCGTGCTCTGCGGCCTGGCCGCTGGGCTTGCCATCGCCCTGCTGGTGGCGCCCACCCGGCTCGCAGAACTGGGCGCGCGCTTGCCGCGGAACCGCGCTCAGCGGAACGCTGCCGTGCCGCACGATCCGGCCAGGTTCGCGCGGCCCCCGATTGCGAGCGTGGCGTTGGCCACCGGACTCGGCCTCGCATTCCACCTCGTCAGCGTCCTGCTCACGGCGCTGCTGGTGGCGGCAGTGGATCCGTCCGCGACCGGCCTCTCGGTGCTGGCGGCCATCACGGTCGCTCGGCTCAGCATTGCAGTGCCGGTCCTGCCGAGCGGCCTTGGAGCGAACGAGGCGGTTCTCGCGGTGATCTTCGCGGGTCTGGCCCTTTCCCCGCAGACCGCCCTGGCCGCTCTCCTGCTCGGGCGAGTGGCGCTGGTGATGACCACCGTGCTGGGCACCGGCCTCCTCCTCTTTGGCCGGCCGACGATCAGGCGCGGTGACGCGAGGAGTGTCGCCTCTGCGCCCTGAGGACACGCCGACGGCCCCTACTGGCTGATCCGCCTCCGGTAGAGCCACACCGCGAGCGGGAAGAAGATGAACAGCGCGCCGAGTGACCAGATCAGCGCCGGGACCAGGTCTGGACCGCCGCTCCCGCCCAGGATCAGGTCGCGCACGGCATTGATGACCCGTGTCATTGGCTGGTTCTCCGCGAAGACACGCAGCCAGTCGGGCATGGTGTCGGTCGGGACGAAGGCGCTGCTCGCGAAGGTGAGCGGGAAGATCGTGGTGAAGATCAGGCCCTGGAGCGCCTCCGGCGTCCGCACCCAGGCGCCCATCGCCACGCCCAGCCACGACAGCGCGAAGCCGAAGGCGAGCATGATCCCGATCGCGGCCAGCGCGCCGCCTACCCCACCCTGCGGGCTGAATCCGACCAGCGAACCGATCCCCCACATGACCGCCACCGCCAGCATGGCGCGCAGCAGATCGGTCATCGTCCGCCCGGTCAGGACCGACGCCTGCGACATCGGCAGTGACCGGAATCGGTCGATCATGCCGTTCTTCAGGTCATTGGCCAGCAGCACGCCGGTATAGACGCCGGCGAACGCCACCGTCTGCACGAAGATCCCGGCCATCAGGTAGTTGACGTAGCTGTCCCCGGCGATCTGGATGGCGCCGCCGAAGACGAAGCGGAAGAGGACCACGAACATGACCGGCTGGACGGTCACGTCCAGCAGCAGCTCCGGTGTGCGCCGGATGTGCAGCAGGTTGCGCCGCACCATCTCCAGCGTGTCGCGCAACCACCAGCCCACGCTCATGACGCCAGCTCCTCGCTGACCGATGTCTCCGTGCTTGCCGGCTTGCCGGTGAGCCCCAGGAAGACCTCGTCGAGCGTCGCTCGCCGGAAGCCGATGTCGTCGAGCTCCACCCCGGCCGCGTCGAGCTCGCGCACCGCGCGCGTCAGGATCCCGCCGTGCGAGGCGACCGGCACGCTGACGTGCCGCGCCAGGGCATCGGTATGTGCCGCCTGACCGCTGAGGGTCGCCAGCACGCGTGCCGCCTGCTCGAGGCTGCTCTCCGCACCGACGATCACCTCCAGGCGCTCGCCCCCGGCGCGCTGCTTGAGCTCCAGCGCCGTGCCCCGCGCGATCAGCCGGCCGTGGTCGATCACCGCGATGTCGTCCGCCAGCCGATCGGCCTCTTCGAGGTACTGCGTGGTCATCAGCACCGTCGTGCCGCCCTTGGCCAGGCTCGAGATCAGGTCCCACATCCCCAGGCGACCGCGCGGATCGAGGCCGGTGGTCGGCTCGTCCAGGAAGAGGACCGGCGGCTCCCCCACGAGGGCGCCCGCCAGGTCCAATCGACGGCGCATGCCGCCGGAGTAGTTCTTGGTGACCCGGTCCGCGGCCTCGGTCAGGTCGAAGCGCTCCAGCAGCTCGGTGGCCCGGCGGCGCGCCTCCGCGCTCGGCAACCGGAAGAGCCGGCCGATCATCTCCAGGTTCTCGCGCCCGGTCAGCACTTCGTCGAGCGTGGCGTACTGGCCGGCCAGCCCCATCTTGCCGCGCACCGCGGCGGGGTGCTTCAGCACGTCGATGCCCGCCACCTCCGCGCGGCCGGCGTCGGGGCGGAGGAGCGTGGTCAGGATCCGGACCGCGGTCGTCTTGCCCGCCCCGTTGGGCCCCAGCAGGGCCAGGATGGTGCCCTCCGCCACGTCGAGGTCGAGGCCGGCGAGGGCGTGGGTGCTGCCGAAATGCTTCTGCAATCCCTCGGCAAGGATCATGGGGCGACCGGCGGGCTGAGTCATGGCCGCGGGATGGTACCCAAGATCGAAACCGTACGCAGTCGGCCCGCCCTCGGCAGGTCAAAGGTCAGCGGCATTCGGGAGGCAAGGCGAAGGATGCGCACGCGCGTCGAGAGGGTCTCGGGAACGGAAGGACGAGAGTCTAGCCGCCGTCCTCGGGGCCGGTAACCTGACGGCTGCTGCCACTCTCAATCCAGATTGTTACTCCGTCCGGACCCAAGAAGGGTTGGAGGCGGATTGCGTGACTCCCTTCATCCTCCGCCGCGGTGATCCATACCGCTCCGTCTGTCTCCAGAACGACGATCTTTCCCTTCCATGCTGCCGCGGCCTCCTCGGCCGTTCCCTTGTACAGCCCATCGCGCACCCACCCTGATGCGCCGAGCGCAAAGGCTCGCGTGAAGTCCACGGCCGTCGGCTCGGCTAAGAGGTAGCTCCCGAGCGCGAAGCACTTCCCGGTGGCGTCCCCTCCAACCAGCTTGTCTCCAACGATGTCGGCGGCGCGGGCGGAATCCACGGGCGCTGGCCCCGACGCATTGGCAGAGCTGGCGATCGCGATGACCGCGATCACGAATAGCGGAACGAGCACTGGGAGGATCGCCGCCCCAGGCCATCGCCTCCGCGTCAGGGATGCGCACCGTCTCATGGCAAATACACGTAGTTTGCCGATGAGACGTCATCGGACGTTAGCGTTCGGAGGTCCATCGTGTACGGGAGCTGCCCGGACGTTATGACGCCGCACATCGTCGGCCCGGGCGGGCAGTTTGCGGTTCCGGACAGGTCCAACAGGAAGATCCCGTGGCCGAGCTCGTGCGTCGATACACCCTGCGCATCTGCAAATCCTGAGGGCGGCTCACTGGCGCTCCAACTGAAGTTCCAGTGGACCTCATTCAGGGAGATATCGGTGTCGAAAATGTCACCATAAGAACCACGGTTGGTGAACGATAGGCATGTGGCGGCTATAGAGGCTGAATTCCACGACGAGAAGCATGCGGGGAGCGTGGCTCCATTGATGTACACGCCGTTTGTGGAGCAGCAACTGTAGGCCGGATTCCAGTCCGTGCCGTTGGTCCACCTGCTGATCGCAGCTTGCAGGCGCTGGATCTTCGACGATGTCCACAGCGTGCCGGCTGTCTGGTAGTACTCCACCGAATCGGTGGAATTCGGGATGCCGTTACTGTCCTTGTCCCAGAAAACGGGCCAGCCGGGGACCGAATGCATCGCGAACGCATGACTTGGGGCGACCAGCAGCGCGACCACCAGTGCCAACGCGAAGCCGCGTCGCACAGCCTTCATTCTCCACCCCGTAATTCGGCTGCGGTCAGGGACTATGCCTGATTCTGGGGTCGCAGCTGTAGGCCGTCAAGATTGCCTTGCCGCTCGAGAACGTCCGGGCTCAGGTCCGACTCCGGCGAAACCGGGAGGCGAGCCGGCGGCCGGCGTGCAGATCGCCAGGTCTTTCAACGCCATCGCGCAGCGGACCTCTTCCGGCCGGCTCGAGCGTTCGAGGCTCGGCCTCGGCAAGAAGCTGGTGTCGGCGGCGGTTCGCGCTCCGGATGGCGATTTCCGCGATTGGGACGCCGTGGCCGAGTGGTCGCGCGAGATCGTCGGCGAGTTGGTGCGGGAGGCAGTCGAGACCTGATATCGCAGGGGTAGACTCCCCGGGTCATGGACCCCGAGCTGTCGATCGGCCTGGTTCGCGCCGCGGGCTACTCAACCTACGCGGCCATCGCCACGCTCATCGTGGCGGCGATCACCATCGCGCTCTTCTTCGGTGGAGCCGGCCAGTTCTGGGGACCGGTCAACGACATCTTCGTATCGCTGACGGTCCTGCTTCTCGTCCTGCCGGTTCTCGCTGTCCTGCTGCTGGCGGGAGACCAGGCGGGCTGGTGGTTCTCCGTGCTCTCCTGGCTGACGATCGCCGGACTGCTGCTCGTCGCGGCCGGTCAGCTCCTGCTGGTGGTCGGCGTCATCTCGCTCAACGCGTCGTTCCTGACCGGGGGGATCGGTATCACGCCGGTCCTGCTCTGGGCGCTGGCGACGATCTGGACCGCCTGGACGTTTGGCGTTCCGTCGATGATGGTCGGATTCCTGCTCGCCGCCGTACTCGTGATGAGCGCGCTGACCACCGCGGTCAGCCTCGCTCTCCCCGGCGTGGCGACCGGCATCGTCAGCGCTGTGCTGACGCTGGCCGTCTGCGCGTGGATGGCCGCCCTCGGGAGCGACCTGCTGGGGCGCGCCTAGGCAGGAACCGGGACGGCGCCTGCGCGGAAGCCGGCTTCGAAGGCCTGCAGATCGGCCTCCACGATCTCCGGACGCTTGGCGCCGACCACCTCGCGGATGGCCTCGATCACCGCATCGCGGGTGACCCAGCCGAGTCGCCCGACCAGTGCGCCCAGCGCCACCACGCTCACCAGCTTGTCGTCGCCGGCACTCGCCGCCAACTCCGTGCATGGGACGCGCAGTTCGTCGATCTCCGGCCGGTCTGCGCTGGCATCGCCCAGCAAGGACGCGTTGGCGACCAACAGCCCGCCGTCCGCCACCCGCGGCCCGAACCGCGTAAGCGACGGGGGATTCATCACGACTGCGGCGTCATACCGATCGACGACCGGCGAACCGATCTCCTCGTCCGCCACGATCACCGTGCACGAGGCCGTCCCGCCGCGCATCTCCGGACCGTACGAGGGGATCCAGAACGCCTCCAGCCCGTCGGCGATTGCTGCGCGGGCAAGGATCTGCCCGGCGAACAGGAGCCCCTGCCCACCGAACCCGGCGAAGACAACCGAGCGCTCCATCTCAGGCGCCCTCGGCCGCTGCGGGCTGTCGCGGCGTTGCGGAGCGGTCCACCAGGACGCCCAGCGGGTAGACCTGCTCGACCTCGGACAGGTGCTCCATCGATTCGAGTGCGGTCATTCCCCACCCGACCGGGCAGTTGGACAGGATCTCCACGATCGCGAAGCCGGCGCCGTCCACCTGGGCCTTGCAGGCGCGCTTGATCATCGCCTTGGTCTTGCCGATATGTGGCGGATCGCTGACCGAGCCCCGGGCGGCGTAGGCCACGCCGGGCAGGATGGCGAGCATCTCCGTCATCGGGATCGGGAAGCCGGCTGCGCCCGCCTCGCGCCCGGTCGGGGTGGAAGTGGTGTGCTGGCCGAGCAGGGTGGTCGGGGCCATCTGGCCGCCGGTCATGCCGTAGATCCCGTTGTTGACGAAGATGGCGGTGATCAGCTCGCCGCGCCCGGCTGCGTGGATGATCTCGGCGGTGCCGATCGCGGCCAGGTCGCCGTCGCCCTGGTAGGTGAGCACGAAACTCTCGGGGCGCACCCGGCGGATCCCGGTCGCCACGGCCGGCGCGCGTCCGTGCGGCGCCTCGACCCAGTCGAGCTTCAGGTAGTCGTAGGCGAAGACGGCGCAGCCGACCGGAGCCACGGCGATGGTGCGCGGCGCCAGCTCGAGCTCCTCGAGCACCTCGGCGAGCAGTCGGTGGATGATGCCGTGCCCGCAGCCTGGGCAGTAGTGCGTCGAGCGGTCAATGAGCAGCTCGGGGCGGCTGGCGATGACCCGCGGAGGAGCGACGGCAGCGGTCATCCGGCACCGCCCGCGCGAACCGTCGCGTCGAGCCGCCGCAGTTCGGCGAGCACCTCGTCCGGTGTCGGCAGCATCCCACCGGTCCTGCCATGGAAGGCGACCGGGCACCGTCCCTCGACGGCTAGCCGGACATCCTCGACCATCTGCCCCGCCGACAGCTCCACGACCAGCATGGCCGTCGGGCGCGACGCCAGCTCGCGCAGTTGCGCTTCGGGGAACGGCCACAGGGTGATCGGGCGGAAGAGTCCGACCCGCATACCCTCGCGCCGCGCCATTCTCACCGCCGAATGCGCAATCCGCGCGGCCGTCCCGTAGGCGACCACTGCCAGGTCGGCGTCGTCGAGTTGCTCTCCGGCCCAGCGGACCTCGGTGTGCGCGATCTCGCGGAACTTGGCCTGCAGCGCGTTGTTGTGCTCCTCGAGGCGCTCCGGCTGCAGGTGGAGGGAGCGCAGGACCCGGGGCGGCCGGCCATCGGCCCCGGTGAGGGCCCAGTCGAATTCCTGCCGGGGGGGATGGCGGAACTGCGGCTCGATCGGCTCCATCGCCTGTCCCAGGATCCCGTCGGCGAGCAGGATCACCGGCGTCCGATATCGCTCGGCGAGTTCGAAGGCGGTCGCCACCAGTTCCACCGCCTCGCCGATCGACGCGGGCGCCAGGACCGGGACCTTGTAGTCGCCATGGCCGTGTCCCTTCACCGCCTGGAAGTAGTCGCTCTGGCTCGGACCGATGCTTCCCAGGCCTGGTCCGCCGCGCATGACATTCACCACCACGATGGGCGTCTCGGAGCCGGCCATGTAGCTCATCGCCTCGGCCATCAGGCTGAACCCGGGGCTCGACGAGCTGACGAGCACTCGCGCCCCGGTCGCCGCTGCGCCGAGACCCATGTTGATGGCGCCGAGTTCGCTCTCGGCCTGCACAAAGACCCGGCCGAGCTCCGGCATGCGCCGCGCCATCCACTCCAGCAGCTCGGCCTGCGGGGTGATCGGGTAGCCGAAGTAGGCGTCGCAGCCTGCCTGGATGGCCGCCTCTGCGATCGCCTCGTTGCCCTTCATCAGGATGCGCGAGCGCTTCGAACGCGTCGCTTCTTCGGTGGTCGGGGCTCGCTCCGCGGTGGCGGTCATCGGGCGGCCTCCCGCTTCGGTGGTGCGTAGACGGTGAAGACGGCATCGGGGCAGACCCGTGCGCAGAACGCGCAGCTCGTGCAGCTCGGGGCGTCGTGGAGCTCGATCGGGTGGTAGCCGAGGGCGTTCACCACGTCGCGGTCGAGCGCCAGCAGGTGGTATGGGCAGGCTGCCACGCACAACTCACAGCCCTTGCATCGGTCGCTGGCGATCTCCAGCGGCGTGAAGGTGGCGCCTCGCTCAGCGATTGCCGGTCCGCTGCGCGTGCTGACGCTGGCTGCACTCATCACCCCGAGGGTGCCCGCGTGCGCGCCAGCGGGCAAGGGCCGAACGGCATCCCTGCGCCGGGACCTCGGTCGCAAGCCTCAGTCGTGTTGCCCGCGATCCACCTGGCCGACCCGCCTTGCGAGACCCGCGCTTTTGGGCCGACCGGCACTGGCGGCAACGACGCCCCTCCGCGACCCTTCAAGTGGTGGAATCTGTGGACAGCGAGGTGTGCAGTGGTCGCGGAGTTGGACGTTCAGAAGGCGATCGAGGAGACCGCGGCGACCGAGGAGACCGAGGCGCCGGTCGAGACGGTGACCCATGAGACGAGGACGCGTCCGCTGATGTCGGTCGCGGGCCTGGTGCGCGGAGTGGATGTTGAGCTTCGGAACGCCCTTGTGGGAGTGGCAATTGCTGCCGACGACATCACGGTCGAGCGAGCCATCGTGCGCACCATCTTCGCCGGGGGCGGACTCGAGGTGCGGCAGGCAGGGGCGGCCGTCATCGTGTCGGGCGGCGATACCACGGTTCGGCAGGGTGGTGCCCAGGCGATCGTTTCGGCGGGCACGGTGACCATGGAGTCGGCCGGAACGGGCTTTGCCATTGGGCGGAGGATTCGCGTCGCCCAGGGCGGAACCGCGGTGTTCGCCCTCGCCCCGAAGCTGGAGGTCGCGGAAGGAGGCCGGGTCATCTTCGGCCGGTCGGCCGCGCTCGCGGTGGTGGGAGGCGTGGCCAGCCTGGCGGCGCTGCTGGTCTTCCTGCTGCGGCGGCCCGGGGCTCCTCGGACAACCTGATCCGCGGAGGGGTCTACTCGACCTCGCTGCCGGTGGTGATTCTCCGACGCGTCGAGATCTCCACGGCGGCCTCGCGCCCCTCGTGTGCGGGGTGCTCGACCAGGGCGATCAGCCGGCTCGACATGAAGCGGCCGGTGCGCACCGGCGTGCCGCCGCGCGTCACCTCGCTGACCTCGACCACGCCCCGCGCGGTGGTCACTTCGATGCGCCGCCCGGCGCGCGTCGCCTCGATCACAAAGGTCTGCGTCCCCTGGCCGGTGTCCACCACCGCCTCGACCCGATCGCCCTTCATGGTGGCAGCCTAGACCGATGTCGCCGGGCGGTCCAGACCGGAGTCAGCCCGAGTAGACCTCGGTCCCATCGGCAAAGGTGAGCGCGACCCGCGCGTCGCCGATCGGTCCGGCATCGCGGGCCTGCAGGTTGCGGTCCAGCACGACCATGTCCGCCGCCTTGCCGACCTCCAGGGTGCCGGTCAGGTGGTCGAGGTGGTTGACGTACGCCGAACCGATGGTGAACGCGGCAAGAGCCGCCCCGAGCGGGAGGCGCTCGTCGGGCAGGAATGGGGGATCGCCGCGCGCCCCGGGGTCCACGCGGGTCACCGCGATCTCCATCTCAAGCAGCGGGTTGGGCGACGAGACGGTCCAGTCGCTGCCGCCCGCCAGCCGGGCACCACTCCGCAGCAGGCTGGCGAACGGGTATTGCCAGCCGGTCCGCAGCGGGCCGAGGACGGGGATGCGCAGGTCGCGCATCTGGTCGTCGTGTGCGGCCCACAACGGCTGCATGTTGGCGGTGGCGCCGTTCGCCGCGAAGCGCGGGATGTCGGCCGGGTGGATCAGCTCGATGTGCGCGATGTGGTGCCGGCAATTGGTGCGGCCGTTGCTGGCCAGGGCGCCCTCGATAGCGTCGAGGGCGAGCCGCGCGCCTCCGTCGCCGATGGCGTGGAAGTGGCACTGGAAGCCGAGCCGGTCCAGCTCCGAAACCGCGTCGCGCAGTTCGTCCGGCGGAATCATCGGGATGCCGCGGTTGGTGGTGGGTTTGCCGTCAAGGTCAAGGTACGGCTCGGTCAACAGCGCCGTGCCGTTCTCGATGATGCCGTCCACGAAGAACTTGACGCTGTCGTTACGGAACCGATCGGTTGACGCAGCGACCGGCGTCTCGCGCTCGTGGAGCAGGCCGGCGATCTGCTCCAGGCCCCGGCCGTTCTCCCATAGTTGCGCGGCCACGACCCGCATGGTGAGCCGTTCCTCCGCAACGGCCCGGCGGTAGGCCGCCAGTTCGGCCGCGCGGACCCACGCGTCCTGCCAGGCGGTAATGCCCAGCGAGTGCAGGTAGCGCTGGGCCTCGGCGAGCGCGGCGTCCAGGTCGTCGGCGGTGGGTGCCGGGATCAGCACCTCGACCAGGTTTGCCGCACCCTCGTGCAGCGTGCCGGCGGGCTCCCCGCTGGCGTCCCGCTCGATTCGCCCATCGACCGGATCCGGGGTGGCGGCCGTGATCCCGGCGAGCTCCAGCGCGCGGCTGTTGACCCAGGCGGAGTGGCCGTCGCGAGAGGCCAGGAAGACCGGCCGGTCGGGAACGACGGCATCGAGGGCAGCTCGACCCGGGTTTCCGCCGGGAAAGGCGGACATCGCCCAGCCGCTGCCATTGATCCACTCGCGATCGGGGTGCGCCGCGGCGTACGCCGCGATCCGGTCCGGGTAGGCGCGCGCATCGCCGAGGTCGTGCAGGGCGCACAGCCCGGCGGCCAGCCCGCCGTGAATCGGGTGCACGTGCGCATCCTGAAATCCGGGCAGCAGCGTCTCGCCGCCGAGGGCGATGGTGCGCGTCGCCGGCCCCGCCAGGGCCTCGATATGCCTTCGCACGCCGACCGCCACGATGCGGCCCCCACGGACCGCGACGGAGTCGGCGTCCGTCGAGCGACCGGTCATCGTCTCGACGGTTGCGCCGCTGATGACGAGTTCGGCGAACTCCATACCCCGATGCTACCCTTACCGGCAGACCACTCACCCGCGCGGGGCGCCGGCGCGAATTCACCTCGCCGCCGGGCCAGCATCTGCGATCACGTCAGCCGCCATCGCCACCATCCTCGCCCTCGTGCCGCTGGCCGCAGGTTTCAACGAGGGATCGATCATCGCCGCCGAGCTGGGGACGGTGGTGATCGGCGGCCTGCTGAGCTCGACCTTCCTGACCCTGATCGTGGTGCCGGTCGTCTACTCACTGGTGGACGGCGTGAAGGCGCGACTGCCGGGACGCGCCTAGGGTCGGGACGGGCAGTCCCGAACAGGTGTGCTACACTGCGCACTCCCTCGGGCTCCTCAGGCGCACCGGTCTGCGCCTCGGCATTTCCGCAAGACCCCGATTCACCCCTCGCCCTGACCGGGCCCCGCTGCAAGCGGGAGGGCCTCGTCAGGAGCTATTCCACCGTGTCATTTACTCAACTCGGGCTGTCGCCCGACCTGCTCCGCGCTGTCGCGGATTCCGGCTACACCGAGCCGACCCCCGTTCAGAGCGAAGCGATTCCGCACGTTCTGGCCGGCCGCGATCTGCTGGCCGGCGCCCAGACAGGCACCGGCAAGACGGCCGCGTTCGTGCTGCCGATGCTGCAGCGCCTGCACGCCTCGCGCGTCGGCGACTGGCGCCACATCCGCGCCCTTGTCCTCGTCCCCACGCGCGAGCTGGCGATGCAGGTCGAGGAGAGCGTCCGCACCTACGGCATCCACAAGCGCGTCCGCTCCACCACCATCTATGGGGGTGTCGGCTTCTTCCCGCAGGTCCGCGCCATCCGATCCGGTCCCGAGATCGTGGTCGCCACGCCGGGGCGCCTGCTCGATCACGTCGGGCAGGGGACGATCGACCTGTCCCGCATCGAGATCCTCGTCCTCGACGAGGCTGACCGGATGCTGGACATGGGCTTCATCCGCGATATCCGCAAGATCATGGCGCTCCTGCCCGCGCGACGGCAGAACCTGCTCTTTTCGGCGACCTTCTCCGACGAGATCCGGCGCCTGGCCGATGGCCTGCTGGATCGTCCCGCCTTCGTGCAGATCGCGGCGCGCAACAAGCCCTCCGAGCTTATCGAGCAGGTCATTCACCCGGTCGATC
>Ga0209521_10002750_pt1 | contig 14330 bp, 11 predicted proteins | sample Rifsed19ft4_FD_184016 | JGI IMG/M metagenome (GOLD analysis project Ga0209521, IMG submission 184016) | Soil microbial communities from Rifle, Colorado, USA - sediment 19ft 4 (version 2) | ecosystem: Environmental > Terrestrial > Deep subsurface > Rock core/Sediment | place: Rifle, Colorado... | reverse complement strand
GGGTCGTGCCGAGCAGTCAGATTTATCGCGACACACTCAAGCGGCTTCAGGACCGCAACGACCTGTACCGGCTGATGCTGGAACACGCGGTTTCGCGGCGCATCGAGCTTTGGGAAAAGACCGACATCGCCCGGCTCACGCCCGCCCAGAAAGTTTTGGCTGTCATTCCTCTGACGGAGAACCTCCCCAGCGGCCGCGCCCAGAAGCCCGGCGACGTGCAAATCGCCATGTCGGGAAAATCCATCGAGGTCATCAACACCGACGCCGAGGGGCGCCTGGTGCTGGCCGACGCGGTCTATTACGCCCGGCAGCTCGGTGCCACGCACTTGGTTGACGCCGCCACACTCACCGGCGCCATCCACGTCGCTCTCGGCCACCTCTACGCCGGCGCTTTCACCAACGACCAGAAGTTCCTCGACCGGTTCCTCTTGAGCGCCCGCGCCGCCGGCGAAAAGTTCTGGCCCATGCCGCTGGACGACGAGTACGCCGACAACATCAAGAGTGACATCGCCGACATCCGCAACACCGGCAAGGGCCGCGGCGGCGGCGCCATCAACGGCGCGCTGTTCATTCAGGAGTTCGTGGGCGACACGCCCTGGATTCACCTCGACATCGCCGGCACCGCCTGGCTCGAGGAAGCGCGCCCCGGCCTGGCCAAAGGCCCCTCCGGCGTCGCCCTCCGCACCCTGGTGCATTTTGCCGAGAACTTCGCCGGGGAAAAGTCTTAGAATAGAGTCGAGGCACACAGGATGCACATCATCTGCATCGGCTACGGGCGGCTGGGCACGCAGGTTGTCCGCGTGCTCGACACCCAGAAGCACAAGGTGGTCGTCATCGACAAGGAGCGCAGTGCCCTCGAGCGCCGCGACCGCGACCTCCACGCCAAGTTCCTCTTCGGCAACGCCATTGACGAAGACTTGCTGCGCGAGGCCGGCGCCGAGCACGCCGACGCCCTCTTCGCGCTGACCCGCGACGAGAACACCAACCTCATGGCCGCCCAGGTGGCCCGCATCGTCTTCAACATCCCCCGCATCATCGCCGTCGTCTACGACCCTGCCCGCGAAGAGACCTACCGCGCCGCCGGCATCGAGACCCTGCCCATCACCGTGGCCGGCGCCGAATACCTGGTGCGGCGCTTGGAGGAGATCCCGGACCAGAAGACGAGCCTCAAGGAAGCTTGGGAGCGGGCCCAGGGCCACGCGGCGGCGGCGCCGCTGCCGACGCCGGCGCCGGGCGCGCGCCCGCCTGACCAGCCTTTCTACGTGGTGGTGCTGGGCGGCGGCCGCGTGGGCTACTTCCTGACCAAGGCGCTGCGGGCCAACAACATCGAGGTCACCATCATCGAGGCCAGCCAGAAGATTTTCGACCTGGTAACCCGCCAGGTGGACTGCCCGGTGATTCTCGGCGACGGTTCCGCCACCGCCATCCAGGAGCAGGCCGGCGTCAGCCGCGCCAACGTCTTCGTCGCCGTCACCAACCACGACCACGACAACCTCATCGCCTGCCAGATCGCCAAGCAGCGCTTCGGCGTCCCCAAGACCATCGCTCGCGTCAAGAACCCCCGCAACGAGATGGTCATGCAGCGCCTGGGCGTCGACGTCACCGTCAGCTCCACCGCCATCCTGACCGACATCATCCAGTCCGAGCTCCCCACCAGCCGTATGCGCACTGTGCTCAACCTGCGCACCGGGGGGCTGGAGTTGATGGAGTACCACCTCGACTCCGACTCCCCCGTGGCCGGCAAGCCTCTGCGCGAGCTGAAGATTCCCGCCGACTGCAACCTCATCACCCTGATGCGTAAGGGCGAAACCATCATTCCCCGCGGCGACACCGTGCTCGAGAAGGGCGACACCGTGTTCGCCCTCGTCAAGCTCCCCGCCGAGCCCGCCCTGCGCAAGTTCCTCCTCGGCTCCTGAAAAAGAGATCCCTCGCCTGCGGCTCGGGATGACACCCGGGAAAAAGCACTGCCGCAGCGTCTGTCATTCCGAGCGGAGCGAGGGATCTCTTCCCTGCGGGGACGTCTACTTCTTGAACAGGCGGGCCAGGCGTTCGTACAGCGCTTGAATCGCCACGAAGAGCTTGTCCAGCCCTTCCGTCTCGAAAGTCACGTCGGTGGCGTCGAGGTCAATGGAGAGGTCGCCGGTGAGCTGGGTGGCGCGGCGGATGCGCTCGGTGGTGAGCAGGCTCAGGACGCTGTAAGGGTCGCCGTGCTTGGCCTGGAGCTCCAGCCACTGTTGCACCGTATAAGCGGTCAGGCGCACGTGGTCGACCGCGTCGCGGAACTGCCGCAGCACCCGCGGCTCCACCGTTCCCGCTGTCTTCAGCGCCTGCTCCAGCTCGCGCAGCTCCTGGCTGAGTTTCTCCAGCCGGGACGAGAGTTCAGGGTTGGGGGCCGGCTCTGGCGTCATGGCGCGCCTCCGTTTCCGTCCTGCGGGACCGGGGAAAGTATTCTACGTCCCCGCAATCGTCACGGCTGAAATCTTTACCGTGGGGGCGGCAAAGGCGTCGCGGAAGTCGAGGTCGCTTCCCACCATTTCCATCCCCTCCAGCATCCGACGCAGGTTGCCGCTGATGGTAACTTCGTGCACGGGGTAAGAGAGCTGCCCGTTCTCTATCCACAGCCCGAAGGCGCCGCGGGAGTAGTCGCCCGTCACCAGGTTCACCCCTTGCCCGATCAACCGCGTCACGTAGAGCCCGCGCTCCACCGAGGCTACGATGGCCTCCGGCGCGTGCGGCCCCGCCGCGAGATAAAAGTTCGTCGGCGCCTCGCCGTCGCCGGTGCCGTTGCCAGTCGAGCGCCGGCCGAGCTTGCGCGCCGAGTAGCTCCCGCAGAGGTAGTTCTTCAGCACCCCGTTCTCGATGACCAGTGTGCGCTGCGCGGCCACGCCCTCGCGGTCGAAGGGCCGCGTCCCCAGGCCGCCCGGGCGCAGCCCGTCGTCGAGCAGGGTGATGCCGGCCGCGGCGATTCTCTCTCCGAGTGTGTCCACCAGGAAGGAGCGGCGCAGGTAGATGGCTTCGCCGGTGACCGCGGCGAAGACGTCGGCCAGGAGCTCAGCCGCGAGCAGCGGCTCGAACACCACCGGGGCTTCCTGCGTCTGGACTTTGCGCGCCCCGAAGTGCCGGCAGACGCGCTCCACCGTCCGCCGCGCCACCTGCTCGGGCGTCTCGAGCTTCGCGCGCTGCCGCGCCGCGCTGTACCAGTAGTCGGAGACCTGCGCCGCCTTGCCGGGCTCCTGCCCGAGCAGGTAGAGCCCCAGGCTGCAGCTGGAGGAGCGGTAGGTGCCGGCGAACCCGCGCGTGTTCACGAGCCATACGCGGCCGCGGCTCGTGGAAAATCCGGCCCCGCCGGAATTCTTGACCCGCGGGTCGAGCTTCAGCCCGATGGCTTCCGTGTCCCTCGCCAGGGCGATCTTCTCGTCGGCCGGGAGCGTTTCGAGCGCCGGGTCGTAGAGGTTCAGGCTCTCGGCCGGCGGCGGGGCGGGGAATTCGTCGGGCAAGCCCGCACAAGGGTCCTGGTTCGCCAGCCGCGCCCGCTCCACCGCGCGACGGACTAGTCCCTCGAGGGTGTCCGGCCGCAAGTCGGACGCGCCGGCGCGGGCCACGCGCTGGTCGAGGAAGACGCGCAGGCTGACGGCGCGGGTGGTGGCTTCGGTCACCGTTTCGACCGTGCCCTGGCGCACGCGGGTCGAGAAGCGCGTCGACTCGGAGAGATGGACTTCCGCGTCCTCGGCGCCCGCCGCCCGCGCCTGCGCGAGCATCCGCTCGGCCAGTGCGGGGAAGTCTTTCACCGGCGGCCTCCCACAGTCATCTTGGCGATCTTCACCGTGGGCGTGCCGACGCCGACCGGGGCCGACTGGCCGTCCTTGCCGCAGGCCCAGGCGCCGCGGTCGAGCACGAGGTCGTGACCGACGGCGACGATGTTCCGGAGAATCTCTTCGCCGCTGCCGATGAGGGTGGCGCCCTTCACCGGCCGGGTGCGGCGCCCGTCCTCGATGAGGTAGGCTTCGTGCATCGAAAAAGTGAACTTGCCCACCGCCGGCTCCACCTGCCCGCCGCTGAAGGCTTGGCAGTAAAGCCCGCGCGCGACCGAACGCACAATCTCTTCGGGGTCGGAGTCGCCCGCGGCCAGAAACGTGTTCGTCATCCGCGGAATCGGGATGGAGGAGTAGTCCTGGCGGCGGCCGTTGCCCGTGGGCGACATCTGCATCAGGCGCGCGGAGAGCCGGTCTTGCAGGTAGGCGCGCAGGACGCCCTTTTCGATGAGCACCGTCGGGGTCCGAGGAATGGTCGCTTCGCCGTCCACGTTCACCGAGCCGCGCAGGCCGGGCAGCGTGGCGTCGTCCACCACCGTCGTGAGCTCCGTGGCCACCCGTTCGCCCAGCCGGCCGCTGAAGACCGACAAGCGCTTGCGGTTGGCGTCAGCTTCGAGCGGATGCCCGACTGACTCGTGCAGCAGGACGCCGCTCGCGCCGGGGGCGAGCACGACGGGGAATTCGCCCGCCGGCGCGTCCACCGCCGTGAGCAGGGTCGCTGCCTGCGCCACCGCCTCTCGAGCCAGGCGCTCGGCTTCAGCTACCGAGAAGGCTTCCAGGCCCGCGCGCAGGCCGCGGTTCTTCCAGCCCGCCTGGCGCTGGCCGTTCGCTTCCAGGACGGCGCTGACGCTGAAGGTGGCGAGCGGCTGGGTGTCCGCCACCAGCTCGCCGGCGCTCGTGGCGATGAGCACCTGGCGCCACTCGTCGCTCCAGTTGGCGGTGACTTCCCGCGCTCTCGGGTCGGCGGCGCGAGCCGCCGCGTCGGCCGCGCGCAAGAAAGCGACCTTCTCCGCCATCGGCGCGGCGTGCGCCGGGCGCTCCACGGCGTAGCGGTCGGGCACCGGCTGCGGCGAGAGGTTGACGCTGCCGGCTGCGCGGCTGCCGCGGGCGATGCGGGCGGCGGTGCGGGCGCACTCGAGCAGTGCCTCGAGCGAGAGCTCGTTCGTGTAGGCGTAACCGGTTTGCTCGCCGACCACCACGCGCACCCCCGCGCCCACCGCCACCGATTCGCGCGACTCTTTCAGCAGGCTTTCTTCCAGGTGAAGAGAGCTCGCCTGACGGTACTCGACGTAGACGTCGGCGAAGTCGCCCCCGCGCCCGAGCCCTTCCGCCAGCACGCGCTCCAGCCGCCGGGCGTCGACCCCGTGCTCCTGTTCGAAGTACGCCCGCGCGTTTACCCTGAACGGGTCCATCGTGAACGGGCTCACATCTTCTCCGGGACTTCGATTCCCAGCAGGTCGAGCGCGCGCGTCAGCTGTCGTTGCACCAGGTCGGCCAGCAGCAGGAGGAAGGCTTTCTTCTCCGGGTCGGCTTCGCTCAGAATGTGGTGCTTGTGGTAGAAGAGGTTGAACTGCTGGGCCAGGCTGAAGGCCCACTTGGCCACCAGCGCCGGCTCCTGCTGGTGGACGCCGATCCGCGCGATCCAGTCCAGCTCCGCCGCCGGCAGCGCCAGCGCCCAGAATTCCTCTCCGGCATCTCCTTGGAAGAGGCGGGCGGCCGCCGCCGCGCTGACGCGCGCGGGCAGGTCGTCGAGCCGGAAGGCAGGCTCGCTCTCTTGGAGCTTGCGGAAAATGTTGCGGGCGCGCACCACCGAGTACTGCAGGTAGGGCCCGGTCTCGCCGTCGAAACTCAAGGCGTCGGCGAAATCGAAGGCGATGACGGTGTTGCGGGTGACGCGCAGCATGAAGAAGCGCAGCGCCGCGACCGCGATCTTGTGGGCCAGCGCGTCGCAAGTGCGGGCGTCCAACTCCGGGTGACGGCTGGCGACCTCGCGCTGCGCCGCCGCCTCCAGCGCGTCCAGCAAATCATCGGCTTTCACGCCCTGGCCCTTGCGGCCGGAAACCTCGACAAACGGCCGCTTCTCGTCTTCCGACGTGAGCGCGATGCCGAGCTCCTTCGCGCAGCGCGGCGAGAGCCCCACCATCTCGTAAGCGAAGTGGATGGAGCGCGCCGCCTGCTCCTGGTAGCCGAGCGCCTCGACCCCGGCGGCGACGATGGATTGCAGGTAGCTCTGCCGCGAATCAATCACGTTGTAGACGCTGGCGGCTTGGCCGAACGCGGGCGCGCCCGGGTCGCCTCCGTCAGCCGCGCTCATCCAGGCGACGTGCCCGTCGGGATAGGTGTAGAAGCGCCGGTAGGCGAAGTCGCGCCCGAGCAGGCCGAACTTCCAGAGCTGGTAGGCGATGTCCTTGCCGACGTAGGTGACGGTGCCGTTGGAGCGGACGATGATCTTGGCCTCGTCGAACTCGGCCTCGCTCGGGGCTTCGCTCACCTCGAGCGCGGCGGCGGTGCGCATCACCCAGCAGCCCTTGTTCTTGCCGCTGGCGGCGAACTCGATGGCGCCGCGCGCCTTGAGCTGCTCGAAAGCCGCCTCCCAGAATTTCAGCCGCAGGATTTCGCTTTCTCGCGGCAGCAGGTCGTACTCGACGCCCAGGCGCTGCATCGTCTCCAGGTGGCAGCGGACGATGGTGGTCGACACCAGCTCGGCCACCCGCGCTGTCTCGCCGGCGCCCTCCTCGATCGCCTTCAGCGCCGCCGCGCGCAGCTCCAGCCGCTTCGGGTCTTCCTCGTAGAACTGCGTGACGCGCGCGTACAAGTCCCAGCAGTAGTGGTCGAGTCGGGGCCGGGCGCGCGCCGCCAGTTTTTCCACCTCGGCCAGCGGTTTCTTCTCCAAATGCTCGAAGCCCACCACCACGTCCGCCACCTGCACGCCGGTGTTGTCGATGTAGTTCTGCGCTTCGACCCGGTGGCCGGTGAAGCGCAGCAGGCGCACGAAGCTGTCGCCCAGGGCGGCGTTGCGCAGGTGCCCGACGTGCGCGGCCTTGTTGGGGTTGATGTTGGTGTGCTCGACGATGATCTTCGGCGCCTCGGTTGTTGCCGCCCGCACGGGCGCGCGGCTGGCCCGCACCGCGCCGCGGTAAACATGAGCGCGGTCGTAATGAAAGTTGACGTAGCCGCCCCCGGCCGCCTCCGCCCGGGCCAGGCCTTCGACTCGCCCGAGCCCTGCGGCCAGCTCCTCGGCGATCGCCCGCGGCAGCCGCTTCAGCCGCCGCGCCAGCTCGAAAGGCAGGGGACAGGCCAGGTCAGCGAGCTTCGCCTGCTTGGGTTTTTCCAGAGGGATGTTTTCGAGGTCGAGTCCGAAGCGCGTCTTCACCGCCGCCCGCACGGCGTCGCCGAGAGCCCGGTGAAGTTCATCCATCACGCGCGGCGGTTCTCCTCCAAAACGCGCATTATAGCAAAGCCGCGGGCCCGCGTCGGGCGCGCGAGGCGTCAAAACGAGTTCGCACCCCTGTGCTATAGTAGGAGCCTCTTTTTCTCAGGATGACTCCCGTGGGCGACCTGGACACCGCGCATCGCTGGCTGGCGGAGGCTGAGCGCGTCGCCGTCTTGACCGGCGCCGGCATTTCCCACGAGAGCGGCGTGCCTGTTTTCCGCGGGCCGGGCGGCCTCTGGCGGCAGTACCGGCCGGAAGATCTGGCCACGCCCGAGGCCTTCGCCCGCGACCCGCGCCTGGTGTGGGAGTGGTACGACTGGCGGCGGTCGGTGGTAGCCCAGGCGGAACCCAACCCCGCGCACCGGGCTTTGGTCGAGCTCGAGCGGCGCGCGCGGGAGTTCACCTTGATCACCCAGAACGTCGACGGCTTGCATGAGCGCGCCGGCTCGCGCCGCGTACTGAAGCTTCACGGCGACCTCTGGACGCTGCGCTGCCTCGGCTGCGGCGCGGAGAAGATTGACCGGACGGTGCCTCTGCCGGCGTTGCCTCCGCGCTGCTCCCTTCGGCTTCGCTCCGGGCAAGTCTGCGGCGGCCTGCTGCGTCCGGGCGTGGTGTGGTTCGGGGAGCCCCTGCCCGCGGACGTGCTGCAGCAGGCGATGGCGGCGGCGGCGCGCGCGCAGGTCTTTTTGGTCGTCGGCACCTCCGCCGTGGTGCAGCCGGCGGCGAGCTTGCCGCTGATGGCGCGGCAGGCGGGCGCCCGCGTGGTCGAAATCAACATGGAGCCGACGCCGCTGACGGATCTGGTGGACGCCAGTTTTCTGGGCAAGTCGGGCGAGCTCTTGCCGCGCCTGGTGGAGGCGGGGGTGCGGTCGTGAAGGTCTGCTACTTCGACTGCTTCAGCGGCATCAGCGGCGACATGGTGCTCGGCGCGCTGGTGGACGCGGGCGCCGACCTCGGGCGCATCGAAGCCGCGCTCCGCAAGCTGCCGGTCTCCGGCTGGACGATGGCCGCAGAAAAAGTGAAGCGCGGCCCGCTCCAGGCAACCCACGTACGGGTCAAGAGGAGCGAGAGCCATCACCATCGCGGCTTGAGCGATATCTTGAAGCTCATCGAAAGCGCGGGCCTGCCGGCGCGCGCCGCCGCGCGGGCCGCCGAGGTTTTCAAGTGCTTGGGCGAGGCCGAAGCGCGCGTGCACGGCATCCCGGTCGAGAAAGTCCACTTCCACGAAGTGGGCGCGGTGGACGCCATTGTGGACATCGTCGGCGCCTGCATCGGATTCGAGCTGCTGGGCATCGAGCAGTTCGCCTGCTCCGCCTTGAACGTGGGCGGCGGGCGGGTCCAGACCGAGCACGGGGTGCTGCCCGTGCCGGCGCCGGCCACCGCCGACATGCTGCGGCAGGCGCCGACTTATTCAACGGGCATCGAGCGGGAGTTGGTGACGCCGACGGGGGCGGCGCTGGTGGCGGGGCTGGTGACGCAGTTCGGAGCGCAGCCGCGGATGACGGTCGAGCGCATCGGGTACGGCGCCGGCTCGGCCGAGCTCGCCGAGCAGCCGAACGTCCTGCGGCTGTTTCTGGGGGAGACCATCGCAGCCGGGAGCGCGGCCGAAGAGCCGACGGTCACGGTGCTCGAAGCCAACCTGGACGACATGGCGCCCGTCGTGGGCGGCTACTTCATGGAGCAGGCGCTGGGGGCGGGCGCGCTCGACGTCTTCTTCACGCCCGTGCAGATGAAGAAAAACCGCCCCGGCCTGGTGTTGACCGTCATCTGCCCGCCGGAGCGCGCCGACGTTTTGAGCGAACTGATTTTCGAGCAGACGACCACCATCGGCCTGCGCCAGTATGAGGCCAAGCGGCGCGTGCTCGAGCGCGAGTTCGTGACCGTGGAGACGCCCTACGGCCCCGTGCGGATGAAGCTCGCCAGGCTCGACGGCCGCCTGCTCAACGCCGCGCCGGAGTATGACGATTGCCAGCGCCTGGCGCGGGAAAAGGCGGTGCCGCTCAAGCAGGTGCTGGCCGACGCCCAGTCCTGCTTCCGCCAGCAGCAGAAGGACCGCTCCTGATGCCCAAGTTCTACCTGACCACGCCGCTCTACTACGTCAACGCCCGCCCGCACCTCGGCCACACCTACACCACCATCGTGGCCGACACCGTCGCGCGCTACCAGCGGATGCGCGGCTACGACGTGGTCTTCCTGACCGGGACCGACGAGCACGGGGAGACGGTGGCGCGCTCGGCCCGCCGCGCCGGCCAGGAGCCGCAGGCCTTCGCCGACGAAGTGGCCGGGGCCTACCAGCGCCTGTGGAGAACGCTTGGGCTCGACTACGACTTTTTCGTCCGCACCACCGAGCCGCGGCACGATGCCGGGGTTAAGAAGATTTTCCAGGCGGCGAAGAAGGCCGGGACCATCTACAAGAGCAAGTACCGCGGGCTCTATTGCGTGCCCTGCGAGCTCTACGTCACCGACCCCACCCCGGACGGGAACTGCCCCACCTGCGGCCGCCGGCCCGAGGAGGTGGAAGAAGAAAACCTTTTCTTCAAGCTCTCGGCCTTCGAGCAGAAGCTGCTGGCCCACTACGAGAAGCATCCGGAGTTCATCCAGCCGGAGTCGCGCCGCAACGAAGTCATCAGCTTCGTGCGCGGCGGCTTGCGCGACCTTTCCATCACCCGCACGCGCTTCCGCTGGGGTATCCCGGTGCCGAACGAAGAGGAGCACATCTTCTACGTCTGGTTCGACGCCCTCACCGGCTACCTGAGCGGTCTCGGCTACGGGGCGAGCGGGGCCGAGGCGCGCGACTTCGAGCGGTTGTGGCCGGCCGACCTGCAGCTCATCGGGAAGGAAATCGTCCGCCAGCACGCTGTTTACTGGCCGGCGTTCCTGCTGGCGGCCAAGCTGCCCCTGCCGAAGACGATCTGGGCGCACGGCTGGTGGCTGATGGAACTGGAGAAGATGTCGAAGTCGCGCGGGAACATCGTGCGGGCCGAGCCCATCCAGCGCGTGGTGGGGACGGACGGCCTGCGCTACTTCCTGCTGCGGGAGATGGTCTTCGGGCAGGACTGCAACTTCAGCTACGACGCCCTGGTCACCCGCTACAACAGCGACCTGGCGAACGACTACGGCAACCTGGTCTCGCGGCTGCTGACCATGGTGGCGCGCTACTTCAAGGGGGAGATTCCTTATCCCTCGTCCGGGGCCGACCGGACGGCGGCCGATCGCGAAGTGGCCGAGGTGGCGGAAAAAACCATCACCGCCTTCCAGCAGGCGTTCGACGCCTTCGACTTCTCCCGCGGCCTGGAAAGCGTGTGGGCGCTGGTGGCGGCGGTGAACAAGTACCTGGTGGAGACCGAGCCCTGGGTGCTGGCGGAGGACGAGTCGAAGCGGGCGCGCCTGGCCACCGTGCTCTGGACGGCAACCGAGAGCGTGCGCATCGCCGCCACGCTGCTCTACCCCGTGATGCCGGCCGCCGCCGAGCGCGTGCGGCAGCAGCTGGGTCTCGAGGGCGAGCTGGCGGCGGCGAGCCTGGACGACTTGAGCTGGGGGCAGCTGCCCACCGGCACGCGCATCGGCGCTGTGGAGCCGGTATTTCCCCGCTTGGAGAAGGAGGTCGCCATCCAGCAGATGCGGCAGCTGGAAGACGAAATGAGCGCCGCGCCGGCCGCGGCGGCGCCGCCAGGAGGTGCTGTGCCCGACGAGGAACGCAACTGGATCAACATCGACGAGTTCGCCAAGGTGGAAATGCGCGTGGGCGAGGTGCGCTCGGCCGAGCGCGTCCCGGGCGCGCAGAAGCTCCTCAAGCTGATGGTGGACATCGGCGCGGAAGTCCGCCAGATCGTCGCCGGCATCGCCGAGGCCTACGCCCCCGAGCAGCTCGTGGGCAAGAAAGTCGTCATCGTGGTCAACCTTCAGTCCCGAAAAATCCGCGGCGTCGAGTCGAACGGGATGATCGTGGCCGCCACCGTGGGCGAGCACGGCCGCCCCGTGCTCGCCACTTTCTCCGAGGACGTCCCCGTGGGCGCCCGCCTGAAATAGCCGGTGTCCTTCACCGACTCCCACGCCCACCTGGCCGACGAGCGCTTCGCCGCCGACCGCGAGGCGGTGTTGGCGCGCGCACGGGACGCAAGCGTCACCCGCATCCTGACGATCGCCGAAGGCACGCGACCCGACGAGTGTGAGAAAACCCTGGCGTTGACGGAGCAGCACGACTTCCTCTGGGCCGCCGTCGGCGTCCATCCGCACGAAGCGCGCCGCGCCACCGAAAAGACATTCGACGCCATCGAGAAACTGGCGCAGTCTCCGCGGGTGCTGGCCTGGGGGGAGATCGGCTTGGACTACCACTACGACCACTCCCCGCGCGACCTCCAGCAGGCGGCCTTCCGCCGACAGCTCCAGCGCGCCCGCGCCTGCAAGCTCCCGGTCATCATCCACTGCCGGGAGGCGTGGGACGACTGCCTCGAGATTCTCGGCGACGAGTGGGCCAGCGCGGCCTTGGGCGGCATCCTGCACTGCTTCAGCGGCACGCCGGAAGTGGCCCGCCAGGCGCTTGGCGGGGGCTTCTTGATTTCCTTTGCCGGAAACGTTACCTTTCCTCGGGCGGAGGATTTGCGCGCCGCGGCGCAGGCGGTTCCGGTCGAGCACTTGCTAATTGAGACCGACTGCCCGTACCTGGCGCCGCAAGCGCTTCGCGGCCGGCGCAACGAGCCGGCCTATGTGGTGGAAACAGCCGCCGAGCTGGCGCGGCTGCACGGCATCACCCGGGAAGAAATGGGCGCGCGGACCACGGAAAACTTTTTGCGCCTCTTTTCCCGCGCGCGAGCGTAGAGAAAGCGAGGAGCCGCCATCAAGCCCGCGGTCAACAACAAGACGCTCGAGATCGCCGAGGTCTTCGAGTTGGTGCGCGCCGACCTGGCGAAGGTCGAAGAGGAGTTGGCGCGGCAGAGCGGCTCCGGCATCGAGCCGGTGGCCGAGATCGCCCGCTACCTTCAGAGCGGGGGCGGCAAGCGCCTGCGCCCGGCGCTGCATTTGCTGGCGGCGAAGTTTGCCGGTTACGAGGGGCCGGCGGCCATCCGGCTGGGCGCGGTGCTCGAGCTTATCCACGCCGCCACGCTGATGCACGATGACGTGATTGATTCAGCCGACACCCGCCGCGGCCGCCCCTCGACCAACCTGCGCTGGGGCAACTCCATGACCGTGCTGGCCGGCGACTGGCTCTACATGCAATCTTTCCGCATTGCCCTGGCGGAGCGCAACCTGCGCATCCTCGACGTCCTCATCGGTCTGACGCAGGCCATGGTCGAAGGGGAGCTGCTCCAGCTCACCCGACTGGGTCGCGTTGATGTCACCGAGGAGGAAGCGCTCGACCTCTCCCGGCGCAAGACGGCGCGGCTGTTTCAGGTCTGCCTGGAGCTGGGGGCCCTTCTCGGCGGGCTGGAAGAGGCCGACGCCGACCGCCTGAGCCAATACGGGCTCAACCTGGGTCTGGCCTTTCAAATTGTGGATGACCTGCTGGACTTCACCGCGTCGCCGGAGCGGCTGGGGAAACCGGTGGGGAACGACTTGCGCGAAGGCAAGGTGACCCTGCCGCTCGTCTATGCGCTCCAGGCAGGCGGGGCGGCCGCCCGCCGGAGAGTTGAGACCGTCCTCGGCGAGAAAGGCTTCGTGTCAGTCCGGCCGGAGGAAATCGTGGCGCTGGTCGTGGAGACGGGCGCTGTGGAGCGCACGCGCGCCCGCGCCGCCGCGTTTGTCAACGACGCCTCCCGTTGCCTCGAGCCTTTCCCCGATTCGATTTACAAGCGGGCGCTGGAAGCGGTCCCCCAGTTCGTCTTGAACCGCGACTACTAGTGCCGTTCCAACTTTTTCCGCCTGCTTCCTTGCGTCCGCACTTGCAGTCACTGCGCACCCTCGCACTCTAGCTGAGATGGCTCCAGTTAGTTGGAACGGCACTAGCCCGGCGCCCTGAACTTGGATTTTCAAACTGTTTCATGTTGCAATGTTATTCAGGCTTATATGCTGAAACTACTGAAATTGAAAACACGAGAGGGAAGGAGTGAAACGAGCGGGAAGCGCGGGTTCTATTTCCCGGACGGCCCGCCCACGACGACGGTGCGGAACACGGAGTCACGGTGGGCGCCGGCCTCGGTGACATGGCGGAATGCGTCAAAAGTGGCGTGAATCTTGTCGAAGGCCGCCAAGTCGGTGGTCACCACCCAGACCCAGCGCCACCCCGGATCTTCGCTGTGAAAATACTGCACGTCCACCCCGTAGCCGTAGAGGGCGCCGTCGGCCATCAGCTTGTCGAGTACGGGTCTGCTGTACTTCTCGAAAAGCCTCCGCCACTCGCTGTCCTTTCCGGGCATCACCTTGACGCCCGAGTAGACCCTGTAGGGCCGGGGCTGGGCCGCGGGAGGCGCTTGCGACACGTTGCGAAGGATCGAGCGCAAGCTGTGTGAGTGGTAGTTAGAGAGGTTGGCGACCTCCAAGTAGCGGGCTACGTCCTCCGGGGGGGTGTTCATGGCGTTAAAGCCGGCGCGGACTTTGTCCGCGCCGGCGTAGTCCGCGGCCACGATCCAGATGAGGTGAGTGGTGCCCTCTTGTCCATTGATCGGACATCGTCCTGGACGGTTGGCCCTGTCCACTCCCCAGGCCAGCACCGTGCCCTCGGCCATCAGCTTGTCCAGCATGGGCCCGTCGTACTTCCTCACCAGCTTGATCCAGTCGGCCTCGTTTTCCGGTTTAATTTGGAACTCCACTAGGCCGGAAACGGGTCGGCTCTCCTGCGCGGCCACCGAAACGGCCGCCAGCAGGACTACGCCAAAAGCAAATAAACTCTTGCGCATGGCAACAACCTCCTTTGGGCTAAGGCAAGACGCGCGTCTTGCCGTCGGAGAGCGACTCCAGCTCGTAAGTGTCAACCACCAGCAGCGCCCCCGCAGGCCGGCGCAGGGTGGCGTCGTCGCTGGTGACGTAGACGAGCTGGGCGCGGAACTTTTTCTTCTGCTGGCCTTCCCGGCCTGCGGGCTCGCCGCTGATGAAATCCACCGGCACGATCTCAATCACCCGCGGCTGCTTGAGGACGACCTGGAGCGAGA